>Ga0098069_100060_pt1 | contig 65395 bp, 54 predicted proteins | sample 27_taG_FD_92584 | JGI IMG/M metagenome (GOLD analysis project Ga0098069, IMG submission 92584) | Marine viral communities from Cariaco Basin, Caribbean Sea - 27_WHOI_OMZ | ecosystem: Environmental > Aquatic > Marine > Oceanic | place: Caribbean Sea: Cariaco Basin | collected 2014-11-09
GTCAAATGTTCGACCGCACAAACAGGCCGGACAGAAGACTGCACCCGACCAAAACGCCAGACCCTCAAATCACCACTTGCAACGCGGGAGCCATCCACAGAAGACAGTCAGCAACCGGCCCAATTTGCGACATACGGTGCGAGCCAGCGCCAGTCGACTGTGCGATGAGCTGCTTAGCGAAGCGCTATTCATGAGCCTGACCCATGTCTGGCTTGGGATCGCCGCATGGGTGGAAGACTACAACCGGGGTCGTGCGCACTCAGCCCTTGGCTACGCAACCCCGGTGGCGTTCGCCGCCGAACTCAACTAGCAGTGGCCGGCTTCAATCGCGCCCATGCTGGCGTGCTCCCCCAGAATGTGACCGGTATTTCGTAGGGTCCGACGCAAAGAGCACGGACGACAACGACGCGGCGCAGGTTCAGCGAAGAGCAGATTATCGCGGTTTTGAAGGAGCAGGAGGCTGGAATGCCGACGGCGTAGGTTTGCCGCCGTTACAGCATCAGCTCCGCTTCGTTCTACAAACGGTAGTCAAAATTTGGCGTTCTGGAAGTGCTCGATGCTCGTAGGCTGAGGACGCTCGAGCAGGATAATAGTCCGTTGAAGAAGCTGCTGGTCGAGGAGATGCTCGACAACGTGGTGTTAAAGGATCTGGAATTCAAAAAAGGGACCTATACACTTTGCTAGCCAGCGAACCGAGTTCCTGCTAACCCCGCGAACAGATGGAGGCCACATATGCCCGCACCATATACTGCGAGCCAGATTGCAAAATGGCTTCTCAGCGCGATTGACCGGGACTCCGGCGACTCGATTACGCCGTTGAAGCTACAGAAATTGATTTACTATGCTCAAGCTTGGTCTTTGGCCTTGCCTGAACGCGCCTACCCACTTTTCGATGAGGATATGCAGGCGTGGGCGCATGGTCCTGTAGTGGAATCTGTTTTCCATGAGTATAAGCACGCGGGGTGGGATGCCCTACCGGCCCCCGATGAAGTTCCTGAAATTGCTGAGAAGGACGCCGCTCACCTGAGTGAAATCCTTAGTGTTTTTGGCGAGTTTTCAGCGAAGCACCTTGAGCGCATGACGCACCACGAAGATCCGTGGCTTGAGGCCCGTGGTGATATTCTGCCTGAGGCAAGGTCCAATGCTGTTATCTCCAAAGAGCGAATGATGGATTACTATCGTGGCCTCTACGAAAAGGCGGCGGATGACGAGTAATAGGCGGCTTAGGAAAGTTGCCGGGCAGCAAGGCGCTAAAACATCGGAAGCGACCGATTTGACGCTTCGAGAAGCCTCATTTTTGGGTGTTAAGCACGAACGCACGGATGGCGAGCGCCCTTACGTCAACCTCAAATACTACCGGCCCGACTATCAATGCCTATCTGACTGGACGAAGGAAAAGCTTCAGTCCTTCAGCGGGTTTTGTCGACAGATCACTCAGACCCGATGGGCTGATATTTACGCGACCGGGGGTAAAGCGGGCACGAAGGTCGGCCTTGGATATACTGTCCACAAAGACCATAGTGTTCTGCCAGACAACACCGAATTGGAAAAGTTCAGCCCAGACTTAACCTGGTTCGAGTTGCGTGTAGATGCCGAGAGTAGAGTACACGGCTTCCGAGTTAAGGACGCCTTTTTCCTAGTGTATCTTGACCAAAATCACGACTTCTATCCAAGTTAGTCGATAACTTTGTTCGTCTCGTCAAAGAGATACGGCTCTACGGTGACTACATTGAGGCGCTTCGCTACCTCTTTGAAATGTTCAATGTCAGCGCACATTTCCATGACGCCTTCGACCTTCCCGATATGGTAGCTGAGGCTTGTACGCCCTTCGCCAGTTAGACATCGATGGAAGTGGGCGCGCGGCTTATGGCTCATCTCGTACTGTTCTCCTCCCGAGACCGGACTTTAATCAAGACTGGAATAACTTCGATTGCGCCACGTAAACGAAACGGCTTTCTTTTGACGATAGAAAGCCGCCCATCCCCCCAAATCAACGAATCGACAAATCGTCTTATGGAACGCCAAGCCTACGAGCGCCGGAGTATTCACCCCCGATACCCAGCATCTTTGCACTCGTTTCCTCATCATTGCTGGAGACAATGTTCTTCAGCTTGATAGAGAAGATAATCGACCTCGAGGCATTAGACCCACTACCGAAGTTCATGGTGCCATCCTCCATAAGCGCAAAATCAGGCGCCTGCACATTATGGAAGAACTTCGGCAACAGGAGTTCGAAGTCTGCCTGACGATGACGCGCCAGCAGAATGAAAATCCACCAACGAGCCAAATCCTCGACAGCCTCATCACGAAGTTCCTGACCATCCTTCTTAGCCAGATGATGACCCGGAACCTTCTGTGCCAGTTCATCAACACGAAGACGTGCAACACCACGCATCGCATCAACCAGCTTCTTCACATCACCCTTGGTCGTGATAGTCTCCGGCCGAGCCGGCGACCCAAAGGCAGACAAGCCACGGATCTCCGTTTCACTCCAACCCAGCTTTCTGCCATACCAAGCTAGGGAAGAATGGGGAGGAAGCATCAACGGATGATTGGCACCAAGCACAGGTGAGAAGCCTGGCATCTGCGACACCACCCAATCACCTTCGCCCAATTCTATACGCGACAAATCGACCGGCTCAATTGTCCCCTCGATACCTTCACGAGAACTTAAGTCAGGGTGACGCCTGAAAGCTACAAACGTGAAAGGCGGCTTGAGAGCATTGGGGCCATACTTAAAGAACGGCTTATCCGAAAGCGAACGGGACAAGCCCGTTGACCGCGGCAGCGTTCCGGCCAACGCCAAAGTATCAGGGTATGAAGTCGGCACCAAGTCCAACATCTCGGGCACGAAAATCATGCCGTCCCCCCTTACCTCAACTAAAGGAAGCTCGTCATACTCGCCTTCCTCACTACCAGCATCAGAGACAGAACCTTCAGATAATACGCCTTGAGGCGAACCATCTTTATGCATTACTGTCGCAGCCTGCGGAAGATCGTCCTGCTTCGCATGCCTCCTTGACGGAGCGACCATCGTCGAACGCTCGTCAAAATCTTCCAGCGAGGAAAAGACCAATCGTCCCTCACGGTCTAAACCCGCTTTCATCGCCGTCACGACTTCCAGTCTTCGAACGCGAAGCTTAAGTGCATCCAACTCAGGTGATGACAGCGTTCCTTCCCCCGCAAGAGAAAGCTGCTCGTCCAAAATCTTGCGCGCATCTTCATACGCTAGGCGCAAACGACCGCGGTATTCTTCCATATCGTCGGCCTCTCCAGAGAAATCCTTCTCTTTGAGGATAGACATGAATTCCTCTTCCGTCCGCCTCGCAGCTAACATCAGATCGTCTCTCGAGAGCGTATCCCCGGACCACTCGATGATCGCATCCCTGATACGATTGAACAGCTTTGCATTGACCCGCAGATCTTTCCATCCAGCTTTTGCTTCGAACAGCATTGAGGACAGTGGGAGCATGAATTTCGGCAGCATATGCCGCCATTGTTCAACTAAAGTTGAGCGCCGGACCATTTCAGTAAGGAGCATGGATCGCGTTTCCTCATGCTCCGTTACCCAGCGACTGAGGCCCGCCAAAACTCGATCATTGATAATCAATGCACGCAATATTTCTTCTTCATTGTCGAAGATGCTACTCAACTCTTTATTCCCAGCAGTCACCCTCTTGGTGTCCGTTATATCGATCGGATAACGGGTCCTTTTCGTGAACAATAGCTTTGGATGGCGAGACCTTGTCTCTTCGAAGCCATGTGACAATCTCTTCCGGATATCATCCGCCCGAGACATTCTTGAGGTTTCCGGCAATAGGTCTTGAACGAGTTCAAGTAAGCGGATTTTTTCATCGTCATCCATGCCAAATTCTTTGGCAAGTTCCTCAATATGACGACGCCTCTTGCCTCTTTCTCGACGAGAATCTTTAAGCTCCTCGTCTTTTAAATCTCCCTCATTCGAGGTCAAAGGTGGTTCCAAATCCGAATCCGAAATAGGGTCCGCAACCCTGCCCTCTTCCATCGGGAATTTTTGTTTCGGTCGCTTAGGACCTTCAGCACTTTCTTCTTCCATCATAGTTGATCCTTGAGAATCGAATCAGAAACCTCTGCTCTTCAGACCTTTGCGAGAGGGTGGCTCAGACCACATAAAGCTTAGCAAAGTACTCATCGGCATCGGCGAACGGAGCAAAACACCACTGCCAGCAGAACTGTGCCTTTTCGCGGAACAGGGCGGCGCAGACCACATAACATTCTAGGATATAGGATTTCCGCGGTTTGTTTGCATATCAGAGGGTGGCCGAGACCACATAAGCCCTAGTTTATACTACTTTTAGCATACCGCAGTCGCAGACCACATAGGTCACGGAATACCTAAGATCGTGGCGGATTTCAGGATCGGTGCCTGAGGGTGGCGCAGACCTCACAAAAATCCCACAATTCGCTCAATCCCGCATTTATCCGTGTGTTCTGTTCGATAAGAACCAAAATAAAACGGCACCCGAGCGCCGGTAACCGCAAGATATTTAGATATTTCGCTATTTCTCTGAACCGGCCACATACAATTTCTGGACAAGAGATACCAAATTTGACTGACGACGGGCGATTATTCGCGGCATGTCTACTAGACAGCTTGCTAATTTCGTACGCGCAATACCACAAAAAGGGGCGCACTTCCGTTCGCCCCTGTTTGCGGGCGCCATTCCGGCCGTTTGCGGCCTTCATGGTTTTTGTTCGCTTTGCTCACACGTCGCCCCACAGGCTCCTCGTTCTGCGGTCATTGGAATGACCTGGGGCGGCGAGCATCGCCTTGGGTAAAGCTGATACCGTTCGGACAGCATGTGCCGTCCGACCCGGATCCAGAATTTTCTGCGAAGAACTGAAGGAAGGAATGCCGGGCTGAACCGGCATGAAGAGAGGAAAAGATTTCCGCTCGGGCTTCGCCTCGCCGGTTCGACAACCGAACCGAAAAGGAAAACGAAAATGATCACTCACCACCTTGACCCAGTGCTCGAGGGACACGCAAAAGTTTTGCAGCACGAAGCTGGGTACACCGTGCTGCGACGCGTCCCCGAGCCCTATTCGCAATTTCCCGATGATGGCGTTCCGCCCGATGGCCGCTGCATTGCAATCGTCGATCTCGAAACAACCGGCCTCGACGCAGAAAATGATTCCATCATCGAGCTGGCTCTCATGCTCGTATGGGTGGACGAAGAAGGCGAAATCATTTCGCACTTCGGGCCCTTGAGTTGGTTGGAGGATCCAGGCCTAGAACTCGATCCGCGGATCACGCTCGTCACAGGTCTCGCCAATCACCATCTGGTCGGCAAAACCATCAACGATATCTCAGTCGAAGGGCTGCTCAGCCGCGCTGATATTTTCGTCGCGCACAATGCCCAGTTCGAGATCGATTTTCTCGAGCAGCGCTATCCAATTCTCGAACACGCGCCATGGGGTTGTTCGCTTCGAGATATCGATTGGTTGATGGCTGGTTTCGATGCGCGAGCGCAAGGCCACCTGCTCATGCAACATTCGTGGTTCAGCGACGCACATCGCGCAGGCCCGGACGTGTGGTCGCTGTTCTGGTTACTGAGCCAGAGGCGTAAAGGCCTCGGCGCCGATCCGGAACGAACGCATCTCCAGCGCCTGCTCGAAGCAATCGAAAGAGATAGCGTCGTTGTCCAAGCTAATCGCGCGCCGTTCTCGAAGAAGGATCTGCTGAAAGCTCGTGGCTACCGCTGGAATGCGGATGCGCGGTTCTGGCAAAAAGAGCTAGGTGAAGAACTCGTCGCGCACGAGCAGGCATGGTTCTACTGCCAAGGCCTCCCTGCGCCGACCTTGCGACCGATCAGTGCCCATCAGCGTCATCGCTGAAGCAGACAATTTCCAACCACCGAATTTCAGACGGCCCGCGTTTCTCGCGGGTCTTTTCATATGGAGACCATACAAATGCACATTACCCAGAACAGCTTCGAGGAAATCCTCGAGCGTGAGGCCCGACTGTTTGCAGCGAGAAGCACCGGCGATGGACAATCAGATCGGCCGGTAAGGCTCGTCATTGCGGACTTCGAATACCGCTGGGACCGGCTTCGCTACGATGCCTATCGCGTGGAAGAAGGCTGCGATGCCGAGCCCCTGATTCGGTGGCCATTTCATCGCATCGCGGCTGCATCCTGGTTGCAGCTTCGCATCGATCCCGGTGAAGACATTCCAGTGATCGAGGACGTGGTGGTCGTTACCGAAAACGAGGCCACAGAATGCGAGATGGCAGAGCAATTTTTTAACGCGCTTTGCCAAGCGAGTGACGCGTGCCTTGTGACGTGGGGCGGTGAAACGAAAGACCTGGCCGTGCTTCGACGCTGTGCGAGCGAGTTCGGGCTACTGCTTCCTCCGCAACTGATCGATGGATCGCCGCATGCGCGCGAGCGCGTCGATCTTTGCCGCGCGGTTACGGTTCAGGCGAAGTCGCCCCATCTCCCCGAGTACGCCGCGGCAACTTCGATTCCGGCCAAGCCCTCACCGAGCAAGAAGATCGGTACCCTCGTCGAAGCCGGCGCGTGGGAAAAGGTACGCGAACAGGTGCTGGCCGATGTGATGACAACCAGCGTGATCGCGCTGCGTCATTTCTGCTCGCATGGCATCGTCCAAATCGACCGCGCGTGCGCCAATGTTGCGATCGGCAATGCTGTTCAGGCTGCAATGCCCCAAAGCGCATTTGCATCGAAAGTCTTTCGCCCATGGGCCCGAGACGCTGAGCGCGCATCGCGGCTTCGCGGCAAAGTCTACCGGCCCGACCGACGGTGATGCCGTACGACCATACCGAAGGAGAATATCGATGACATAACGAACCGACAGAAACGGCGATCGGTACCGCCGCCCTTCTCTCGTGCCGAACTCAAACTGCAATCCTGCAGGTCATCCGCAAGCCGCTTTCCCATCCGGGATCAGCGGCATTTTTTATGCTTAAAGGAAACTAACCAATGTCACGTAACAACTCGAACAAGGGCACGCAGCTGGCAAAGGCTGCAGCCACCAATCTTACTGTCCTCCCTGACCGGTTCGCAATCGCCGGCACCGAGGTGAGACCTCTCCAGCTTTACACCGTCGCGAAGCGCCATCCCAAAGGCTCAGGCCCTTGGAATGGAGAGCCCGACAAGCTTGCCTGGAAGGATGCAGCATCGGGCCTCGACTGCATTCTCCTGCGCCAGCCAAACGGCGTATGGGGAGCCTTCGTGGCAATCTCGCCATCGCATCCGCTGTGGGGGTTCGAATGCGATGCGATCCCCTCGTCGCTCGACCTCAAGGGCCATGGAGAGATAGACTATGCCGAAACCTGCGCAGTCTATGAGCCCGAAGAAACCCGAGTCTGCCACGTGGGGGCGCATCGGCAAAGCGGGGCTCGTGTCCCGAACGACGAGCACGATCATACTGGCGATGCATGGTGGTTTGGCTGCTTAGCCAACAAGCCCGGCGATTACGTGCCTCATTCCCCGAAGCCGATCCTCGCGCGCGAGCACGGCGAGACCTACCGCGACATCGATTACATGTACGAGGTCGCCGTCGAGCTGGCTGGTCAACTAGCGGCTATCGAAAGGCGAACTTCGCAATCCGCGCTCGGTCACGATCCAGTCGGTGCTTCACCGGCCCGTCTCGGCAAGTCGTGAGGAGGACGGACCATGGATGAACGTCTTTACGAAGAACGCCGCAACGCAAACCTGCCCTTCGGCTACTGGCTGGTGGTCGACGACGAAGAACCACCCCATCTCATCGATGAGCAGGGCCAGCGTTGGAAATCCCTTCGCGATTACATCTGGCGGGGAAGGCTTGGTATGGCGACAAACAATCCCGTGCAATGCGAGAACCAGATCGAGTTCCTGCTGTCGATCCTTGCCGCAATGGATCGACGTACGGTCCCTATTGAAGAGCACGTCACGGATTTCTTCGTCGGCTCGTGGGATGTTGCACGTCACTATGGCTCTTGGCTCGAAGGCCACGGTCTTATCGAGGATGGGTTGAGTGGAGCCCTGACACCCGAGGGCCAGGCGATCTTGGTTGCTTTAGCCAGCACACGCTCAGCAGGGGCTGCACCCATCCCGATTGGACTAGCGACTATCGAACCCCATCGCGGTCCCGATGGCGGCAAGACTCGTGAGGATTATGAGCGAATGCTCGCCGCGAACGAGCGGTTTGCACATGGGCTTCCCCATCGCTTTGTTCGCGAGACGATCGCCGAGCTGCCCGCCATCAAGCTGATCGGCTTGCCAGAGGGAGAAAACGTTCCCCTCGGGCGTGTCGTATGGAGCATCACCTGTTATGACCCGCATGAGCGGGACCGATTATACGGTTGGCTTCTTCACCGCCTTGATCGCTGGGAAACGTGGGCGGGCTTGGCCTGCAAACGCGGTGCCCGCGCGCTGAGCGAGCACTTGTTACAAATGAAGTAGGTCGACGATCACCATGCGGACATTCGCAGAGATTTCATGCCGAACCGGGGTGCGGCGCTTTGGCAATTGTAGTGGTGGTGTCGAAAGCGTCGCACCCGAATTTTCGAACTGGGTAGCGCCGAGCCCAATTAGCAAGACCTGCCCGAAGCATGCGACCTATAGGGGTGGGCGTCGACGAAACTGACATTCGCACGGGCTAAGACAGGCGGGGAGCCTTTTAGTGCTTAGCGCAGTCGGCAAAGGAGCAAACCGAGAACGTAGCGTGCGCCGGACCCTTATGACCTAATCTTCCCTCTCACCGATAAGAATCATGTGACGATCCAAGCGAGCGCTAGGCCAGCGGCGATGATATGCAGTCCGAGCAGGATCACGAACTCGATCTTCAGCCCGGAATTATGCTGGTCGCGGTCAGGCATCGGTACACCAAGGCTCGCGTCGCCCTGACCAGGTTCGTGCAAGCCTCTCTGCGACCAGCTGATCGCCAATAGAGCGTCCCGAACGGTGCAGGGTGGCAAGTGTGCGTCCATAACGATCCTGGCCCTTACGGGCGATCTGGAAAGCTCCGGCATTCAGAAGCTGCACCAGCCGGTTCCTCGCGCGAAGCGCAAGGTCTCGCTCATACTCGCACGCCCCATTCAACTCTGGCATGTCGATGTCGGCGATGCGGATCTTCTCGCCCTCCCACCAAACGGTGTCGCCGTCATGGACACAGTGTTCCCGAGGTCCGGGGGCACAAACGGCGAGCGCGGCAGCGAGCAGAAGCATGGGGGCACCCTACCTCGAACATCAGCATTTTCCTACTTAGAACAAATGTGGAACAAGCGTGGCCATCGAGTCGGAGATTCCTATGATCGTTCTAAGCCCGTCGATGCTCGCTGCGATCGCGTGCATCATCACAGCCTGCGCTGCCCTCGTCTGGTCGGTGCGCCGAAGGCCATGAGCTCCAAGCGTCTCGACAGCATCGCCGACTATTCGCGGCATGGTTATGCACTACGTGTAGACTGCCGCAGCTGTCGCAGGGTCGCAGTGCTGGATCCGCTACAAATCGTCCTGCAATGCCAGCAACGCGGCTGGTCGAAGCAGATGGCAGCTCTTGAGGGACGACTGCGTTGTTCACGATGCGGGAGCCGCCAAACACGGTTGGGGCCAGCGTTCGATCAGCAGCAAGGTGTTCGGGATCGATTGTAAATTGGAAACGGACGCCATGGCTCCATTGCACTTTTGCGTCTGCAGCCCATCTCCTTGATGTGAACGGCGGGCTGCTCGGCAGGAATGCGGCCCCAGGCTGGGGGCCTTAGCCCCTTAGGCAGTCCGCTTTTCCTTAAAAGGGCCGCCCCGAGTTACCCCGAGGCGGCCTTCTTATCTTCAGCTGCCAATATCAGCGCAGGTTAGAGGCGGCGTAATCCGCAACGTGGCGGGCAGCCTTATCAATGCCCGTCTTGTTCGAGCCACCGAAAAGCCCTCCTCCAACGGAGCCCTCGCCACGAACCGTCGCAAGGATTTCGCCTGACTGATTGATGAAATCCACTTCAAGGACGACCTTTGAGCCGCCCCCAATACCGCCGGTCAGATAGCGGCCGAGGCGGCTACCTTCGTTAAAGCCGACGTAGCGCCACTTTACGGTCAGACCATCGCCTTTTGCGAAGATTGGCGAGTCGCCCATAAACAGTTCCTGCTCGAGCTTTTCTTGCGTGTAAGCTCGATTGTCGTTGTCGATGGGGACACCACCGTTATCGAACTCGACTGTTGCCGCGGTGAACTTCTCCTGCCCAGCGTATGGCTGTTCTACGACCAAAACGCTGCTTGCACACGCAGAGAGAGAAAGCGCCGCAAAAGCGGCAAGAACAAATCTGATCATATTTGCAACCCCCTGAAAAAGCCCGGGTATTCGGGCGGCGGACGCAGGACCCTATTTATGAAGTGGTGTCAATTGGTCCTGCAGGGAAACTTCCGCATTTTCGAAGACACCGAAGTCGACGTGACTTTGTTGCCTCACTCGGCATGGTGAAAGGTACAACGTCACCCGCCTTCTATAGGATGCCGGTCAAAGTGCCTCACGGCCTCTTCCCTCCATACAGGGTTAATAACTATTGCCGAAGGGTATTCAGCGCTATTGGCGGCTCGTCTCATGACTGCTGAGGAGCTCGAAGGCACTCTTACTTTATCTTGTACGGCTCAAGGGCTTTGGAGACTGCCAGCAAATTTCAAGATGTATGGCAGCAACTGGGCCGGAAGCGGCCTGTCCGCTAGTAGAAGGGCTGACGCAAATTGCCGCTGTTTATACAAGTTCTTGAGCACGAGAATCTTGGCTGCATTCACCAAAGGAATTTCCAAAAGGTCCGGCTTCTGATTCCAGGCTGCTTTTTAGGGAATCGGTCCGTTGGTGCTGAATGAATAGGGGGCGTCCTGCTGGCGATAATCGAAGCTTCCTCAATGTCATGCTCCGCGTGATGCGGATGGCCAAGACAAACTGGACGAGATTAGCGCGCAGACTCTTGCTGGTGCAGAAGTGATCCAGCCAAACTAGATCGCCCAGTGATGATCTATCATGGGATCAAGCCCCGCTGTTGAACCCGGTCTCAGCCTTCCCGTTTGGTACGGAAGGCGTTGACAAAAGTAAGGATTACCAAAGATACGACAATCCAACCCGTGATTCCGTAAACTGCTTTGAGAAAATCCCACAGGGCAGTTCGGTCGGGCGGAGCCGCCGCCGGTTCGATCATTGGAATTTCAGCATATCCGACCTCGCATTCGCTCTCTTGACGCAGGTCGATTAACGGGATGAGCACATCAAGCGCGTAAAGTGCCTCGGTAATCTCATTCGCGCAGTGCACATTGCCGACAACATCAACACCAGCGGCGCTCCCGATCAGCACCGTATTGCCATCAGCGCGGACCACGTCCGCGACAGGCGCGACATCGATGACCAGCATGCGTTGCGTATTCGCTAAGTGCACGCCCCCCCAGCCTATCAAGAATAGAAAAACGAGTGTCACTATTGCGCGAAACGGTCGCAGAAGATAGCCAAAGCCCCACCGCATCGCCCGGTCGCCAATCTCCAGTCCAAAGGTGCACCCCGCTAGCGCGCCAAGCCCTGTCAAGATCCTCCCCCAGATCGGAAACGGTGCCGCGATCATGGTTAGCAGCATCGCTAGGACCCCCACCGCGATTCCAAGAGCGCGTGTTTGGCGCGCATGAATGCGTGCTTCAATCTGACGCTTTTCTATCTCGAACCGGGTAGCGTAATCTTCCTGTCCTTCAGCCCGCGCCACCTTGATGATGTGTTCGAGCGGTTGGGGACGGTAGACGTCCTTATCCGGACGCACGTTCGACGCATGAAATCCAGATCCGAGACGGGTGCGATATTGGAGGCGTATCCAGTCGCGGCGTGTGCGCCATGCACTGCGCGCACGATCGTCAAGATTGATACCCGAAGCGGTCAACCAGTTCAGAAAGCGTGCCGGTGCAAATTCCCATATCTGGGCCTTCGCCCAGCGACGGACCCTATCGGTTTTTGATCCGCTTATCGAAAAGCGCGAACGATCCCAATCCGTTCGGCCGAAGGCGAAATGGTTAAGTTTGAGAGCTACATCGTTGCCCCAAGCGAAGCCGCCGTAATCCTCGAGTGTTTCGCAGGTCGCGTCCGAAAGATCGACAACTCCGAAAAGCTCGATGCTCGATTGTACATAGGGGCGCAATCGGTCGCGATAAGGCTCGCTTTCGACCGCCTGCATCGCATCGAGCGTCGGAGCCGTGAGAAATCCATCCCCACGTGTGCTGACTTTCTCTCCGTCCAACGGGGTCACGCCGTCGAACGGAGGGTAAGTAAAGCCGCCTACAAATTGCGGCACTCCTCCGACCAGCATTCCGGTCCACTCGTCTTGGAGCATGGCGACGTGAATTTGTGCAGGATCACTTGCATCAATGCGGAAATGTGCGTTGAACAGGCGGCAGGAATACAGGACGATCGCGTCTGCCAAATAGACCCTATCGCCAGCCTCTTTCACGCTAAGCGCGATATTATCTTGTGCCCACGCATCAAACGTATCGCTATTGAGCGCGGTCCTGCATCGTGCGACATCATTCTCAGTCAGATCCTCGTTGCTGATGCGCCACAGCCGAATAGCCTCTTCCATCTTCTCGCGATCGATCACGAGTCCAGGTGGGCGGGTCGAGGGATCGGGCAGCAGACGAAAACTGCCATCCTCGCCTTCAAGATAAGAACAAAAGAGCCGCAAATATTCATGCGCAGTTTCAAGCGAATCGACGGAGTGACCTCGCCGCGCGATCAGCCCTTCCAACCGCTCACTCTGACCGTTGAGGCGCATGATCGTGTTGCCGGTCAGGAGAAAACCTATCTGCACTCTTCCACCGCTCTGCTGTCGCCAGAGCGTCTCAACCAAGGTGGAATCGGGCAGGCTGGACAATGTTTGCGCGCGCACCGCTAGCAGCGTCTTCTCGCTGTTCTCCTCCACCAACTTCAGGGCCCTGCCGATCCGCGCACCGGCGGCGATTAGCCAATTGGCCGGATTTGCTGGTTTGATCCTAAGTTCTGAAATATCGAGCGATCCGCCGATCTGTGCATTCTTCAGAAAAAGCGACTGGGCAATTCCGATTCCGAGGTTGGCGCTGCCATCGATCCTTGCACTCGTGGCGTTTACCCAGCCCAGCACCTTCGCATCGGAAAAGCGTCCGCGCACCAGCGAGAAATCGCCCCCTATCTCGGCGTGAGCCAATTGGAAATTTCCGCGAATCTTGGCTGCAGCGACATAGAGCATTTTAGCGACGTGCGCTCCCAGCATTTGCACGTTGCCCGCTATTTCGGCCGGCCGAAATCTTCCGGTGCCATCGCGATTATCCGCCCAACCAGCAATGCTCGCGCTGCCTTCCACTTTCAGGCCTGGCAGAAAAAGCACATCGCGTGGTTGAGCAGGGCCTTTCCTCTTCTTCTCGTCGGCGTCTGGCAGTTCAGCAGGCCGGAACGTGGAGCCGCACAGCCATAGGTCACCGGTAATCACCGCGCTGCGCATGCGCACAATCCCTTCCACCCAGGTTCCGCCCATGGCCATCACGTCGCCGTCGATCCGAGCCACCGAAAGATCCAACGCGGCTAAGTCACTTCGGTCTAACCGCCGGTTTTCCGCAACCGGTGGACACTTCAGGTTCGCTCCCGTGAATTCTATTGTACCATCGATTTGCGCGCCGTGAGCAGACAGGTTGGCATAACCTTTCTGACTGGCCGGACTCAGCGCGCGCAAATCGATTTCCCCCTGCACATGCGCATCGACGAGCGATATTGTCGCCAGTTGCCCCTCGTCTATAACACCATCACATTTGCAGCGGGAGCCGTGCAGCGAAAGCGAAGCGATGATGGCATGGTCGGCATCAAGACCCCCATGCAGCTCGCAATCGGTCAATGCGATGGCCATTGGTCCGATCGCCCCGGTTCCGGCGTGCGCAATATCGATCCGGCCTTCGATTATCGCGCCCGTAATGCGTAATCCGGCTGGGCAGAGGATCGGCTCCGGCTTTGACCCGTCGCCACGATCAATGCAGAGTCCATAAACGAGATCGCGGACCAATTGGGCCGATATGCGGTCCTCTCCATCACCTTTGGCGATATCTCCTCGAGCCAGAGCCTCGCATACCTCGCGCTCGAATGTCGTAAGCTTTCGCACCATTGCCCCCTTGTCATCAGAATAGGGAGATGACTTAGCGCAAAGCAAGGTTCAAATTTACTGGGCCTGTATTGCTGAACACCGGTCTCCAAAAGGCGAAGGTGCTTCTTCGCCTGGAATGCAGGCAGTCGGCATTTAATCGGCTCGCCATCCAAATCTCTATTAACAACGTATTGGCTCTTGGCGAGGCAAATGAAATCATCGAAACGGCCGGCTAGGAGCCTAGGCTCACAAAATCGTTCCGCGCCAGAAATAGTCCCGCCATGTCTACTTGAAATTTTGGTTTTCAGATGAACGCAGGAAAATTGGATAACCGGCAAGACGTCGCTCTGCAACGAGGCGCATTCGTGAATGACGTCACCGCCATCCATGCTCTTGAGATGAATGCCAGCTTCACTCGCGAAAGCACCGCTCGAAATGCGCCAGATAGGCTTCGCGGTTCTCAATCCGTCTTTTCGTCCAGTCCGCGCTTTCGGCCCTGTTCAGTGCGTCGACAAGCCGCCCGTGCCGATCCAGAATGTCGTCCGCGTGACGGATGATTGCCAGATTGGGCACGGCCTGCGGACGGAGATGCAGCACATCGCAAATAGCACGACCTTCTTCACCCGGCTCTCTTCGGGCAGCAAGGATCGCGATCGCCAAGGCCGTCGAACGGCTCACTCCGACTCTGCAGTGAATAAGCAGGTTCTCGCCAGGCCTGTCGAAGGCGAGCGCCTTTTCTACATCGCCGCGCTGTGGCATGCGAGCGAGAAGTTGATCCCGGAATTGCTCAGGGGGCGGATCGTCGAGATCGACAAATCGCAGCCGTAGTAAGGCAGGAGCGTCCGGCTGGTGGAACCGAAGAACGTGATTGCGCTTCGTGTCCGGATCGTAGCAGCTGATGATGCGATCAAAATTGCGCTTGTTTCTCTTTGCCCAATTGAACGAAGAAATGGCGATGCGATGCTCTGACATTGGCTGTGCCCTACGATAACAATGCCTTTGCCGAAACTTAAACGATCTTAGGAAAATTACGACCCGATGGATTGCAAACTAGACCTCTTGCGTGAAGTCTCCGTTATCGAAGCGGGCAATCCTATGACCTGGGTCGGGGATGAAGGACCATTTGATATCATCGGTGACGTCCATGGCTGCGCGGATGAACTTGCAGACTTGCTGAACTTGCTCGGCTATATCGAGTGACGTGACCCCCTGATTTTCCTCCAAGTTGGATCAGAGTCTGGCCTTGAAGGAAGGACAGACGATGAAGAGAACGAGGTTTATCGAAGAGCAGATCATTGGCGTGCTGAAGGAAGCGGAGTCCGGCGCGAAGACGGCCGACCTGGTCCGGCGACACGGGTTTTCGGAAGCGACGATCTACAACTGGAAGTCGAAGTATGGCGGTATGGAAGTGTCCGATGCCCGCCGACTGAAGGAGCTGGAAAGCGAGAACGCGAAGCTCAAGCGCTTGCTGGCCGATGCGATGTTGGACAAGGCTGCGCTGAAGGATCTTCTGGCAAAAAAGTTCTGACGCCTGCCGCACAGCGGGAAGCTGTTGCTCCTCTCCAGGCGTGTCACGGGATGAGTGAGCGGCGGGCGTTCCGTGTCATCGATGCCGATCGCAAGAGCGTGCGTTACCGATCCATCCGGGCCGATGACACTGGTCTGCGTGAGAAGCTGCGCGAGCTGGCCAACCAGCGACGCCGGTTCGGCTATCGTCGATTGCATATCCTGCTGCGCCGGGAGGGCGTGATGATCAACCGGAAGAAGACACAAAGGCTCTACAAGGAGGAAGGCTTGGCGGTCAGGCGACGACGAAGCCGAAGGCGCGCTGTCGGCACGAGAGCACCTGCTCCGGTGCTCGCCTTGCCGAACCAGCGCTGGAGCCTGGACTTCGTTCACGATCAGATGGCGTCCGGCAGGCGGTTCCGGGTGCTCAACGTGGTCGATGACGTGACCCGGGAGTGCCTGGCAGCGGTGCCGGACACCTCGATCTCGGGTCGCCGCGTCGTTCGCGAGTTGACCGAGCTGATCGCCCAGCGTGGCAAGCCCGGCATGATCGTCAGCGATAACGGAACCGAGCTCACCAGCAATGCCGTGCTGGCATGATGCGGCGAAATCGGCGTCGAGTGGCATTACATCGCACCGGGAAGGCCGATGCAGAATGGCTATGTCGAGAGCTTCAATGGCCGGATGCGGGATGAACTGCTCAACGAGACGCTGTTCATGAGCCTTACCCATGCCCGGGTCGAGATCGCCGCATGGGTGGAAGACTACAACCGGGAGCGACCACACTCGTCTCTCGGCTATACAACACCGGCGGCGTTCGCCGCCGAACTGGATAAGCAATGGCCTGCTTCGCTACGCCCTACGGGCTCCGCTACGCAGCCCATTGCTTCAACCGCGCTGATGCGCAAAACAACCGCCCGGCTCTAATCCCAACTGGGGGAAAGCCGGGGGTCACGTCACGAGCAGCCCGAGGGACTGCGACACGTTGAGGCTCGAAAGCCGGTTTTTGTCGGAGACCTCGTTGATCGTGGGCCGAATTCGCCAAAAGTCATAAAGCGTGTGATGCGCTGGAATGTCGGCGGCGACGCACACGTAGTCATCGGCAATCACGATGATAAACTGATGCGGTTCATGATCGGACGCGACGTAGTGATTTCTCCGGTCTTGCAATAAACCATCGAACAGTTCGCACAGTGCTCGCAGTCAGAAATTGGCGAAATACGAAATTGGTTGCGGCGCCTCCCATTCTATCTCGTCCTGGACCGTGGAAACCTGATCGTGAGCCACGCAGGATTGAAGGAAGAGTTACATGGTCGCGTCGACAAGCAAGCGCGCTCATTCGCGCTGCGCGGAGATGTGAGTGATCAATTGGACGAGAATGGATTCAAGATAAGGCTAGATTGGGCTGGCGGTTACTCCGGATCGCCCCTGATCGTCCACGGGCACACGGCGATGCCCGACGAAAGAATGCTGAACAAGGTCGTTTGCGTGGACACCGGCTGCTGTTTTGGCGGAAGGCTTACCGCGCTGCGCTATCCTGAAATGGAGTTCGTCAGCGTCCCGGCAAAAGAAGCATACGCTCGCTCTTCCATCTTTCATTGACCGGTCGAGCAAATTGGACCGCTCGAAGAAGCAGGCGTCGTTGCTAGGTGCGAACCCTCTCCGAAAAGTGAACCACATCATTTCGGCAGAGCTAAGCTCTATTAGCGCTCTGCGCAGATCATTTCGATGTCCGCTTTTGGGCAACCAGCGACGTTGCTCCTACGACCGAGTATAAGGCGCTGAACGGACTGGCAGGAACTGGGCCGCTAGCGGTCAGTCTGCTTTCAGCTCGTTTTATTGGAAAGCGGTCATTCTGCTTCCGACCCGATTGTGGACATACGCGCCAAGCCCCATCGTAGATTGATGATTTCATCCAAACTCGCGCAAACGCTCCGAATGCTGGCTGATGCGACCAGCGTAGCCGAAGGCCAATGGTGGGTCATCGGGAGCGCCGCAGTTGCATTGCATGGTGGACACGTCACCGATGTGCGCGATGTTGATCTTCTGATGTCGGAGACGGATGCTCAAGCTTTCTTACAGAAAGTCGGTGCATCTTGGAGAACAGGTGAGCCGAGTGAACGGTTCTACTCACCGGTGTTTGGCATCTGGGACGAACCCCCAATGTCCATTGAGGCTTTCGGCGGCTTTCGATTGGCTACGGAAGACACATGGCGGAAGGTGACTTTCGCCACTCGCCAAGCCATCAATGTGGCTGGGTGCACGGTGTTCGTCCCGTCGAAGACCGAGCTTCGAGCCCTCCTCTATTCGATGGGCCGGCCGAAGGACTTTCGGCGCGCTGAACTGCTAGGGGCGTGATATCCGCTTTCCACCCAATCGCTGCCGATCAGCGCATATGTGAGACAACCTAGAAGCGGTCGATCAGACGTGCCGAGCGACCGGTTCTTTGGCTAGATTTCAGTTCGCTCCGCTAACAGCAAGGCGTCTTCGACATCGACGCCGAGATAGCGGACGGTGTTCTCGATCTTCGTATGACCGAGCAGTATCTGGATCGCTCGTATATTACCGGTAGCACGATAGATCATCGCGGCTTTCGTTCGCCGGAGGGAATGTGTGCCGTATTCGGCTTTTCGCAAGCCGATAGCCGTCACCCATTCATCGACTAGGCGTGCATACTGCCGCGTGCTCATATGGGCAGATTGATCGACACGACTTGGGAATAGGTAGTCGCTTGTAGAGCCGCCTCGGCGTTCCAGCCACGCTAGCAGTGTCGCTCGAACGTCGGCGGTAAGTTCAAACTGCACTGGGCGATTCGTCTTTTGCTGGATGACGGTGGCTCGATTGCGAATATCGGCACCTGCGACCACATCACCGATTTTGATCTTCACGAGATCGCAGCCGCGCAGCTTACTATCGATGGCTAGGTCAAAAAGAGTTCTGTCCCTTAATCGTCCCTCGCGATCGAGATGAAAGCGGATCGCCCAAATCTGCTTCTGGGTTAGCGGACGCTTCGTTCCGACATTCTTGCCAGCGTTCCAAGCGGGACGATGACGCGTTGCTGTATCAAACCGTGAGTATCCCATTGCCTTTCTCCTCGGCCTGAATGGCCGAAGAGGTAACGCTCAGGATGTCGCGGCTTAGGGCCGGTTTCGGACTGGCGGCTTCTGGTTCGAAAGGTTAGCAAAGCTGCCGTTCAATAAACGACCCAACGTTGCCGTTCGGGGAGAGAAATTAGGCTACCAACATCGGACATTAGTTAGCCCTAGAGGCAGCGCAAATCGAACCGTCCCTCGCACGCTGTCGGCCCACCAACTTGTGAAGCCAATCGCGGGCGGTCGCACCCCTATCAATGAGCAGTGGATTTCCGGAGTGGCGCGCGCGGCGGCGGCGGAGGCGTAAGTCCTTGGGGCATAGGAGGTGGCGGGGGAGGATTGAGAATACTCTCCTGAGAACGAAAATCGATCCGTCGCCCCTTTTTGCCCGACCCATCGACCAGCGTGATATAGTCCTGCCCGGTGCGGATCGCTGCCGGGTTAGCATTCAAAATCGTCATGAGTGCCCGTGGCCCATCGTCCGAAGAGCGAGCTACCGCGGCGCACTCTTCGATGTCGACAGCATCCGTGACTGTAAGCCGCGCGTCGGCGGTCCAGCGAATTCGGATAGGGGCGTCGGGACATCGTGACCACTCTATGCGCTCGCGCTCAATGGTCACTACCCCCGGATTTTCACCGATTCCGAATCCAGCCGATTCCCAGCCATCGTATTCGGTAGACATTTGCGGCACCCAACGACCTTCAATCTCAGAAAAACTTGGTTTGTTGATCGCACGCCAGCGGTCCGGCCGGACAAGCACCAGTTCGCGCTCGCCGCTTTTCATCAGAATTCGGCCCTCGGTCAGTGTGCGCACTTGGGGACTGCTTCCAAAAAACGCAAAAAAGCGTCGGTCGCGCGCCTCACGAACTTGTTCGCAACCCTGCAGGGTCTGCATACGCGACCCATCACCAGTATCTCGCAGAACCCCGTCCCGCCCAAGAACGGCGGAATTGCCGGACTGATTACAGCCTACATTGTAGGTTAGGTAGTCGTCGCTGATCTGCACATAGGCTTCGCGCCAAGGTGTTCCGTTCTGCCATGACGGCTCAAAGTCCTCAAAACGTTGGATTAGCCAGAATCCTTCGACGTCCTCCAACGCCGTGACGAGTTGACCTACCTCGGGTGATGGGACTGCGACAGGATCTTCGCTGCCTTCTGATGTCTCAGTGCAAGCAGCGATGGCTCCAAAAGCCATCGAAACAAGGAAGCAGAAGCGAGGTGCTTTGGTCATTCTCGAAGAGAACGTTCGAACCTCGATTAGGGTTCGACGACTATTCACATAATGCCGTCCGCTTATGGGATTATCGCGGCAAAAAGCGGACAGTTTCAAAACCACCCCAATCTGCGACATTCCACGCTTCAAACAGCGAAGCTGAAAGCTGCCGGTCGCAATTCATTCACGTTGCGGCTGAGATTGGGCCGAAAGCTGACTGTCCGCTCTTGGGTTGTGCCTGTCGAATAGCCGACTGTTGCAGCGCTTTACGTTTGATTGTCTTCGTCCTGCCGATCTTGAACCGAAACTGGCTCACCGCGCACAAATGCTTCGAGCGATTCAGGCGATGTAGTTGTCAGCCCCTCGCGAAAGGCTTCCCGCTGAAACACGAGCAGGGCCTCGGCCATGGTCGGTTTCTCATAGTGAGGCTTCACAATTTCCATCCACAACTTAAGTTCTCTCGGGGTCGTGACCCGTTCGCGATTCAGCATCTTGGCGGTTCCGATAATCGCGGGCGCAAAGCTCGGATCAACTGCGTCACCTGGATCGCTCCAGCGCGGGTTTTCGTTGAAGCAGTCGGTGTAGAAGCAGAGCTGCTTGACGGCATCGAGCATAGCCGTGTGATCGCCATCTATCTCAGTTGCTTCCAGAAGCTGCATCAGCGTCCGGGCCCCATGGGCAGCTAGCTTCGGCAGAATCCACATGACGTTCTTGGCGCGATGACTGCGATACTCCTTCCACCCTTGCTTGAGGTCCGCTCCATCCGCGCGAAGCACGAGCGTCTTGATGATCTGAACCTTACCGAGTTCCTCAATCGCCAAGATCGCCAGCGCGCTCGCTGATGCGTGTCGGTCCGCTTCGAACAACAATTCGGCATCGGCAATAAGCCTGGAGGCGTTCTTGCGCGCAAGCGAAATTCCCTCAGCGGCCTGCTCCGCATTTAATGGCCCGCGATATTGCGTCAGTTGCCGGGCCATTCACTGCTCACTTGGATTTGATGGCGTAGCTTCGACGTTAGATGGTGGTACCGGGGGAGCGGGAATTTTGAGAGCGCCTTGCAGATAAGCGGCAGCCAGAGTGGCAAGGACCGCCGCTACTATTCCGATCCCCCAAGAAGCCACCCGAGGCCATGCCTTCCCTAACCAGCCCGTCTTCTTCTCGCGCAGTTGAATGTCCGCAAAAGGCACATAGCGAGAGTGCAGCCAATTGACCCCGACGATCAGGGAGAGCACTATTCCCATGAGAATTGCGCGATCCGAAAAATCGTTGAGGCTAGGCAGGAAGACGATTGCAGCGAGTAGCATCATCTGATTGATGCCTATTCCCCACCGTTTGAAATTCGTAACGTAGGTGCGCTCGTACCGCTTCAGGTCGCGCTTCAAAGTCTCAAGCTGCCCAAGTACCCATGCTTCGTTCGCGCCCTGGGTCATGGCCGTGTTCACCTGAGGCCCAAACTCGATTGAGACAACCTGATTGGAACCTGACCCATCGGGTTTCTGGGCAAAGATTTTGATAATTTCAGCCCGATCGACTGCAAATTGGAGTTGCTTGAAATCCTCTAGGTATCGGGCCTGCTCAGTGCCCGCGACCACCGTGACAACAACGCTAGGGAACTCGCGCCTTATGCTTTCAGCGACCTCTGTGATCTGCTCACGATCAATCTCAATCGCGCCAAAGTTGTGTCGCGCAATGTGGAATTGTTCTGCCCGCTGAACATCGTCGGGCTGCTCTCCTCCGGCATGGGGGAAGAGGATGAACGTGCCTGCAGTTCCAATCGTCGTTTCCCAGTCACCATGAATCTCGCCCTTCGCATTCATCGTGCCAGTGCCGGCGAAATTGCCGAGCTCGACCCCTTCGACTTCGGCTGCGGGCGTCCCGGTCAACTTGAGAGTAGGTGCCTCGAACGTGCCCACGACTTTGTAGACGACTATACCCACGCCCTGTTCGTTGATGCGAAGTACGCCAGTGAGTGCAGCATCGTCACCATCGAGCACGACAAACAAATTGCCGATGTTCGTGCCCCAAGTTCTGCCAGCCCATCGTCTTGTAAGCGCCATACCGCCCCCTTACCTCTCGCTCTAACATGAATTGGTGTGACGCAAATAGGTAGGACCAGAGAATAGCATCGCAGAGCAGAGCCCTCAGGGCAGTGGTCGTTAGTAACTAGAAAATGATCCTCGCTTCAGCTCGCATCAAGTGGCTATCGTTGGTCCCATCTTGCTCTAAACCGCGAAGCGGCCGATATCTTCGGCAATGACCGTCCTGCCTGATTCCACCGACGAATTGGTCGCCTTCCTCGACGCGAATATTGTGCTCGAAGGCAAGCCAGTTGCCGAACTACCATGGACACAGATCGCAACAGCCGGGCTGATCCGTGTCCTAATCGTCCCAAAGGCGATGGAAGAGATTGACGCTAAGAAGCGGGATGGGCGTTTGGGTCTGCATGCAAGGGCGTTTAACCGGTTGATTGCCCCGTCTGTTGTCAACGGTGGGTCAATTGTTCTTCGTGAGGCAGACCCGCGCGTCGAACTTCAGATGGCGACCTGCTCGCGCATTCCGTGGAATGACTATGACGAGCTTGACCCCGATGATGGTGACAGCCGGATTGTTGCTGAAGCACTTAACGTGCGCAATGTGACCTCACAAAGCCGCATTCTTATCAGCCACGACATCAAGCCGTTGGCATATGCGCGCGGTCGCGACTTACCAGTTCATCAAGCGTCCGACGATTGGCTGCGCGCGCCTGAACCCAGCCCCAAAGAGAAAGAAATTCAGCGTCTCAAACAGAAAGTTGCTGAATACAGAAAGGACGAGCCGACTTTCGAGATTTCAATCGAGGTGGCCGACATCTCTCCTCTGACAACCTACAGGGTTGCGGAATTGGATCCCAAGCAGGCCGAGGCCATTACGGCGCTTATCAAGAAGCAGAATCCTAAGAAGTCAAACGGCGGTAGGGACATCTACGGCTTAAGCTCCGGTTTCAGCAGCGACCGCGATAGCTCCTACGATGGGAAATATAGCGCTTTCATAACGCGTGAAGTGCCCTCGTTTGTGGCGAAATTCAGCGAGAAGCTAGAGCTGCTTTTCAACCAAAGACTTTTCACGGTGCGCGTCACAAATGCTGGCGATATCCGGGCCGATCACCTTGTCGTGTCGATAAAGACAAGTGACGGCTGGATCAATCGTCGGGTGGTGGCCGTATCAGCCAGTGGGCCCTCCGCCCCCGTGCCGAGACCTGATTATCTTGGCTCGCTCAACATTCATGGGCACTTTGATAACATAATCCCGCCGCGCGTCGGCCGGCACGAATTCGAGACGACGCTGCCCGCGCGCAAGAGCCTTGAGACAAAGGCGAGCTGCGAAAATTTTCACAGCGGGCAGGACTACTATTTCGAAGGTGTTGTCGCGCCCACATCGAGCAACCAGCCGCTAGAAATTACCGTAACTCTCACTGCAAAGAATTTGCGGGGCGAACACACCGAAACCTTGAAGCTCGACAAGCAGATCGTCGTGATTGAGCCAAGCGAGCTAGTGGACCTACAGACGCTTGAGCTCAGGCTGGATTACCCTACCAAAGAGGAACTTATTCGCTTGCTCAGGGCTGAGGAATACGACGAAATCGATTGGGACGAGTAGGACGAAGACTAACGCACCTTGTCAAGCGGCAGCTTTCGGGGTGGCGGAGGTTTTTGCCGAACGACCGCTATTAGGACGCAAAGCGGACGTCGACTGCTATTGTGAATCGAACACAGAACCTCTCCGCAGAACATTTATCTGAGCCTCACCGAAAAAAACAGGGGTATTGCTGGGGGTGTTGCGCAACTCTACTTAGTTTAAAATCTTTTAAAAACAATTATATGGAAACTCGGGAGGAATCCCTCCTGCTCCGCCACCCACTTTTTCGAGCGCAATGGCGCCCAGTGGTGCCGATCAGCCGCAGTTCGGCGGGACAATCGGGGAAATTCCGCCTCGGTGATTGCATTCGCTCCGTATCTGTTAACTAGAAGCGGCGCGGGGTCGCTGCGCGTCGTTCGGCGTCTGGATCGCCGCGATGGCTTTGGTTCGGGGGGCGGAATGAAGGCAGGGCTGGGCAGTCTGCGGCGCATGCTATGGGTCATGGCGTTGGCCTGTGCCCTGATCTCGGGACCCCGCCTGGCTGCCCAACCGCCGGCCGGCACCTGCTTCGCCGTCACTTCTTCGGTCGCCGCGCCCGATCGGTCCGATCTGCAGTGCGCCGGGGCGCCGGCCGGCTATCGCGGAAGCGTCCTGTGGCTGCGGCTGCCGGTTCCCGCCAGCCAGTCCCGCGATGCGTCGCTGGCGATGCACACCACGCGGTTCGAGCGAATGAGCGTGATGTTCGAATATGCCGATACGCTCGGCCCGCGGCAGACGATCGGCCGGGGGGATTTCGCCGACAGCTGGCATATTGGCGGGCAGGTCGCTTTTCGCGCGCGCGGCGACCGGCCCGCATCGGCGGTCTGGCTGCGGATCGCGGGGCTGGAGGATTACAACCTGCTGTCGCTGCGCATAGTGTCCGCGCAGGCCGCCCAGCGTCAGTTCGAGCTGACGGCATTTGCCATCGGCGCCGCGTTGGCGCTGCTGGGCATAGCCGCCCTGTTCAACATCGGCCTCGCCGCCAGCATGCGGCGCAGCTTCTTCCTGTGGCATGGCGGCTGGGCTGCGACCGTGATGGTCTGGGGCCTGGTCTGGTCCCAGGCCGGACTGGCGGTCTTTCCTGCAGCCGCGGGCACGGTGTCGGCGCGGCTGGCGACGGTGCTTGCCTGCCTGGCGATCATGTTCGCGACCTTCGCCACCGCATCCGCCTTGCGCGACGCGCTGCCCCGCTGGCCGCTGCGTCTGCTGGGCGCGCTCGGGGTGCTTGTCCTCGCGGCAGGCCTCGCCAGCGGTCTGCCCGGCGTCGATATCGGCCAATTCGCGCCGGTGCTGATGATCGGCACATTGTCATCGCTTGCTCTAGCCACCGCCTGTATTGCCGCGGGTTGGAGGAAGGGCCACGGCGCCGCCCGCGATCTGGCGATCAGCTGGGCGATCCCCATGGTGACGCTGGCGATGACCCAGATCGTCGATCTCGACGCGATCCTGTGGGGCGGGGGCGACAAGGTCCTGATGCTGTATGCTTCGGCGCTGCAGGTCGTGTGCCTGACCGGTTTCGCGACCGTGCGGCTGCGCGCCCTGCGGATGCAGCGCGACCGGGCGGTGGAGATCGGCAAGGCCCTGGCCGAACTTGCCGAACGCGATCCGCTTACCGGCCTGCTGAACCGCAGAGGCTTCCTCGGCAAATACGCCGAGGCATTCGGCGGCGCGGCCGGCAGGCCCGTCGGCCTGCTGCTCATCGACGTGGACAAGTTCAAGGCCGTCAACGACGAGTTCGGGCATCAGGCGGGCGACGAGGTGCTCGTGACGCTCGGGCGCCGGCTGGCATCGTTCGAGGATCGTTTCGGCTGCCGCGCGGGCAGGCTGGGCGGCGAGGAATTCGTTCTGGGGGTGAGCGGGGTTGCCGATGGCGGGCTGGTCGAGCTTGCGGAAACGGTGCGGTCCGAACTGGCGGAATGCGATTTCGGCGTAACCGCGCCGGGGCATCGGATCAGCGTCAGCATCGGCGTGGCGCAGGGCGCGGCCGACCGGCCGTTCCAGGCGCTGTACCGGAAAGCCGACGAGGCACTCTATGCCGCCAAGCGCGAAGGCCGCAACCGGGTGGTCTGCGCCGATCGCGATATCGAGAGCGACCAGGCACCGGTGTTGCAGCAGGTGTCCTGACTGGTTTTTCAGCGCTTGGCTGCACTGGCTCAAGGGTGTGGTAGTGCTGCGGCGGCGTCCACACCGCTGCGGCGTCCGCGCTACTCGGGAGCCTGCGCCGCGAGCATATCCATCATGGTGCGCGCGGCATCGCGGTCGGCGGGGTCTTCGAAGGCGACGTCCAGATCCGGTGCGGCATCGAGCATGTAGAGCAGGGTCCACAGCGCGAAGCGGTGGCCGCGATCGCGTTCGAGCCCGAAATCGACGCGCATTCGCTCGACCCCGGCGGGGAGCGCGGCCGGATCGACCTCGGCCAGGTCCTGGGTGCCGAAATAGCGCTGCAGCAGGTCTTCCATCTTCATTCCACCGCGCTAGCGGACCGGGCGGATCGTGCAAGGCGCTTGCACCGCGCTGCACGGCGGCAGAATTGCTTTGGGGAACGGCAATAGGCTGTTAGGGGCCGCGCATGCTTACCATCGACGGTGTCACAGTGCGGCTTGGCGGCCGGACCATTCTCGATCGCGCCAGCGCTGCCGTGCCGGTGGGCGCGCGCGTCGGGCTGATCGGGCGCAACGGCGCCGGCAAGTCGACGCTGATGAAAGCGCTGATCGGCGAAATCGAACCCGACGAGGGCGAGATCGCCAAACCGTCGCGCGCGCGGATCGGCTATGTCGCGCAGGAAGCCCCCAGCGGGACGATGACGCCCGAGGAAGTGGTACTGGCTTCGGCCACCGAACGCGCCGAGCTGCTGGCCGAACTGGAAACCTGCACCGATATGTACCGGATGGGTGATGTCCATGATCGCCTGCTCGCCATCGATGCCTACAGCGCGCCGGCGCGCGCAGCGAAGATCCTGAACGGGCTAGGCTTCGACGAGGAGATGCAGCAACGTCCGGTGGAAAGCTTTTCCGGCGGCTGGAAGATGCGCATCGCGCTCGGCGCGCTGCTGTTTTCCGAACCCGATATCCTGCTGCTCGACGAACCGTCGAACCACCTCGATCTCGAAGCGACCTTGTGGCTCGAGAACTTCCTCAAATCCTATCCTGCCACGCTACTGGTGATCAGCCACGAACGCGACCTGCTGAACAAGGTGGTCGACCATATCCTGCACCTGCAGGGCGGGGCGCTGACGCTGTACAATGGCGGATACGACGCGTTCGAAAAGCAGCGCGCCGAGCGGGCGGCCCAGCTGGCGGCGGCCAAGGCTTCGCAGGATGCACAGCGCGCGCGATTGCAGGATTACGTCGCCCGCAACAGCGCGCGTGCATCGACTGCCAAACAGGCGCAGTCGCGTGCCAAGATGCTGGCCAAGATGCAGCCCGTCGCCGCGATGATGGAAGACCCCACGCTCACTTTCGGATTTCCCGATCCGGCGGAACTCAAATCCCCCATGATCACGCTTGAACAGGCGGCCGTGGGCTATGGCGATGCCCCGCCGATCCTGAAGCGGCTGAATTTCCGGATCGATGCCGACGATCGCATCGCGCTGCTGGGCCGCAACGGCAACGGCAAGACCACGCTGGCCCGGCTGCTGGCTTCGCAGCTCGACCCGGTGGAAGGCGAAGTGAACGCCCCGGGGCGGCTGAAGGTAGGCTATTTCACCCAGTACCAGGTCGAGGAACTGGCCGGTGAGGATACGCCGCTCGACCTGATGAACCGCGCGATGGAGGGTGCGGCGCAGGGCGCCGTTCGCGCGCAGCTGGGGCGGTTCGGCTTTTCGGGCGCGCGGGCGCAGACGCGGGTCGACAAGCTGTCGGGCGGCGAACGGGCGCGTCTGGCACTGGCCCTGATCACCCGCGATGCGCCGCATCTGCTGATCCTGGACGAGCCGACCAACCACCTCGATGTCGATGCGCGCGAAGCCTTGACCCAGGCGCTGAACGATTACTCGGGCGCGGTCATCCTCATCAGCCATGATCGCCACATGGTCGAACTGACGGCGGACCGTCTGGTGCTGGTGGATGACGGCACCGCGCGCGAATATTCCGGCAGCATGGAAGATTACATCGATCTGGTGCTGGGCCGCAAACCGGCGAAGAACGGCCGCGGCGATGCGGCCAGCAAGGCGCGCGGCAGCAATGGCACCAATATCATTGCCCGGACGCGCACGGCCAAGGCGGAACTGGCGAAAGCCGAACAGGCGATGGCGCGGCTGACCGCCGATGTCGAGCGGCTCGACAGTGCCATCCTCGAACAGGGGACGGCCGGGGCGAGGCCGGGCGGCGGGGCGAGCATCGAAAGCCTCCTCGCCCAGCGCGCGGAAGCGGCCGATGCTCTCGCCGAAGCCGAAGCGGCATGGCTGGCCGCCGGGACCGAACTGGAAGCCATCGAACAGGGCTGACACAGAAGCGCTTCCCCCCCAAGGCCTTATTCGTTACCTGCGCAGCGTGTCCGCCGCGTCTTTCCGTACAATGGCTTGCGCCGCACTGCTGCTTGTCACCGCCTGCGGTGAAGCAGAACGCGATCCTGCGCGCGAGGCGGTGCCGGTCGTTGCGCAGGACATCAGCGTGCTTCCCGAACAGATCGAGATCGAAGCCATCGGCTCGGCCCGTGCGGCAACATCGGCGGAGATTTTTGCCGAAACGGCGGGCCGAGTGACCGCTGTGCTGTTCGCGGCGGGCGATTTCGTGCGCAAGGGCGAGGCGCTGGTCCGGCTCGACGCGCGGCAGGAACGCCTCGCGGTCGAAGCGGCACGGGTGCAGGTACAGGAAGCCGACCAGTTGCTGGGCCGGTATCGCCGCATCGAGGATACCGGTGCGCTGTCCGAAAGCCAGATCGAAGCCGGCGTGACCGCGCTCGCTTCGGCGCGCGTGGCGCTGGAACAGGCGCAGACGGCGCTGGCCGACCGGACAGTGCGCGCGCCGTTCTCGGGCCACGTCGGCCTGACCGAAGTCGATCCCGGTGACCGCGTCAACGATTCCACGCCGATCACGCAGATCGACCAGCGCGGCACGCTCTATGTCGATTTCCCCGCGCCTGAATCGGTCTTCAATGCGCTGCGTCCCGGCCAGGTCGTCCAGGTCGTGCCTTTTTCCGATACGACGCGGACCATCGACGCCCGCGTGGTGGCGACCGACAACCGGATATCGCAGGACAGCCGCGATTTCATCGTGCGCACCGCCATCCCCAACGAGGGCGACCGCCTGCGCCCCGGGATGAGCTTCCGCGTGGTCTTCACCCGCAATGGCGAAGCACGTCCGGTGGTCCCCGAGGAGGCCATCGTATGGGGCGGGGATGGATCGCACCTGTTCGTCATTCGCGAAGGCGCAGCCAGGCGCGTCCCGGTGACGATCACCTCGCGGCGCGAAGGCGAGGTTTTCGTGGATGGCGAATTCGAGCGGACCGACCGGGTGATCGTCGAAGGAGTGCAGAAGGTGCGCGACGGGCAGGCCATCCGCGTGGTGGGCAGCGGGAATGCGGACAGGCAGGATGTCGAGGTCCGCCAGCGCCGATCGGGCGCTGCTGTAGCCGCCGATGAAGGATAGGGCCGACCTCCCCATGCTGGCGGTGAAGCGGCCGTTGCTGATCGGCGTGCTCAACCTGCTGATCGTGATTGCGGGTATCGCTGCGCTGATGGGCGTCGAGGTTCGCGAGCTCCCCAATGTCGACCGGCCGGTCGTGTCGGTCACCGCCAGCCTGCCCGGCGCTGCACCCGAGACCATGGATTCCGAGGTCACGAGCCTTCTCGAAGATGCCGTCGCGCGGGTTTCGGGCGTGCGCCAGATCCGCGCGTCGAGCGAGGAGAACAACAGCCGCATCCGTGTCGAATTCAATCCCGGCACCGATCTCGATACCGCTGCCTCCGACGTGCGCGAGGCGGTCAGCCGGACGACCCGCGACCTGCCCGAGCGCGTCGAGCAGGTGACGGTGGTCAAGGCGGACCAGGACGCGCAGCCGATCATGACGCTGGCCGTGCTGTCGGACAACTACGACCAGGCCTCGCTGACGCGGCTGGTGGAAAACGACATCGTGCCCGAACTGCTCGCCGCCGAAGGGGTCGCCAGCATCGAACAGTTCGGCACCCGCGCCCGGCAGATGCGCGTGTCGGTCGACCCGGCACGGCTCAACCGCTTCGGGCTGACAATGACCGATGTCGCCGCGGCACTGCGGGGGGCCCCCTTCGACGTGCCGGTCGGCTCGTTCCGGTCGGACGCGCAGGAACTGGTGGTGCGCGCCGAAGCCAGCGCAGTCGATCCCGCGCAGATCGAGAATGTCGTCATTTCCGGTACCACTCGCGTCGGCGATGTCGCGCAGGCGGATTTCGCCCCCGCCAATGCGACCAACTTCGTCCGCCTCGACGGACAGCCGATCGTCGGGCTGGGCGTGGTGCGGCAGGCCAGCTCGAACACGATCGAGATATCCAGCGCCATTCGCGCGGATGTCGAACGCCTGAACGCGCGGTTCGACGATGTCCGGATCGACGTGGTGTCGGACGATGCCCAATTCATCCGCATTTCGGTCCGCGAAGTGCTGATCACGCTGGCCTTTACCATCGCTGTGGTCATTGGCACCATGCTGGTGTTCTTCCGCGCCTGGCGACCCACCGTCGTGCCCAGCGCCACCATCCCGGTCGCGCTGGTCGGGGTGATCGCGGGCATCTGGCTGATGGGCTTTTCGATCAACTTGCTCACGCTGCTGGCGCTAGTGCTGGCGACCGGGCTGATCGTCGACGATGCCATCGTGGTACTGGAAAACGCGCAGCGGTTGCAGAACAAGGGGCTGGGCCGGCGCGCGGCGGCGGTGCTGGGTACGCGGCAGGTCTTCTTCGCCGTCGTGGCGACCACGGCGGTGCTGGTTTCGGTATTCGTCCCGATCAGCTTCCTGCCGTCCGAAGCGGGGCGGCTGTTTCGCGAATTCGGCTTCGTGCTGGCCGTGTCGGTGATCATTTCCAGTTTCGTCGCGCTGTCGCTGGTCCCGGCACTGGCGGCGAAATTCGACCTGGCGACTGACGACAGCGCGCCGGGCAGGCTGGCTGGCTGGGGTCATGCGGCGAACCACCGCTATGAAAGCGCGCTGCGCCGGTGTCTCGACCGGCCCAAGCTGGTGGGAGCGGTGTCGGTCGCGCTCGCGGTGCTGGTAGCGCTGCTTTACACCCAGCTCGATAACGAACTGGTCCCCGACGAGGATCGCGGCGTCATCACGATCGATGCGACGGGCCCCGACGGGGTCGGCATCGATTTCATGGATGGCGAGCTCGACGAGGTGGAGCAGGTCATCGCGCCGTATCTTACCAGCGGCGAGATCGAGAGCACCTTCTCGATCGTCGGCCGCTACGATCCCAATCGCGTCCGGGTGACTGCACAACTCGCCGATTGGAGCGAGCGCGACCGCAGCCAGACCGAGATCGTCGAGGAACTCAACCCGCCGCTGCAGGAAATTCCCGGATCGCGCACCAATGCCCGGGGCCGCGGCACGCTGAGTTTCGGCGGTGGGGGCGACGGTATCGAGGTGGCGCTGACCGGCGCCGAATACCCGACGATCTACGCGTCCGCGCAGGCGCTTGCCACGGCGATCGACACCCGCTCCGAAATCCTCTCCAATCCCGACATTTCGTACCAGCCGACACAGCCGCAGCTCTCGGTACAGATCAATCGCCAGCGCGCTTCGGATCTCGGCGTCGAGCTGGACGATCTGGCGCAGACGCTGCGCGCGATGGTCGGCGGCGACGATCTGGTGGATCTCAACGTCGGCGACCAGGCAGTCCCGATCTTCCTCACCGCCCAGGCCGTGAGTGTCACCAATCCGTCGGACCTGCGCAATCTCTACGTCCGCGGGTCGGGCGGGGCGTTGATCCCGCTGTCCAGCGTCACCGTGATCGAAGAGCAGGGTATCGCCGCCGAACTCGACCGCACCGAACAGCGGCGTGCGATCGAGGTCTCCGCGGATATTGCAGCCGGTACGCCGCTGCGCGATGCGGTCGACGAGATCGAGCGGTTGGGCGAGGAAGCGCTGGGACCGGGGATCGACATGCTGCTGCAGGGTGATGCGGCGAGCCTCGAGGAAGCGTCGAGCGATCTGCTGCTGACCTATATCTTCGCGCTGGTGATCGTGTTCCTGGTGCTGGTGGCGCAATTCGAAAGCGTGACCAGCGCATTGGTGGTTCTGCTGACCATTCCCTTCGCGCTTGCCGCGGCTGTATTCGCGCTGTTCCTGTCGGGGGTCTCGCTGAACATCTATTCGCAGATCGGGCTGGTGATGCTGATCGGGCTGATGGCGAAGAACGGCATCCTGATCGTCGAATTCGCTGACCAGTTGCGGCACCAGGGGCGCAGCGTCCGCGAAGCGGTAGAGGAAGCCGCCGCGATCCGCCTGCGGCCGATCGTGATGACGCTGATCTCGACCGTGTTGGGCGCCCTACCGTTGATCCTCGCCAGCGGCGCGGGTTCCGAAGCACGCCAGTCGATCGGCTGGGTGATTTTCGGCGGACTCGGTATCGCGGGCATCTTCACCCTGTTCCTCACCCCGGTCATCTATCTCGCCATCGCGCGCTACGGGAACCCGCGCAATGTCGACCTCGCCCGCCTGCACAAGGAAATCGACGAGGTCGACGAGGATCTTTCCGTGGCGCAGGTATGAAGCACCCCGGTGCAATTCTGCCCCTCGCGCTGGCGATGTCCGGCTGCGCCGGTAGCGCACCGGTCGCAATTGCGCCGCCCATCGCTGCCCCGGCTGTCTATGCGACCGATCTGCCCGCTGCCGGGTTGCAGGAAGAATGGTGGCTCGGCTTCGGTGACCCGGTGCTCGACCGGCTGATCCGGCGCGGTCTGGAAGCCAATCTCGATATCGATGCCGCGTCCGGACGGCTCGCCGCCGCGGCCGCCCTGTTGCGCGCGGAACGGGCGGACCGGCTGCCGGGGCTCGACGGATCGGCCGAAATCGGAACCACGTTGGTGGGCGAGGGAGAGGATACGGCGGTGGCCGGCCTGTTCGCCCTGTTCGACCCCGATCTGAATGGGTGGCTGGCAGCCGAGGTGCGCGCCGCCGTGGCCGATTACGCCGAGACGAACTACCTGCTGGCCGAGCAGCGCCGGCTGGTCGCTGCTGCGATCGCCAGCCAGTATATCGAATACCGCCGGACCCAGACGCAACTCGACCTGCTCGAACAATCGACCGATCTGCAGGACCAGACGCTGCGCATCGTCACCCTGCGGTTCGAGGCCGGGCTGGCTGCCAATCTGGACGTGCGCCGCGCGGCAGCGGACCTCGCCCAGACCCGGGCTCGCCGGGGATTGGTCGAAATTGCCCGCGCCAATGCGCTCAGCGCACTCGCGATCCTGCTGGCAGAGCCCCCCGGGGCCTTCGCGATCGAGCCGCTCGCTGATGGCTCTCAAATACCCGGATATGGCGCGGGACCGCCAGCGGGCGTGCCCGCCGACCTGCTTCGCCGGCGGACCGATATCCTCGCTGCCGAAGCGCGGCTCGCGCGGGCGGCCGCCGAGATCGGGATCGAACAGGCGGATCTGCGCCCGTCGCTGACGATACCCGGTGAAATCGGCATCGGCGACGGGCTGCTGAGCGGGCTATTCGGCGATTTCCTGGTCGGGATAGCCGCCGCGATCGACATTCCGATCTTCGACGGCGGACGCCGCCGCGCCGAAGTCGCTGCGGCCGAGGCCGTGGCCGAGGCGCGCGTGGCCGAATATCGCGCCACGTTCCTCAACGCGCTGGGCCAAGTCGAGAATGCGCTGGTATCGATCGAGGCCTATCGCCAGCGCAATGCCGCGCTCACCGAAGCGATCGACCAGAGCGAGACCGCGCTCGCACAGTCGAACGCGCTGTACCGCGAGGGCCTGGCCTCCCTGTTCGATGTGCTCGATGCGCAGCGCCAGCTTATCGCCAGCAGGCAGGCGCTGATCGACAGCGAGGCGGCACTGGCCAGTTCCTTCGTCGCTTTTCATTCGGCTATCGGATCGCAGTAAACGCCGCCCGCATTACTCGCGCTGCGGCCGCCGTATCCTAAATCCCCCGCGTCCTTAAAGTCACCGGGTTGGAGCCACCGTGTTCGGTGAAGAAATTCTCTTTCGGAACGAACGGCTTGGCTGCTCGCTGATAGACTGCGCTCATCCCGCGCAGGCAACAGGAGGAAACTTATGGCTGAAATTCCAGTCGAGAAGAAATCATCGATGACGTGGCTCTGGCTGCTACTGGCAGCAATACTCGCAGCGTTGCTGATCTGGTGGATCACCGCCGACGAAGACGATGCCGATCCCGTGCTCGCCGAGACCGCCATTGAAGCTGACGCTGGCGCTGATGCCGATCCCACGCCGATGACGCTGGCTGCCATCCTGGCTAATCCCCAGTCGTATATCGGACAGGAATTCGCAGGCGAGGTGAGCGTTGCCGGGCCGCTGACCGATCGGGGCTTCTGGATTGAGAACGACGGCGCGCGGATGTTCGCGTTGATCATCGACGAACCTCGCGAAGTCGAGATCGACATCAATCCCGGACAGGAACTGCGCATTTCGGACGGCATGATCCGCGAAGGCGGCGAAGTCTCTGATGTCGAAGGTGTTCCGCTTGATGACGACACTCTCGCGGTTCTTGCCGATCAGGACGTGTTCCTGATTGTCGACGAGGACGATGTTGAGATCCTCGAGCGTCCGTAAGACTAGAAAGGACCTATTATGAAAAACGATGATCGCTTCGGCGAACTCGAAGCCCTCGATTCCTGGCAGCTCGTCCATGACGAGCAGGACATCCGTGGTTGCACCGTGGCCTCGGTCACGGGGACGCATTACGGAACGATCGAGGATATGCTGGTGGACAAGGAAAAGGAACATGTCGCAGCCGTACGGCTCGACGATGGCCGGATCGTTGCCGCCGACAATCTCGAAATCAGGGGCCGGGACGTAATCTATCACGACGACCTCGCCGCGTCCCGGGTGAATTACACCAAGGTACGCCGACCAGCCGTCTGATTTTCAGGCCGCATAGCGGGGGATCGCGATGCGCGGTTCCCCCGTTCCCGGACCCGCCAGAAGGTCGAGCCATCACGATTGTTCGGCACGCTTGAAGACCCCCGTCCGCCAGGATGGGGGTCTTCGCGTTCAGGCTTTGCGGAGAACAGACTGCCCGAAAGATATCTGCCTTGTGCGCGGCCCCGCTCAGCGCGGGAGGCCGCCGCCCAGTGCGACGAACAGCGTTGCGCCGTTCTGCAGATAGGCCCGCTGCGTGGTGAGCAATTGCTGCTGGGCGGAGAACAGATTGCGCTCGGCATCGAGCACTTCGAGATAATCGGCCACGCCCTCGCGGTAGCGCAGCCGGGCGAGCCGCGCGATACGTTCCTGCGCGGCGACCCCCTGCTCCTGCGCGGCGACCTGCTGGGCCAGCCAGCGCCGCCCGGCGAGGCCGTCGGACACTTCGCGGAATGCCGTCTGGACCGCTTTTTCGTACAGTGCGACCTGTTCGGTCTCCCGCGCCCGGGCCAGATCGAGATCTGCCTCGCGCGCTCCCCAATCGAAGATGGGTAGCGAAATCGATGGGCCGAAAGACCATGTGAACCCGTCCGAACCGAACAGGTTGCCCAGGTCGCTGGAGGCGAAACCCGCGTTGCCGGTGAGAGAGATCGTCGGGAAAAAGGCCGCCCGCGCGGCACCGATGTCGGCGCGCGCGGCACGCAGCTGTTCTTCGGCGGCAGCAATGTCGGGGCGAACCAGCAGCAGGTCCGACGGCAGCCCGGCGTCGAGCATCATGGCATCGTCCTGCGCCTGCATCGCAAGCGGCTGCGGCAGGTTTGCGGGAAGGGCGCCGCCCACCAGCACGGCAAGCTGGTTGTCCAGCCGTGCCCGGTCGAGACGCTGCGCTGCCAGCTGCTGTTCCGCTGTCGTCAGCAGCGTTTCGGCCTGACGGTAGGGCAGGGCCGAGGTGACCCCGGCATCGAGCCGCAACCGCGCGATCCGCAGCCCTTCCTGGCGGCTCTCCAGCGTCGCCTGTGCCAGGTCTATCTGCGCATCGGTTTCGAGGATTTCGAAATAGGTCGAGGCGACATCGGCGACGAGCGAAAGATAGAACGCCCGCTGGTTCGCTTCGGTCGCAAGATAACGGGCGCGCGCAGCTTCGGAAAGATTGGCCACCCGGCCCCAGAAATCGAGTTCGAACGAGGTCACGCCCACGCCGACTTCGAAACGGTCCGCCGTCACGGCCGGCGCCGCGCCGGCTATTGCCGCCCCGGTCGGGGTGCGGCTGCGGCCGGCAGCGGCACTGGCCACGGGGGCGGGCAGCCTGCGGCTATCCTGGACACGGTATTGCGCGCGCGCCTGTTCGATGCGCGCGGTCGCCGCAACCAGGTCGCGATTGTTGGCAACCGCCGTGTCGATCAGCGCGACCAGCCGGGCGTCGTCGAACCATTCGCCGTAAGACAGCGTGCTGGCGACCACGGTCCCATCGGGACGGTACTCGCCGTCATAGGCAGGAGCGCTCGCCAGCGGTGGACGCTCGTGCGCGGGTGCCATGTTCACGCAGCCGGCAAGGGCCAGCGCCAGCATGCTGGCGGATAGCGGACGCATCATGCGGGTTCTCCTTCGGCTTCGCCGGGCGGGGTGGGCTTGCCCTTCGCCAGCCGGGTGCGGACCAGCAGGTAAAGCAGCGGGATGGCGAAGATGCCGATTGCCGTGGCCGCGATCATGCCGCCCATCACGCCCGTGCCGACCGCTATGCGGCTGGCGGCGCCGGCGCCCGAGGACAGAACCAGCGGAACCATGCCCAGAATGAAGGCGAGCGAGGTCATGATGATCGGCCGCAACCGCAGGCGCGCGGCGGCCTTCACCGCCTCGAGCGGGCTCTTGCCTTCGGCCTCCTGCTCGATCGCGAATTCGACGATGAGGATGGCGTTCTTCGCTGCCAGGCCGATGATCGTGATCAGCCCGACGTTGAAGTAGATGTCGGCGGACAGGCCGCGCAGCATGGTGAAGAGCACGGCTCCCAGCACGCCCATCGGCACGATCAGCAGCACCGACAGCGGCACCGACCAGCTTTCGTACAAGGCAGCAAGCACGAGGAAGACGATCACCACCGACAGTCCGAGCAGCAGCCCGATCTGGCCGCCGGCCTGTTTTTCCTCGTAGCTGATGCCGGTCCACTCGAAGCCGATGCCGTCGGGCAGCTGGCTCGCGAACCGTTCCATTTCTTCGAGCGCTGCGCCCGAGGATTCGCCCGGAGCCGCAGTGCCCGACAAGGTCATCGCCGGATAGCCATTGTAGCGCGACAGGCTGGGCGGACCCGCGGTCCATTCGGCAGTGGCGAAGGAACTGAACGGAACCAGCCCGCCCTGCGCATTGGGTATCCGCAGCGACAGCACGTCCTCCGGCTCCATCCGGTGGGGCGCGTCGGCCTGGACGAGGACCTGCAGCACGCGGCCCTGGCGGTTGAAGTCATTGGCATAGGCAGAGCCGAAATTGATCGACAGCGCGTTGTTCACATCGTCCATCGACAGGCCCATCGCACGCGCCTGGACGCGGTCGACCTCGACATGCAATTGCGGGGCCGGCGGCTGGTCCTCGGGCCGCAAATTGGTCAGCAGCGGGCTTTGCGACGCCATGCCGAGCAATTGGTTGCGTGCATCGACCAGCGCGTCGCGGCCCACGCCGCCGCGGTCCTGCAGCTTCATCGTGAAACCGCTGGCCTGGCCGAGCGACTGGATGGCGGGCGGCTGGATGGCAAAGGCCAGCGCATTGTCCAGCCCCATGAAAGTGCCCATGGCCTGTCCGACCAGGGCACCGGCCGAACTTTCCGGGGCGCTGCGTTCGCTCCAGTCCTCGAGCGGGGTGAACATCATCGCATTGTTCTGACCCTGGCCGAAGAAGCTGAAACCGCGCACGACCACCGTCCGCGCGACCTCTTCGCGCGACTGCCAGAAGCCTTCGACGGGTTCGATTGCCTCTTCCAGCCGTTCGCGGGTCGACCCGGCGGGCGACTGGACCACGGTGATGACATAACCCTGGTCCTCGGTAGGCAGGAACCCGCCCGGCAGGCGCGCGAACAGCAGGCCGGTGATCGCGGCCAGCAGGAGGAACACCGCCAGCCCGCGGATCGGCCGGGCAAGGATCGCCTCGTTGGTGCGACCGTACTTCTCGGTCATCCGCGCAAACCACTGATTGAAGCGGTGGAAGAACCGCCCCGATACCGCGCGGGCCCGATCCAGCTGTCCGCGCCAGCCATCGCGCAGCGGTCGATCGGCATCGTCGGGCGCGGCTGCACCGTCGTGATCCTGGACGTCTTCCTTCCGCAGGAAGGTGGCGCACAGGGCCGGGGTCAGCGACAGGGCCAGCACGGCGGAGAAGAAGATCGAAATGGCCAGCGTGACCGAGAACTGGCGATAGATCCCGCCGGTCGATCCGGGGAAGAAGGCCATCGGCACGAACACCGCGATCAGCACCAGCGTGATGCCTACGATCGCGCCGGTGATCTGGTCCATTGCCTTGCGCGTCGCCTCGAGCGGACCGAGCCCTTCCTCGCGCATGATCCGCTCGACATTCTCGATCACGACAATGGCGTCGTCGACGAGGATCCCGATTGCGAGGACCATGCCGAACAGCGACAGCACGTTGATCGAGAAGCCGAACAGCCACAGGCCGAGGCACGCCCCCGCCAGCGCGATCGGCACGACCAGCGTCGGGATCAGCGTCGCGCGCCAGTTCTGCAGGAACAGGAACATGACGAGGAAGACCAGCGCCATGGCTTCGACCAGCGTCTTGACCACTTCCTCGACCGAAACCTCGACGAAGGGAGTGGTGTCGTAGGGGATCGACCAGGCGACATCCTGCGGCAGGCCGGCACCGAGTTCCTCCATCCGCAGCTCGATCCCTTCGGCCGTCGCCAGCGCGTTGGCGCCGGTGGCGAGCTGGACCGCCATGCCGGCCATCGGCTGGCCATCGAGCGTGGTCGAGGTGGCATAGGTCTGCGCGCCGATCTCGACGCGGGCGACATCACCCAGCCGGACGCTTGCCCCGCCTTCGTCCGCGCGCAGGATCACCCGCCGGAATTCCTCCTCGGTCTCGAAGCGGTTGGCAGTGGTGATGGTGGCCGTGATCTGCTGGCCTTCCTGCAGCGGAAGGGCGCCCAGCGAACCGCCCGCAGTCTGCGCATTCTGTTCGCGGATCGCGGCGACGACGGCGCTGGGGGAAAGGTTGTAGGAGGCCAGCTTGTCCGGATCGAGCCAGATACGCATGGCGTATTCCGAACCGAACAGCGTGACGTCGCCCACACCCGCCACGCGGCGCAATTCGTCGATCACCTGCGTCGAGGCGATATTGCCGAGGTCGGTCGAATCCAGCGCGCCCGATTTCGACGTTAGCGCCACGATCATCAGGAAGCCGGCATTGGCCTGCCGGACGGTAATGCCCTGGCGCCTGACTTCCTCGGGCAGGCGGGCTTCGACCGTGCTCAGCCGGTTCTGCACTTCGGTCTGCGCGATATCGATATCGGTCCCGGCCTCGAAGGTGAGCGTGATCGACGCCGTGCCGTTGGAGAGGCTGGAGGAGGACATGTAAAGAAAGCCCTCGACCCCGTTGAGCTGCTGCTCGATCACCTGCGTGACATTGGTCTCGAGCGTGGCGGCGTCGGCGCCGGGATAGACGACGCTGATCGCCAGCGAAGGCGGCGCGACTTCCGGATATTGTTCGATCGGCAGCGCGCGCAGCGAGATGAAACCGGCGAGCAGGATGCCGAGCGAGACGACCCATGCGAAGATGGGCCGATCGATGAAAAAGCGAGCCATGATCAGTCAGCCTTCGCGGCGGGTGCAGCAGGAGCGACGGCGCGGCCATTGGGAGTGTTGGCGATCTGCACCGGCATGCCCGGCTGCAACTTTTGCAGGTTCGACACGATGACCCTGTCGCCCGGCTGGAGGCCGCTTTCTACGACCCATTTGTCACCCACTAGCCGGCCCAGCTTGATCGGCCGCAGCGCGGCCTTGCCGTCCTTGTCGACGATCATCACCGTACCACCGGAATCGGCCACGGTAACCGCCGCCTGCGGGATCGCGATGACGTCGGTCGCCTTGCCCGCATAAATACGCGCATTGACGAATTCGCCCGACAGCAGCAGCCCGTCGGGATTGGGAAATTCGGCGCGCAATTCGATGGTGCCGGTGGCTTCGTCGACGGTAAAGTCGAGGAATTCGATCAGCCCGGGAATCTCGTATTCGGTCCCGTCGGGGAACACCAGCCGGACCTCGACGGCGTCATCGGCCGACAGTGCCAGCTCGCCAGCGGCAATCGCGCGGCGGATCTGCAGTACTTCGGTAGCGGACTGCGAAAAGGATACGTAGATCGGCGAAACCTGCTCGATCCGCGTCATCAGTGTGCCTTCCGGCTGCGAGACGAGCGCGCCTTCGGTCACTGCGGCACGCCCCGCGCGCCCGGCGATCGGCGCGCGCACGGTGGTGTAGCCCAGTTGGAGCGATGCCGATTTCAGCTGGGCCTGGATTTGCGCGACATTGGCATTCGCCTCGCGCGCGGCGGCCTGTGCGGCGTCGAATTCCTGGCCGCTGATGGCGTTTTCCTCGACCAGCGGGCGATAGCGCTGCACTACGGCATTGGCATTGGCCGCCGTAGCCTTCGCACGTTCGAGGCTGGCCTGCGTCTGCGCGTAGCTGGCGCGCAATTCAGCCGGATCGATGCGGAACAGTGGCTGTCCCTGTCCGACGTCGGTGCCTTCTTCATACAGGCGCTGCTGGACGATGCCGGTGACGCGCGCACGCACTTCGGCCACGCGGACCGGTTCCACCCGGCCAGGCAGTTCGAGGACATTGTCGATATCCGCCTGCGCGACGGTGATGGTGCGGACCGGGATTGCCGGGCCCTGCGGCGACTGATCGGGTGACGAGCATGCGGCGGCGGCCAGACCGAGAACGAACAGGAGCAGAGTGCGAAGGTGCGTCATTGGAATTCCTTACATGCGAATCACCCTGCGACGGCGTTCGGCTACTGGCGCGTTTTTACATTTTCGGTACAACTGTAAATTGACATTTTTGCATTGGATGTCGAAATAACCTGCATGGAAGAGAGAGCCTGCAAAATCGCCGCGGCGGGATACGCCGTCATAAGCCAATATGGTGTCCGCCGTGCAACAATGAGCGACATCGCCGCAGCGGCGGGGGTTTCGCGCCAGACAATATACAACATCTTCCCCAACCGCGAGGCGTTGCTGGTCGCGGTGTCGCGGTATCACTTCGCATCGAAATGGAACGCGATCCGGGAGGGCTGCGACAACGACGCGCCCCGCGATGCCCGGTTCCGGCTCTTGCTCGAGAAGCTGGTGCTGGAATCGTGGGAATCGATCCAGGCGATGCCACATGCCGATGAGCTCGAGCTCGAACTGGCCACGACGCTCAAGCAGGAACTGACCGAGGTCCACCTCGGCGCGCGGCGCAATCTGTGTGAATTCCTGCTGCCTTACGAGGCCGATCTCGAACGCCGTTCGATCACCCCGCGCGGCCTTGGCGAGATGCTGCACCATTCGATCGTGGGCCTGAAACTCAGTACGACGACGCGCGCGGAAATTGAATCCGTCGTGGCCACGATGCATGCCTGTCTGATGGCCTTGACCGCCCCCGTTCAGCCTGCGTGACCTCGTCCAGCGGGCTGCGCTCCGGAACGCATAGGGGAATGGAGCGCTGTTTCGCCTGAAGGGAAGGCACATGGCAGCACGCGCATATTGGCAGGGGCAGATCAGGCTGGCGCTGGTTTCGATCCCGGTCGAAATCTACTCGGCAACCAAATCGGGGGCGAAGATCCGGTTCAACCAGATCCACGAACCCAGCGGCAAACGCATCTCCTACGAGAAGGTCGTGCCCGGGATCGGCCCCGTCGACCGCGACGAGATCATCAAGGGCTACGAGGTTTCGAAGGGCAATTACGTCCTGCTCGACGAGGACGAGATCGACGCGGTCAGGATCGAGAGCAAGCGGACGCTGGAACTGGTGCAGTTCGTCGATGCGTGCGAAATCGACCCGCTCTATTTCGAAAAGCCCTATTACGTCGCGCCGCAGGACGAACTTGCCGAAGAAGCGTTCATCGTGCTGCGCGAGGCGCTGCGCAAGGCGAAGAAGGTCGCGCTGGGCCAGCTGTCGGTGCGCGGCAGCGAGAAACTGGTCGCGGTGAAGCCCTGCGGCAAGGGACTGCTGCTCGAAACGCTGCGCTATGCCGATGAAGTGCGCGCGGGGCAGGCGTTTTTCGACGAGATCGACGATGCCAAGCCGAAGAAGGAACTGCTCGAACTCGCGAACACGCTGATCGAGCAGAAGAGCGCGCCCTTCGATGCGAGCGAGTTTCAGGATCGCTATGGCCAGGCGCTGCGCAAGCTGATCGACAAGAAGGCGAAGTCGAAGAGCAAGACCGCGGTGATCGAGGATGTCGACGATCCCGATACCGGTGGCGGCTCCAACGTCATCGACCTGATGGCAGCGCTCAAGAAGTCGGTTGGGGAGGAGAAGCCCAAGAAGACCTCGCGGCGCAAGAAGTCCGCCTAGGCCATGGCTGCGCGCAAGGACCCCCTCGCCGAATACAACGCCAAGCGGGATTTCTCGCTGACCCCCGAACCGGCGGGCGAGCCGCTCGCCAGCGAGACCGGCAACCGCTTCATCGTCCAGAAACATGATGCGACCCGCCTGCACTGGGACTTGCGGCTCGAGGTCGATGGCGTGCTCAAAAGCTGGGCGGTGACCAAGGGGCCCTCCCCCGATCCCGATATCAAGCGGCTGGCGGTGCGGACCGAAGACCACCCTATGTCCTATGCCGATTTCGAAGGCGTGATCCCCAAGGGCGAATATGGCGGCGGCACGGTGATGCTGTGGGACCGCGGGACGTGGCAGCCGATCGAGGGCAAGAGCGCGAGCGACCTGGAGGAAGGGCATTTCCACTTCTGTCTCGAAGGCGAGCGGATGAAGGGCGAATGGCTGCTGATCCGGCTGAAGCAGAAACCCGGCGAGAAACGCGAGAACTGGCTGCTGCGCAAACTGCAGGACGACAATGCCGAAGCGGGCGACGGGCTGGTCCAGCGCGAATTGACCAGCGTGCTGACCGGGCGTTCGATGGCCGAGATCGCCAGCGACAAGCAGGGCGAATACCCGCTGGCTGGAAAGAAGGATCATGCCTTCCTTGCGCAGATGCAGAAAGCCTCTGCGCGCAATGCCGGCAAATCCAGGCCCAAACGCCGCAAGGCGGTCCCGCTGCCCGATTACCGCAAGCCGCAGCTCGCGACGCTGGTCGACGACGTGCCCGCCGGCAATCGCTGGATGCACGAGATCAAATTCGACGGCTATCGCACGTTGGTGGCGGTCAAGGGCGATACCGTTCGCGTGTTCACCCGCAACGGCAAGGACTGGACCGACAAGTTCGGCCCGCTGGTCGAGGCGATTGCCGCGCTCGACCTGCCATCGTGCCTGATCGACGGCGAAGTCGTCGCTTACGACGGCAAGGGCAATCCCGATTTCTCCACACTGCAACAGGTGCTCAAGCGCGGGCACGGATCGCAGGGCAAGGAGGACAAGCTTGCCCTGCATGCCTTCGACCTGCTCGAACTCGATGGCGAGGATCTGACCGGCCTGCCCAATATCGAACGCAAGGAGCGGCTCGAAGCGCTGCTCGATTCCGCCGATCCGCCGATCCACGTCGCCGAACATGTGCTGGGCGCGGGCGAACATCTGTACCGCGCGATGTGCGATGCGGGACAGGAAGGGATTATCTCCAAGACCGTCGATGGCAAATATGCCGGGCGCCGCAGCAAGGCCTGGGTGAAGGTCAAATGCACGCGGCGACAGGAATTCGTGATCATCGGGTGGAAGAAGTCGAGCGCGAAGGGGCGCCCGTTCGCTTCGCTGCTAGTCGCGCAGCATGAGGGCGACGACCTTGTTTACAAGGGCAATGTCGGCACCGGCTTTTCCGCCGACGATCTCGACGAACTCGCGGGCAAGATGAAGCGACTGGCGCGCAAGACCCCGCCGGCGGAAGTCGACCGGGCCTCGTCGCGCGGGGTCACCTGGGTCACGCCGAAGCTGGTCGCGGAAATCGCCTTTGCCGAGTTTACCGCCGACGGGAATGTCCGCCACGGCAGCTATCTGGGTCTGCGCGGCGACAAGGATGCGAGCAGCGTGCAGCCGGAGAAGCCGGCCAAACCGGCCGAAGCCAGCGATGCGGTCAAAATTTCAAGCCGCGACCGGGTGATCTTTCCCGACAGCGGTCAGACGAAGGGCGCGCTGGCCGACTATTATGAAGCGGTGGCGGCGATCATGCTGCCCTTCGCCGCGCGGCGCCCGATCAGCCTGGTGCGCTGCCCTTCGGGCCGGGCGAAGAAGTGTTTCTTCCAGAAGCATGACAGCGGCAGCTTCGGCGATGCGGTGCACCCCGTGCCGATCCGCGAGAAGGATGGCGGGCACGAGGATTACCTGTTCGTCGACGATGCGCGCGGGCTGCTGCAATGCGTGCAGATGGGGACGATCGAATTTCACGCCTGGTGCGCGCGCTCGGATGCGGTCGAACGGCCCGACCGGATGATCTTCGACCTCGATCCCGACGAGGGGCTGGGGTTCGACGAGGTCAAACAGGCAGCGCGCGACATCCGCGCCCAGCTGGCCGATCTCGGCCTGACCAGCTTTGCCATGCTGACGGGCGGCAAGGGCGTGCATGTGGTGGTGCCACTAACGCCCGGCCATGACTGGGAGGCGCACAAGGATTTTGCCCGCCGGTTCTCCGAGGCGCTGAGCATGGCCGAACCCGACCGCTTCACCGCCACCATGAGCAAGGCCCAGCGCAAGGGGCGGATCTTCATCGACTGGCTGCGCAACCAGCGCGGGGCGACGGCAGTGGTGCCCTATTCGGCGCGAGCGCGCTCGGGTGCGCCGGTGGCCATTCCGCTGGCCTGGAACGAGCTCAAGACGATGGAGAACGCACATCCCTATTCGATCGACGATGCCAAGACCCTGCTCGACCGGGCAGCTTCTAAATCATTGCAGGGATGGGGTTTTGCCGAGCAGCGGCTACCCGATCTTTAGTTGCATTGCTTTGTGCGCGGCAGAAATGCGGGCACCTTTCGCAGTTTGGGGCTTTGTCGGATAAAAGGAGGCCTTCTTGGGCGAGACCATTTCCGTAAACGGAACCCAGCGTTCCCTTCCCGACGATCCGCGGATCACCCTGCTCGATTTCCTGCGCCGCGATCTCGGCCTGACCGGCTCGAAAAAGGGCTGCGACCACGGGCAGTGCGGGGCCTGTACGGTGATCGTCAACGGCATCCGCATCAACAGCTGCCTGACGCTGGCGGCGATGCACGAAGGCGATAGCGTGACGACGATCGAAGGGCTTGGCACGCCTGAGGATCCATCGCCGTTGCAGCGTGCCTTCGTGGACCATGACGGCTTCCAATGCGGTTATTGCACGCCCGGTCAGATCTGTTCCGCCACCGCCATGCTCGAAGAACTCGCCAATGACTGGCCGAGCGATGCGAGCGACGATCTCGAAGGAAAAATCGAGATATCGGGCGAGGAAATCCGCGAGCGGATGAGCGGCAATCTGTGCCGCTGCGGTGCCTATGCCAATATCGTCGCTGCGATCCGCGACGCGGCGACGGAGACGAGCGCATGAGGCCCTTCCAGTACGAACGTGCCCGCACCTTGGGCGATGCCGCCAGGCTGGTCGCCGGGGCGGATGCGATGGCGATTGCGGGCGGCACCAACCTGCTCGACCTGATGAAGCTGCAGGTCGAAACCCCCGGCGAACTCGTCGATATCAACCGCGCCGGATTTGCCGAAATCGAAGATACCGACGATGGCGGCCTACGGATCGGCGCACTTGCCACCAACACTGCGACTGCGGTTCACCCGCGCGTGCGTTCCGACTATCCGGTGCTGGCGCGGGCGATCCTTGCCGGTGCGACGCAGCAATTGCGGAACAAGGCGACCACCGGCGGCAATCTGTGCCAGCGCACCCGCTGCTTCTATTTCATGAATATCGACCAGCCCTGCAACAAGCGCGAACCGGGCAGCGGCTGCGGCGCGATCGACGGGGTGGCCAAGCTGCACGCCGTGCTCGGCACCAGCGACGAATGCATTGCCACCTATCCGGGTGATATGGCGGTCGCGCTCAGTGCGCTCGATGCGACGGTGCAGATCGCTTCGGTGGATGGCGCCGAACGTTCGGTCCCCGTCCGCGATTTCCATTGCCTGCCGGGCGATACCCCGTGGCGCGAAAACGTGCTCGAGGACGGTGAAGTCATCACTGCAGTCACGCTGCCGGCTCCGGTCGCGGGTGTGCAACTCTATCGCAAGGTGCGCGAACGCTCGTCCTATGCCTTTGCGCTCGTATCGATTGCAGCGATCGTCGAAATGCGTGACGGGGTGATTGCCCGCGCGGACCTTTCCTTCGGCGGCCTAGCGCACAAGCCTTGGCACGATCCGCGGATCAGCGATTTGCTCGAAGGTGCCGCCCCGTCGGCACAGCTTTACGACGCGGCCGCCGACCTGCTGCTCGAAGATGCCCGCGGTTATGGCGAGAACGATTTCAAGATTCCGCTGGCGCGCCGCACGCTCCACGCGGTGCTGGCCCAGGCGGTGGAGGACGCGGCATGACGGTGCATCTCAAGCAGGACGAACCCGATACCTCGAACCGCCTCGACGGGATGAAACAGGGCGTGATCGGGCAGCCGATTCCGCGTGTCGAAGGCCTCGCCAAGGTTACCGGTACGGCGCCCTATGCGGCCGAATACCCGATCGAAGGCTGCGTCGAAGGCGTCCTTGCCACAGCGACGATCACGCGCGGCCAAATCCTGAAAATCGACAAGGACAGCGTCCTCGGCATGCCCGGGGTCATCGCGGTCATAGACGATCCGCGGCTGACCACGCGCGCGGCGCAGGGCACTGCCAACGAAGCCCCGCAGCAGTCGCCGCGCACGGTTTGCTACTGGGGGCAGCCGATCGCACTCGTGGTCGCGGAAACCTTCGAACAGGCGCGCGATGCGGCCAAGCACCTGGCAGTGGAATACCGCCCCGACGATGGCGCGCCGCTGTCGCCGGACGCAGTCCAGCCCGAGGAACAGGAAGACGAAACCGTCCGGCAGGGCGATCTCGTCCATGCAATGAGCGAAGCTGCGCACAGCGTCGATGTCACTTTCACGACCAAGGGCCACGCCTCGGCGGCGATGGAGCCGCATGCCGCGATCGCGCAGTGGGACGGCGATCAGCTGACGGTTCATGCGTCGCTGCAAATGCTCAATTACAATATCTCGGAACTGGCCGATGCGATCGACCTGCCCGAAGAAAAGGTACGGCTGGTCTCGCGTTTCGTCGGCGGCGGCTTCGGATCGAAGCTGGGGGTGAGCGAGGAAACGGTAGCCGCGGCCATCGCCGCCATGCAGCTTGAACGGCCGGTGCGCGTGGTAATGTCGCGCCAGCAGGTATTCCAGTGCATCATGCGCCGCTCCGAAACCACGCAGCGGCTGCGTCTCGCCGCCGACCAGAAAGGCCGGCTTACCGGTTTCGGCCACGAGGCGCTGGTCTCGAACCTGCCCGGCGAAACCTTCGCCGAGCCGGTGCTGCAGTCCTCGCACTTCCTGTATGCAGCGCAGAACCGCAAGCTGATGCTCGAAGTCGCGCGGATCCACCGTATGACCGCGGGCTCGGTCCGTGCGCCGGGTGAAGCGGTGGGCATGCCCGCGCTCGAAGGCGCCATGGATGTCCTCGCCGAACGGGCCGGGATCGATCCGGTCGAATTGCGCCTGCGCAACATACCCAAGGAAAACCCCGAGGAAGGCCTGCCGTTCTCCTCGCACAAGCTGGCCGAATGCCTGCGCGAAGGGGCGGAGGCGTTCGGCTGGGATAGCGGCCCGCGCAAACCGCGGCAGAAACGCGAAGGCGAATGGTGGGTCGGGACCGGGATGGCCAGCGCTGCCCGGGTTCACAATGTCGGCGAAGCCAAGGCTCGCGTCACGCTCAAGCCCGATGGCACCGCGCTAGTCGAAACCGACATGACCGATATCGGCACCGGGACTTATACGATCCTCGCACAGATCGCGGGCGAAATGCTCGGGCTCGATCCCGAAAACGTGCTGGTCGATCTGGGTGACACGCGCCATCCGCGTGGTCCCGGTTCGGGCGGTAGCTGGGGCGCATCGTCCAGCGGCTCGGCGGTCTACGTCGCGTGCAAGGCGCTGCGCGAAGAACTGGCCGATCGGGTGGGCGTTACCGAAACCGAGCTCGATCTTGCCGACGGCAAGGTCGTGGGCGGACTATCGCTGGCGCAAGTGTTGGCGGGTGAACCGCTGGCGCGCGAAGGGCATTACGAGCCCGGCGCCATCGCCGACGATTTCACCGCAGCGGGCTTCGGGGCATTCTTTGCCCAGGTCCGCGTCAACCACTTCACTGGCGAGAGCCGGGTCGACCGGATGCTGGGCGCATTCGGCTTCGGCCGCGTGCTCAACCGCAAGACGGCGCGTTCGCAGTGCCTCGGCGGGATTACCTGGAGCATCGGCGCCGCGCTGACCGAGGCGCTCGAATTCGATCCGCGCGATGGGCATTTGGTGAACTGCGATCTTGCCGAATACCATGTCCCGGTGCACCGCGACGTGCCCGATCTGGAAGTGATCATGGTCGAGGAACGCGATCCTGCGGCCAGCCCGATCCAGGCCAAGGGGATCGGCGAATTGGGGATGTGCGGCGGCGCCGCGGCGATCGGCAATGCGATCTACAACGCCTGCGGTGCGCGGCTTTTCGATTACCCGATGACGCCCGACCGCGTGCTGGCGTGCATGCCCGATTGATGCTGGCCGACCCGGCTCTCCATCTTTCCGCCGACGAGGACCATGCCGCGCTTTACGCCGCGTGCGAACCGGGAACAGCCTTGTGTACGATCGTAGGGATCGAAGGCAGTTTTTCGCGGCGCGTGGGGGCGCAGCTGGCAATTCGCGCCGACGGTTCCACTGTCGGAAGCCTTTCGGACGGATGTCTCGAAGCGCAGCTGGCGACGGATGTATCCGCGCTGCATTCCCCCGAAGTGGTCCGCTATGGACGCGGATCTCCGAAGATCGATTTCCGCCTGCCGTGCGGCGGGGGGCTCGATATATTGCTCGATCCCGCGCCCGACCGGAACGCCATCCGTGCCGCGGTGGATGCTCTGGAGCAGCGCGACCCCGCCTCCCTGGTCCTGCCCGCAACATCGCCGCTGGCACGCCGTACCTATATTCCGCGCCTGCAGCTCAACGTACTGGGTGAAGGCCCGGAACTTGCCGCCGTCACGCGGCTCTGCGCTTCGATGGGCGTGCGGTGCCGGCCGTTCAGCCGCGCCGATCTGGTCATTGGGCAAGCTGCGCGCGGACTGACGGGCGACCGCTGGACCGCGGGTTTGCTGCTATTCCACGACCACGAATGGGAAGCGGCGCTGCTCGAGCAGGCACTTGCTTCGCAAATGTTCTACATTGGCGCGCAGGGGGGCGAGAATGCCCGGGTCGAACGCGCCATGGCTCTGGCGGCAAGGGGCGTGAGCGAAGAAGACCGTGCCCGCATCCGCAGCCCGATCGGACTCATTCCCGGCTGCAAGAATCCCACTGCGCTCGCGCTTTCGGCGCTCGCGGAAATCGTCGGTGAGTACGAGCAGTTGCGTGCCGCCGCTTGATCGAGGGATCGGCATCATCCTGCTCGCTGCCGGGCGCGGTACGCGTTTCGGCGGCGACAAGCTCTCCCGGGCCCTGCGCGGCAAGCCGCTGTGGAATTGGGCGGCCCTGGCCGCCGAAAAGGCGGGTTTCTCTCAGCGTTATCTCGTGTGCCGGCCGGATTCGTCGCTGTGCCCGCGCGCGGGGTGGGAGGCAGTGATCAACCACCATGCCGATGAAGGCATGGGCAGTTCGATCGCGGCCGGTGTCGCCGCTGCAGCACCGAAGTGCGAACGCTTGGTGATTGCCCTTGCAGACATGCCGCTGGTCGAGCCCGGTCATCTTCGTGATCTTGCCCGGCTTAGGGGAACCGTGTTCACGCGTTATGACGACGGGGCGGAAGGGCCTCCGGCGGCATTCCCCAAGAAAGCATTCGCCGCGCTGCAGACGCTTACCGGCGAACGCGGTGCCAGGCATCTCGACCTGGGCGGAACCGCCACGCTGGTGCCTGCGAATGGTCACATGCTGGCCGATGTCGACACGCCTGCTGCGCTCGACGCGCTTTCCCGATAGCCACGCGCCGTTCGCGGCATCGGAAAACACCCGGCCGCCGCTGCGTATCCAGCATAAACATTGGTTGGTTGGGGGACCCGGACTGCACCGCGACCGTTAGGCACGCAGGGTCATTAAGGAACGTGTTGTGCATATTGTATCGGTCGCGCTTGGTGGCTGCCTGAAGGGTGAACCCGTCCGCTATGGGGTCACAGAGGATACTGGTGGACATATCACCTACATCCTCGGCGAGATGGAAGCGCTGGCGCGCCGCGACGATGTCGAAATGGCCGAAATCGTCACGCGGCGGTTCGACGATCCTCGTCTGGGGACGGCGCATGCGCAGCCGGAAGAATGGCTGGGTGCCAAGCTCGTCATCCGGCGAATCGACAGCGGTGACCGCCGGTACCTCGCCAAGGAAGCGCTCAGCGCGGACCGCGACGCTTTTGCCGAAGCGCTGATTGCCGAACTTGCGCAGCGCGAGCGGCTTCCCGACCTCATCCATGCGCATTTCGCTGACGCTGCCGATGTCGCGCGGCGAGTGGAAGATGCCTTGGGCATACCGTTCGTCTACACGGCGCATTCGCTCGGCATGGACAAGCGCCGCGCTCTTGCCAGCCCAAGCGCGGCGATCGATGCGAGGATCGAGGAGGAAGACCGTGCGATCGCGCATGCGCGTGCGGTCATCGGTTCGTCGCGCGATGAATGCGAACGGCAGCTGACCGCCTATCCCTCTACCCGCATCGGCAAGATCCATCGGCTGGTTCCCGGTGTCTCGCGCCGCTCCGGCGGCTGTGACGATACCCCGGCGCGCGAACTCGTCGCGCCGTTCCTGCGCGACCCGTCCAAGCCGATCGTGCTGGCGATCGCGCGCCCGGTGCACAAGAAGAACCTCGTCCGGCTGATCGATTCCTTCGGTACCAATGCGGTGCTGCGTGAGCGCTGCAACCTGGTGGTCCTCGCGGGCCTGCGCGACGACCTGTCATCGGGCGAGGCCGAGCAGCAGCAGGTGCTGCAGGGTCTTGTCGATGCGGTCGACCGGCACGATCTGTACGGCCGGGTCGCCTATCCCAAAGCGCATACGCGCGAACAGGTCGGCGCGCTTTACGAACTCGCCGCGCGGACGGGCGGGGTCTTCGTCAATCCGGCGCTGATGGAACCCTATGGGCTTACGCTGGTCGAAGCTGCGGCGCATGGCCTTCCGGTCGTGGCGACCAAGATCGGCGGGCCGCAGGATATCATCGGCGAACTCGAGCATGGACTGCTGGTCGACCCGCAGGACGAGACGGCGATCGGAGGAGCGATCGAGCGACTGGTCACCGACACCGCGCTCTGGAAGCGCTGCGCTCGCAACGCGCGGACCAACAGTCTCGGCGTGAACTGGGATGCCTATGCCGCGGGTTTTCTCGCGATTGCGCGCGACATCGTCGCCGCGGCGCCCGCCCGCCGCATCGAGCCGGCCAGCCTGCTGGTCAGCGATCTCGACAACACTCTGACCGGTTGCGATCACGGGGTGACCCGGATCGGGCAGTTTTTTCGGCGGCAGCGGGACTTCGGTTTCGTGATTGCCACCGGTCGTTCGATCGTCGAAGCGCGGCGGCTGGTCCGCGATTGGAAACTGCCGCTGCCGCTGGCATGGATCACCGCGGTCGGCACCGAGATCTATGTCGAACGCGATGGCGAACTGGCGCTCGACCAGGGTTTCGCCGAGCGGATCCGGCACCAATGGCATCCCGGCGCGATCAACCGCGCGCTGGCCGGGCTGCCGGGCCTCGTGCCCCAGCCCGATTATGACCAGCGGGCATACAAGCGCAGCTATTATGCCGAGTGTCCGGGCCTCGCCAAGCGGGTCGAGGAACGGCTGCGGCAATGCGACATCCCGGCGCGGGTGGTGTTCAGCCATGACCGTCTGCTCGACATCATGCCTCGCCAGGCGGGCAAGGCGGCAGCCATGCGCCATGTCGCGGCGATGCTGGGTATTCCGCTCGACCGTGTCTTCGCTGCCGGCGACAGCGGCAATGATGCCGATATGCTGACCGCGTGCCGCAACGCCATCCTCGTCGGCAATCATGCCGAGGAAGTCGCGGCGCTCGCATCGCGGCCCAATGTCTATCTTGCGCGGCGAAGCCACGCGTCGGGGGCGCTGGAAGGGATACTCGCGCATCACCGGGCGCAGCGCGTCCGTGGATGCCAGGCAGGGAGGGCGCCGGCATGAGCGAGCACGGCCCGATCGGATATTTCGTTCACCATCAGGGGCGGGGCCACGCCGAACGGGCGGCCGCGATTGCCAACGCGTTGATCGAAACGCGCGGCGTGACTTTGTTCTGCGCCCGGGACGACATCTTCGCCGCGCTCGACGAGCGCATAGTGGTGCAAACCATTCCATCGCTGTTCGAACCCACCGGGCAGGAGGCACCGGCCATGGCCGCACTGCCGGCCCCCGATACCGTCCACTGCGCGCCGCTCGGCTGGCCATCGATAACGCAGGCCTTCGCCGCAATCGCGCAATGGTTCGCGGAAGCTCAGCCGGCGCTGTTCATTACTGACGTGTCTGCCGAACTCGGCCAGCTCGCGCGATTGTGCTCGGTCCCGCATGTCGCGGTTCTGCAGCACGGCGAGCGCAGCGATCCCGGGCACATGGCGGCTTATGACAGTGCCGTCGGCCTGTTGGCGCCTTATTCGGAGCGGCTCGAGCAGCATGATCGTCCGGCGGCCATGCGCCGCAAGACGCATTATGCTTCGGGAGTGGGGATCGATTGTTCCGGTTTTCCCGATCGGGCGGAGGCGCGCGCGAAACTGGGCATCGACCTGCAGGAGGATCTCGTGCTCGTGCTTGCCGGCGGCGGCGGGGAGGGCACACCTTCTGCACCGCTGACGCTCGGCGCGCGCGCCGAGCCGGGGAGCCGCTGGATCAGCATCGGCCAGGTGCGCAGCGAATGGCATGAGACGCCGCCCGGCAATCTCGATCATCGCGGCTGGGTCGACAATCCGCGCGACTGGATCGCAGCTGCCGACCGCGTCGTGTCGTCCTGCGGGAACACCACGGTGCAAATGGTCCTGGCTGCCGGCAAACCATGGGTCGTCATTCCCGAGTGGCGGTATTTCGACGAACAGTTCTGCAAGGCGGAAGTGCTCGACCGCGAAGGGCTGGCGGCGGTTTCGCGCCACTGGCCCTCGCATCCCGCTGCATGGGAGCGCCTCTGGGCCGCGGCGCGCATGATCGATGTCGAAAACCAGCGCTCGATCATCTCTACCAACCCTTCCGAGGAAGCGGCCGAATGGCTCGACGGGCTCGTTCGCGAGCTGTGGCAGGGCACTGAAAACCGCCCCGCGCTGGAGATAGTGGCATGAAGATTTCCGTTTGTACGCTCGCGCATGGGCGCGAAGACCATTTGTGCAACCTCGTTCGCGGTCTCAACCGGTCCCATCGTCCGCCTTGCGAACTGGTGGTCGCGGTAATGCAGGACCAGCGATACGAACTGCCCGAAACGGGGTTTCCCGTTCGGCAGGTGATGCTGGGCAGCGGCGACATCTGCCTGGCAGAGGCGCGGAACACTGCCGCCGAGCATGCAAACGGCGAACTGCTGGTGTTCCTCGATGTCGACTGCATCCCCGCGCCTTCGCTGATCGAGGATTATGCGGCCGCTGCAGAGGCCAACGACGGCGTGCTGATGGGAGAGGTCGGCTATCTGCCAAAAGGCGCAACCGCGTCAGGCATCGATTACGAAGCGTTCGAACGGCTTGCCGTCAAACACGCCGACCGCGCCGGGCCGCCGCGCGACATGGTCGGGCGCTGCGGCGATTACCGTTGCTTCTGGTCGCTCAATTTTGCGCTTTCGGCCCGGACCTTCCAAGAGGTGGGCGGGTTCGACCAGCGCTATGTCGGCTATGGCGGCGAAGATACCGATTTCGGTCGGACGGTCGCCGCCCATGACTTGCCGCTGTGGTGGGTGCGCGGCGCGAAGGCCTATCACCAGTATCACAAGCACCACATGCCCCCGGTCCATCACCTCGACAGCGTCCTCGCCAATGCGCAGGTCTTCGCCGACAAATGGGGTGAGCCGACGATGCAGCACTGGCTGCGCGCGTTCCGCCTGATGGGACTGATCGAGCCCGATCCGGCGGGCGGCTGGACCAAGCTGCAGGATCCCGATGAAAGCCACCTGGCGCTGACCCGCCAGCAGGAACATCAACCCTATGCCAGCAGCTCGCTGGTCCTCGAACAGCTTGAATCCCAGGCCAGGCGCGGAAGCGACGCCAGCCGGGCTCCGGCGATGGCGCCTGCATAGCAGCGCTCGTAACCGGCGATCATCGCCGCAATCGACAGCTTCTCGACCGCGCGTGCACGGCAGGCCGCGCGGTCGATCCTGCGTACCTTGCGGATAGCGTGCGCCAGCGCGCCGATATCGCCGCCGGGCACCAGGACGCCGCAGTCGCCGACCACTTCGGATAGCGCACCGCGATCGAAACCAGCGACCGGCGTGCCGCAGGCCAGCGCCTCGGCCGCGACCAGTCCGAAGGGCTCGTCCCACAGCGGGGTTACCAGCGCTGCTTGCGCCCCGGCCACTTCGGCGCGCAGGCGATCGCCCGAACGGTGCCCGTGAAATTCGATTCCCTCGCTAAGGAAGGGCTCGACCTTTTCGGTGAAATAGCCGGCATCTTCGACCGGTCCGAAGATCCTCAGCCTGACGCGCGCCTTGCGCGCGGCCTGGATCGCTTCGGCCAGCCCCTTGTTCGGCACGATGCGGCCCACCCAGGTCAGATAATCCTGCGGCTCGCCAAGGGGCACCCAGCGATCCGTGTCGATCCCGTTCGGGACGACGTCGAGCCCCGCGCAGCCGCGATCGGCCCACAGCGCCTGCTGGTCCTGCGAGGTTACGGTGAACCCGATATTCGGCCGTTCGCGCGTGGCGGCGACCGCGTCGAACATCGCCCCGAACGGGGGGACATGCTGCGACGTCACGCAGGGGATCCCCGCCCGCGCGCACCATTCGATGATTTCCGGAAACAGCGAATTGTTGTGCACCACGTCATAGGCGCCCGCGCCGACGGCGAGCAGGACGCGCTCGAAGGCGTCGCGCTGATAGGCGGCCAGTTCGCTGGTCCCGCGGAACACGCGCCATGGGAGTACTTCGTCATAAGGGGCAGCACAGATCGGCACAAGGCTTTCGTCCTGCGAACCATCGGCGGCAAAAAGGTCGACCTGGTGGCCCGCGGCCCGCAGCCCCCGGCACAGCATGTCGCAATGCGCTTCCATTCCGCCCCCGAAGGGTTCGGCGATGGCATGACGAATATGGGCGAGAACGGCGATTTTCATGAGTGGGGGACCCTGGAGATATATCCTCGAGAAACGCGCGGGTGCGGGCCTGTTCCCGAAAGCTAACATTAATGCAAAGCATGGCCGGAACGCCCGGTTGCGAATTGCATTTGTTTTCGCAGGAGGACGTGATGGCGTTCAGCGCAGAGTTCGATCGCTATCCCCTGACGGGGCGGTTTCTCGCCGGACGGCTACGGCATGAACTGGCCGATGCCGAGAAGACCGAACTGGAGCAGCTGGTCGTGCGGACCACCACGCTGGAGGATGGCGAACGGCTGATCGCGCGCGGCGATGCCTGCGAGTGGTCGACCATCCTGATCGACGGTTTCGTCCTGCGGACGCTCGACAGTGGCGAGCGGCGCTATGCGGTCAGTTTCCACGTGCCGGGCGATTTCGTCGATCTGCATTGTTTCGCGCTGAAGCGGCTCGATCACAATATCGATTGCGTCGGCCGGGCCACGATCGGCCAGGTTCCGCATTCGGCGATCACGCGGGTGATGGCCGAACGGCCGCATCTCGCACGCCTGTTCTGGTTCTCCACCCTTTTGGATGCGGCGATGCACCGCGAATGGATCATGAAGCTTGAACAACTGACCGCGCCCAAGCGCATTGCGCATGTCTTCGCCGAAATCTGGCGAAGGCTCGACATGGTCGGCCTGGGTTACCCCGACGGCTTCGAAACGCCGCTGCGGCAGACCGACATCGCGGAAATGTGCGGCGCCACTGCCATTCACACCAATCGCGCGCTGGCGGACCTGCGGCGCAACGGCCTCGCCGATTTCCAGCGCGGCAAGGTCCGCATCGCGGATCGCAGGAAGCTCGAAGCCTACGCCGATTTCGATCCTGCCTACCTCTATTCCGATGGAGCGCTGGCGTTGAGAAAAACGGCATGAGCCCGCCGCGCAGCCGTTTCGTATTCGTTGCCGGGCTGCATCGGACCGGCACCAGCCTGCTCGCCCGCATCATCGCTGCGCATCCCGCCATCAGCGCGATAGAGAACGCTCCCGTGCCGGAGAACGAGGGCTGCTATCTCCAGGGTGCGATCCCGCACACCGCGCTGGACGGTCGGCCGGGACACTATGCCACCGATCCCCTGCAGCACCACACCGAACAATCGCCGTGGAACACGCTCGAGACGCAGCGCCGCCTCCTGTCGGACTGGGGCGGATGGTTCGACCCGGACAAGCCCTGGTGGCTCGAAAAGTCGCCGATTAACCTCACCCGCATGCGCCTGTACCAGCAACTCTTCCCGACCGCGCAGTTCATCGTCATTCTGCGCCACCCGCAGTTGATGGCCGCAGCACTCGGCAAATGGGTCACGGACGAACCCGCAGCGCTCCTGCGGTACGGCATCGACGCCTACGACACGGTGGCGCAGGACCTGCCCATACTGCATGCGTCGCTGGTCCTGCGCTACGAGGATCTGGTGTCGCGCCCCGACGCGGTGCGCCGGGCGGTGTTCGCTTTCCTGTCGCTGGAAGACCACGATCCGCAAATCGAACTGCGTGACGGCAATCGCGACTACCGGGTCGGCCAACCGGCTGAGGAAGACGCGGTCCGCCGCATGGCGCGCTGGGGGTATGCGCCGGGCGGGGAGGTGCACGATTTCGCGCCGCGCATTGCGCACCCGCTGCGCAGCGTGCGCGATGCGGTATCGGCTGCGCTGGAGCAAGAATTGCAAAGCGAACAGAAAGAACAGAAAGCTAACATCCGTCAATAGACGCGTTCTGATCGGCTTGCTTAAATGTCGGCCATGACTCTGACTGCAAGTTCGGAGGCTCCAGCGTTCCCCCTGACCGGCGATTTTCTTGCCGGGCGCCTGCGGCAGAACCTCAGCCTCGATGATCTGAAATATATCGAAGGGCTGGTCGATACGGTCGCCGAATATGGCGATACCGCGCGCCTGCTTGCGCGGGGCACGAAAACCGACCGCAGCACGATCCTGATCGAAGGCTATATCTTCCGCACGATCGAAAGCGCGGGCAAGCGGTTCATAACCGGGATCCACGTCCCCGGGGATTTCGTCGATCTGCACGGGTTCGCACTGAAGCGGCTCGATCACAATATCGATGCTGCGGGCCGGGTAACGGTGGGTTCGGTCAGCCACGATACGCTGCGCAGGGTCATGCGCGACCGCCCCGGCGTCGCGCGGGCCATGTGGTTTGCGACGCTGCTCGACGCGGCAATTCACCGCAAGTGGATCCAGATGCTCGAACAGCTCGACGCGCCGCGGCGGATCGCGCATCTCTATGCCGAACTGCACACGCGGCTGGAACTGGTGGGCCGCAATGTCACGCGCGCCCTGCGCACGCCCTTCACGCAGTTCGACATGGCCGACATGTGCGGTGTCAGTGCGATCCATGCCAACCGGGCAGTGGGCAAGCTGCGCGAGCTGGGAATTGCCGAAATCCGCCGCGGCGATCTCTACACCGCCGACTGGGCGGCGCTGAAACGCTATGCGCAATTTGATCCGGACTACCTCTACGGCGACGGTCCGCTGAAAGTCGAAGAGGACTGGGACTAGCCGTTCAGTTCTTTCGGAGCGTGGACATCGGACAGCGCCTCGGCTTCGGCCCACGCGACGTCCTGCCGCGGGATGACCGACAGCTGGCCATTGGTCTCCAGCACGACCCAGTTGGCATCGGCGTTGTGCGTGATCCCGTTCTGCCGCAGCGCGGTCTTGATCTCTTCTTCGGAAATGCGTGTGCGCAGCATCGCATCGCGCAGATACTCCCCCTTGTGCGTCAGCAAGGTGGGTTCGGCCTTGACGATATTGGCGATGGTCCGGCTGCGCTGGACGAGCTTGGTCGTGATGTACTGGCAGGCTGCGAGGACCACGATCGCGGCGATCGCATCGGCGGTGGCGACATTGCGCAGCAGAACGCCGCTGGCCGCCAGGCTGCCGATCATCACGTTGATGATCCAGTCGAAATTGTTGAGCTCGCTAGTGGTGCGTTTGCCCACCATCCGGACCATGACGATAATCAGCGCATAGAACAGGAAGGCATTGCCGGCGATTTCGACGATCCGCGGCCATCCGGACCAGATATTCAGAACCTCGGCCAACTCAATTCACCTCGTAATCGATCGGCTTGAAGGTTCCACCGTTCGAATCGTAGGCGGAACAGGCGGTCAGCCCGATCACCAGATCCATTTCGGCGCGCAGCACGATCCGGTCGCCCGGCCGGCTTTCCGGTGGCTTCACCGCGATCAGCCCGCTGTCGCCATCGACGGGCACGTTCATGAAGATGTTGAACGCCGTGGGAATGGCATCGGGTTCGATGCCGAAAGGCTTCAGCGCTTCGGCCAGATTGCCGAAACACCCGCGGTGTACGGGCTTGTCGGCGTAGAAATGGCGGAATGTGTCTTCGGAACACGGGGTCAGCAGGAAGTCGTGCTGCTTCACCGTATCCTCGATGATCGTCAGCATCGGGTTCGACCGGTTGGACCACAGCCGGTTGCCCTTGCCCAGCCGCAAGGTTTCCTCGTAATCGAAGGTGCGGCCGTTCGAGATCACTTCGCGTACGTCCTGCGCATTGTACGCCAGCAGGTCCGAAACCTGACGGCCCTCGGGATCGCACACGGTCAGTTCGGCGCCCCTGGGCAGCTCGAAAGCCACCCCGCTGCGCGGTTCTATACGGTTCATTTTTCCTCCAGTCGGGGATCGCGGAAGGGGCATTCCCAGCCCTCGTCGACCGCGCGGCCACTGTACTGCCGCGCTTCGCTGCTTTCGCCGTGGCGCGCGAGCATGGGGTTGATGTCGCCGGCAAGGTCGCGGTCGCGCTCGAGAATGGCATCGCGCATGCGTTCGTAGCGCCCATCCTCGCGCAACGTTTCGAACTGGTCGTGCAGGTTGAAGACCATCGTGGGATAGGCAAAACGGCGGGCCGGCCGAGAAGCCGACGGGTTGAGCCCGACCACGAAATAGGCTTCGCCGCCGAAGCTCAACGAGAAATGCGGGTCGGTCGGATCCGCGCTGACGCTGGTATCGTAGGACTGGCCCAGCCAGTTGTCCTTCTCGGCAAAGGATTGCAGGCGTTGCCATAGCAGCCGTTCGAAGGTCGGCTCGTCGATCTCGTCTGGCTGCTGGAAAATCACCGCCAAGCTGCGCAGCCCTTCAGGGTCGTTGCGATAGCGATCGGCCCATTCAAGCAGGCGGTCGTGAATCCGCAAATCGTCCCATCCGCTGCGCATGTCGTGGGCGATGACCACGTCGAGCATATTGCGGGCCTGTGCTGACTTGGCGCCCACGCAGGGGAAATCCGCATGCGCGACATGCGCCCGGAATTGTTCGGTGATGTCTGCCGACTTCGCTTCGTCGACGGCGAGGAGACCCGGTTTCATTGCGTCGCCCCCCTCTCGGCGCTGCAGACGAGAGCGCTGTCGGGTACGCGGCCCATCGACCAGTTTGCCTGCATGCGGACCTTCGGGTTTGGCGCACACCATATCTCGCCCGACTGGTCGAGCGCGGTGACCCAGAGCAGATTGTGTTCCGCGCCATAGTCGATGACTGCGAAAGCCATGCCGGTGCCCTTGTCGGTCACCAGAACCGGGAGCGGAGGATTGAGTTGCGTGAACACAGAGAAACCTCGCGATAGGGCCGAAACGGATTGCAGTGCGGACCGTCATGGTCGGCTGTGCAATGAACGACGCACGCAGTCGGAGCTGCAGGCGTCGGTCGGGGAGAGAACGCGGAGCCGATACGATGGTTTCCCGACTGACATCGGTTAGCTTGGCGCATGCGGCGCGGCTCGGTTGCGGGGCTTCTGGATGGCTCGCGCCGCCCCTGATTGACATCGCTCCCGCTGCGCGACATCGCCTGTATCATGCCGAAAGCCTTGCCCACCATAGTGCTCGTCGGGGGCGGGCACGCGCACCTCGGGGTGCTGGCGAACTGGATACGGCGCGGGTCGCAGGAAGCGCGGACGATTATGCTCTCTCCGCAGCGCCAGACGCGGTATTCGGGCATGATCCCCGGCACCCTCGCGGGTGAATATGGCCGGGAAGAAGGATTGATCGATGTCGGTGCGTTGGCAGGGCGCGCCGGGGCCGAATTCGTCGAGGACCGATGCGTCGCGCTAGATCCCGCCGGGCGCACTCTCGCCACCGCGTCGCGGCAGCGCATCGCATTCGATTACTGCTCGATCGACACCGGCGGCGTGGGGCAGGCGACCGGCACCATCGGCGAAGACCCGCGGATTGTCGATGTGCGACCGATCGGCACGTTCCTGGCGCGAATTGACGAACGGATCGCCGGTGTGGCGCACCGCCCGCGCCATCTGGCGGTCGTCGGCGGCGGCGCGGGAGGGGTCGAGCTCGCTTTCGCGCTGAGACGGCGCTTCGGCAGCGCGCCGCGGATTACGCTGGTAACCGGCGCAGATGGCGCCTTGCCCGGTTTCGGCAACCGTGCCCGTGCGTTGCTGGAACGCGAGCTTGCACGACATGCTATCGGCGCACTGGCGGACAATGCGCGGGTTGAAGCGGGCACGTTCTACGCCGGCGGCCAGTCCCTCGAACCGCTCGACATCGTGATTGCTTCGCTTGGCGCTGCTGCGCCCGAATGGCCTGCGCAAGGCGGGCTGGCAGTCGATCCGGACGGCTTTATTGCGGTCGATCGCCACCAGCGATCCTTGTCGCACCCGCATGTGCTCGCGGCAGGCGATGTGGCCGCGCGGCAGGACATGCCGGTCGCGCGTTCGGGGGTCCATGCCGTGCACAGCGGGAAGGCTCTGGCGGCCAATCTGCGCCATCTGGCGACGGGGCGGGGGCGATTGCGCTCCTATCGTCCGCGGCCCGCGAGTCTTTACCTGTTGTCGACCGGCCCCCGCACGGCCATCGCTATCTATGGTCCGATCGCCTTGCGCGGGCGATGGCCGGGTACACTCAAGCGCTGGATCGACCGGCGCTGGGTCGAAAGCTTCGCAAAGCTGGCGCAGTCGGTGTAACCGGCTGCGGACAGGCGGCGATCCGGCGCACGATACAGGGACATCATGAAAAAGCTTCTCATCATACTGGCGTTGGCGGCCCTGATCGCAGCCTATGTGTTCTTCGGGGTCGGAGACTATCTGACCGTCGACGGGATCAAGCGCGTCGCGGGCGAGGTCGATGACTATTACCAGCGTCATCCCGTCCAGGTCGTCGGGCTGTTTTTCCTGACCTATGTCGCGGTGACTGCGGCTTCGCTGCCCGGGGCCGCGGTGATGACGCTTGCGGCGGGCGCGCTGTTCGGCGTGCTGCTCGGTACGGTCGTGGTGTCCTTCGCCTCGACGCTGGGTGCCACGCTGGCGTTTCTTGCCTCGCGCTACGTCCTGCGCGACGCGATCGAAACGCGCTTCGGCGAACGGCTGCGCACGGTCAATGCCGGGCTCGAACGCGACGGGGCGTTCTACCTTTTCACCATCCGCATGATCCCGCTTTTCCCTTTCTTCGTGGTCAATCTGGTGATGGGACTGACGCGGATCAGGCTGTGGACCTACGCCTGGGTCAGCCAGGTGGGCATGCTGCTGGGGACGATCGTCTATGTGAATGCGGGCACCCAGCTGGCGCAGATCGACAGCCTGGCGGGAATCGCGTCGCCGGCCGTGCTGGTGTCCTTCGCACTGCTCGGAATCGCACCGTGGATCGCCAAGGCGATCATCGGCTGGATCAAGCGGCGCAAGGTCTATTCCGGGTTCACCCGGCCCAAATCCTTCGACCGCAATCTGGTGGTGATCGGGGCGGGATCGGCCGGGCTGGTGTCCGCGCTGATCGCGGCGACGGTGAAGGCCAAGGTCACGCTGGTCGAAGCGAACAAGATGGGGGGCGATTGCCTCAACACCGGCTGCGTGCCGTCCAAGGCGCTGATCAAGAGCGCCAAGGTTGCCGAGCAGATGCGCCATGCCGATAGATATGGTTTGAAACCGGTCGAACCCGAAGTGCCGTTTCGCGCGACGATCGAACGCGTGATGGGCGCGATCCGGACAATCGAGCCGCATGACAGCGTCGAACGCTACACCGGGCTCGGTGTCGATGTGGTCGAAGGCTACGGCCGAGTGGTCGATCCATGGACCGTCGAAATCGCGCGCAAGGATGGCGGCGTGCAGCGGCTGACCACGCGCGCGATCGTGATCGCCGCGGGTGCCGGTCCGCTGATCCCGTCGATCCCGGGGCTGGAAGCCAGCGGCTATCTGACCAGCGACACTATGTGGGACGCGCTTGCGACAATGGACCGTGCCCCGGCGCGCGTCGCGGTGCTGGGCGGCGGGCCGATCGGGTGCGAACTGTCGCAGGCGCTTGCCCGGCTTGGTTCGCAGGTGACGCAGGTCGAAATGGCCGATCGTGTTCTCGGGCGCGAGGACCCCGACGTGTCGCTCGAGGCGCAGGCGGCGCTCGAAAGCTCGGGAGTGAACGTGCTGACCGCTCACCGCGCGCTGCGGGTCGAGACTGGCAAGCTGATCGCCGAGCATGGTGGCGCGGAAGTCGAGATCGCCTTCGATACGCTGATCGTCGCCGTGGGCCGTGCGGCGCGCCTTTCGGGCTACGGACTGGAAGATATCGGGATCGACACGGCCAAGACCGTTGTGACCGATGAATTCCTCGCGACCAAATTCCCGAACATTTACGCCGCGGGGGATGTCGCCGGTCCGTTCCAGTTCACGCATACGGCCAGCCACCAGGCCTGGTTTGCCAGCGTGAATGCCCTGTTCGGCCAATTCAAGCGGTTCAAGGCGGATTACCGCGTGATCCCCGCCGTGACGTTCCTCGATCCTGAAATCGCCCGGGTGGGCTTGAACGAAACCGAGGCGGAAGCGCAGGGCGTGGCCTACGAGGTCACGCGCTACGAGCTTGGCGGGCTGGACCGCGCTATCGCCGAGAGCGAGACGCAGGGCTTCGTCAAGGTGCTGACCCCGCCGGGCAAGGACACCATTCTCGGCGCGACGATCGTCGGTGCGCATGCCGGCGAATTGCTTGCCGAATACGTCCTAGCGATGAAGCACAAGCTCGGCCTCAACAAGATCCTCGGCACGATCCACTCCTATCCGACGCTGGCGGAAGCGAACAAATTCGCCGCGGGCGAATGGAAGAAGAAGCACAAGCCCGAAACGCTGCTATCGCTGGTGGAAAGGTATCACACCTGGCGTCGTGGTTAGCGCCGGGGCGGGTTCCCGCTGCGTGCTGCGGCGCTCTTGCGCCGCCGACCTTTCGCGAACATGACGGGCGGATGCTGGGCTCGCTGCCGGGCCGCACGGGCTGAGGCCCAACGGGGAAGCGCATGGAGTTTTTCGACCAGTTTCGCGGGCTGCTGGGCATTGCGCTGATGGTTCTGCTCGCCTGGGCCATTTCGGAAGACCGCAGCGCAAGGCCGACATGGCGCTGGATCGCGGGCGCGCTGGCACTGCAGGCAGGCCTCGCACTGCTGATCGTCCGCGTGCCGTTCGTCTGGGATGCTGTGACGCTGGCCAACGAGGCGGTCGCCGCGATCGAACGCGCAACGCTCGACGGGTCGTCCTACATGTTCGGCTATCTCGGGGGTGCGCCGCTGCCCTTCGAATCGGCGCAGGGCGCGGAAGCGCCGGTGATCATCGCCTTCCAGATTCTCCCGCTGGTCATCGTCTTTTCGGCGCTGGCCGCGCTGCTGTGGCACTGGGGGGTGCTGCGCTGGCTGGTCGATGGCCTGTCCTTCCTGCTGCGGCGCACGCTTAGGGTCAGCGGCGTGGTCGGTCTGTCGGGCGGGGCGAACATGTTTCTCGGCGTGGTGGAAAGCCCGCTGGTGGTGCGCGCCTATTTCGCGCGGATGAGCCGGGCTGACCTGTTCCAGGTCATGGTGCTGGCCATGGCGACGATCAGCGGTGCGATCCTGATCCTCTACGCCACCACCCTGTCGCGCACCGTGCCCGATGCGGTGGGGCACATGATTTCCGCTTCGCTGATATCGCTTCCCGCAGCCCTGCTGATCGCCAAGCTGATGGTGCCCGGCGAAGCGAGCGCGGAAGGCGAGGAGCCCGATGCCCGCAGCCAGGGCCTCAAGTTCGAATCGAGCATCGATGCGATCATCAAGGGGACGATGGACGGCATGCAGCTGTTCCTTGCCGTGATCGCAGTGATCATCGTGGTGTTTGCGCTGGTGTCGCTGGCCGACCAACTGCTGGCGCTGCTGCCCATGGTCGATGGTGAGCCGCTGAGCCTGAAGCGGGCCTTCGGCTGGCTGTTTTCGCCGCTGATGTGGCTGATCGGCGTACCCTGGGCCGAAGCGCAGGCCGCCGGCAGCCTGATGGGCACCAAGGCGATCCTCAACGAATATGTCGCCTATCTCGAGCTTTCCGCACTGCCGCCCAGCACATTCGCGCCGCGCAGCCTGTTGATCGTCACCTATGCGCTGTGCGGGGTCGCGAACCTCGCCAGCATCGGGCTGCTGGTGTCGACCATCGGCACGCTGTGTCCCGAACGGCGCGCCGAAGTCGCGGGACTGGGTGTGCGCAGCTGGATCGCCGGCAATATGGCGACGGCGATGACTGGCGCATGGATCGGGCTGATCACCTGGGTTTGAGCGGATAGGATACGGCCATGTTCGATGCAAAACTGCGCCCGCTGATCGACCCGCCGCTCAACCGGTTGGGCAGCGCGCTGGCGCGGCGGGGGGTGACTGCCAACGCGATCACCTTTCTCGGCCTTGCACTGGGGCTGGCCGGCGCGGCGGCGATTTCCGGCGGCTACTTCGGCGCCGGATTGGGTCTCATCCTCGCCAACCGCCTGCTCGACGGGCTCGACGGCGCGGTCGCACGGGCGAACGGCCCGACCGTGCTGGGCGGTTATTTCGATATCGTCGCCGATTTCGCCTTCTATGTATCGGTGCCGCTCGGCTTCGGGCTGGTCGATCCGGCCAACACGCAGGCTGCACTGGTGCTGGTTGCCAGCTTCGTCCTGACCGGCGTCAGCTTCCTCGCCTACGCCGTGATCGCCGCGGAACGCGGCGCGCGGACCGATGCGCATGGCAGGAAGAGCTTCTTTTATTCGACCGGGCTGGCCGAAGGCAGCGAAACAATCGCCGTCTTCATCGCCTTCGCGCTGTTTCCTGCGTGGTTCGTCCCGCTGGCCTACGCATATGCCGCGCTATGCGTGCTGACCGTGTTCCAGCGTAGCGCGCTGGCGATCGTCCAATTCAGCGATTGAGCCGTTCGGCAACGGCATCGCGCAAGGCGGCAATGCGCGCCGCATTCGCACCCAGATCGCTCACGCCCACGCGAGAAACCGAGCGAAAATCGATCGCACCATCGGCAATCCGCACGACCATATCGTCCTTGAA
>Ga0098069_100061_pt1 | contig 65177 bp, 63 predicted proteins | sample 27_taG_FD_92584 | JGI IMG/M metagenome (GOLD analysis project Ga0098069, IMG submission 92584) | Marine viral communities from Cariaco Basin, Caribbean Sea - 27_WHOI_OMZ | ecosystem: Environmental > Aquatic > Marine > Oceanic | place: Caribbean Sea: Cariaco Basin | collected 2014-11-09
AGCCGCAATCCCTTGTTAGGTACGTGGGGAGTTATTATCTTTCAGACTTATTACTGAATATTGAACCCTAACATTGAAAGATATGTCTGAGAAAGAAAAACTGTCAAACCAGGAACAACAGGAGAATCAAAACAAAGCCCTGAATTTCCAGGCCCAGACCGGAGCCGAAAAGACAGAGAAAAATGCTGAAAAAGCTTCCGAGGAGAAAGAGGAGCGAGATTCCATTGCAGATGCTATGGTAGACGAGTCTAAAGCGAGTGAAGACAGGAGAAAGGCCGAACCCGGCTCCTCTGCCGAATCGCTTTTGGAAGGTGACGGTGAGGGGGAAGAGCAGCCGGCTTCTCAGAAAAAAGAAACTACACCAACTCCCAATAAAACTGCGGGTAACCCAGCTGCTTCAGAAGAAAAGGAAAGCAAGGATATTGAAGATGCCATGGTAGATGAAGCCAGGTCTACCGAAGACAAAAAAGGACTTGAACCTGTTACCTCACCCGAATCGGCTTTAGAAAGCGACCATGAAGATGAAGAGCCTTCAGCCAATGCAGGGAAAACTTCCGAAGAAAAATCGGAAGCCAAAAATCCCTTTTTTGACACCTCAGGTACGGGAACTTCCAATGAAAAAGCGCAAGATTCTTCCGAAGAAAATAATGAGCCTACTGAGGACCAACCACAGCAAAAAGCAGCCCGCGATGCCCAAAGCGAAATGGATGATGCCGTTGCTGAAGACAGTGAAGACGAAGCCACTGCCGAGCGTCATGGCATAGAGAAGAAAAATTACCACGCCATGAGCAAGGAAGCCCTTGCCGATGAACTGGAAAAACTGCTCAAAAACGAAAAAGTACAGGCTATAAAAGAGCACGTTGAAGAAATACGGGCCGAGTTTAATGCCAAACAGGACGAAGAAATTGAAGAGAAAAAGGAAGAATTCCTGGCCGATGGCGGGAATATTATTGACTTCCACTACTCTACTCCCTTAAAAAAGCGCTTTAATTCGCTGTATTTTGACTATAAGGAAAAAAGGAACAAACACTACCAGCAGCTCAAGCAGGACCTCAATAAAAACCTTGAAAAAAGGCTGGAGATCATTGAAGAACTGAAGGGCCTTATTGATGTTGAAGAAAATATCAATACCACTTACAAGCATTTTAAAGACCTGCAGGACCGCTGGAAAACAGCAGGATCAATTCCGCGGGATAAGTACAACACCGTGTGGAATACTTATCACCACCACGTAGAGAATTTTTACGATTTTCTGCACCTCAACCGCGAGTTTAGGGACCTCGACTTTAAACACAACCTTGAGCAGAAATTAAAGATCATAACCCGCGCAGAAGAGCTCACACAGGAGCCAGACACCAACCGTGCGTTTAGGGAGCTGCAAATGCTGCACAAAATGTGGAAAGAAGACCTTGGCCCCGTCGAAAAAGAGTACAGGGAAGATATCTGGCAAAAATTCAGCGAGGCCACAAAGCAGATCCACGATAAGAGACAGGAGTACTTCGCGCAGCTGGAAAAGGATTTTGAGAAGAACCTTGAGAAAAAGCAGCAAATCATAGATCAGATAAAAAGCATTGCTTCGGAAAAGTATACTTCCCACAAGCAATGGCAACAGAAGATTACTGAAGTTGAGGCTTTAAGAGAGGCGTTCTTCAATGCTGGAAAGGTGCCGCGGCATGTCAATGACGAGACCTGGAAGAAATTCAAGGAAGCAGTGCGCAGCTTTAACCGCAACAAAAATGCCTTTTACAAGAACCAGAAAAAAGAACAGTACGACAACCTTGAGAAAAAACAGGAACTGGTAAGGATTGCCGAAGAACATAAAGATAGCGAGGACTTTAAAGTCACTACGCCGCTTATGAAAAAGATCCAGACCGACTGGAAGAATATTGGCCACGTGCCCCGCAAAGACAGCGATAAGATCTGGAAAAAGTTCAAAGCTGCCTGTAACCACTACTTTGACCGACTGCACGCTTCCCGAAATGAAGAAAACAAGGAAGAAAACGAGGCTTTTGATCAGAAAAAGGATTTACTTGACAAACTCAAGGATATTGAACTTACCGGCGATCGCAAACAGGATCTCCCCACCATCAAAAATTTTATTGAGGAGTGGAAGAAACTGGGCCGTGTGCCGCACAGCAAACGCTATATTGAAGGAAAGTTCAACAAAGCCCTTGACCAGGCTTTTGACAAGCTGGATCTGGATAAGAAACAGAGCGAAATGCTCAAGTACGAGAACAAAGTACAGGCCCTTGAGAATTCTGATGATTCAAGAAAGCTGAACAACGAGCATTATTTCCTCACCAAGAAGATCGAGGAAACAAAAGCCGAAATTAGGCAGCTGGAGAACAACCTACAGTTCTTTTCAAATGTAGATGATAAGAATCCCGTGGTGCAGGAAGTTCACAAGAACATCCGCAACCACAAAGAACAGCTAAAGATCTGGAAAGAGAAGCTCGAAAAAGTAAAGTCACTTTACGACGAATAGCATTCTCTACACCCAAAAAAGCACCCTCAAAAAATGACATTTTTGAGGGTGCTTTTTTTTGGGGCAGCATTAAATTTATAAGTTTAGTCCTTTAACAATCTGTATACTTATTTAGACCTAAACAATCTACAATCTGCCCACTAATCACTACTTTCTCTTCTTCTTAATATAGTCTGCAGTTAGCCTGCTGCGGTTTCCTTTTTTGTAGTACTTGGTGAACCTCCAGTAAGAAACAGCACCTAAAATGGCTACTACCACTACAGAATAATACACAAAGCTTGGTGTAATCACTTTATCTCCGCTGGCATAAGAATGTAAACCAGATAGGTAGAAATTCACCCCAAAATAGGTCATCATGATACTGGCAAATGAAACTACTGCCATAAAATTGAACAACCAGCGGCTTCTCATTCCCGGCACCAGGCGCATGTGAATCACAAATGCGTAGACCATAATACTCACCAAAGCCCAGGTCTCTTTTGGGTCCCAGCCCCAGTAACGCCCCCAGCTCTCATTGGCCCACTGCCCACCAAGGAAGTTCCCGATGGTCAACATCACCAAACCAATGGTAAGCGCCATTTCGGTAATGATCGTTATTTCTTTGATGGTAAGGTCCATCTTCTTTTTGTTGTTTTTGGTGGTAAAGATCATGAGGACCAAAGCTACCGCCCCCAGGATCATCCCCAGGGTAAACGGCCCGTAACTACCTACAATAACCGAAACGTGAATCATTAACCAGTAAGAATCGAGTACCGGTTGCAAATTGGCAATAGAGGGATCCATCCAGTTCCAGTGTGCGATCATCAGGATCATGGAGGTCACAAAAGCCGTAGATGCAAGGGTAAGGTCGCTTTTTCTTCCAAAGAGCAATCCAAAGAGCATGGTTGCCCAGCCCACATAGATCATAGACTCGTAAGCGTCGCTCCAGGGAGCATGGCCCGAGACATACCAGCGCGCAATAAGGCCTGCTGTATGCAGCACAAAGAAAATAACTATGGCTGCTTTACTCAGCGTGATCAATATGCGTATGGCTTTACTGTCTTTAAAGATCTGGAAGATCACAAAGATCAACATAAGCACCCCTGCAATCATGTACATTGAAAAGAGGTTCCTGAAAATGTCATATTTGTTGTATAAAATCTCTGTTTCCAGTTTCTTTTCTGAAGGTATTACTTCTCCTCCAAATTTTTTCTGAAAGCCTTTTATACTGTTCAGCAGTTCGTTGGCCTGAGTGTAATCTCCGGTCTTTTTTGCAGTTTGTAAAGCGCTGAAGTACATTGGAAGGATTTGCCTGGTATATACAGAATCCATTCCTTTAAACCCGGCCTCGGCAGCTTCGGGGAACGAAACCCACTTGTCGTTCTCGTGCCCCGGGATTGGAAAGATCCTAAGGATTTTTCCCTGCAGGGCATTGTAAAGCAAGTTCACCCGCCTGTCGGTTTCTATAAAGTCTTTTTCAAATTGATCGGGCACCGCGGCCATGTAAGCGCGCTCCAGGTAAGGAGAGAGCTTATAGTTTCCTTCCCTGTCAAAAAAGCTGGTTAGCGCGATAAATTTCTGATCTTCGGGCACACCTACAATATGCCTGATGCTGTCATTATCCTTTTTAACATTTATCACCGGTACATTGTACCACATGGTAGGATTTTCGGTAAGGGAGATCATCACCTGGTCCGCTGTCAATCCTTCATAATCATCACTTTTACTCAGTTTCCGAAGCAGTTCAGAAGAATATGTGTTTACAGGCTTCATCCTTCCGCCGGCATCCTGAACTACAAGCCTTCCAAACTCTGCCGCATGCTCTTTGGTAACCACATTGGCCTTAATGATCGAGTCTATCCTGGCTTTAGGAATGGTAAGTGGATTTTCATGTTCATGTGCTTCTTCCTGCGCAAAACCTGCTGTTGTAGAGAACAGCACCAGTAAAATACCGGTAATACTGGCTTTTTTCTTCTTCACTTTTTCAAGCATTTGCTTAAGTTCCCCAAACCTCGAACCTTTGGCAAATAAAATCCACATAAGGCCTATGTATAGCAGCGTGTAACCAATATAAGTAATCCAGGTGCCCCAAAAATCGTGGTTTACCGAAAGAACGGTTCCTTTTTCATCGGGATCAAAAGATGCCTGGAAGAACCTGTAGCCTTCGTAATCGAGTACGTGGTTCATAAAAATTTCGTAATCAAAAGATTGTTCTTCATCAATAACGGTCACCTTACTTTTAAAGGAAGAATAGCTTTTCTCTGTTCCCGGATATTTTTCAGCAATAAAATCGTTCAGTGTTATAGAGAATGGCAGCTCGTATTCTTTGGAGCCGTACCTCACGTAAAATTCGAGACCGCCCAGGTTGAGTTTTATAGGATCGGTGATCATACCTTTTCCACCCAGTAGTTTCACGGTCTCAGATGCTCCTGCGGTGCTCACCCTCACTACGGCAGCATCCTGCTGACCTTCGGTCTTTTCTTCGGTAGGAATGACATCATACCTCCCCTTAATCACAGGATCGGGCAGGACAAACTGCATCCCGGCCATGTTGTAGAGAGAACGCAGCAAAAGGGTTTGTACAGAATCGGCTGCAACCTGGCCTTGAAGCTGATCGGCCATTCGCATGTAGGTGCCTTCAAAAGGAGAAGAGATGGTGTATTCGCCATCTTCATGGGTAATATTAATCGCTCCTTCGGTAGGTTTGTTAAAGGCGAACAGCACATTGTGGATGTTGCTCACCTCCCCTTCCTTAATGTAGTGGTCGTGGCGGTTTCCACCTCCGGCTTCCACGATCTTGAGGTAATTTTCACCTTCGGGATCTTCTACCAGGCCTTCTTCGGCGCCGTGAATATAATCTATGATCTCCAGTTTTACCGGCTGCCCGTTATAATCGGTGTTAAAAGTAAATTCATTGGAAGCTCCGGGTGCCAGCAGCACTTCATTCTCCACTACCCTTCGGCGCGGCTGCCCGTCAATTTCGCCGTCAATAAAGGTGGTCAAAAATGTCTTTTCTGAAAGGAAAGTATTTTCGGTAGCCCCTTCCCTAATGGGCATCATGCCTTCGTAGCTTATGTACCGGGTCACAAAAGCCCCCACCAGGATAAAAATAAAAGAAAGGTGAAGTAACAGGGAAGACCATTTCTCCTTTTTATGAAGGCGGTAACGGAAAATATTCCCCACAAAGTTGACCACAAACAGCGCCATAATCACTTCAAACCACAGGGCATTGTAGATCCAGACTTTGGCGGTTTCTGTACTGTACCAGTTTTCTATAAAAGTTCCCAGGCCCAGTGCCACGGCAAATACGATAAAAAGGAAGGCCATAAGGCGGGTGGAGAAGATGATAGAAGCTATTTTTTTCTGCATCGAAGACTTGCTTTAATAAATGCCGCAAAAGTAAGGAATTTATAGGGATTAAAAATTGCTAAAATGCCATATTTATACGGCTGCAGCAGCAGCCCCGGGAGTAAAAGAAATTTGGTATTTTAGCCGTATGATTGAGATGGTACTTTTGGGATCGGGCAATGTTGCCACACACCTCTTCAAGGCTTTTTCTGCTTCGGAAGGAATACGTGTAAAACAGGTTTATAATCACTCTGAAAAAAGCCTGGAGTTCTTCAGAAATAAATGCGCCGTAACCACTGAAATTTCTCAGCTGGCAGCGGCCGATATTTACCTCATGGCACTAAAGGATGACGTAATTCCTGAAATGTCAGAAAAACTGAAAGATCTAGAAGCACTCGTAGCCCACACCTCGGGTTCGGTTGCTCTTGATGCCCTTAAAGCCTGCCCCCGCAGAGCTGTTTTTTATCCGCTTCAGACTTTTTCAAGAAACAACGCGGTGAATTATTCCGAGATCCCGTTTTGCCTGGAAGCTGCCAATCCAAAAGACCTGGAAACACTTAAAAAACTTGCGCAAAAAGTTTCTGGAAAGAGTTACGAGATCTCTTCGGAACAAAGAAAAAAGCTGCATCTTTCGGCCGTGTTCGTCTGTAATTTTGTAAACCACCTTTATGCGGTGGGCGAACAAATTTGTGAACAAAACCACATGCCTTTTGACATTTTAAAGCCCCTAATTGCCGAAACAGCCGGGAAAGTGCAACATGCTTCTCCCGCCAAAGTGCAAACCGGCCCCGCCATCAGGAATGATCAATCTACCATACAAGCCCATCTGAAACTGCTGGAAGAGGGCGAAAACAAAAAAATATACGAACTATTAACTTCAGCAATTAAAACCTTCCATGGAAAAAAGCTATAAAGAATTCCTTGCCCAAATCACCACTTTTATTTTTGACGTAGACGGCGTGCTCACCGATGGTTCCATCCAAATTAGCACCAACGGCGAACTGCTGCGCACCATGAACATCAAAGATGGCTACGCGATGAAATATGCCCGCGAAAAAGACTACACCATCTGTATCATTTCCGGAGGAAAGAACGAGGGCGTCCGGTCCCGACTCAAAGGCCTTGGAATTACCGACATTTACCTGGGTTGCCCCGATAAGGTGGAGCAAATGGAAGAATTCTTTGATATTTATGACATTAAACCCCAGGAAGTACTCTATATGGGAGACGACCTGCCCGATTTATATGCCATGAAAAAAGTTGGCCTGCCCTGTTGCCCGCAAGATGCCGCACCCGAAATCAAAGAGGCTTCCCGCTACATCTCTCATAAAAAAGGCGGAAAAGGCTGCGTGCGCGACGTGATTGAGCAGGTTCTAAAAGTGCAGGGAAAATGGAACGACTACCAATGAACTGGTTGCTCCTCATCATTGCCGGATTATTTGAAGTAGGTTTCGCCACCTGCCTTGGCAAAGCCAAGGAAGCCACCGGCAGCGCAGCTTTCTGGTGGATGGCGGGCTTCTTTCTATGCCTTAGCCTGAGCATGTCTTTGCTGTACAAGGCCACCCAAACCCTGCCCATTGGAACCGCCTATGCGGTATGGACGGGAATAGGCGCGTTTGGAACCGTCTTGATTGGCATCTTTGTATTCAAGGAACCTGTACATTTTTGGCGCCTGTTCTTCCTTTTCACCCTTATCGCCTCCATCATCGGGCTCAAATTTGTATCTGTTTAAAACCATGCCATTTTTGCCATTTTTGAAGCTTGTAAGGCCATTCAACCTTTTAATGATCATCTTTACGCAGGTACTGGTGAAGTATTTTTTGTTTGAAGCCTTCCGAATTGATACGGTATTAAGCCATTGGAGCTTTGCTTTGCTCGTACTATCCATGATATGCCTGGCAGCTGCCGGAAATATCATCAACGACCTTCACGACACAGCCACCGATATGATCAACAAGCCCCAAAAAGTGCTTATTGGCACCAAAATCCCTGAAAAAGCAGCCTGGAACTGGTTTATCATCCTGAATATTATTGGGGTGGGCATAGGTTTCTACCTGAGCAACCTGGTGGGAAAGCCTTCCTTTGTGGCACTTTTCATCATTCCTTCAGCCTTTCTTTACTTCTATGCCACCCAGATAAAAGGTACCGTGCTGGTAGGGAATCTGGTGGTAAGCATCATGGTGGCTATGATCATTGTAATGGTGGGGATTTTTGACCTGGTGCCGGCAATTACTCCTGCAAACCTCACTACTCAAAAGGTGATGTTCTTAATCCTTGTCGATTACGCGATCTTTGCTTTTCTGGTGAACTTTCTTCGGGAAGTTGTAAAAGATCAGGAAGACATTACCGGCGATTATAATGCCGGTTACAATACGCTGCCCGTATTACTGGGCAGGAGCAGGACCAACTTTGTCATTTTTACCTTAGCCCTGCTGCCTCTGGCCGGGGTGCTTTATTATTTATATGCTTACCTTTATGAAAGCCGGGCTGCCATGCTCTATGTTTTGCTTACGGTTGCCGCTCCCCTTCTCTACTTTATGGTGAAGATCGTGGCTGCTAAAAACAAGAAAGAGTTCCACCACCTAAGCCTGGTGCTTAAAATAGTGTTGGCTGCGGGGATTTTCTCCATCGGCCTTTATCGATATATTCTGATATAGTTATGTTACAGGAAAAATTAAAAGACCATCATATTATCCTGGCTTCGGCTTCTCCGCGAAGGCAACAGTTCTTCAGGGAACTTGACCTTGATTTTGAAATAAGGCTGAAGCCGATGGAAGAAGAATATCCTTCAGCATTAAAAGATGTAGAGATCACCAACTTCCTGGCCCAACTTAAAGCTGCAGCCTTTGAAGGAGAGTTGAATACCAACGACATTCTAATTACCAGTGACACCATAGTATGGCATGAAGGTAAGGCCCTGGAAAAACCTGTAGACCCGGCGCAGGCATTGGAGATGATCAAAGCACTGGGCGGAAAGACACATGAAGTAATTACTTCGGTATGTTTTAAAACCCCCGAAAAAACCCGTACTGTACATGCCATTACCAGAGTTACATTCAGTGAGCTCAAAGAAGAAGAAATTAAATATTACATAGAAAAATTCAGGCCCTTCGACAAAGCAGGGGCTTACGGAATCCAGGAGTGGATTGGGCTCATTGGCGTGGAACATATAGAAGGAAGTTACTTTAATGTAGTGGGCCTTCCCACACATCTGGTGTACCGCACGCTGCTCGAGATTGCCGAATAATTTTGAGCTACAGCCTGTAATCCTAATCCTAAAAGGTATCTTTGCATAAATTCATTTTTCAGGAATGCTAGATTTCTTCGTTCTCAACCGGAATCAGATAATTACAACCGCAGCCATCCTCCTGGTGCTCTGGATCCTGCAGTTTATCATGAAAAAGGCCGCCCACCGCGTGGGGCACCGCAGTGAAATTCACATAACCCGCACCAGGCTCATGTTCAAGTACATCAACATACTTGTCACTATTATCGCCATTTTTCTGCTCTCTCTTACCTGGGGCTATAATGCACAGGAAATCGCGCTCATTTTCTCATCGCTCTTCGCCATAATAGGGGTGGCCATGTTTGCCATCTGGTCAATATTGAGCAATATCACGGCGGGGATCATCCTTTTCTTCTCTTTCCCATACAAGATTGGTAGCCGCATTAAGATTCACGATAAAGACATGCCGGTAGAGGCCGTAATTGAAGACATCAAAGCTTTTCATCTACATTTGCGCACGCTCGAAGGGGAATTGATCACCTACCCCAACAACCTCATCCTGCAAAAAGCAGTCTCCTTAATTGAAAAAGAATACCATGCCGATGAAGGGAAAGATGCTCTCTAACATGGTTTAGTGAGGAATCTTATTATATTTGAAGGCTTATCAAAAAGAATGTCCTATGCGGAAGCTTTTTTGCCTTGTCCTTCTTCTTACCGCTGTGCTCGCCAGGGCCCAGGAGCCTGAAAAGTTAAACTCTTCGGAAATTTATTCTGAAATTGAAAAACTCAATTTCCTGGGATCGGTGTTGTATGTTGCGGCCCACCCCGATGATGAGAACACCCGTCTCATCTCCTACTTAAGCAATGAACTCAATGCCCGAACGGCTTACCTCTCACTTACCCGCGGTGACGGCGGCCAAAACCTTATTGGTGCGCAGCTAAGGGAATTACTTGGCGTGATACGCACCCAGGAACTGCTTGCAGCCCGAAAAATTGACGGTGGAGAGCAATTCTTCACCCGCGCGAACGATTTTGGGTACAGCAAAACCCCTGAAGAAACCCTGAATATCTGGAATGAGGAAGAAGTGCTCAAAGATGTTGTGCGCACCATAAGAACGTTTAAACCCGATGTGATCATCAACCGTTTTGATGCCAATTCGGCGGGAGAAACCCATGGCCATCACACCTCTTCCGCAATATTAAGCAGCCGCGCCTTTGATCTTTCTGGGAAGGCTTCAGCTTATCCGCAACTGGCACAGGAGTTGGGAACATGGCAGCCAAAAAAGCTATTTTTCAATACCTCTCCCTGGTTCTACGAATCACAGGAAGCTTTTGATGCGGCAGATAAATCACATTTTATAAGTTTCGACACCGGAGTATATTTCCCCCTAAAGGGCCTCTCCAATACCGAAATCGCTTCCCTTAGCCGCAGCCAGCACCAGTCGCAGGGATTTGGCAGCACCGGTACCCGTGGCACGGCTTCAGAATATATTGAACTCCTCAAGGGAGAACATCCTAAGAATAATCCAGATATTTTTCACGGCATCAACACCAGCTGGAGCCGCGTAAAAGGAGGAAAAGAGATAGGAAAGATACTGAACCTGGTACAGCAGAACTTCGATTTTAAAAATCCAGCGGCCAGTGTGCCCCAACTGGTCAAAGCTTATCAACTTATTCAAAACCTTGAAAACCCGCATTGGAAAGAGCTAAAATCGGAGCAGATAAAAGACGTAATTGCAGCTGCAATGGGCATGTACCTGGAAGCGATGGCCGCCTCGTCGCTTGCCACCCCGGGCGAAAAGGTGAACCTGGAGCTGGAAGCCATAAACCGAAGTGAAATCAATGCCGAGCTGCTTTCGGTAAAACTTTTTCCTGAAGAAGAGGAAATTCCCGTTAATCTTTCCCTGGCCAATAATCGTGCCTCGGTTCAGGAGATTGATTTTGTTATTCCTGAAAATATCAACTTCACCAGCCCTTACTGGCTCAATGAAGAAGGCAGTTTGGGAATGTACAGGGTACCCCAAAACGAACTCATTGGCCTTCCTGAAACCCCCAGGCAGCTGAAGGTTCAGTTTACTGTTGATGTGGCAGGGGTAAAAATCCCGTTTGAGAGGAACATTACCTATAAATTCAATGATCCCGTTACCGGGGAATCTTACAGGCCTTTTGAAGTGGTGCCAAAAGTTTCGGTCACCACAGGCACCAATGTGATGGTTTTTGCCAATGGGGCGCCGGGTAGTATTACGGTAACCGTAAAAGCCATGGCCAATGGCATTTCAGGAGAGTTAAGTCCGGGGGAAATGCCCGGCTGGAAAATCTCTCCCGAAAAGCACATTTTTGACAGCCTGCAAAAAGGCGAAGAAGTAAGTTTCAGCTTTGAGGTGCACCCTCCAGAGACCCAGGATAAAGTCGCTTTCAAACCTGTGGCCACGGTAAACGGGAAAGCTTACACCAAATCAATAGTTCAGCTTGATTACCCGCATATCCCGCTACAAACCCTTGTGCTCCCAAATAAAACCAGCCTGGTAAAACTGGAGATCCAAAAAAGGGGAAATTTGGTGGGATATATTCAGGGGGCGGGAGACGTGGTACCTCAGGCCCTGGAGCAAATGGGCTACAAAGTAGAGCTGGTTGACCCAAAGGATATATCAGAAAACAGCCTTACAAAATTTGACGCTGTGGTAGTGGGCATCCGCGCTTATAACACGGTGGAAGAGCTGCGCTATAAACAACCGTTGCTTTTTGAATACGTAAAGCAGGGTGGAAATCTCATCCTGCAGTACAACACGAGCCGCGGACTCGTCACCGAACACCTGGCACCTTTTGAACTGCAGCTTTCGCGCGACAGGGTTACCAATGAAGCCGCCGAAGTGAGATTTTTGGCACCTAACCACCCTGTCCTCAATTTTCCGAATAAAATAACTTCAAAAGATTTTGATGGCTGGGTGCAGGAACGCGGACTCTATTTTCCCGATCAATGGGGAAAAGAATTTACGCCAATCCTTGCGATGAACGACAAAGATGAAGCGCCCACCAAAGGCAGTCTTTTAGTCTCACCATACGGGAAAGGCAATTTTATCTATACCGGCCTTAGCTTTTTCAGGGAATTCCCGGCAGGAGTCCCCGGGGCATTCCGGCTTTTTGCCAATATGGTCTCGCTGCCCGGGCATGAAACGGCAACTTCAGCATTAAAACAAAACAACCTGAACTAATGGCTGCCCCCGAAAAATATAAGTGGAAAAAGGCTTACACACTGGTGCTGCTCGCCAATGTGGCTTACATTTTTCTCTTCTACCTTTTAATGACAATATTCACCTGATATGCAAAGTATAGACTGGATCATTTTAGCCGGCACTCTTGCATTCATCGTGATCTATGGAGTCTATAAAACCCGCGGCAGTAAAAATGTGCAGGACTACATTCGCGGAGGTAACGAAGCCAGGTGGTGGACGGTTGGGCTTTCGGTCATGGCTACCCAGGCCAGTGCAATCACTTTTCTCTCCACGCCCGGCCAGGCTTTTCACGACGGGATGGGCTTTGTGCAGTTCTATTTTGGCCTGCCCATCGCCATGATCATCATCTGTATGGTCTTCATCCCCATTTATTACCGGCTCGAAGTCTATACCGCCTACGAATACCTGGAATCGAGATTTGATCTTAAAACCCGCACCCTTACGGCCCTGCTCTTCCTTATACAGCGGGGATTGGCAGCCGGGATCACCATTTTTGCCCCCGCCATTATACTTTCGGCGGTGCTGGGCTGGAACCTCACCACGCTCAATATTATCATTGGGATACTCGTTACAATCTACACGGTTTCGGGCGGCACAAAAGCTGTAAATGTTACCCAAAAACAGCAAATGGCGGTGATCTTCTTCGGAATGGTCGCAGCTTTGATCCTGATCATTCAATACCTGCCGGAAGAAATTAGTTTTACCGAAGCTCTCGAAATTGCCGGTGCCAGCGGAAAGCTTGACGTCATAGATTTTTCATTTGATTTTGACAACAGGTACACCTTTTGGAGCGGCATCATAGGGGGTACTTTTCTTGCCCTCTCTTATTTTGGAACCGATCAAAGTCAGGTGCAGCGCTACCTTTCAGGGAGGTCTGTACAGCAGAGTCAGTTGGGGCTCATCTTCAACGGCCTCTTAAAAGTCCCCATGCAGTTCTTTATTTTACTGGTTGGGGTGATGGTATTTGTTTTTTACCAGTTCCATTATTCGCCGCTAAATTTTAATCCGGCGGCTACAAATGCGGTGAATACTTCGGAATTTTCTTCGGAATACCATAAGCTCCAGGAGGAACTGAAACAAATTCAGGATCAGAAACAACAGAAATCTTTGAAGTATGCCAATGCCGGAAAATTTTCAGAAGTAAACAGGGAAACTTTTAAAAATGACCTGGTACAACTGAATGCAGCCGAATTGCAGGTGCGGCAGGAAGCGACCGAACTGATCAAAGCAGCAGATGGGCTTGTGGAAACCAACGACAAAGATTACGTTTTCATCCACTTCATCCTCAACAACCTGCCGCGCGGCTTGATTGGCCTGCTGCTGGCAGTGATCCTTTCCGCAGCAATGTCTTCTACAGCTTCCGAACTGAATGCCCTGGCCTCTACCACCATGATCGACCTTTATAAGCGAAATGTGGGAGAAAAGACCCAGCGGCACTACGTGCGTATGTCAAAATTTTTCACACTATGCTGGGGCCTTATTGCCATCTCTGTGGCCAGTATTGCCAACCTTTTTGACAACCTCATCCAGCTGGTAAACATCATTGGATCTATCTTCTACGGAAATGTACTCGGAATATTTTTGCTGGCTTTCTTTGTAAAATACGTGAAAGGCACCGCTGTTTTTATCGCTGCCGTCATTACCCAACTCATTATCATAAAACTTTATTTTCAGGATGTTATGCCCTATTTATGGCTCAACCTGGCCGGATGTTTTCTAGTAATCTCTTTGGCGGTGCTCCTGCAGGTTTTCCTTCCGGAGAAGCCAGAAAAAGCAACAAAACTATGACACGAAATATAAATTGGGGCATCATTGGCCCCGGTAGGATTGCAAAGAAATTCACCACCAGCCTCAGGGAAGTTGAAGATGCAAAACTTTATGCAGTAGCGAGCCGGGACCTGCAACGAGCAGAAGAATTTGCCCGGGAGAACGGTGCTACAAAAGCTTACGGTTCTTATGTAGAAATGCTGCGCGATGAAGAAATTGATGTGGTTTATGTAGCCACCCCGCACGCCTTTCACTACGAGCATACGCTGCTTTGCCTGCAGCACAAGAAGGCTGTATTATGCGAAAAACCTTTCGCCATGAACAGGCAACAGGTGGAAGATATGATTGCGGCCGCCAGAGAAAATAAAGTCTTTTTAATGGAAGCCATGTGGACGCCCTTTCTCCCGCACGTAAAATATCTTTGCGAAATCCTGGATTCGGGGAAGTACGGCAAAGTGAAACATCTTAGTGCCGATTTTGGGTTTTATTCGCTTTTTGATAAAAACGGCCGACTCTTCAAAAAAAGCCTAGGCGGCGGCAGCTTACTCGATATTGGGATCTATCCGGTTTTTCTTGCCCTGCACACGCTTGGGTTACCAGAGAAAATAGAAGCCAAAGCACTATTGGGCAAAACTGAAGTAGATGAAGTCTGCGATGTTGTTTTTTCCTACGCCAGCGGGGCTAAAGCTGAACTCCACAGCAATATCACTGAAGACACTCCAACCACGGCCGAATTTGAACTTGAGAAAGCCAAAATAAAAATTGAAGCCAAATGGCATAATCCTTCAACAGTGGTGATCTCAACGGCCGAAGGAACAACTTCAAAGACTTTTGATGTTGCTTCTTTTGGTTATGAATACGAGGCACGGCACGTGCAGGAAATGTTGAGAAAAGGCAAAACTGAGAGTGATGTGATGAGTTTTGACAAAAGCCGGGAACTCATTTCCTTACTCGACACTATCAGGAAAGAAATTAAGCTGGAATACTAAAAAAAGAGGCTGAAAAAAGGCATTTTTGCCACCTGATTTTCTCAGCTTTTGTGGCAATTTAATTTCCTTTTCCAGCCTCTCATTTACAAATTTAAAACCTTTACATTGCCCCCCATTCTTTAAGGGAATCCTGGTTGAGCTTTACGTAATCTTTATTTCCGGCTTTTTCGGCGGCGGCCAAAGATTTTTTAGCGGTTGCAATGGCCTCTTTCTTTTTCCCCAGATCGGCTTCAATAAGGGCTTTTCTTCTCACTACCCAATAGGCATCTTCACCACCAATTTCTACCGCTTTTTTAATCCAATCATAAGCTTTATTAAGGTCTTTCTTTTCATCGTGAAAATAGGTGGCAGCCGCAAAATAATCTCCGGCAGAAGGGCCGTTCATTACCCGTTCAATACTTGCCATGGCGCGTTCATCTGTAGGCACCTCAAATGGCAGGCTTGCAACAGTATTTTCCCAGATAAAGTTCAGTACTGCCGAATCATTCTGAAGTTCATCAATAAGAATGCTGAAGGTCTCCATAGTCATTGGCATTTCCTGGACCTTAGCAGTGGCCCGAAGAGCAACTTTGTCGTCCTGCCATTGCTGCGGCAAGCCCCAGTTATTGGTATCTTCGTAAAATAATACTTCCCACTCATTTTCCTTCGGAATGGTGTAAACGGCGTAAGTTCCTTCTTTAAGCTCTTTTCCGTCGATCACTACCCCGGTGTCAAAAGAAATTGTGGTGTTGTTGTTGGCACCTGTGCGCCATCTTTCCCCATAGGGTACAAGACCGCCAAAGATGGTCCTGCCGCGCATTCCCGGGCGGGAATATTCAACGGTCACATTGGTGAGGCCTACCTGCTGCCCAATCTTAGCCGAAGGGCTTGGCGGTGGCACCTGGATCTGGGCAGTAGCAAAGCTGCTAATGAGCCCAACGAATAGGATAAGAGTGATTCTTTTCATAAATATCTAAGGTGAGTTTATTCAAAGATAGCTGATAAATGGTATAAGATTGTCTTCCGGTTAATATCTTTCCTTCTCTAAAAATTTTCTGGCATTTATTTTAAACTCGTCTAATGAAGTAAATTGTTTATCACATGAATTGGTCAATCTGAGTTTATCTTTTCTTGGCAATGCTTCAAAGTTTTCGGTTACTACCCAACCATGGTATTTTATATCATTTAATAAATAAGCTTGATAACTCAAAGTAGCTAACCTTGCTTTAGCTACATCCTTTACACCGAATAAATAAACTGGTTTACCATTAGGGTGGAACGAATAATCTGCTTCTAGATCTTCCCTGTCTGGGATTGGTAAAACATCCTTTTTGGGGTGAAAATCATTTAAACTATCAAAAACAAAATCATCTAACATCTCAAAAAATAGATTTTCAATAACTTCTCTTTTGAAATAGCTCATACTCCCAATTTTCGCAAAAGCCTGAGTAATATGCATAATGTCTGAAAACAGAGATTCTGTTTTAGTTTCCAAGCAGATATTACCATCATGTTCAGACAGATTATTTTCGGAAAGAATTTTTAAAAGAATTGATTCTTTATTTTCAGTATCAATATCATAAGAATAGGCTAATCTCTGTAAGGTTAAGCCATAATCGCACAACTCAAAATTATCATTATCATTTTGCCTAATGAACAGATCAACCATATCACCATCTTCATGATAAATAGGTAAATATAATTGATAAATACCTGGTCTTTTCTTTTTAACAGAAAATTTACCGTTGAAATCTTTTTTTAAATTTTTAATTATAGCTTCCATCAACTTATATCATCTTCGACAAAAATAAAATCTATTTGGTTACTTGGAGGAGGAAAATATTTCAAAGCATCTTCTCTTATAATTTTAATTCTCCTCACAAAATATTGTACAGCCTCTTCAATAGTCTGATATGGCACATCTGTTTCGATCTTACCTTCAGGTCTCAAACCCGAATTTATTCTTTCCGCAGTAGCTAAATGAACATGTGGACCATCATGATGAGGTGCATTTTCATTTAATCCATGCGGTCCATTGACCCTTAAAAGAACAACTTTTCCTTTTTCATCCTTAGGATTATAAACTAATCCGATTGAAAAATTCTCTTGAAAAGTTTGATTCCTAGAGATAAACCCTATAAAAGAATACTGACCATCAAGTGACTCTAAAAGAAATTTTTTCTTTTCACTCCCCCGCATAGGTGGTGATTTTTTAGGAGAATCAGTAATTCTTTTATCACAAGAAATTAGTTCTAAAATAAGTTCATCTGAAAAGATCATACGTCACAAGTTAACGAAAAAAGACAGTGCTAAATATACTTTAAACTAACTTAAAACTAACAACTAACATTAACACGGTTGACCTATGAAAAATGGCATTTTTAAGCCTCTTTACTCTCGCCAAGGATCTTTCTGGCTTCTTCAAGATCTTCGGGAGTATCTATGCCCACTCCTTTTACTTCAGTCTCTACCATTTTGATGTTCTTGCCGTACTCCAGGTACCTGATGCATTCAATTTTCTCGGTAGCCTCAAGCTTCAGCATTGGCAGGCGGTAAAAATCCATTAAAGCCTGTTTCCGGAAGGCATAGATCCCAATGTGTTTGAACCAGGTAACGCCGGTATTTTCATCTCTGGGGTACGGGATGGGCGAACGGGAAAAATACAGTGCAAAATCGTTCTTATTGGTGATCACCTTGACATTATTGGGGTTTAAAATGTCTTTTTTGTCGGCCAGAGGAGCTTTTAGAGAGGCCAGGTCTATGAGATCGGCATCTTTTCCACGGAAAACATCGAGCAGCAGCCTAAGGCTTTTGGTGTCTATCATGGGTTCATCCCCCTGCACGTTCACCACCACATCTACCGGCATATCTTCTACGGCTTCGGCGATACGGTCACTGCCACATTCGTGCTCTTTTTTGCTCATAATGGCGTTGCCGCCGTTGGAACTAATTTCTTCAAAGATCACATCGCTATCGGTCACCACGTAAACCTCCTCAAAAAGGCCGGTTTTCTTTGCGGCTTCATAAGTGCGTAAAATGACGGTTTTTCCGTGCAGGTCCTGCATCAGTTTTCCCGGAAACCGGCTGGCAGCATACCGGGCCGGGATCATGGCTATTATACGAAGAGGTTGTTGCGTAGACATAATTTGTGTTTTCTGTTATACTTCCGAAGAAATCTGGGGTTAAAATTTAATTAGCCGCGGCAAAAAAAATCATCTTTAAACCCTATAAGGTAGACCTTCTCCTGTGCCCTGGTAACCGCAGTGTACAACCAGCGCAGGTAATCTTTATCTACGCCGTTTGGCAGGTAGGGCTGCTCTACAAAAACGGTATTCCACTGCCCCCCCTGGGATTTATGACAGGTCATGGCATAAGAAAATTTGATTTGCAGGGCATTGAAGTACCTGTTGTTCTTCACTTTTAGAAACTTCTTGTACTTGGTGCGTTCTTCCTCATAATCTTTCATCACCTCCTGGTAGAGTTGATTTGACTCCTCATAAGTGAGCGACGGATGGTTACTTTCAAGGGTATCCAGCAGCACCACGGTTTCTATGGGCTGCATGTTGGGATAATCTACCATTTGCGCCTTGATCTCTGCAAACCTGAAGCCATACAATTCTTTTATCGCAAAGATCTCCAGCACTTTTATAATATCGCCATTGGCTATAAAACCGGCTTCGCTGCTGGGCTTCACCCAAAAATAGTTGTTCTTGACCACCATTAAATAATCTCCCGCCGAGATTTCTTCTTCCTGAAACAAAATACGGTTTCTTATTTGCTGGTTGTACAAATTTGCCCGCTTGTTGGATCGCACAATAATGGTGGTATCTTCATGCCCCAGGTTGCGGTAGGAATCTTCAATGGCCTCCATGATCTCGTACCCATCCATAAGCCTCACCACGTCTTTCTTGTGGCTGAGTTCAAACCTGAAGCTCTCATAGAATTCCTCCCGCAGTGCCTCCCTGATAAGGGTTGCGTTGTGTAAAATGTCACTTTCTTCACTCTGCCTCACCACTTCATCGAGCTCTATATGCGTCACGTCTTTTAAATAGGTATTCTGAAGTTTTTGCTCCTCAAGTGCCGGGCTCACCTCCAGCTTTACCGGTGGTAACTGGGCGGTATCGCCAATAAAGATCAACTTACAGTTGTGGCCCGAGTACACATACTGAAGCAGGTCGTCTAAAAGAGACCCATTCTCAAACATCTGGGCATCGTTATTGACATCGGGGATCATTGAAGCTTCATCTACAATGAAGATACTGTTGCGGTGTTTGTTGGGCTGCAGCACGAAACTAACCCCGGCGCCCGATTTTTTCTTCGGAAAATAGATTTTCTTGTGAATGGTAAAAGCCTCGCGGCCCGAATAATTGGCAATTACTTTGGCTGCCCGGCCGGTTGGCGCCAAAAGAATACCGCTTTTTTTGACCTGCCACAGGTTTTTTACTAAAGAACTTATAATGGTGGTCTTCCCTGTACCGGCAAAACCTTTAAGAAGAAATAAAGATTCTTTACCGCCATCTATTACAAAAGTTGCCAGCTGCTGCAAGGCAAGGTCCTGTTTTACTTTAGCTTCAAATTTGAGGTCTTTTAATAGGAGTTTGTAGAATGTGGCAGCGTTTATTTTTTCCATGGTCATTTTCCGTCGAAGCCCAAAGATAACAAGGTTTTTTTCGGAAGAATCTTTTGTGAATAAAAAAAAATTGTAGATTTGCGTGGATACTAAAATAAATCTTAAACTGCACCCGCATGAAACTTGTCATTCAGTTAGTTCTTTGGATTGTGATCATATTCCTGGGATACCTGGTTTTTAATTCTATTTATGAGCCTATACAATTTAATAAGGTTAAGGAGGCAAGATATGCCAAAGTAATAGAAAACCTTAAAGATATTAGAGACGCCGAACTTGCCCACCGTACGGTAACCGGAAAATTTGAAGGAGACTGGGATAATTTGGTTAAATTTATTGACACTGCACAGTTTACCCTAACCCAAAGAAGGGACACTACTGTGATGGATGAAGAATACAGAAAAACATACGGGGTTGACCGCAGGGTTGAGATTGTTGTAATTGATACCCTTGGATACAAATCTGTTAAAGATTCTCTTTTCAAAGGATCTAACCGTTACAAAACAATGATGAATGTTCCTGTCAAAGGAGTAGATGCTAAGTTTCAGCTTGATGCAGGTACTCTTGATAAGAGTGGTAATAAGATCCCGGTTTTTGAGGCAAAAGTTGCTAAAGAAGTAATACTGCACGATCAAAACAAAGATCTTATTAACCAGGAAGAAGAAGTTGTCTCTGTAGACAATGTAAATGGTCCGTTCATTAGTGTTGGTTCTATGGAAGAAATTAAAACCAGCGGTAACTGGCCTTTAAAATATGGTGACGCAGAGTAGGCAATTAAACTACGAAAATATAAAGTTGTCCATTCAGGTTAGCCTGAATGGACTTTCTTTTTGTGCCCTGTCTAAAGAAGAAAAAAGGATCGTCTTTTTTAAAGACATCCTCTTTTCCCGGAAACTCAATCCGGCACAGGTGCTGCAGCAAATAGAAAAACAATACGAGCAGGAGCCATTTTTGAAGGGCGGGAAACCCGAAGTGATCGTTTTGTTCTCAAACGAATTGTACAGCCTGGTGCCACAGGAATTCTTTGAGGAAGAAAATGCTTCGGAATACCTCAAGTACAACACCAAGATCCTGGAGACCGATTATGTGGCGCAAGACGATATCCCTTCCGCAGCAATCGTTAACGTATACATTCCGTACACCAATATCAACAACTTCTTTTTTGAAAAATACGGGGAGTTTGAGTACAGGCACAGCATAAGTGTACTGGCAGAAGAATTCCAGATCCAGAACCGTTTCCAAACAGAAGGTACGCGGGTTTACCTCAACTGCTTTCCCGGCGGTTACGACCTCCTGGTGTACCAGCAGGGAAAGTTGATACTGGCAAACAGCTTTAACTGCAACAGCAGGGAAGATTTTATTTACTATTTGCTCTTTTGTGCAGAACAGCTCGACCTTGATCCTTCGAGCTTTGAATTGATACTCCTGGGCAGGATCAAAGAGCACTCAGATTATTACGATATTGCATATACTTATGTGAAGGAAATAAAATTCCTTCAAAGCTCTTTTGGCTACATTTTCAACGGCAGGGAAGAACCTCCAAAAGGTTATATGCATTACACCCTTTTTAAAGCAGTAGAATGAGAATAGTTTCAGGAATACACAAAGGAAAAAAGATCATAGCCCCAAAAAAACTTCCGGTAAGACCCACTACAGATTTTGCCAAGGAAGCGCTTTTCAATATCCTGAACAACCAGTACCATTTTTCAGCTTTAAAGGTTATCGATCTTTTTAGCGGAACGGGCAATATCACATACGAATTTGGATCGCGGGGCGCAGTAGAGATCATTGCGGTTGACACCCATTTTGAATGCGTGAAGTTCATCAACAAAAAGTCTGATGAACTTGAGCTTCCGGTTAGAACTGTAAAGAGCGATGTCTTTAAGTTTTTAAAGGCCACCGGCGAAACCGCCAACATTATTTTTGCCGATCCGCCCTACGATTTTGATGTTGATGCCCTGCAACAAATTGTAAACACCACCTTTTCCAGAAACCTTCTCGAAGAAGGCGGTTCCCTAATTATTGAGCACAGCAAGAGAATAGACCTCTCCCAAACAGAACATTTCCAGGAAGTAAGGAAGTACGGCAATTCGGTTTTTAGTTTTTTTTCTTAATTTAGAAAATGGCTTTACCCCTTAAGATTTTGGAACTGGAATTTACGGTGCTCGAATTCTATGCAGAATACGTTTTGTCTAAACCTATGGAAGGAAAAGTACTGGAGAAAAAGGAAGTAAATTTGCTTCTAAAAACCTGCCAGGATTTTTACCAAACCAGGCCCTTCATTTATTTGTCACACAGAATCAATGATTACAATGTAGATCCTACCATCTACATCAACCTTAAAGCAGCCAATTTTTTGGGGATAGGCGTCATTTGCAATAAACCCTCCTATCTCAATACTGCGCATTTTGAAAAGAAATTTTCTAAAATTCCGTATGAGATATTTACTGAATTAAAGCCCGCCAAAAGATGGGCAGTAAAAATGGTGGAAGAAGAAAGAAAAAAAGCAGACCTGTAAGCCGGATTCTGTCCCTCAATCCCGATAGCTATCGGGATAAAGCCCTTATCATTTATCTGAGGCTTTTGTTACCAAAAGTCTTTAGCTGCCTACCCTCCGGCAACGGACGGGCAATCCTTAACAGCCGGTATACATGGCATTGCACCGCATAGAGTTTACCCGATTTCACTACAGCATTACCTGTACATCCTTTCTGTTGCACTTGTCCTGATCCCGATCCCGATAGCTATCGGGACGAAACCGATGGGTGTTACCCACTATGCTGCCCTACGGTGTCCGGACTTTCCTCCTTCCGCTCCCGATAGCTATCGAAAGCGGAAAGCGATAAGGCGGTCTGCTTTGCTGCAAATATACACTTATAATGCCATTTTTGAGAGGTATGGCACAGCGGGATCCTTACAGTAAATCAACAGGGATTTGTGGATAAAAACCCGGCGATAATTCCCGGCTTCGGTTTTGTATTTTTATATTTGTGCTTCTAAAACATTTCAATGGAACACTTTGTAGTCTCGGCCAGAAAATACCGCCCTCAAACCTTTAAAGATGTTGTGGGCCAGCAGGCTATTACCAACACGCTACTCAATGCCATTGAACACAACCACCTGGCACAGGCCCTTCTTTTTACAGGCCCCAGGGGGGTGGGAAAGACCACCTGCGCCCGTATCCTTGCAAAAAAGATCAACCAGGACGGGAACCAGGACCCCAATGAAGATTTTGCATTTAACATCTTTGAGCTCGATGCCGCTTCGAACAACTCGGTAGATGATATCCGGAATTTGATAGACCAGGTGCGCATCCCGCCGCAGGTTGGAAAATACAAGGTGTACATCATCGATGAGGTACACATGCTGTCTCAGGCCGCTTTTAACGCTTTCCTGAAGACGCTTGAAGAGCCGCCAAAACATGCCATTTTTATCCTGGCAACTACCGAAAAGCACAAGATCATTCCCACTATCCTTTCCCGTTGTCAAATTTTTGACTTTAAAAGGATCACGGTAAAAGATGCCAAAGAATACCTGGGTTACATTGCACAGCAGGAAGGCGTGGATGCAGAAGATGACGCGCTGCACATCATTGCCCAAAAGGCCGATGGTGCCATGCGGGACGCCTTATCAATCTATGACAGGGTGGTGAGCTTTAGCGGAAAGAACCTCACCCGGCAGGCCGTTACCGAAAACCTGAACGTTCTCGATTACGACACCTACATTTCGGCTACAGATCTGATCCTCAAAAATGACATTCCGCAGCTCCTTTTATTGTTCAATGAGATTTTGAGCCACGGCTTTGACGGGCACCATTTTATTGCAGGGCTGGCCTCACATTTTAGAGACCTTTTGGTTTGCAAAGACCCTAAGACCATCAACCTCCTTGAGGTGGGAGACAACACAAAAGCCCTGTACTACAAACAATCGCAGGAGGCATCTTCTTCTTTTCTGCTGAAGGGAATAGAACTGGCCAACGAATGCGATCTACAATACAAAAGCAGCCGGAACCAGCGTCTTTTGGTGGAGCTTTGCCTGATGCAGCTCGCTTCGGTCACTTTTAGCGACGAAAAAAAAAAGGATAGCAGCTACATAATTCCGCCGAACCATTTTACAGGGGCTCCAATCCCGGCGCCGGCACTTAAACTTTCTTCCAAAGAGAAGGAAGTGATCGTCAATAACGAATACGCCAAAGGAGATTCGGCCGCACCTAGTGAAGCCCAGCTACCCAAACCGGCTCCCGCCGGAGCTGCCGCCGATTGTGCTCCCGTAACTCCCGAACTTAAGAAGGAAGAGCCTGACACGTCTCAAACTCCGGCACCAGAAACTTCAGTTACCACGAGTGAGACTTCAACCTCAGAAACTTCAGCCGGAGAAAAAATTTCAGAAAAAAATGCCATTTTAGACCCTGCTGCTGCCCGTGTTCCTTCCGCAGAAACAGCCGAGAAAACTTCCGAAGAGAAAACAGGTACAGCTGAGAAAGTACGTACAGAAAAGGTTTCTGGGCTTTCCCTGAAAAGTATTCAGAAGAAAAAAGAACTGGAAGCCCAAAAAAGGGAGGCTAAAGCTGAAGAGGAGGTGGTCAAAAATGGCAAATTTACCGAAGAACAAATGCAGGCCGCCTGGCAGGAATTCAGCGAAGAGCAGAATGACAGGGGCGAGAAGATCCTGGCTTCGATCATGCAGACAGACACTCCTGCTTTAATGGGCAAAAATATTTGCGTTGAACTTCCCAACGAGACCATGAAACTTGAGCTGGAAAAGGTGCAGTACCATTTGATGGGCTTTTTGAAGGAGAAACTTCAGAACACCCACATTCAGCTAAAAGTGACGGTTAATGAAAAGGCCGAAAAGAAGTTTGCGTTCACGCCCATTGAAAAATTTGAGAAGTTAAGGGAGAAAAACCCGCTTATTGAAAAGTTACGTTCCACCTTTGATTTGGATATATAATGTTAGGTTTAAAACTACCCACAGATCCGCGTTGGGTCAATATTGTTGAAAAGAACATAGAGGAGATCCTTACAGATCATGCTTACTGCGAGCAGAAAGCTGCCTCTACGGCTATTTCGCTGATCGTTACCCACCCCGAATATTCGGAACTGGTCACTGCCATGACGGCTTTGGCGCGGGAGGAAATGGGGCATTTTAAAATGGTGCACGACAGGATTTTGGAACGCGGACTCACCCTTGGCCGTGACCGCAAAGATGAATATGTGGTAAAACTGATGACCTTTTTTCCAAAAGGTGGAAGTCGTGTTACCAACCTCATTCACCGCCTGCTCTACGCCGCTTTGATCGAAGCCAGAAGCTGTGAACGCTTTAGGTTACTTTCAGAAAATCTTGAAGATAAAGAACTGGCAGAATTCTACAGAAGCCTAATGGTGAGTGAAGCCAACCACTACACGATGTTCCTCAACTTTGCCAGGCAATATGGAGACCGCAAAGAGGTGGACCAAAAATGGCAGAATCTGCTTGAGTTCGAGGCCGAGATTATGAAAGATCTCGGCAAGAAAGAGACTATGCACGGTTAGCAGCCTCCAGGGATTCCTGGTACAGCGACTTAATAATACCATCCGAAAGTCCTATTTTAGGTACATAGATCCTTCTGGCCCTCGTCCATTTCATAGCCGAGAGGTAAATTTTTGCAGCCGGCACAATCACATCGGCCCTATCCTGGTTCAGGTTGAGTTCGGTAATACGTTCTTCGTAAGTGAAAGATTGCAGCAACTGGTAATAGGAGCTTAAATAGAGGAAACTAAGAGGCTTCCCATTGGCTTTACCGCTGCTTTTAAAGATATTGTTGATGTTTCCGCCAGAACCAATAAGATCGATCTTTGTGTAGTTACGGGTGATCTTCTTGATCCATCCTTCTACCTCATCCCAAACTTCCTGAGAAACCATGTTTTCAAGCAACCTCACAGTTCCCAGTTTGAAAGAACGGGAAGCAACGGTCTTTCCTTTTGAATAAAGTGTGAATTCGGTACTTCCACCCCCTACATCAACATAGAGGTAGGTTTTGTCGGTCTGGATGAGCGCGTGAAGATCGGTCGCAGCAATGATCGCAGCTTCATCGGTGCCGTCAATGATGTTGATCTCTACTCCGGTTTTTTCATGAATAAGCTTAGCCACTTCCTCCCCGTTTTCAGATTCCCGCATGGCCGAAGTTGCGCAGGCTTTGAATTTCTCAATCTTATGGGAGCGCATGAGCAGTTTAAAAGCCTGCATGGTATCTAGCATGCGCCTGATATTCTCTTCAGAAATATTTTTGGTCAAAAAAACATCGGCACCCAGCCTTATAGGCACCCTTACCAGGGAGGTTTTTTTAAAAATTGGTTCTCTTCCCTCCTGCTCGGTGATGGTCATGATTAACAATCTCACGGCATTGGATCCTATATCTATGGCTGCAAACTTTCTTTGATTGATCAAACTTTTTCTTTTTCGGTTTCCAGTTTTTGTAAATAATAGTCGTAAAGTGCAAATTGCGATCTTAGGGGCGGCTTGTTATTGCGCCTGTAAGCATTGTCCTGCTTTATGGAAATGACCCTGGCCTTCACGTTATCGCTCCAGCATATCTCAAAGGTCTCTATAAGTTCCTTCTGAATGCTCTTATCATAGATTGGGCAGCTGATTTCTACCCGGTAATCCATATTGCGCGTCATCCAGTCGGCTGAGGAAATGTACACCTTCGGATTTCCGCCATTTTCAAAGATGTAGATCCGCGGGTGCTCCAGGTATTTATCTACCACACTTATCACCTTAATGTTCTCGCTCATTCCCTGCACTCCCGGCACGAGACAGCAAATTCCGCGTACAATGAGCTTCATTTTTACGCCTGCCCTGCTCGCTTCGTATAATTTATCAATAAGCGAATAATCTGAAAGGCTGTTCAGCTTTAACCTGATACCGGCAGGTTTACCTTCTTTAGCATTATCAATTTCGGCCTGGATCAGTTTTACAAGGCTGCTTCGGGTGTAATGCGGGGAAACCAGTAAGTGCTTGTAGCGGCTTACTTTATAATTCACCTCAAAAAAATCGAATACCTTGTTGACCTCTTTCAGTATACTCTGATTACTGGTAAACAGCGTGAGATCGGAATATACACGCGCGGTAGATTCATTCAGGTTTCCTGTACTTATAAAGCCGTAGCGTTTTATTTTCTCGTTTTCCAGCCTTTCAATAACACAGGCTTTTGAGTGCACTTTAAGGCCTTTGACTCCAAAAATGAGGTTAACGCCTTCCTGCTGCATTTGTTCGGCATAATTTATATTGGCCACTTCATCAAATCTCGCCCTGAGTTCAATTTGCACAGTAACTTTCTTTCCGTTTTTAACTGCGTTGATCAATGAACTGGCGATATGGGAGATTTTGGCCAGGCGGTAAATGGTGATCTTGATCGATTTTACAGCAGGATCAAGTGCCGCTTCCCGAAGGAACTTTACCGTATATGAAAAAGACTGGTAAGGCGTGTGAAGCAAAAAGTCTTTTTTGGCAATCTCTTTGAACAAACTCCCCTGCAGGATCAAGCCTGGAATTGGCAGCGGCTCGTAAGGTTTATACTGAAGCTCTTCCCCTCCCAGGCTGGGAAAGTTCATATAATCGCGCCTGTTATGGTAGCGCCCGCCGGGAATAATACTGTCTGTCGCATCAATGCCCATCTTGCTCATAAGGTACTGAAGCGTATCCTGGTCAATATTCATGTCGTAAACAAACCTCACCGGCTCCCCTTCAATGCGGTCTTTTACACTTGCCGAAATTTTCTCGATAAACGACTTACTAAGGTCGCTATCAATATCAAGTTCTGCATCTCGCGTAATTTTGATCATATGGGCGGTAACGCTCTCATACTCAAAAATGTTAAAAATAGAATGCAAGTGATAACGGATAAGATCATCCAGCAAAATAATATACTGCCTGTCCCCTTCCTTTGGCAGCACCACAAAGCGCTCTATACTCCTGGGGATCTCAATAAGCACGTATTTCTTTTCCCGGGCCTGGTTTGAAAGCACATTAGAATTTGGCCTTTTTGACACCGGGTCTTTCATGATCATCTTTACGGCCAGGTAAGCCGCACTGTCTTTTAAACGGGGCAGCTCTTCCAGGTCATTCAGGATGATGGTGACCAGCGCCGGACTCACCTTCTGGAGGAAGAAATTCTTTAAAAAAGCCTGTTGAGATTTGGCAACCTGCTTCTCGTTTATAATAAAGATGTTGTGATCTTTCAGCTTATTCTGAATTGAATCCAGGATCTTTAAGCTCTGGCTTTGCTGCTCAATGACAATTTCGGTGATCTCTTCAAGCAACTGGTTGGCCTTAATGCCTCCCAAAACGTTCTTTCCGCCTTTTCCGGCAAGGTCGATACGCTTAATGGTGGCATATCTCACCTTAAAGAATTCATCGAGATTATTAGAAAAGATCCCAAGAAACCTCAGCCTCTCAATCAACGGCACTGTTTTGTCTGCAGCTTCCTGCAAAACCCTTGCATTAAACTGCAACCAACTCAACTCCCTGTTGATGTACTGATTTTCTTCCATTTACCTTAAATTCTTTGGAAACAGGTACAAAACTGTCTTCCCGTCTTTGATCTCCTGCCATTTATTGGCTTCAAACTCTATCAAACACAAACCCGTAGTGGGCACATTGCCAAAATGCTGGTCTCCCAGCTGGTTTGCCACACCGGTGATTGCCGGGTTATGGCCAAAAACCATAAGAGTATCCACATCATCTTCGCAAGACGTGATAAGCTCCCTTAGGGAGTTGACCTCAAAAGTATAAAGCTCTTTCTTAATTGTAAAATCTTTATCTTCAACTTCCAGTCTTTTCTGAAAGATCCTGGCGGTATCAAGTGCCCGCGTGGCATGGCTGCTCCACATTTGCATCGGCTTCTCATGAAAGCCCGAAAAAGCGTTTAAAACCAGTCCTGCATCTTTAAAAGCGCGCTTTTTTAAAGGGCGTTCTGCATCGGGCAAATCTTCTTCCCATGAAGATTTACCATGTCTAACGAGAATGAGTTTCTTCATATTTATGGTGCTAATCTATCCATTTTCCAGGCTTCCCCCTCTTTGCTGTAATAGATACGGTCATGTAAGCGGTTTGGCCTGCCCTGCCAGAATTCAAATTCGGAAGGTATAACTTTATAACCTCCCCAATATACAGGTTTTGGAATATCTTTCCCATCAAACTCCTGCTCAAGCAGCTCTAGTTTCTTCTGAAGGTATTCGCGTGAAGGGATCACGGCACTTTGCCGAGAAGCCCAGGCACCTAACTGGCTGCCACGCGGCCTGGATTGAAAATAAGCTGTAGATTCTTCTTCTGAAGTCTTTTGCGCTAGCCCTTTTACCATCACCTGCCGCTCAGACCTTGGCCAGAAAAAGGAAAGACAGACTTTTGGGTTCTTTGCTATAGACCTGCCTTTTTCAGATCCATAATTGGTGTAGAACACAAAACCTTCATCATCGTACTCTTTGAGGAGCACCACCCGTGACATGGGAAAACCATCAAGGCCCACGGTAGAAAGGTTCATGGTATTGACTTCGTCAACTTCTTTATTGGTTTCAATTTCCCTAATCCAGATATGGAATAACTCAAATGGATCATTGGGAATTTCCTCTTCCAGCAACTCGTGTTTCTGATAGAGTTTTCGGTAATCGTGAAGTTTATTTTTCATATTGCCAATTTACAAAATATAGGGTTCAAAACACCAGAAGCGGAGTCTCAAAAATGTCAAATTTTGTAAGAATTTTTGAGCTGAAATTGATGAGTAAATTGTGCTTCTCCCCCAATAAAATCGGCGCCTGAACCACAAAAATGATAAGAAGTTTTTAATATTACTTTTCTGACTTATTTCACACTTATATTGAAGATAACGCAGTCTTAATTTCAGCAAAATTCGCCTTCAACAGCTCTTATAATTTACTGTTGTTGTGTATTTTGTCCGTAAAAACTCACACTATATCTAAAAGATTCGCAAATTCTTTTTTTAACAGAATTTAGAAAATACATTTACATCGAGAAATTAGATTTTCACCCCCAAAAAGTCTGTTTTCAGAATTTATTTATAACCTCAAAAACCTACAGACTTCACTTGGCACCTTCAGGAGTATTCGCCACTCCATTTTTTCAAACCCGTGGCTCCCATTTTTCGGTTCAATTATAATACACCCTTACTATGATTAGGAATATCACCTTCAGCAAAATTATCGCACTAAGCCTTCTTTTACTTTCGGCATCCTTTAATGCCTACAGTCAAAATAAGGCAATAGATTTTGAAGAACTTGTAAGCTCACCTGCTACCTATGCAGGCCAGATTAATAAAAATGAGGTCGAAGAGCTTTCAGCATTGATCTACGACCTTAACCCTACCATATTTATTGGGAGTTCGGGCTACAAAACTTTAGGGGATGAAGCTCCCGTGAAAGCGGAATTAAGTGCTGGCAACTTTAACAGGCTTGCTACTGCCAATCCCGGATTTAACAACGTAAAGCTGCTCAAACTCAAGATAGAGAATGAAGCAGATTTCAATGCATCTTTTGACTTAAGCAGGTTGCAGGGTTTTGAAAACCTTGAGTATGTTTTTGTGGAATGCACTTTTGAATGTAGTACAACAAGGATAGAAAACATGTTCTCCAACATTGGGAACCTGAAGGTCCTGTATATAATCTCAACTCCCGAATAAGACGACGCTGGCACCAAAATTTGGCATTATGAAACAAAACTACGCAAAACAATTTTCTGCAATAAACCCCGGGAACCTTTTTATCCTGTTCCTTGTTTTATTTGGTTCAGTACTTCAAATGAGTGCCCAGGTAAGACAGCCTTTTATTCAGACAACTTCGGAAGACTCTCCTAACAGGAAGATCTACAACATCAAGGGGGATTTTACCATGATAGGTAATACTAACATGACGTTGTGGGATTACTCTAATGAGAGGATGAATAGTAACAACTCCATGGTGCAAGTAGATGCCGATGATGTTGAAAATACTTCCAATTCATCTAGTGCCACTCTTACATTTTCTAACGAAAATGGCGCCAGTCCCGAATGCTCAAACGTACTTTTTGCAGGACTGTACTGGACCGGAAGAACCAGTGATAATGTAGCAAACTACAAAAAGAGCAAAGTAAAATTCAGGGGGCCGGGGATTTCTTATCAAGACATACAGGCCATCTCTTATAATGTTCCGGGAGACAATAACATGTATGCCGCTTATGCCGAAGTAACCGACATTGTTAAAGCAGGAGGTACCGGAGAATACTGGGTGGCCGATATGGCTGTTTCTGAAGGTAACGGTGGTTCTACCGGCTATTACGGCGGTTGGGGAATGATCGTGATCTATGAGAACCAGCAAATGAATTTGCGGGACGTTACTGTTTTTAACGGCTATGCTTACGTGCAGGGTAATGCTACCCGCCAGTATGAGATTCCTGTATCAGGCTTTAATACTGCCCAGGCCGGGGATATTAACATGAAGCTTGGAATGATGGCCGGGGAAGGCGACAGGGGAATTAGTGGGGATTACTTCAGCATAAAAAAGCGAAATGGAAATTCATGGCAGGCACTAAGCCACGGGTTGAATTCTACCGATAACTTTTTTAATTCTTCCATACAAACCAGCGGTGCAAGAAATCCAAACCGCCTGAACAATACCGGTATTGACATCAGCATGTTTAATATCGACAACCATAATAACCAGGTAATTGGCAACAACCAGACTTCTACCACCTTCCGGTATGGTTCTACTCAGGATACTTACATCATCCTCAACATGGCGATGTCTGTAGACGCTTACACGCCCGATTTTGAAGCTGTTACCTCTATTGGCCAGACAACTGCAGTACCTGGGGAAGAAATTACTTATAACATAGACCTTTACAACAGGGGTTCCGAAGAAATTGAAAATGCAAAAATTACCATCCCGGTGCCTTTCAACCTGGAATATGTTGGCAATGAAACCCATTTTAACGGGCAGGTTCCGTCTCCCAATAATGTAACCTATGACCCGTCACTTGGGGCAAATGGTTCTATAATATGGGATATTGGTACACTTTCTCTTCCAGCCGACAGAAGTAACATTCTTGGAAACCTGAACCTAAATTTTAAGGTTACTGAAGATTGTGCCATTCTGAAAAACTCCAGCTGTGGGCATCAATTCCAGATTCCTTTTACAGGTACTTTAAGTGGAAAAGGGGCCATTACGGGTGCAATGTTTACCGATAAAGGTCTTATTCAGGGATATCAGAACAACGGCAGCTGTGAGATGCAACCCATTACCAGTCCGTTGCTTATCGACATTGATGCATCAAATTTCATCCAGAATAATTGTCAGGCGACGCCCGACGAACTAAGTTTCTCAACCTGCGATACCCAAAGCGGATTTTCGGTGAGTGATATCCTATCGTATTTTCCCCAGGGCAGCAGGTTTTTCGACAGCTATCCTGTAACTTCAGGCTCTACTCAAATTACAGGAAACTTCCCTGCTACTGCTGGAACCACACAGTATTATGCCATTTTAAAAGGCTCAAATACCTGTTACATTCCCTTCAGTATTACAATTGACGAAATCACTTCAGTTCCCGTAGTCGAAAATGTTTCCTACTGCATTAACGAGCAGGCGGCGGCACTCACTGCCACGCCGAGTAAATCGAACTATAGCCTGTTCTACTATACTTCGGAAGATGGCGAACCTTTAAATACTATCACTCCTTCAACTGCTGAAGCCGGTGAGTTTACTTATTATGTGGCCGAAGGGGAATCTTTAAACTGTATAAGCCCTAACAAAACCACAATTACAGTAAGTATAACAGGAAAACCTGAAGCAACTCCACCCTCCAATATAGAGATTGAAGGCTGTGGAACTGAATTTGACAGCTCCACAATTCCGGGATATTCTACTCAGTTGACTGCAATAACTCAGAATGTTTTTGAAAATCTTGGCGGAACAATTACTTCGGAAAAAGACATCCAAAAAGTTGAATATTTTGACAATCTCGAAAGCAGTGTACCCGCTGTTATTACAAGGACCTTCAGAATAACTTCTGAATGTGGAAGCGTTGATGTACAACAGGTCATTAAGGTCAAAGACACTACTGCGCCTGAAGCCATAAGCCTACAGGATGTTACTGCTCAATGCGCTGCCGATGTTGAAGCTCCCGTGACTACCGATAATTGCGACGGGGAACTTACTGCAACTACAACAAACCCTGTTTCTTACACTGAACAGGGAACATATAGCATAACCTGGACTTTCACAGACAATAGCGGGAATAAAAACACTGTGGTTCAAAAAGTAATTATTAAGGACACAATCGCTCCGGAAATCACCTGTACAAATGACATTTTTGACACTGTAGCTTCAGGTTCAACAACTGCCGTTGTTACTTACGACGCACCGGTGGCTTCTGATAACTGTGAATTCACTGTTGAACAAACCGAAGGATTAGCTTCTGGTGCTGAATTCCCGCTGGGAACTACTACCAACACTTTTGTTGTGACAGATGCTGCAGGAAACACTGCTACCTGTAGCTTTGATGTGACCATCACCGATGATGAGGACCCAACCCTGGAATGCCCTGCTCCTATTAATGTAAATGTTGATGCAGGAATTTGTGGCGCTGTGGTGGAATTCTCAACTCCGGAAGGTTTTGACAATTCAGGTGACGTGACTGTGACCCAGATTGCTGGTCCGGTTTCTGGTTCTGTTTTCCCTGTTGGAATTACTACTGTGACTTTCCAGGTGGAAGATGCTTCTGGCAACACTGCTACCTGTAGTTTTGATGTAACTGTAACTGACAATGAAGCTCCTGAAATTACTTCAGTGGCCAACATCACTCAGAATGTGGATGTCGCTTCCTGTTCCGCCACTGTAGGATACGAACTACCGACTGCAACCGATAATTGTGAGGGTGTAACTGTAGCACTGACCGAAGGTTTAGCTTCAGGTTCTGAATTCCCTCTTGGAGTTACTGAAGTTATTTACACTGCAATCGATGCTGCAGGAAATAAAGTGACTACCACTTTCACTGTGACTGTAATCGACAATATCGCTCCGGAAATCACCTGCACAAATGACATTTTTGAGACTGTAGTTGCCGGTGGAACAACTGCCGTGGTGACTTACGATGCTCCGGTGGCTTCTGATAACTGTGAATTCACTGTTGAACAAACAGCAGGTTTGGCTTCAGGTTCTGAATTCCCATTGGGAACTACCACCAATACTTTTGTAGTGACCGATGGTGCAGGAAATACTGCCAGCTGTAGCTTTGATGTGACCATTACCGATGATGAAGACCCAAGCCTGGAATGCCCTGCTCCTATCGATGCTAACGTTGATGCTGGCATCTGTGGTGCTGTGGTGGAATTCTCAACTCCTGAAGGTTTTGACAATTCTGGTGCTGTGACCGTGACCCAGATTGCAGGTCCGGTTTCAGGGGAAACTTTCCCTGTGGGAACCACCACGGTGACTTTCGAGGTGGAAGATGCTTCAGGAAATACTGCTACCTGTAGCTTTGATGTAACTGTAACTGACAATGAAGATCCAACGATCACTTCAGTATCAAACATTACTGAAAATGTAGATGTAGCTTCCTGTTCTGCAACTGTGGAATACGAACTACCGACTGCCACTGATAATTGCGAAGGTGTGGAAGTAACTTTAACTGAAGGTTTAGCTTCAGGATCTGAATTCCCGCTAGGTGAAACTACAGTGACCTACACTGCGACTGACGCTTCAGGAAATGAAGTAAGCACTACTTTCACTGTGACTGTAGTTGATAATATCGCTCCGGAAATTGTTTGTGTAAATGACATTTTTGACACTGTAGCTTCAGGCTCCACAACTGCCGTTATTACTTACGACGCACCGGTTGCTTCCGATAACTGTGAGTTTACAGTTGAACAAACAGCAGGATTAGCTTCAGGAAGTGAGTTCCCGCTTGGAACCACTACCAACACTTTTGTTGTGACCGACGGTGCAGGAAACACTGCTACCTGTAGTTTTGATGTAGTGATCACCGATGATGAAGATCCGACCCTTGAGTGTCCTGCTCCTATCAATGTAAATGTTGATGCAGGAATCTGTGGCGCGGTGGTGGAATTCACCACTCCGGAAGGTTTTGACAACTCAGGTGACGTAACGGTGACCCAGATTGCAGGTCCGGTTTCTGGTTCAGTTTTCCCAGTGGGAACTAGCACGGTGACTTTCCAGGTGGAAGATGCTTCAGGCAACACTGCAACTTGTAGCTTCAACGTGACTGTAACTGACAATGAAGCTCCAACGATCACTTCAGTATCAAACATTACTGAAAATGTAGATGTAGCTTCCTGTTCCGCCACTGTGGAATATGAACTACCGTCTGCAACTGATAATTGTGAAGGAGTAACTGTTACTTTAACTGAAGGATTAGCTTCAGGAAGTGAATTCCCGCTTGGTGAAACTACAGTGACTTACACCGCGACCGACGCTTCAGAAAATAAAGTGACAACCACTTTTACTGTAACTGTAGTGGACAATATCACTCCTGAAATTGTTTGTGTAAATGACATTTTTGACACTGTAGCTTCTGGCTCCACAACTGCCGTCGTGACTTACGATGCGCCGGTGGCATCCGATAACTGTTCTTACACTGTGGAACAAACCACTGGTTTGGCTTCAGGTTCTGAATTCCCGCTTGGAACTACAACAAATACTTTTGTTGTGACTGATGGTGCCGGGAATACTGCTACCTGTAGCTTTGATGTGACCATTACCGATGATGAGGATCCGACCCTGGAATGCCCTGCTCCTATCAATGTGAATGTTGATGCAGGAATCTGTGGTGCCGTTGTGGAATTCACAACTCCGGAAGGTTTTGACAACTCAGGAAATATGACCGTAACCCAGATTGCGGGTTCGGTGTCTGGTTCTGTTTTCCCCGTTGGAACTACTACTGTGACCTTCCAGGTGAAAGATGCTTCAGGCAACACTGCAACCTGCAGTTTTGAGGTAACTGTAACTGATAATGAAGATCCAACGATCACTTCAGTAGCCAACATTACTGAAAATGTAGATGTAGCTTCCTGTTCTGCAATTGTGGAATACGAACTACCGACTGCAACCGATAATTGTGAGGGTGTTACTGTGGAACTGACCGAAGGATTAGCTTCAGGATTTGAATTCCCGCTGGGAGAAACTTCCGTGACTTACACTGCGACTGACGCTGCCGGAAATAAAGTGACTACCACTTTCACTGTGACAGTAATCGACAATATCGCTCCGGAAATCACTTGTACAGACGACATTTTTGACACCGTAGCTTCAGGCTCAACAACTGCTGTTATTACTTACGACGCACCGGTGGCTTCTGATAATTGTTCTTTCACTGTGGAACAAACAGCAGGTTTGGCTTCAGGTTCTGAATTCCCACTCGGAACTACAACAAATACATTTGTAGTGACCGATGCTGCCGGCAATACTGCCAGCTGTAGCTTTGATGTGACCATTACCGATGATGAAAACCCAACAATAAGCTGCCCTGCTCCTATTAATGTAAATGTTGACTCTAGAATTTGTGGTGCGGTGGTGGAATTCTCATCCCCGGAAGGTTTTGACAATTCAGGTGAGGTGACTGTAACTCAGATTGAAGGTCTGGCGTCAGGAGAAGTTTTCCCAGTAGGAACTACAACGGTGACCTTCCAGGTGGAAGATGCTTCAGGAAACACTGCTACTTGTAGCTTTGATATAACTGTAACTGACAATGAAGATCCAACAATCACTTCAGTATCAAACATTACTGAAAATGTTGATGTAGCTTCCTGTTCTGCAATTGTGGAATACGAACTACCGACTGCCACTGATAACTGCGAAGGAGTGGAAGTAACTTTAACTGAAGGTTTAGCTTCAGGAAGTGAATTCCCGCTGGGAGAAACAACCATGACTTACACTGCGACCGACGCTTCAGGAAACAAAGTGACTACTACTTTCACTGTGACTGTAATCGACAATATCGCTCCGGAAATCACTTGTGTAAATGACATTTTTGATACTGTAGCTTCTGGCTCCACAACTGCCGTAGTTACTTACGATGCGCCGGTGGCTTCTGACAATTGCTCTTACACTGTGGAACAAACAGCAGGTTTAGCTTCAGGAAGTGAGTTCCCACTTGGAACCACCACAAACACTTTTGTAGTGACCGACGGCGCCGGAAACACTGCCAGCTGTAGCTTTGATGTGACCATCACTGATGATGAAGACCCGACCCTTGAATGCCCTGCTCCTATCAATGTGAATGTTGATGCAGGAATCTGTGGTGCCGTGGTTGAATTCTCAACCCCGGAAGGTTTTGACAATTCAGGTGAGGTGATCGTGACTCAGATCGCAGGTCCGGTTTCAGGAGAAACTTTCCCTGTGGGAACCACAACGGTGACTTTCCAGGTGGAAGATGCTTCGGGCAACACTGCTACCTGTAGCTTCAACGTGACTGTAACTGATAATGAGGCGCCGGCATGGGCTTCAGCTTTACCTTCAGACGTAACGGTAGAATGTAACAATGTTCCGGCAGCAGCTACTTTAACTGCGACCGATGCCTGTGGGGTGAACGTGGAATTTTCCGAAGAAATGGTCGCTTCAGACTGTGCTTCAGAATATATTTTAACCAGAACCTGGACTGCGACTGATAATAACGGAAATGCTATTTCCCATACGCAGATCATTTCCGTAGAAGATAATTCGGCACCAACATTGGCGAGCGAACTTCAGGAAGTGATCAACATTAGCTGTGAGGAAATTCCAGCAACACCAGAACTGACTTTTACCGACAATTGTTCTCCTGAGGTTACGGTAGAATTTGAGGAGAGTACGACCGACGGAGAAAACGGCAGTTCTGTAATTACCAGAACCTGGTTCGCATCTGACTGTGCAGGAAATGAGGCGGTGTTTACACAAACAATCAATGTTAATGCTGCAACCGAGATCGAAACCACTACTGCAGACCTTTGTACCGAAGATGTCATTTTTGAGCTCTCTGATCTTTTAGAAGGAGAATACAACGAGAACGGAACCTGGGTAGACAGCCAACAAACAGGCGCGCTTCAAAACGGGGCAATAGATCCGGGCTTACTTCAGGTGGGATTATACACTTTTGATTATGTGATCACTGAAGGTGGCTGTACTTCAACCACTACTGTTCAGGTAAATATTAACGATGACTGTGTTGTTCTTCCCTGTGAAATAGAAGATGTGCGAAACAGCATTTCCAAAACGGTTACTCCAAACGGAGATCAAATCAACGACAAATTTGTGGTTGGTAAGGGGATTGACTGTGGCTTCACTTATGCTGTTCAAATCTTTAACCGCTGGGGGAATGAAGTGTATAAATCTAATAATTACACCGATGGCTGGGATGGAAGTTCAAGCAGTTCTATAAGCGGAGATCAACTACCGGCAGGTACTTACTATTACATTGTTGAGATAAAACAAAGTGGACTTGAACCTATACAGGGATACATCTACTTAGGAACCAAATAACCGATGAACATGAAAAAATTCTACCCCGTCATAATTCTTCTACTTATTGGTATGTGTGCCAATGCGCAGCAGCTGCCACAGTTTACGCAGTATATGTACAACACCATTTCGATAAACCCGGCTTATGCGGGTAACCGCGATGCCGTTTCGGTAGTAGGGCTGCACAGGAGTCAGTGGTCAGGGCTTGCTGGAGCGCCGCAAACCCAAACGCTGTCTATCCACTCCCCGCTTCGGAATGAGCAAATTGGGCTTGGGCTTTCTATCATTAACGATAAAGCAGGTTATGAGAATTACACTTATGCGTATGGAGATTTCTCTTACACGATAAATGTAAATGCCCTCACTACTTTATCTTTTGGACTTAAAGCAGGGATGAGCTATTACAATCTTGACGAAGACCTGCTGCAAGATGTGGATGATCCATTTTTTAATGACGATGTCTTTAACCGATGGACTCCTAACTTTGGTGCCGGGTTGTTCCTCTCTTCCCAGGATTGGTATGTAGGGCTGTCTGCCCCCAAACTCATCAACAACGACAATAATGAGCACAGCGAGTATGTGGCCCTTGAACAGGTGCATTATTACCTAACCGGGGGTTACGTGTTTGACCTAAGCAACACCTGGAAACTGCGCCCCAGTACTTTACTGAAAGCCACACAGGGAGCACCACTTTCTGTAGATATTTCGAGTGCCTTCATTTATGACGAAAAGGTGTATTTAGGAGCAAATTACCGGATTGATGATGCGGTGGGCGGATTTGTAGATTTTCAAATCCTGCCTTCTTTCAGGGTAGGGTATGCTTACGAATATTCAATTTCAGACCTGCAGCCGTATACTTCGGGAACACACGAGATCCTGTTGATATATGAATTCCGAAGACAAAACACCAAGTATAAATCCCCAAGGTTCTTTTAATTAAACTACCAGGATGATGAGAAAAAATTACTGTTTACTACTCCTTTTGATCTGCCAGTCCCTGTACCTGTCGGCTCAATCGGGCATGCAAAAAAAGGCAGACAGGCTGTACGAGAATTTCGCCTATACCAAAGCCATAGATGTTTACAGGGACCTGCTGGAGAAAGATTACAATGTTGAACATAACCAGAGGCAGCTGGCCGACAGTTATTTTCAGTTACGGGACCCCGAAAATGCCGCGCCACTTTACGCTAAAGTCGTTGAGCAAGCCGGTGTCTCTCCCGAATATTATTACAAATACGCCCAGGCTTTACGCGGGGTTCGGCGTTATAACGAATCCAGGCAGTGGCTTAAAAAGTACCTGGAAGAGGGGAAAAATGAGAATTTTGTAGAAGACCTTCTTAACGAAGAAAATATTGCTGAATATCCGGGATTGGAGACTTTCAGGCTTGAAAATGCCGATTTTAATTCTGAATTCAGTGATTTTGGAGCTTATAAAAGCAATGAGACGATTTATTTCACATCGGCCAGGGCAAAAGGCGCTAAAAACCCGAAGATCTACGACTGGAACGGCGAGCCTTTCCTCGATATTTACTCCATACCTTCCAAAAATGGCATTTTGGAGCCGCTTTCCGGGGATGTGAATACCATTCGGCATGAAGGGCCGCTGGTGATCTCAAAAGACGGCAAGACCATGTACTTCACCCGCAATAATTACCTAAAACGCGATGGGAAGAAGGATGAAGACGGGGTAAATCACCTCAAGATCTATAAAGCTTCTTTGGTAGACGGCATTTGGACCAATATTGAAGAACTTCCTTTCAATAACGACCATTATTCTGTTGGGCATCCTGCCCTTTCCAAAGACGGAGAAACCTTTTATTTTGCTTCGGAAGCCCCGGGTGGATTTGGAGGGTCTGATCTTTATAAAGTAAGTGTCAAAAATGGCATTTTTGGAAGCCCGGAAAACCTTGGGGAGAAGATCAACACTCCGGGAAATGAAGTTTTTCCTTTCGCTGCTGAAGATGGCCGACTTTATTTTTCTTCAGATGGGCATAAAGGCCTCGGCTTACTCGACGTGTTTGTTGTAGATCCCGAAAAGCAGGAAAACATCTACAATTTAGGAGAACCCATCAACAGCAACCTCGATGATTTTTCTTTTACGGTTTCTTCCGAAGATATTTCTGAAGGGTTTGTAGCTTCAAACAGGCCAGGCGGCAAGGGAGGTGACGATATTTACAGGCTAAAGATTTTTGCGCCGCTGGTATTAAAAGGAACCGTGACCGATTCTATCAATGGGAAACCTATTGCCAATGCAACGGTGCGACTGCTTGATGAAAACAGGCAGCAGATCGCCTTTTTGGAGACCGACAGCCTGGGGCGTTATGAAACTGAAATCCGCAGGGATGCCCGTTTTCCGATTGAAGCAAAGCATATCAAATATGTGCAAAAAACAGGCACCCTAAGTACTTTTGACACAGATGATCAAACCGAACTTGTGTATGATATCGAACTGTCGCCGGTTAATGATGTGGAATATCTCGCCGAAATCAATAAGATCTACTTTGATTTTGACAAGCACAATATTCGCCCGGATGCTGCCGCCGAACTCGACAAGCTGGTTAATTTAATGAAGAACGATTATCCTGAATTGGTGATAGAAATTGGTTCCCATACAGACAGAAGAGGTTCTATTGAGTACAATCGTCGCCTCGCCGAAAGAAGGGCCCGGTCAACTTACGATTATCTGGTTGAAAACGGAATTGATCCTGAAAGGATTGTTACCTATAAAGGATATGGCGAAGAGCAACCGGAAATAGACTGTAATAATTGTAATGAAGTTCAACACCAGTTGAACCGAAGATCCATTTTTAAAGTGGTGAAAATGGAATAACAAACTAACCAACCGGTTATAAAAGCTGTCCTGAAAGTTCTAAAATGTCATCCTAAAAGGCTGACAAAAAAGAGCTTTTCAGGCAGCTTTTTTTTATGTCTAACCTGAAGCTGAAATTTAAAGCTGACCAGGCAGGCTTCAAAAGCTAAAAACCATCCTACTATACTTTTAATTGAGCTCAACTACTGGTAAATTCCAGGCCTTAGCTCCTGTTTATTTTATTTAATGGAACAATACTGATATTTTATAAAGGTTTTACCTTCTCATTCAGTATAGCTTGCAAAGAAAAAGGCAGAATACAAATGAGAGAGGAAATTTGATAAACCCGAAAGAAAACAAAAGAGCCTGTCTAAATTTTTAGACAGGCTCTTTTACTAACCTTAAATTAATTATGATATGAAACTTTGGAATTTTACTTTCTTACAAAAATATTGGTAAAATAATATTTCCCGTCATTTCCTTCTTTTACAGAGATGCCAAAATGAGTGTGATCTCCTTCGAGGTTTTCGCGATGCCCGTCACTTTTAATCCACGCCTTCACTACAGCTTCGGCAGTACTATAACCAAATCCCACATTTTCACTTACTGCTTTAGCGTTAACCGATTTCACGAGCGACTGGTACCTGCTTCCGAAGAAATGATGGCACACCTCATTGTCTTTGATCATGTGCTGGTTGTGACCTGCCGCTTCAATAGACCCTTCATCAAGGTAAAGCAGACTGTTTAAGCCCTGTTGCTGGCGATAAGCGTTGACCAGTTCGAGCACATCAAGTTCAATAGAGGAATAATTAACAGGAGCGAGTTTGGCTGAAAGGTTGGCAGAGTCAACTTCATCTACACTTTCTTTCGAACAAGAAGTAAGAGAAATCGTACAAACAGCCATTAACCACACAAAGTAGGTTAAATTCTTCATAAGGACATCGATAAATTTGGGATAGGAAAATTAAGAATAATTTCCGATTAACAAACGATTTAATCGATGAACTACACAAATTAAGTAAATTTTAACATACCAAAGGCTGTAGACCTACAAAAATAGCTCTAAACCTATAAGGATAAACGACATATTAAGTCGATGAAATACTACTAGGAAAAATTCAGAATTTTACCGTCATCGGCCAGGTGTACGTTTGCAAAAACCTCTTCAGCTTCCTTTTTAAAGGTACCTATAGATTCATAGCGGGTGGAATAATGTCCTAAAACAAGCTGGGAAACCCTGGCAGCCCTGGCTATGGCAGCGGCTTCGCGGGCAGTAGAATGGCCTGTGGGAGCGGCCAGATAAGCGTGTTCTTCGAGAAAAGTAGACTCGTGGTACAAAACAGTGACATTTTCCAACTGCGATGCCATCCCGGGATTATAGGAGGTGTCGCTGCAAAAGGCATAACTTTCGGGAGGTTCGGGATCTTCGGTAAGCTCAAGGTTTGGGATCACCCTGCCGTCTTCAAGAACCGCATCTTTCCCTTTTTTGATCCCTTTATAATATGCCACATCAATATCATACTTCTCAACCTCTTCCATCAACAACTTTCTGGGTTTGGGTTTTTCCCTGAATAAATATCCGTTAGCGTAAATACGGTGCTTTAAAGGAATGGTCTCTACAGAAACCTTTCGGGTGTTGAGGATCACCTGGGGTTCTGTAGCGCTTAGTTCGTGAAAGTAAAGCGGGTAACCTGTCCAGGAATTGGAAAACTTAAGCTGCAGCAGCACAATTTCCTTGATTCCTTTAGGGCCGTAAATGTGAAGTTCGGTCTTCCTGTTCAACAGCATGAAAGTGGAGATAAGTCCTACCAGCCCGTAAAAATGATCGCCGTGAAGGTGGGAAATAAAGACGTGCTTAATCTTGCCGAACTTGATCTTGTGCCTGCGCAGTTCTACCTGGGTCCCTTCTCCACAATCTATAAGAAAGATCTCATTATTGATCTCCAGCACCTGCGAAGTAGGCTTTGTGAAGGTTCTTGGAGTGGCCGCATAGCAGCCCAGCACGGTTAGTTTCATGACCCGGGGTCTTTAAAATAAAAAGACCTAGAATCCCAGGTCTCTTTCAATTTCTTCCATTTGTATTATATCTTCGGCTTCAACCAGGGTTGGTACCACCAGCAGCTCTTCGGGCACCTGGTCTATGTTGATTGTATCGTTTGCAATGACGAAAGACTTTTTCCCCTGCCTGTGTCTGTTTGAAAGCTCCAGGAACCTTAGCAGCTCATCAAGGCTCAGATCCCCGTACTTCAAGATATCTATCACCACATTATCATCTTTGAATTTGGGGTGAATGCTCTCCAAAAATGCGGCAAAGTGGGTTACGTCATCTTTTTCGTCCTCAAATATCTTATAAGCTTCCTTTTCAATTATTCTCATACCTGTTTGATTTTTGATGCCAGTAAATAGATCACTGCCATTCTTATAGCCACCCCGTTTTCCACCTGATCGAGAATTATAGCCTGATCGGAATCTGCCACGTCACTAGTGATCTCCACTCCCCTGTTTATAGGGCCGGGGTGCATGATCACGATCTTCTTACCTAAAGAATCGAGCAGTTCTTTGTTGAGCCCAAAGAGCTGTACATATTCCCGGGTACTGGGGAAGTAACTTATATCCATCCTTTCATTTTGTACACGCAGCATATTGGCCACATCACACCACTCTAATGCCTTGCGAAGGTTGGGTTCTACCTCAACACCAAGAGAACTTATATACTTTGGAAGCAAGGTGTAGGGCCCGCAAACTTTTACTTGTGCGCCCTGTAACTTCAATGCCAGAATATTTGACAATGCCACCCTGCTGTGCAGAATATCGCCCACGATCACTACCTTCTTCCCCTCAACTGTGCCCAGTTTCTCACGAATTGAATAACTGTCGAGCAGGGCCTGGGTAGGATGCTCATGCGCGCCGTCTCCGGCGTTAATGATACTTGCATCAACATGTTTGGAAAGAAAGATCCCGGCACCGGGATTTGGATGGCGCATTACTACCAAATCTACTTTCATAGACAGGATGTTGTTCACCGTGTCTATTAAGGTTTCCCCTTTTTTTACTGAAGAAGAGGCCGCCGAGAAATTAACCACATCGGCACTCAGTCTTTTTTCGGCCAGTTCAAAAGAAAGCCGGGTTCGGGTGCTGTTCTCAAAAAACAAATTGGCAATGGTAATGTCTCTTAGGGAAGGTACTTTCTTAATGGGCCTGTTGATCACTTCTTTAAAATGATCGGCAGTTTGAAAAATGAGGTCAATATCTTGTTTATTCAGGTATTTTATCCCCAGTAAATGCTTAACACTTAATTCGCTCATGTTTATACTTTACTTATAAGGTATACGGCATCTTCCCCTTCATTCTCTTTCCAGTTCACTTTAACTTTTTCCTCATTTATGGCATCTACCTGCCGGCCGTTATAGTCGGGCTGAATGGGCAAATGCCTGCTAAACCTGCGGTCTATGAGCGTGAGAAGTTCAATTTCGCGAGGCCTCCCAAAAGACTGCACTGCAGTGAGTGCCGCCCTAATGCTCCTGCCGGTATAAAGCACGTCATCAATAAAGATCACCCGCTTATCTTCTACTACAAAATCTATATGCGTTTTGTTCGCTTCAAGAGGTTTATCGCTTCTGCGGAAGTCATCCCGGTAAAAGGTGATATCCAGCTGCCCCATTTTTATCGTAGAAATACCGTATTCTTCCCGAAGGATCTTATGGATGCGGTTTGCCAGAAAAACTCCCCTGGGCTGAATCCCAATGATCACCGAGTCTTCAAATGTATTGTGATTTTCAATCAACTGGCAGGCCAAACGGTGTAAAATGATGTTCATTTCTTTTGAAGCAAGCAACACTTTTTGGCTCATAATAACAGAAGTTAACGTAACAAAAGTAAGATTTTTTTTGTGAGAACTGCACGGGGCAGGATCAAATAAAATTTGCGCTCCTGCCATAAATAAAGAGTTTTTTATAATTTCCTTCTTCAGGAATAGGCAAATTAAAGATTATCTTGCAGTAAAAATTTCATGCTCTACCTCTTATACGAATCCCGGGAAAAAGCAGCTGTAGAGGAAAACATCCTCCCAATGTTGAAGAACATTGAGTATGAACAGGTGTCTTTCCCTTTAGATAAAGAATTCGATATTTCAGCGGATTCCTGTCTTCTCCTTTTTTTACCCGATTCAGCATTGAGAGAAGTCGTTCCCATGGCTGCCAGAAACAAATGGCCCATTTCCATTTTACCCCATCCCGAAAATAAATTCACCTCTAAAGGCCTGGGAGTTTCAGAAAATATTGAAGAAGTGATCACCGAATATACCGAGTGTGAACGCCCATATAAAATTGACCTTTTGTTTTGTAACGAAGTACCTGTTTTTAGCTCCATCAATATTGGCGACATCTTTTTGCTTTCCCAAAGGCATGGCAAAAAGAACTTTTTTCAGGAGGTAGTAAACATCATTAAAAATATTCGCAAAGCTTCTTCCCTGTCGCACCATGCCTACCAGTTAAGTACAGACGGCGAAAAGATCATTCACACCTCTGCCCTGGGGATTATTGTGGTAGAACACGCTTCGAGCTCGCTTGTTTCTAAACGGCTGCTGGAAGAAAGCTCAATAGACGACGGGGCTTTTCAGGCATTTGTACTGGCGCCCCAAAACCTTATGGTGCTGCTCTGGTTCTTCCTTAGAAGCCTTATTCCCAGTAAAACAACGCTGAACAAACTGCCCTCTTTCATCGGAAAAATAAAAACCTCCAACCTGCAGGTCTCCGGGAAAGAACCTGTGGAGTACACCATTGACGGCGAGAAAAAACAGGCTGAAGAACTCAGGATCGAGGTTCAAAAACAAAGGCTTATCCTTAAGCAGAAGAGTATTTTCAGCGGAAAAACAGAAAAGGAAAACGGAAAAAAAAGCCTGAAAATTGAAGGCCTGCCAACCGGCGAAACCCGAAAGGAACTTGTAAAAAGGAGCCTGCCGGTACTGCCCCGCGCCAGCACCGAGCAGTTTCAGGACCTCTTCAAGGTACTTCGTAACAGCTCTACCATAAGCACCTCTTTTATGGTCATGATGATCTTATCTACCCTCATTGCCACCTTCGGCCTCTTCGGAAATTCTTCGCCCGTGATCATTGGTGCGATGATCCTGGCGCCGGTAATTGCGCCTATAGTTTCTTTTTCCATGGGCATGGTGCGCTATGATGTTCCCATGTTAAAGGAAAGCTTTGTTACCATTACCGCCGGGACACTGGTTTCGCTGGCCTTTGCTGCCGGGGTAAGCCTTATTATTCCGCTAAGGGTGCTCACGCCCGAAATAGAAGCCAGGCTCTCCCCCACCCTGCTCGATATGGGGATTGCAGTATCATCGGGCATTGCCGCTGCTTACGCCCACGCCAATGAAGGCATTGCAAAAAGCCTCGCGGGAGTGGCCATCGCTGTGGCTTTGGTGCCGCCACTTGCCGTTGCCGGAATAGGCATAGGCTGGTGGGACTGGCAGGTATTTTCGGGGGCAATCTTATTGTATGCCACCAACCTTGCGGGAATTATTCTCTTTGGAGGCCTTACCTTTTTGTTCCTGGGCTTTGCCCCCTTTAAAAGGGCAAAAATGGGACTGGTTTATACGCTCGTTATTGTGATCCTGGTGGCCGTGCCCCTAAGTCTTTCTTTTGACCGCATTATGCAGGAGGCCAATATCACCCGTACCCTTGAAGGGGCTACAATTCAGAATGTGGTGTTGAGAGACGTGCGCATCCGCTTTGGGTCGCCCATGGTTGTTTCACTGCGCCTGGTGGGCCCCGATAATATAGCCCCAAAAAGAATCCAGGAAGTCAAAGAAGAAATAGAAAAGAAAATAGATCAGCCGGTAAGGCTGGAGGTGGTTTCAGCCATAGAATTCTAACTTTCAGAATAAATACCCCTCAAAAATGCCATTTTTGGAACCTGAATGTGATATGAGAACAAAAAGCTTTTCCTGCTGGGCGGCAAAGCTTTTTGAGAGCAGGAAATACCGGGTATTGAGATAAAAAAAGGGCGTGAAATATTTGCGATTTATAGGGAGGAACGTTTGTTAAATCAGTAAATTTATAACAGTTTTATTTTTTTAAATTCCTCCCAATGAAAAAGCTGATCCTCCTCCCGATCATGGCTTTATTTTTACCATCCTGTACAGCCGTAAAATTTGAAGATCCACAACCGTTTGCTGCGCCTTCACTTGCAGAATTCCCCGATAAAATGTGTGGCACTTATGTCTCGAATAATGAAGATACCCTCTTTATTGAACCCGGGTCATTTCGCTATGCCAGGGGCATTGAAACCGGTATTACAGGAGATCTAAACACGCCGAAAACCGTGCTCAAAAAGGTGAACCGCACATACATTCTGAACCTTCACGACCAGGATACCTGGAGTGTCTTTCCTTTAAAGGCCTCCAAAAACAAGATCGTTACCCACTGCGCCAATATTACTTCGGAATCTGAGCAACTCATTTTTGACGTACATAAATCTTCACCGGTAAAAGAAATTACCACCGAAGATGGCAAGTTCGCCTATTTTTTACTGGCACCCACCAATAAAGAATTTCGGCAGCTCCTGCGAAAGAAGCTGTTTTCAGAAAAAATGGTGTTTAAACGCCTGGAATGATCAGGATTTCATCTTGCGGCTTTCGGTAGCCATTAACTTATCCCAGAAGGTAAAGTAAAGGCCATAATTGGTCATGAATTCTGTATGGTGGTGATGGTGATGGGTGGCGCCAATAAACAGCTTCCCAAAACGGCTTTTTTGGAACCACAGCGGGTAGATCTCAATGTCTAGATGGTTCACCACGCTGCTTACCGTCATCACCAGCAGGTAAAACCCAAGAACGTAAACATTCACCGGCAAAAAGATTAAGATAAGGGGCAGAATAAGTGCTTCAATAAGGCTTTCCCAGGGGTGAAATGAAAAAGCCGTCCATGGCGTGGGGATGCGGCTATCGTGATGCACCTTATGTACTATGCGAAAGATCTTTGGGTGGTGCATCCAGCGGTGTACCCAGTAATAATAAGTTTCATGAATGAGCAGAATGGCCAGTAAACTTACCGGCAGGTACCAGTACCCATACAAACCCGGCTCCAGGTAGACGGCAGTGTGGCCTTTTAACCACAGCCAGTAAGTGGCTGCCCCTACCAGCGCAAAAATCGCTGAAGATTTTATGCTCCACACAATCTCGTTTTTCAGTTGTTTCCTGTTGGCCAGCCGCTTACTAAGTCGCCGCTCATCGTATTTCTTAAAATTCTTTACGTAGTAGTAATAGTAGAAAACCCCTGCTGCCACAAAATACCTGAACAGGATCGCAAAAAAGAAGATTGCGGTATAGATCAGGAGAATTCCTGGAGTATGGCTTTCAGGTTCAAGTAGTTCAGTCATAGCCTCTAAAATACTAATTAGAATCTTAAATATGTGTCAAAAAAGCTTCCGCAGTAATCATTAAGTTTTTGGATATTTTCAGCAGGACTTCATCTTTGCTTAAGCTTAATTCTTTAATTTTACAGGAGTCAAGCGCTATAAATGTCAACACCAACAGGATTCCCTTCAGAATTCATCGCCTATACCAGAGAAAATACCCTGGTGGGAATTAAAGCCGGCAGCACGAGGAAAACTTTTCTGAACATCTGGATCGTAGAGGTAGCAGACCGTTTTTTCTCCCGAAGCTGGAACAGGAGCGATAAAAGCTGGTTCACTGAACTCATGCGAACGGGAACTGGACAATTAAAGTACGGCGACAAGATCATCAACCTAAAGGCAAAAAAACTCCCTGCAGATGCCCGGGTGCAAAAAGACATAGATCTCGCCTACCGCACAAAGTACGACCAGCCCGAAAATATTTTTTATTCTGAAGGTATCACCCAACCGGAATACGCCAATTACACTATTGAATTTTTTATTGACCAAAAATAACCAACAACATGAAAACCATTGCACTCATTGCCCACAACAGCCGAAAGACCGACCTGCTTAACTGGGCTAAAATACATCGCGACGCGCTTTTAAAATACAACCTCATAGGCACCACCAACACCTCAAAATTACTGAGCGAAATGCTCGATATCAAGGTGTCAGGTTTTGGCCACGGCCCCAGCGGCGGCGATATACTTTTGGCAGCAAAGATCCTTCAGGGGGAGGTGCAAATGATCATCTTTTTTATTGATGCCGAAACGCCTCACGGCCACGAGCACGACATCCAAACGCTCATTAGAACTGCGGTGATCAACAACATCCCCATCGCCCTCAACCGCGCATCGGCCGATCTTTTGATCCTGGATGAAAGAGATCAGGAGAAATAAACCTGTAAGAAATTCCTCATTAAAAATCAGTGTTGTCCGATTAATTAAATTAAACAGGAGCTAAAGCCACAAACAAATAACACAGCCATTTAAAGCTGTGGCGGCTTAGTTTTCAGTTTCTGAATAGCTCAATTTATAAAGTAGATTCTAAGATCGCTGTTAACCGGTTTGCCGTACAAAGCCTTGGTGCTTTGTTCTTGCAGCCTGCCTGCTGTCAGACAGGCGAAGCTACCCTGATTCTTTCCCCGGAGAACAAACGCTAAAAATGTCATTTTTGGCAGGTTACCGGCTGCGCTTTTTATTTCTGAAAGCAGCTGGTTCAAAGAATTGTGGCCCTCCAAGAGTTCTATTGCTTTGCTTTTCTTTTCATATCTTCAGGAAAATTAGCTGAAGTTATGAAGATCCTCCTTACCGGTGCCACAGGATAGATTGGCAAGCGCCTCCTCCCCATACTGCTCGACCGCGGCCATGAAGTTGTTTGCTGCGTTAGGAACAGGGAGCGGTTTCCTGCCTACGGAAAATTCACTCACCCCAATATTTCTTTACTGGAGGTAGACTTCCTGAAAGAACTGCCTCCTTCTGAAGGGATCAAAGATATTGATGCCGCTTACTACCTCATTCATTCCATGAGTGCGGGCACTGGGGATTTTGCCGAAATGGAAGCTGCTTCTGCCCGCAATTTCTTGAAGCTTATAGAGCCTACTTCGGCCAGGCAGCTCATTTACCTCACCGGGATCACCAATGAAAAGGAACTTTCAAAACACCTCTCATCGCGGCAAAATGTAGAAGAGATCCTGGCGAACAGCAGCGTTCCGCTCACGGCGATAAAAGCCGGGATCATTGTGGGCTCGGGCAGCGCATCATTCGAGATCATGCGCGATCTGGTTGAAAAACTTCCGGTAATGATCACGCCAAAATGGGTCACTACTAAAAGTCAGCCCATCGCCATCAGAAACGTACTGGAGTACCTGGAGGGCGTACTTTTGCGGGAAGATACTTTTAATAAAGCCTTTGATATTGGCGGGCCCGATGTACTCACTTATAAAGAAATGCTGTTGCAGTTTGCGGCAGTGCGGGGTTTTACGCGCAAGATCATTACCGTGCCCGTAATGACGCCGCGGCTTTCTTCCTACTGGCTGTATTTTGTGACCTCCACTTCTTACAAGCTTGCGGTGAACCTTGTAGACAGTATGAAAGTTGAGGTCATTGCCAGGAACAATGAACTCGAAAACATGCTGGGAATACACCCCATTCCCTATAAAAAGGCTGTTTCCCTGGCTTTTCAAAAAATTGAACAAAGCAGCGTGATCTCAAGCTGGAAAGATTCCCTGGCCTCCAGTTATGCCGATAATTCTTTACTCGAACACATCAATGTGCCCACCGATGGCTGTTTTGTAGATCATCGCGAGAAGAAAATCTCTGGCAGCTATGAGGGTGTTTTGAACAACATCTGGGCTATTGGCGGCAAGAGGGGCTGGTATTACGGCAGCAGGCTGTGGAAAATAAGAGGTTTTATGGATAAAATGGTGGGCGGCGTGGGCCTTAGGCGCGGGCGCACAGATCAACATCACATTAATACCGGTGATACGCTCGACTTCTGGAGGGTTTTGGCAGCCGATGAAAAGAACCGGCGTTTACTGCTTTATGCCGAAATGAAACTTCCCGGTGAAGCCTGGCTCGAGTTTAAGATCATAGAGAGAAACGGCGAACATTTTCTACATCAAACCGCCACCTTCAGGCCTAACGGACTCGCAGGCAGGCTCTACTGGTACAGCGTTATGCCTTTCCACTTCTTTGTGTTTGAAGGCATGGCCAAAAATCTCGTAAAATTTAAAGAACCGGGGCTACAACAAAAATCAGGTTAACCTGAACAAAGCAACATTGAGAACTATAATCTTTTCCCGAAATGGCATTTTTGAAATTTTACTTCGGAAAATGCCATTTTCAGCTAAGTATTTTCTTTTTTATCCAGTTTTAGATTTCTTCCAAAGTTTTTACAACCCTGGTTCCTCCTGAATTTTCCGGCTTTAAAAATTGGAAAACCAGCTGTTTTGCGGTACCTTAATGAAAAATCAGAACAAAAGCACTATGAAAGAAAATGTAGGTAAAAAAGATCAGCTTATTCGCAGCATTGCCGGCCCTGCCCTAATGGGGATAGGGTACTTTGCACTTGGCGGGAACAAAGGAAAACCAGCCGGCCTCGCAGCCATAGTTACCGGAACTTTGATTGCCGAAAGTGCTATCACCAGGGTTTGCCCCGTAAATGAATTCTTAGGGGTTGATACCCGGGAAAAGAAAAAAAGTCCGATCAAAAAGATCAAAGAAGCTCTGGTTTAAACACATTTCCCGGACTTTTTGTTTCTTAGCTGTTAATTTCTGAATGGCTAAGACGCGGCTCATTTTACCCGTTGTTGTATTTGCGCAATTTTGCTGCACCTCCCTCTGGTTTGCAGGCAACGGGGTGATGAATGGGCTTATGTTTAGCTTTGAGCTCCAGCCCGCCGCACTGGGTCACCTCACCTCGGCAGTACAATTCGGTTTTATAACAGGCTGCCTTGGCTTTGCATTTATGGGAATTGCCGACAGGTTTTCTCCCTCAAAAGTGTTCTTCTATTCTGCCATTTTTGGCGCTTTCATCAACCTCGGAATACTTTAGGACAACAACAGCAGCGCGAGCTTGATGCTATTCAGTTTTCTCGGGCTTTTCCCTCGCCGGGATTTATCCCGTGGGAATGAAGCTCGCTTCCGATTATTTTAAGGATGGGCTGGGCAGGTCACTGAGCTTCCTGGTGGGAGCTTTGGTTCTGGGAACGGCATTTCCACATTTGCTGAATGCAACGGGCGGCGCACAAAACCTACATTGGAAAAATGTAATATTTACCACGTCAATCCTGGCGGTTTTGGGAGGCTTCCTCATTTTACTGCTCGTAAAAGACGGGCCGTACCGCAAGCATATGCTGAACAGGAACTTTTCGGTCATTTTCCAGGTTTTTAAAATCCAGAAATTCAGGGCAGCAGCTTTTGGCTATTTCGGGCACAGGTGGGAACTCTATGCGTTTTGGGCTTTTGTTCCGGTGGTACTTGGGGCCTACGAAATACTTCAGCCGCAGGTAGGTTTCAATATTCCGTTGCTTTCTTTTCTCATCATTGGCTCGGGCGGACTGGCTTGTGTGGCAGGCGGGTTCATTTCTCAAAGCCGTGGCACAAAATTCACTGCCACAGCTGCCCTGTTTCTTTCGGGGGCCTGCTGTCTCCTTTCACCCCTTGTATTTCTTCAGCCCTCGCGCACAATTCTCGTGCTCTTCCTGCTGTTTTGGGGAATGCTGGTGGTTGCCGATTCTCCTCTTTTTTCAACGCTAATCGCAAAAAATGCACCTTCCGAATCACGTGGTACCGCATTAACGCTGGTTAATTGCATAGGTTTCGCCCTTAGTATTTTGAGCATTCAGTTGACCAGCTTCCTGTTTGAGGTACTGCCACCGGCATATCCGCTGTTGTTCCTGGTCGCCGGGCCTGTCTTTGGTTTGCTGGCCCTTTTCAGAAAAAGCAGACTGAACTCCCGTTTTTCAACTGAAAAAGTTTAAATTTAAAGAGGAGCTTTCCTAAAATATGGAATTCGATTGCGACTATATCATTATTGGCAGTGGTTTCGGCGGATCTGTTAGTGCCCTGCGCTTATCTGAAAAAGGATACCGCGTACTGGTAGTCGAAAAAGGAAAATGGTTCAAGGCCAAAGATTTCCCAAAGACCAACTGGAACCTTAAAAAATGGCTGTGGATGCCCGCGCTCAGGTTTTTCGGTATCATGAAGCTCAGCATTTTCAGGCATGTGGCGGTAATTTCGGGCACAGGCGTGGGTGGCGGTTCGCTGGTTTACGCCAACACCCTCCCGGTGCCAAAAAAGGCATTTTACACCTCTGGTTCCTGGGGGCAGCTGGAAGACTGGGAAGAGGAGCTCAAACCACATTACCAGACTGCGCTAAAAATGCTGGGCGCAGTACCTAATCCGCGATTGTTTGATGCCGACAAAGCCCTCGAAAAAGTGGCTGAAGACATGGGCCGAAAAAGCCATTTTGAAGCCCCTCAGGTGGCCGTTTACTTCGGAAAAGAGGGAAAAACCACAGAGGATCCCTACTTTGGCGGCAAAGGCCCGGACAGGACAGGTTGTAATTTTTGCGGCGGCTGTATGACCGGTTGCAGGTACAATGCGAAAAATACGCTCGACAAAAATTACCTCTGGCTGGCTCAGCAACTGGGAGCAGAAATCCTGGCAGAAAATGAAGTCACTGATGTAAAAAAGCTTTCTTCGGAAGCTTATGAGGTGACACTCAAATCGAGTACCTTCTACTTCAGGAAGACCAGAAAACTGCGGAGCAAAGGAGTGATTTTTTCCGGCGGAGTTTTGGGTACGGTTAAACTGTTGCTAAAGCTGAAGCAGAAAAGCCTTCCGAAGTTATCAGAAAAAATTGGAGACCAGGTTCGTACCAACAATGAAACCCTAATCAGCGTTTCAACGGCCGACAGGAAGAAAGACCTTTCAAAAGGGGTGGCCATAGGGAGCCTGCTGCACACCGATGAAAACAGCCATCTTGAAGTGGTGCGCTACTCCCGTGGCTCGGGGTTCTGGAAGCTGCTGCACCTGCCCATGGCGCATGGAAAGACGCCACCGCAGCGCGTGTGGAATGTCCTGTCTCAGCTAATAAGTTCCCCCGTGGCCTGGTTCAAAACATATTTTATCAATGGCTGGTCAAAAAGTACGGCGGTACTGCTTTTTATGCAAAGTATTGACAGCACGATAAAACTGAAGAGAAATTTCTTCGGAAGCATGTCCAGCGGCATAAGTTCGGGAGAAAAACCTACTTCAGATATCCCGGCCTCAAAAGAACTCACCAAAAGGTACAGCAGGGCCATCAATGGGAAAGCCACTTCTTTTGTGCTGGAAAGCATAGCCGGAATTCCCACTACAGCCCACATTTTAGGTGGGGCCGTGATGGGCAAAAATGCTTCAGAAGGAGTAATTAATTCCAGGAATGAAGTGTTTGGGTACAAAAACCTCTACGTAATCGACGGGTCTATGATTTCGGCAAACCCGGGGGTGAACCCCAGTCTTTCCATCACTGCAATAGCCGAAAGGGCCATGACTTTTATTCCGCAGAAAAAAGAGGTGTCAAAAATGGCATTTTCGGAACCTCTTTCGGAATAAGTTCAGGTTAGAATTTGTCCGTTTGTTAAATAAGATAAATTTATAGCAGCTTCATCTTCAATAGAATAGCTCGCAGTACTTTTACATCGAAAACCTTTAGGGTTAGGATGTCCCCTACACGCCTTTCCCTTCAGGTTTTTCATTTTTCCTTGTGTAACAAATGTCACTGTTTATTCCTTCCAAAAAAGCTTTTTTAGTAGTATATTGATAATCAGATAAAACTACAGTCATGAGCTACTATTTTACCACTACTTTAAAACAGGATTTTGACACAGCCATTCAAAAAGTTACAGAAGAACTCAAAAAAGAAGGCTTTGGTATTTTAACAGAGATCGATGTGAAGGAAACCTTCAAAAAGAAACTGGATGTAGATTTCAGAAAGTACAGGATTCTTGGTGCCTGCAACCCGCAAATGGCACACCAGGCAATTTCAGCCGAAAGCAGGATTGGAACCATGCTGCCCTGCAATGTGATAGTGCAGGAAACCGGCGACGGCACGATTGAAATTTCAGCCGTTGATCCTGTGGCTTCCATGCAGGCCGTTAAAAATGACACTTTGGGAGATGTTGCCACGCAGGTAGGGGAAAAGCTGAAAAAGGTAATTGAAAGCATCAGTTAAATTCAAATTAGTTGTTAAAAAAGATCCGGGGGACTTCTAAATTCTCCGGATTTTTTTTGCTCCAGCCTTGTGTAACAAAAGTAACTGTACCGGCAAACCTTAGAAATTACTTTTGTCCTGTTTTTAAATAATTACACATATGAAAACGGAAAAGATCATACAAGCCGGGAAAGGAACCATACTCGATGTGAGAACAAGAGCAGAATTTCGTGGTGGCCATGTAGCAGGTTCCAAAAATATACCCTTTACAAAATTACCCGATGAAATTGAGAATTTAAAATCATGGGAAGCACCAATCATTCTTTGTTGCGCATCGGGGATGAGAAGTGCACAGGCAGAACAATATCTCAGCCGTGCCGGAATAAATTGCGTGAACGGAGGTTCATGGCTCGAAGTCAACTACCTGCAATCTAAAGCCTCGTAAAATGATAAAATTCCTAAAAAATATCTTCGGAAAAAATACAGGCCCAAATTTTACCGGCTTACTTAAGGAGGGAGCTGTTATTGTAGATGTGCGTAACAAAGGGGAGTTTAACGGCGGACACATCAAAGGTTCCAAAAACATTCCGTTAAACAGCCTTGGCCAAAACCTCAGGAAAATTGGCGATAAAAACAAGCCTGTTATTACCTGCTGTGCTTCGGGCATGAGAAGTGCTTCCGCAGTAAATATATTGAAATCGGCAGGTTTTACAGAAGTGCACAACGGCGGCGGCTGGAGAAACCTTCAGAATAAAATAAAATGAAAAAAAGATTGCTTAACATCAACAGCCTGTTGCGCGCAACCTACATGCTTATAGGAATTATTGTAAGCCTGCAGGCGGCCAACGCCGAACTCTGGTGGGGGCTGGCATTTGGTATTTACATAGCCGCCATGGGCTTCTTTGGCTTTGGTTGTGCTGCCGGCAATTGCACCAGGCCCAATTGCACTGTAGAACCTGATCGAAATCAGGAAAAAAGAAAATAAGCCCGCTTAACTTTACCCCATAAAAATTTCATCATGGAAGAACATATCTATACCGTCGACTTACATTGGAAGGCAGATCGCAAAGGGGAAATCTCTTCTCCCGAACTCAATGAGAAAATTGAAGTGGCGACCCCTCCCGAATTTCCGAAGGGAATTGCCGGCATCTGGTCTCCCGAACATTTGTACACGGCCGCAGTGAACAGCTGCTTTATGACCACTTTCCTGGCAATTGCTGAAAATTTCGGGCTGCAATTCAAAAGCCTTACCTGCCCTGCTAAAGGCAGGCTGAGCAAGCAGGATGGGAGATTTGTAATGTCGCAAATTGTTCTTGAACCCGTACTCTGCATTTATAATGCGGAAGATAAAGAGAAAGCTGAAAAGATCCTTTTTAAGGCCGAAAAAGCCTGCCTCATCACAAATTCTATAAAAGCTGAAGTTATTTTGGTCCCCGAAATTAAATTGGCAGAATCTTTGGTATCATAAGGTTACAGTCCCCCTACACTGGAGATCCCGTTTGAAGATTTTTTTCTTCTTCGGGATCTTTTTTTTTTGAGCAGTTTCAACCATTTGAGAGGCAAATCAGAAAAAATTTCAGCTATAGCACTTCTTAGTGTAACAAATTACCTTCGGAAAAGTCTATAGGGGAAATTGCTGAAAAGGAAATATGAAGAGCAGGTTTTTATAAACCAAAACCTGCTCACTTTTCTAAAGGCAGGTAAAACCTCTCAAAAATGAATAGATTATTCCTGATTATCGCCGTGTTTCTCTTGGGCCAAAATGTTTTGGCGGGTGAAAAGACCATTACCACTTCAGACGGGGTTGACCTTTACGTAAAGGTTGAAGGCAGGGGCACTCCCCTGCTTTACATCCATGGCGGGCCGGGATCGGGCAGTTATTGGTTTGAGAAATTAACAGGAGAGTTTCTGGAAGAACATTTTACGGTGGTTTACCTCGACCAGCGTGGGGTTGGAAAGTCAAAAAGCTCCCCCAGTAAAGATTACTCCATGGACAGGATGGCGCTTGATTTCGAAGAAGTAAGGCTTGCTCTTGGCTTTGAGGCCTGGCTCACCCTTGGTCATTCTTTTGGAGGTGTTTTGCAAATGGGTTACGCAAAGCGGTACCCTGAAGTACAAAAAGGAATGCTCATGATCAACTGCACCCTAAACCTCCCGGAATCGGCTTGTGAGAGCTGGCTGCCAAAAGCCGCTGAGTTGGTAGGGGAAACCTATAGTTGCGAAGGGGACACAGTTCCCGTGGCCCAAAGAATGAATGAGTACGGAGGAAAACTTCGGGAAAAAGGCTTGTTTTGGAAAATAGGGTCCCGGGATCCCGAAACCTTCCCGAAACTTGATCAAATCTCGGCAGAAATTGAGAACTTCAACTACGATCTTAGCCAGTACGCCATGAACAGCCAGGATTACTGGCAGAATTTTAAAGCCCTGAGCGCAGATATGAACATGCCGGTACTTTATTTCTATGGCAGCACAGATTTTATGGTGGGCCCAGAACATTACCGCGGCCTCAATTTTTCAAATCTGCTTTTGTGGGAAAATAAGGGCGGGCATGTGCCGTTTATAGAAGAGCCTATCGAGCTACAAAAGGCAATATTGGCCTACAAAGAAAAATACAGCTTTTAAAAATAATTGTTTGAGGAGAACAGGTTGTCAAAAATTCGTTTTTGGCAACCTTTCTTATTTTATAAATATTAGCGGATAGTCTCCAGGCCTTCGGGTGGCGTTATGGCGAGCTCCTCGAGCCCGGGTTTGGGAAGATCAAAGTTCTTCGGATCTTTCTTGTATTCCGCAACATAGTTGCCCAGGGTTTCCAGTTCGCCTGCGTTGAGATAATTGGAATTTGGATTATCGGCCAGTTGCAGCCATGGCACAGCACTTTCAAAATCATAATCTCCAAACACCATGAAAGGAGTTCCATTGCGCTCAATTAACTGCCCCGTAGCATCGAGCTTCCACTGGCTGGCCCAGTTATAAATTGTGATGGCGTCATCTCTTCGCAGTCTCACGCAGGCATGGCTGGCAGGATACCCGGGCATGGAGTACTGGTGCACGCCTACCCCTTCAAAATTCATAAAATTGAAATAATAAGGCATCAGCCAGGAATCGTTGACCGTGCTAATTTTACTGCGCGCCTTATAATTTCCGTAGAAAAGTCCGGCGGGGGTTGGGGTTGATCTTTTCCCTGAACTCACCGGCCCCCATTTAAAGAGCCTGCCGTTCTCGTACAAAGCAAATGCCTGGATACGTCTAGAAATAAGCACGGTCTTGGGTATGGAATCGAGCATTTCGAGCCTTTTGGGAAAAGGGGAATAATCGAGAAAATTAGTGGTGAGCGTATCGGGGATCACCAGAAGGTCTCCGGGCTTAAGCCGGTAAGGGTCTACGCGGTTGATGCCAAAAATAAATTCCTGTTCCCTTTCGCTGAACCTGTGCTTGAAACTATCAATTTCGGCGGCATTTTCAAGGCTGTCAAGCTGGTAGGTCACGAACAACGGCAGTTGCTGAGGCTCTTGTGTTTCCGCAGAAATTTCGGAAACAGGAGTTTTCTCCAGGTTTTGGGATTGCACGGCGAGATTAGAGCGCTCGCAGGAACACCCTACGGCGAGTAGCGGTAGAATTAACAGAAAATTCCAGATATTTTTCCTGATGTTTTTCATAGCACCTTCTCCAAAGCTTCGGAAGAAGTAAGATTTCAAACAAGCGTTACATCTTCAGAAGAAATCTCCCCTGCACAAAGCTTTTACTAATTTCGTCAATTTTTTGATCAATTCCTACGGGTTTATAAAATCTATAAACCCTGAAAAATGTCATTTTTGAAGCTTGTTTTCAGCTATATAAGCAGCGAAAAACTTCCGAAAAAACCTTAAAATAAACTAAAATATTTGTCAATAAATTAATACCTTGTGAACATCAAAAAATGCTGACTATGAAATTTCTTGTTCTTCTATTTTTCGCGTTACTGGGAACGGGAGTGATGGCGCAGGAGAGCCCTGTTACTTTTGAAAGCAAGGGTATTACATTCTCCGGTGATCAAAGTGTAACGCGCGAGAATAAACAAATTGTAGAGCTTACCGGCAATGTGCACTTCACAACTTCTATTGTGGAAATTGAAAAAGCCGAAAAAATAGTGTACGACCGAAATACTAAAACTTTCACCATAAGTGGTTTTAACGAACTGGTGCTCAATGGCAAAAAACGCCTGGCTTCAGATTTTGGCTCCACTACCTTAAAAATCGACCTTGGCGGCAGTATAGCTTATTTAGTTGCCGAATCTACCAATTGCAAAGGCGGAAAAGGAAAGGGCTGCTAACATTCATGACCGAAGCTTATTTTAGGGACGAAGATTTTTCCGCAGAAAACCTTCGCAACGCAGACCTGCCCGCAGGAGAATACGAGCACTGCAGTTTTAGGGGCATCAATCTTTCGGGAGCTAACCTGTCAAAAATGACATTTTCGGAATGTATTTTTGAAGCCTGCGACCTTAGCAATTCAGTAGCCAAGGGAACCTGCATTAGGGATACAGAATTTATAGATTGCAAGCTTATGGGCATCAACTTTAACGAGCTTGATCCTTTTTTGCTCTCATTTTCTTTCAAAAATTGCCTTTTAAGCTACTCTTCCTTTAGCAGGCTTAAACTGAAGAATACTACATTTGACACCTGTAAACTGGTTCAGGTAGATTTTTCTGAAGCCGATTTCACTTCAGCTTACTTCGGGAATTGCGACTTTAGCGGTGCCATATTTTATAACACGAAGCTGGAAAAAGCTGATTTTAGCACCTCCAGGAACTTCAGCATAGACCCTGAAAACAATACTGTTAAAGGTGCCAGGTTTTCTTCGGAAAATATTGGCGGTTTACTGGAAAAACATAAAATAAAGATCGTTTAGCAGCTTCCAAATTTCCAGTTGGCAGCTCAATTCCCGCTTTATGTAAAACCGGCAGATAAAAAGCTTATCTTTGCCACCTTCTTTACGAGATACACGGCAGGTTGTAAGCCGGTACAGAACACAAAAAACAGCAGCTGTTTCAAGAAAATGCAACGTCTTTTCCAGCATTTCACATAAAACAATTTAATGTCTTTTAAAAAATTAGATTTAGATGAGGCCCTTTTAAAGGCGCTCGACACCCAGGGTTATACCAGGCCCACCCCAATTCAAAAACAGGCCATTCCCGTAGTCCTTTCAGGAAAAGACCTTTTGGGGGTAGCGCAAACCGGAACAGGAAAAACAGCCGCTTTTGGCCTTCCTATCCTGCAGTTACTAAATGAGAAAAAAATTTCGGGCAAGGCAGTGCGGGCTTTGATCCTCACACCTACCCGCGAACTCGCCATACAAATAGATGAAAGCCTTGCTGCCTACGGGAAACACACCAGGCTTAAACATTCGGTGATTTTTGGCGGGGTAAGCCAGCATGCCCAGGTGGACAAGCTGAAACGCGGCGTTGACATCCTCGTTGCCACGCCCGGCCGCTTACTCGACCTTATGAACCAGGGCTTTATCAATCTCAAATCCCTGGAAATATTCGTACTCGATGAAGCCGACCGGATGCTGGATATGGGCTTTATACACGATATAAAAAAGGTCATAAAAAGCCTGCCCGAAAGAAGGCAGACCCTTTTCTTTTCGGCTACCATGCCCGAGGAGATCCAGAGCCTGGCAAAAATGATGCTGAAGAATCCGGTGAAGGTAGAAGTTACTCCGCCGTCATCTACAGTAGATAAAATTGACCAGCGGGTTTACTTTACCAACAAACCCGACAAAAGAAAATTGCTACTGCACCTTTTGGAAAGCAATGGAATTAAAACCGCCCTTGTCTTTACCCGCACCAAACACGGTGCCGATAAAGTGGCGAGGTTTCTTGATAAAGCCAAAATAAGTTCGGCCGCCATTCACGGGAATAAGAGTCAGAACGCCAGGCAAAAGGCTTTGAAGAATTTCAAGAACGGAAACCTGAATGTGCTTGTAGCCACCGATATTGCCGCCCGCGGAATTGACATCGATGAGCTGGGCCACGTCTTTAACTTTGACCTGCCCAACGTGCCCGAGACTTACGTGCACAGAATTGGGCGTACCGGCCGTGCCGGGAACGAGGGAATTGCAATTTCTTTTTGTGCCGCCGATGAGCGGAAAGAACTGAAGGATATTGAGAAACTTGCCTCCATTAAAATCCCGGTGGTTGAAGAACACCCTTACCCCATGGACCTCAATGCTGCCCCACCAGCCCCTTCCCCACAAAAAAACCGGAACGGCAGGCAAAGGAGAAGACGGTAATTTTTGGTGAACCACGATCAATGGGCTGAAAATTTATATTTAAAAACTTTGATAACAAAAGAGCTTTTTTCATTTGAAAAAAGCTCTTTTTACTTTTAATCAGTACATCTACAATGAGATTCTTCCTGCGTAGGAATGACAACCTCAGAAACCTCTGGCATTTAGATCGCAGGTTTTGGCATGTGAAGGCCCCTTCTATTCTATAGAATTTCGGCCAATCGTATATCGCCCTTCTAAGTTCGTAATTTTATCTCGCCAGGTAACCGCCATCTATAGGATAGTATGCCCCGGTTGCAAATGAAGCTTTATCACTGCCCAGCCACAACACTAATTCTGCTACTTCTTCACTTCGGCCCAACCTGCCTATGGGGTGCAGAGAGATAAGGTGGTTTTTCACCTCGTCATCCAGCTGGTCTAACAAAGGCGTGTCTATAAAAGCAGGCCCCACCGCGTTGATTCGAATATTTTGAGAGGAATATTCTATAGCCGCATTACGGGTCATTCCCACAGCGGCATGTTTTGCAGCCACATACCCGGCCGATCCTTCAAAGCCAACACTTCCCAAAATGGAAGAAATGTTAATGATGCTGCCCTGCCCATTCCTGAGCATGGCTGCAATCTGGTACTTCATTCCGTAGAAGATACTGTGCAGGTTCACGTCTATCACCCGGTGCCAGCCTTCAAGGCTCATATCGGCAATTTTATTTGCCTCGCCACCAATCCCGGCATTGTTCACTGCAACGTCTAGCCTACCGTAAGTCTTTACTGCAAAATCTACCAGGGCCTTATTTTCGGCTGCTGAAGCTACATCGGCTTTAAAAAAGCTGGCTGTACCTCCCGATTTCTTAATGCGCTTCACTACTTCCTCCCCTGCTTCAGCATTGATATCTGAAACTACCACTTTGGCGCCTTCGCGTCCAAAAAGGAGGGCTGTAGCCTCCCCTATACCAGAGGCTGCGCCGGTAATAATTACTACTTTATCTTTCATAACACCAAATTTTTACTGAAAGTAAGATAGAAAACCCTGGAATGGGAGAAAATGATTAAAATCAGGAAGCGTTTGAAGAGGGGCAAAAATTTGCTATTTTAGAGTAGTATGAAAAAAATAATTTCGGGAGTAAGCATTGAACTGCGCCAGGGGGATATTTCAAGACAGGCAGACTGTGCTGCAGTGGTCAATGCAGCCAATGCCCAACTGGAAACCGGCGGCGGGGTAGCCAGGGTAATTCATAAAGCAGCAGGCCCGGGACTTGCCCAGGAAGCCAGGGCCATGGCTCCAATTAAACCGGGAGAAGCGGTAATCACAGGAGCCCATAATCTCCCCAACTTATATGTTATTCACTGCCTGGGGCCTGTGTATGGACAGGATAAACCTGAAGATAAACTCTTGGGAAATTGCTATTCAAAGGCCCTCGATCTGGCTGAAGAAAAACAGATCTCTTCTATTGCTTTTCCGGCGATTTCAACAGGTATTTTTGGATATCCGGCAGAAGCAGCCGCAAAAGTGGCTTTTACCAAAATCATTGAAAAAATCTCTACCCTAAAAACTCTCAAAAATGTCATTTTTGTACTCTATAACCAACAGGATCTAGACATACACAAAAGGGTGCTGGAGCAAATTATGCAGGGGAAAGAGTATTTGGGTTAAGCTGCTTATACGGTTGCATGCGGGTTTTGGATAACGCTGTTGTGGGTTAGCTGCCCGTAATTTTTAATGCTGAATATATTTTGCTCCCTTAAACCCCAAATTTTGAACCTTAAACTTTAACGAGCATCTTCCCTACATTGCGACCTTCAAAGAGGCCAATAAAAGCTTCAGGAAGTTTATCAAAGCCTTCTACCACGGTTTCATCGTATTCAAGGTTCCATCCTTCAGCCATTCACTTAACTGCCGCAGCGCTTTTCCGAAGTCCTTTGCGTGATCGCGAACCAGGAAACCCTGCATAAGGGCGGTCTTTTTGATAAGAATTCCTTCGGGCCTGGGTCCAACAGGTACTTCCGTTTCATTATAAGTAGATATTGCGCCACAATTAATGATTCGGGCATCTTTGTTGATGGTTTGCAGCACGGCATCAAGAATCTCGCCCCCAACATTGTCAAAGTAGACATCAACCCCATCGGTACAAATCCTTCTAATGGCATCGGCCATATTCTCTTCTTTATTGTAGTTCAATCCTTTGTCAAGGCCAAATTTCTCTTCCAGATGTTTTACTTTTTCATCACTGCCGGCAATTCCCACCACCATACAGCCTTTGATCTTACCAATTTGTCCGGCTATGCTCCCCACCGCTCCTGCCGCACCCGAAACCACAAGGGTCTCTCCAGGCTTAAGCCTCCCGATTTTATCGAGGGCGAGATAAGCGGTGAGCCCTGTTAATCCCAGCACTCCCAAAAATGCCGATAACGGGGCAAGATTGGGATCGACCCTGTTGAGGCCGGTTCCTGTAGACAGCTGTAACTCCTTCCATTTTAGCATTCCGGAGACATACTCTCCGGTTTGAAAGTTCTTATTCTTACTCTCCACAACTTCGGCAACAACCATAGATTCTAAGGCTTCATTTACCTGAAAAGGAGGTATATAAGATTCTTCATTCCTCATTCTTCCGCGGAGATATGGATCTACTGAAATATAAAGTGCCCTGAGCAGGATCTCTCCTTCTTCCGGCTTTGGGTCGTTCTCTTCAATAGTTTCAAAATCTGAAGTTGCGGGTTTGCCTGCCGGACGGTTTTTTAATAGAATGGTTTTGGACATAATGGGTTGGTTTTCATTGAAGATAAGGCTTCTCATGCATATTTACAAGCTGATATTTATGTAATTCAGAAATAAGAGAAGAATAATTTCAGTTAAAAATCAGGTACCGAAATGTACTTAAAAGTTACAGATATGACTCCAGAACTTCTCGTTCTTCAGCCTTAGCTAAATATTTTCTATTCTTCCAGAAGAAAACCTGTCCATGGCCTGTTGGACATTCCCTCAGTGGTATTAAAGGTGTAAGTTCCAAGGCAATACCCATTTTAAGGTATTTTACTGATTTAAAATCAATTAAACACAAAATAGGCAGGTTATATCCATAAAAAAACCTCCCCGGTCTCCCGGAGAGGTTTTAAATATTTAATAATTTTAGGAAATTAGTTCTTTCCTTCCATTTTATCTTTCAACGCCTGAAGTTCTGCGTTCACATCACCAATAGTGGTGTTGCTTTGAGCTTGTTGTGCAGCGGCTTTCTTTTGGGCCTGCTTTACAATTTGCTGCTCTTCTTCCTTGTGGATAGCAGTGTGAGATGCTACCACTCTCTTGAATTCTTTGTTGAACTCAATGATCTGGAATTCTGCAGTTTCTCCCTGCTTAAGTTTGCTTCCGTCTTCTTTTTCAAGGTGACGTTGCGGAACAAATGCAGTGATATCTTCGTTAAAGTCTATAGTCGCACCTTTGTCAACGATCTCTGTAATTGCAGCTGTATGAGTAGTTCCTACAGCGAACTCAGATTCGTATTTATCCCAGGGGTTAGACTCAGTTTGCTTGTGACCAAGGCTTAGTTTACGTCCTTCAACATCAAGTTCAAGAACAACTACCTCTAGTTTATCACCTACGTTAGTGAATTCACTTGGATGCTTGATCTTCTTAGTCCATGAAAGGTCTGAGATATAGATAAGTCCGTCGATTCCTTCTTCAAGTTCTACGAACACTCCAAAGTTAGTGAAGTTACGAACAATACCTGTGTGTCTTGAACCAACTGGGTACTTAGAAGTGATATCAGTCCATGGATCTGGAGTCAATTGCTTGATACCAAGAGACATTTTTCTGTCTTCACGATCTAAAGTAAGGATTTGAGCTTCAACCTCATCTCCAACGTTCACGAAGTCCTGAGCTGAGCGCAGGTGAGTACTC
>Ga0098069_100069_pt1 | contig 61125 bp, 44 predicted proteins | sample 27_taG_FD_92584 | JGI IMG/M metagenome (GOLD analysis project Ga0098069, IMG submission 92584) | Marine viral communities from Cariaco Basin, Caribbean Sea - 27_WHOI_OMZ | ecosystem: Environmental > Aquatic > Marine > Oceanic | place: Caribbean Sea: Cariaco Basin | collected 2014-11-09
AGTGATGTTTTGGGTCAGCACCACAGGAGCTACTTTATCTTCAATAGTTACAACTGCTTCGGAAGAAGCTGTATTTCCATTATTGTCTTCAACTGTTAGAACTACAGTATTCTCCCCGACATTTGAGCAGTCAAAAGTGTCATTATCAAGGGACATTTCTGAAATTCCACAGGCATCTGATGAACCGTTGTCGATCATTTCAGGAGTGATAGTTGCATTTCCTGAGGCATCAAGCTGTACAGTGATGTTTTGGGTCAGCACCACAGGAGCTACTTTATCTTCAACAGTTACAACTGCTTCGGAAGAAGCTGTATTTCCATTATTGTCTTCAACTGTTAGAACTACAGTATTCTCCCCGACATTTGAGCAGTCAAAAGTGGCAATATCAAGGGACATTTCTGAAATTCCACAGGCATCGGCAGAGCCGTTATCGATCATCGCCGGAGTGATGGTCGCGTTTCCTTCAGCATCAAGCTGCACGGTGATGTTTTGCGTAACCACATTTGGAGCTACATTGTCTTCAACAGTTACTGTAGCTCCCGCAGAAGTTGTATTTCCATTGTTGTCTTCAACAGTAAGCACAACTGTGTTATCACCCACATTTGAGCAGTCAAAAGTGTCAATATCAAGAGACATTTCTGAAATTCCGCAGGCATCCGCAGAACCGTTGTCGATCATTTCCGGAGTGATAGTCGCATTTCCTTCAGCATCAAGTTGAACTGTGATGTTTTGGGTTACAACTACAGGAACTATATTGTCTTCGACAGTTACAATTGCTTCGGAAGAAGTTGTATTTCCATTATTGTCTTCAACAGTAAGCACAACTGTGTTTTCACCCACATTTGAGCAGTCAAAAGTGTCAATTTCAAGCGACATTTCTGAAATCCCACAGGCATCCGCAGAACCGTTGTCAATCATTTGCGGAGTGATAGTCGCATTTCCTTCAGCATCCAGTTGAACAGTGATGTTCAGGGTTTCCACTATTGGAGCTACCTTGTCTTCAACAGTTACAATTGCTTCGGAAGAATTTGTGTTTCCATTGTTGTCTTCAACAGTAAGCACTACTGTCTTATCACCCACATTAGAGCAGTCAAAAGTGTCAATATCAAGAGACATTTCTGAAATTCCACAGGCATCCGCAGAGCCGTTGTCGATCATTTGTGGAGTGATAGTCGCATTTCCTTCAGCATCCAATTGCACGGTAATATCCTTCGTGGAGACCACCGGTGCAATATTATCTTCTACGGTCACTTGAGTAGTAGCCGTAGAGACATTTTCGGAATTATCTGTAACCCTAAGCGTGACAGTAACGAGAGTACCAACATTTTCACAACTGAAGTTGTCGATATCCAGCGTCATAGAATCGATTCCACAATTGTCTGAAGATTCATTGTCAATATCTTCAACAGCAATAGTGGCCAGGCCATTTTCGTCGAGCTGGATGGTTATGGCCTCTACAGCAACTGCAACAGGTGGCACATTATCTTCTACTGTTACTATAGCGGTAGCTGTAGATGAATTCCCATTAACATCGGCCACCGTGAGGGTAACCGTATTTTCGCCTATATCTTCACAAGTGAAATCATATTTGCTGGCTTTAATAGAAGCAATAGCACAATTGTCTGTTGAACCATTATTAATTTCTATTAAGGCGGAAAGTGGCGCATATTTGAAGCTTACAGCAGAGGAGTAACCTGTTGACTGGTTCACTTTCATTCCCACAATGGCATTACCTGCCGGTGCAAACCTGGTTGTGGTCACCATATTTGAGGTGGCTGTTCCCGAACCGTTAATCCCATTCAGCATTATATTATTACTAGTGTTTGCAGCTCCAAGAACTACATCCTGTAAAGATTTCCCAATCCCTTTTACACTAACATGAGTTCTGGCTGGGGACTGATGGGCGTAATCTCCATCGGTTACTTCAAAACCTATAAGAATATTATCACCGGTTAAGAGGTTGGTGGTTCCAAGAGTAGTGCGGGAACCGCTGAAACAAGTCACTGCGGTTTGAGTTCCCAAAGTACCATCGGCCAGGACTTCCTTACAAATTAATCTGAAATCATCAAGGATCCATCCTGATGCCCCTTCGTAACCCACAGCTACATAACCTTCTGGACAGTCACAGTCTATAGTAAGAGCTGTATCCGAGCTATTTTGTGGTTCAAGTTGTCCGGCCACAGGACCCACAATATAATCCCCTTCAATTGTCGCATTTCCTTCAGCATCAAGTTGAAGTGTGATGTCTTGTGTGATCACCTGTGGAGCGATGTTATCTTCTACAGTCACCACTGCTTCCGCCGAAGCTTCATTGCCATGAATATCGGTTACCGTTAAGATCACGGTATTATCTCCAATATTTTCACAGGTGAATTCAGAGATATTCAGGGTCATTTCAGAAATTTCACAAGCATCTGATGAACCGTTGTCGATCAATTCAGGAGTGATAGTTGCATTTCCTGAGGCATCAAGCTGCACTGTGATGTTCTGGGTTACAACTACAGGAGCTACATTGTCTTCAACAGTCACAACTGCTTCGGAAGAAGCCGTATTTCCATTGTTGTCTTCTACAGTAAGCTCCACCGTGTTCTCCCCGACATTTGAGCAGTCAAAAGTGGCAATATCAAGCGTCATTTCTGAAATCCCGCAGGCATCGGAAGAACCGTTGTCGATCATCGCCGGAGTGATGGTCGCGTTTCCTTCAGCATCAAGCTGCACGGTGATGTTTTGAGTGACCACAACCGGAGCTACGTTATCTTCAACAGTCACGATTGCTTCGGAAGAAGTGGTGTTTCCATTGTTATCTTCCACAGTAAGCACCACAGTGTTCTCTCCAACATTTGAGCAGTCAAAAATGGCATTATCAAGAGTCATTTCTGAAATTCCGCAGGCATCTGAAGAACCGTTGTCGATCATCGCCGGAGTGATGGTCGCATTTCCTTCAGCATCAAGTTGAATTGTGATGTTTTGAGTGACGACAACAGGTGCAACTTTGTCTTCAACAGTCACGGTTGCTTCGGAAGAAGCTGTATTTCCATTGTTGTCTTCAACTGTTAAAACTACAGTATTCTCCCCGACATTTGAGCAGTCAAAAGTGGCAATATCAAGGGACATTTCTGAAATCCCGCAGGCATCTGATGAACCGTTGTCGATATCTTCAGGAGTGATGGTCGCGTTTCCTTCAGCATCAAGCTGCACGGTAATGTTTTGGGTGACCACCTTTGGCAAAGTTTTATCCTCTACAGTAATGGTAAAGCTTGTAGTGCTGGTGTTCCCTGCATAATCCATAACCACATAGGAGTTCACAGTCTCCCCTACCGGGAATTCATCGCTCAACGGAATTCCCGCAGTTTGCTGAACCGGCAGGTTTGGAGTCACACCCGGAGCATTGACCTGAACATTTAGATTCCCTATCTCTGTCCCATAATGACCTGCCCAGAATTCTACATCCTTACCACCATGCTCTATAAAGATATAGCGCAGCCCGGTTCCATAATCATTAAAAGAACTGCTAACTGTTTGCCAGGTGTTATTTGCGGTTAAAGTACCCGAGTTGAAGGCTTCAATAACCTCTCCTTTTTCATCTCTTAGTTCAACCCTAAAAAAGTAGGTGTCACTAAAGTCTGGCCATACCCCACGGTAGTTTTCTGATATTGAGATCTCTGGCGCGGTATCGAGCAACTCTTTACTGTACCCCTGAGCCAGTAAATCTATAACCTGAGATTTTTTTGCGAGGCTATAAGAGGTGCGAAAAGAATTTCCGTTTACTGCCCAGCCATTACCCCCATTCAAAGTGAGGTTCCAACCTGCCAAGCCTCCGGCTGCATTTCCGTTATAAGCTATATTACCCGTTGTTGCACAATTGTCTTGAGTGCTGAATAAGATATCTGGGTAAGCACCACAAAACTCTGAATCGGATTCAAAAACCAATTGGGAAGGCTTAAATATTTGAGGAGAAATCTTGTCTTCAACAATTACCGTTGCGGTTTCGGAAGTTTCGTTTCCGCTTTTATCTTTTACAGTTAAAGTCACTGTATTTTGACCGAGATTTGAACAGCTAAAGTCAGTAATATCGAGACTCATCGTATCAATTTCACAATTATCTGAAGAGCCGTTGTCTATATCGGCAGGTACGATGGAGGCAGCTCCGTTTTGATCAAGCTGTACGGTAATGTTTTGGGTGAACACTTCCGGATCTACATTGTCTACCGCAGTAAATTTAAAGACCTCGGTTGATGACAGGTTTCCGGAATCTGTCGCCGTGATGGTAATATTAGCGCTGGCCTGTGTATTTTCAACAGGAACTATAGTTACCTCATAATTAGTCCCATTATGTACAATATTAATATTAGCATCGGGTATAAATGCCTGGTTTGAGGAAGTAACCTTTACTTCCAGATTTTGATGTGTGTCTTCAGCGTCTGTGATGTTGACTGTGAAGGTGTATTCTTCTGAAGGACAGTTTTCAATATCTGCTATTTCAGAAATTTGAGGAGGTGTGTTCAATTCCAGGGTTTTCACACCAGAATATTGAAAACAAGATGCATCCCCGGCGAGCCCTCCGTATTCTACAATGTAGCCCATTGTATTACCTGAGCCTTCATCATTCCATCTTCCCCCATTCTGAAAATAAATTTGTAAGGCATGTTCATCCCCGCTATGGTTATTAGGCTCTGAACCATACCAGTAAACATATTGACCATTCACTGCACTGGCTACCTCCGAAAACTGGGTTCCGGCTTCAGGACCAGTCACCCAGTACCATTTGCCCTCGGCTTCAGTTTGAGTATTGTAGAGCGTGTTGCCTGCTGCTGAATTAATTTCAGAATAATAATCTGATCCACCTAGCCAGCCATCACCTGAAAGTTTAGTGCGAATAAATTCATTCTCTGCTGCTGAAGTAGATGTTGCTAAATAACCTTGTAGACCATTTAAGGTTTTGGTTACAGCATCGGCTTTTGCCTGTTGCCAGGTAAAAGCACCGTCTACATATTCGTAATAATGATTATTATCGGAATTGGACACTCCAGCACCTATGTTAAAGACAATTTCCCTTTCTAAAACAATGCTGCTGGTTGTACGAAACTGGATATTCCGAAAAATATCCTGCAGCTCCTGGGAGCTCATAGCTCCGATAAGCGTTAGAACTCCGGTTGAAGCATTATAGCTGCTGGTCACGCCAGAAGGCAAAGTTAAACCAGTGTCCAGGCGCAACTCATCCCCCGACTGGAAATTTTCATTAATTGAAACCGTTGCTCCATTGATATTTTCGGATAAATGGATTAGCAGGCTATTGTCAACTACTGTATAATTTCCCGGTGAAGAAACTAACGTATTACCCTCACTAGGCTCAACAAGAGCATCGGGATTTTCAATTGTAATCTGTGCATTTTTGGTAGTTTCATTCCCGGCACCATCCGTCACTGTGATGGCTACTTGTTGGGTGCCAACATTGGTACAATCAAAGCTAAAATTAGCCGGTGTAATGGTGTAGCTACAGTTATCATTTACTGCCGTAATAAATTCTGTAGCAGGAACCGTGAGCCCGTCTATACTGGTAAGTTTACGGGTTATATCCTGAAGACTAAGGGATGGGGATACATTATCTACAACAGTGACTGTAAAGGATTGAGTGGTTTTATTTGTCCCGTCGGAAACTTCATAAGTAACAGTGGTAACTCCTAAAGGAAAAGCAGAACCACTTGCAAAATCCCCGGTAAGTAAGCTTATAGCAGGATCAGTATCACAATTATCTGAAGCTGTTGGACTGTTATAGGTCACCACCGCATCACATTTACCGGCATCAACATTCACCTGAATATCTGTTGGAAAACTTGTAAAAGTTGGAGCCTCACTGTCATTAACAATCACATCAAAACTAGTATTTGATGAGTTATTAGAAGGATATCCTGTATTGTCTGTAGCTTCAACAAATACCGTAGTTGTACCCAGGGGGAAAACAAAAGTTTGCGGATCAATTACGTTACCTTCAACAGAGTAAACCACCGTAGGATTAGAATCACAGTTGTCTGCTACAGAAACATTAGAAAAAGATCCAGCTACATATGCACAGTTTGTTTGATTTGCACCTACATTTAAATCAATTGCGGTAATTGTGGGGGCTGACCGATCATAAAATGTTTGGGTAATAGAATAGCCAAAAAGTCCATTAGTACAGGCTTCCTCAGTTTCAGCCGGGGGGCCTTCCACAAAATTAATTGTAACTTCTTCATTACATTTAACTGGTAAGAAATCATAGTACACCCAGTCATTATAGGTGTTTGCCTGGCCGCTACATTGAACACGGTTATTTATTGTACCCTGCACAGGTAAATTGCCAAAAGGGATGTTATTATAATAACCCGATCCTGAAATATTTTGGTTCCCACTTCCCTGATTAACGACTATATAAAAATTACCCAAATTCGAGTCATTTACATCATTGTGCCAATGCTCTAACCAAAAGCGTATAGTCCCGTCATCCCTGAGTTCCCAAAAAGTTTGGACTGTGTGAGCCGAGCTGATAAAGCTCAATAACAGGAAAGAAATTAATAGTAAAAGTTTCTTCATATAAAAGGTTTTAGAAATAATTAAAGTTTTATGAATCCTGTAAGAAGTAATAATCCTGTAGACAAAACATCATGAATAGAAGAAATATCTTACAAATAAAAAGTTAAAAAGTGCGAATATATTCGAGATCCACAATTCTGGCAATACCCACTTCTGGGTATATCTTTATAAGAAACACCTTACTAATTCCAAGGTTGCAGGAATTATAGTGGCAAAAAAACCTTAAAAAAACGTTAATGCAGATAAAATCCTACAAATGATGTATTCAAATTAAATTTGAAGACGTGCTTATTTCTGAAACACAGCAGCTTCACAGCATCAGTTCAAGGTGCCTGCATATTCGCTAGGGCTTATTTCTACAAAGGTTTTGAAGGTTTTACTAAAGGAAGTTCTGCTGGTAAAACCACATTCGCTGGCCAAAGCTTCAATAGTGTTGTTTTCTAAATAGCCACCTGCAATAAGTTGCTTTGCATGCTCCATGCGCAGACTATTTTTGTAGGAGGCAAAGCTTAATCCGTATTGTTGTTTGAGGAAATATGAGATATGGTGCGAAGGCATTTGCAGTTCCCTTGCACATTCGGTGAGGTTGAAACTTTGGTTGAGGTAAAGTTTTCTCTCCTTCAAAGTCTCCAGTTTTAATTTGACCTCCTTTTCATCAAGACCAAATTTGAGTTCATCATCCTGCGGCTTTTCTTGTTTCACAGGATTTGAAGAAGATACTGCTGATTGAGGATATCCATGTAAAATACTGGGGAAGTAAAGTGGAATAACCCCAATTAAAAAAAGGGCCGTATAAAGGGTAAAGGTGATAATACCCCCGCTTTCCCCTATCACCAACCATGAACGGAATTCCGTATTGACCAGCATCTTTTCAAGGGCATACAAAATAGCCAGGATTGCCATGACCATAAGGATACCCCAAAAAATGATGAGCCAGTTATTGAGAATCGATTTTAATTTATCCCTGTTCCCTTTCCTTATAAACCGGATAATCTGGGGTAAGAGGATGATCAAAACCCCTAACTGCCAAACATGGCGTATAAGCAGGTGTTGATCTAAAGTAAGCAGCCAGTATTCCACTTCCAGCCTTGTGGTAGGAGATGAGATGGTATGGGCGATGATGTCGTTATAAAGATCTGCCGGTTGCAGGTAAACATAACTTACATCTATAACCCCCAGGAAAAATGGAATAAATAAAAGCAGATCGGTGTTCTTCCAGTTAAGCTTATCGGTTAAAACCACCTGAAAGTAATAATATATGGGAATAAAAATAAGGTGATAAAGTAACAGAGGCCATAGAAAGAACCAGGTAAAGTGTTCTAAATAGCCCCCGTCTATAATATAAGCCTGTAAGGCATATAGCGAAAGAAGAAAGTAGAAACTTCCCAGAATTCGGGTGGCAAGTGTATTTGTTGACCTCTTAAAAAATAAAGTAGTTGATAAGACAAAGCCAAATATGGCAGCAATTAATAATATTACTATCAAGACATCCTTTTATAAATGTTATTCCCCTTTAACATTTTTGGAAATTTTAGCACAGTTTAATGGACAAATATGTTCACAAAATGTATTTAAAAAAACAGCACGAAGTAAATCAATATTTCCCGAAAATCCCAAAAATATAATGATGACCACTTTTTTACAGGAATAATCCAACGATCACTGGCTTAGAAAGCTGCCCTGATCGAAGCTGATAAAGCTTCTTCTGAAAAAAAGTTTTGCTGAAAATCCATTTAAAACAAATATCCCGTCAAAAATGAATTGACGGGATCTCAAAAATGATGTTTTTAATAACAATTTATCACTGCCTGAAATATTCTACCACCGCTGATGTACTTCCTCTTTAATAAAGTCTTCATACACGCGGTTCATTTGCTCAATTTGATCTTCAGAAAGACCGGGAGCGTCATAAACCGACACATTGGAGCGCAAATGCTCTACTTTTGAGGCCCCGGGAATGACAGTGCCCACTTCAGGCTGCCTCAGTATCCACTTTAAGGCCATGGGGGCCAGATTTTCTTTATCGGGAAAAACAGCCTTTAAAGCATTAGCTGCCTCTACCCCCCTTTCAAAATTCACCCCCGCAAAAGTTTCCCCTTTGTCAAAAGCTTCCCCGTTGCGATTAAAATTACGGTGGTCTTCGGGAGAAAAATGTGAGTTTTTGCTGAACTTTCCGGTTAAGAGTCCGCTGGCCAATGGCACTCTTACAATGATCCCAACGTTCTTCTGGCTGGCCATTTTAAAGAATTTTTCCTGCGGACGCTGCCGGAACAGATTATAAATGATCTGAACCGATGAAACATTCTCGTATTCCAGGGCTTTTATCCCCTCTTCCACCTTTTCCACGCTCACGCCCAGCTTATCTATTTTTCCCTGCTTCTGAAGTTGCTCAAAAACCTGGAAGATCTCAGGCCTGTAATAGACATCTGTAGGCGGGCAATGTAGCTGAATAAGATCCAGTCTATCCAGGCCGGTATTCTTCAGGCTATCCTCTACAAATTTAGTTAAAGCTTCGGGGGTGTAACCTTCATTTACATGAGGCGATATCCTGCGGCCACATTTGGTGGCCACGTAAACCTTTTCAGATCTTGCTCTCACCACTCTCCCTACTGCCGCTTCACTCAGGCCATCTTCATAAACATCGGCCGTATCAATAAAGTTCACACCACTGTCTATGGCCGTGTTCAAAATCTCTTCAGCTTTTTTATCATCGAAACCCGATCCCCATTTACCTCCAACCTGCCAGGTACCCAGCGAGATCTCAGAGATTTTGAATCCTGTCTTTCCTAAAATGCGATATTCCATCTTCTTTTATTTAATTCTTCTCAATTTTAGCACTTTCCGGCGGGCCGAGATAGGAGTCTTCAACTTCTCCTGTTTTCAATACAATCTTTTGTAACACGGGACCTGTTTCAACAGCCCAAATTTTTAAAGTATGCGCTCCCGGCTTTCCAACATGTATTATGGTGCGAACCCGGGTGACATTATTACTTACCGAAGCAGCCCAGCCATCTTTAGTGTCTTGGTGCAAATTAAGCATTTGTGGTTCTTTCTCATCAACAGAGACCGCAAAATTAAGTCCGCCTTTATTCAGGTAGTCCAGCGTAGGCGAAAAAAACAATACCAGTTCTGCTTCTCCTTCATTTTGGGTAAAAATATCATAAGTCAGATATGGATTATTCAGGCTAAACTCTTCGTGCACAGGCGCCCCTGGAAAAGCTGCCATGGCCGATCCTGTCCTGCCAAGGTTGGGGATAAGCTGCCAGCCTCTGCCCTCTTTTTGAACATTTTCTGAAAAATTGGCCGCTTCCATAGAAATATAGCCGTTGCTCTCTACAAAGCCATGAATATTTTCATCCCGCGGGTTGTTAACCGGAACTTCAACAGTTACTTTTTTCCCAGTGCCTTTAATTTGGAAAGAGCCACGAATGGTTCCCTTAGGAGCTTCTTCCCAATTCACACTCACCAAAAGCCGTTTTTGATCTTCTATTGTCCCCTTTTCTTCAGAAATCTCTATCCATTTTGACTTCTTCTGAATTTTATACTGAAAAGGTTTCTGGCCTTTATTAAAAATTTCCACGTAAAACTCCTGGTCATTGAAGGGGTCAAAAGCAGGCAAGCTGCCAGAAGAATTCCTGTCAAAAATGGCATTTTTGGAAGCCTGTACAGCCACACCCATTTCAGCTTTTTCGGGAATTTTTATCTCCCTTACTTCGGGCATATTGTTCTGCTCTGGCTGCTGCCAGTACGTGTAACCAATGTGCGTTTGAGACATCATGTGGTTCCACTTTCCGTTTGCCAGTTCGGTATGATATTCTTCAGTTAAAGCGGCATCTTTCGCAAAAAGCGCTTTCACCTTCTCTGCATATTTATTGGCTGCGGCCCGGCCCTGTTTTGCGTAAAGCCGGTTTTTACCTGCCGCCACATAAAGTTCATTAAGGTTAGCCGAAGCTTTAACAGGAAAAAGCACTAACTGAAAGTACGCGTCTTTATATTCCTGCGGAATTTCAGCATAAATCCCTTCTGCCTTTTCAACCAGTGCATTGTAGTCTTTAACAATATCTTCGGCTTCGCTGAAGCTGGTAAGGCTGTAAGTTTCGGGGCTTATAAGTTCCGGTTTGCGGCGGCTGTTGTACTTGGTGTAGGTAAGCAAAAGATCTGCAATCTTTTCGGAATACTTTTTATTGAACTGTTTTTCTGCCCAGGTAACCGTATAATTTCTAAGATCATCGGCTGAAATTTCTTCAGGATCCCAAGCGTAATCAAGAAAAAAACTAATGGGAAATTCCATAGGCTTGATGTCGCCCACGTTGACGATCCATAATTCATTTGCTCCATACTGGTAGGCAAGGTTCATCTGCTCCCAAACCCTGGAGATTTGGGTAGTATTAAGCCATTTATAGTTTCTTGGCCCTCCCACGTAATCATAGTGATAGTAAATCCCGTAACCTCCCGCTCTGGGCTTATCTTTTGGGTTGGGAAGTTTCCTGATGTTCCCCCAGTTATCATCTGCCAAAAGCAGAGTGACATCATCGGGGACCCGCATTCCCTGGTCGTAATAATCCTGTACTTCTTTATACAATGCCCAAACCTGCGGAGTCTCTTCGGAAGGTTTCCCGCTTACATCTGCGATGATCTCCCGCTGGTCTTTTACAATTTTTTCCAGAAGTTCAATGGCCGTGCCTTCGCTCATGGGCTCGTCACCATCACCTCTCATCCCAATGGTAACCACACTTTCGTAATCTCCCATTCTTTCAATACCGTCTCTCCAGAATTTACGCAGGTTTTCAGGGTTTTTGTTATAGTCCCATTCGCCTTCCCCATAGCGTCGCCATTCATCATGCGCCCTCATTAAAGGCTCATGGTGGGAAGTTCCTATCACCACTCCGTACTCATCGGCTAATTCGGGGTTCTTTGGATCGTCATCGTAAAAAGCCCTGCCCCACATCGCCGGCCACAAGTAATTCCCCTTTAACCGCAGGATGAGTTCAAAAACATGCTTATAAAACTCGTTGTTGAACCCGCCGAACTTCTCTCCGGCCCAACCCGATAGTGCTGGTGCTTCATCATTTATAAAAATCCCCCTGTACTTTACTTTTGGTGTACCATCAGAAAATTTCCCGGGCTTCACGTACAGTTCTTCAGCCTTATCTGAAGGCACATCGGCCCAAAAATGCCATGGAGAGACTCCAATTTCTTCAGAAAGGTCATAGACCCCAAAGATGGTTCCGCGTTTATCACTGCCCACAATTACCAGCGCCTGTTCCAGGCCAGGCAAGGGTTGAGCCACTGTTTGTATGGAAAAAGCCTCCCATTTTCCTTTTATTTCTGAAACTTCAAGTTTTCCGCTTTCTACCAGCTTATCAATAAGACTGCTGCTCCCCAGGGTCCCAATAATAACGGCCTGCGCTGCACCGACTTCAGAATTCAGGTTCAATTCCGGAAGTTCGCCTGTAACCCGTTCAATATCGCGCACAAGATCTCCCGCAACGCGAATTACTCCCTGGTGGTCATTTTCAGCAACATAAACGGGGGCTGCTCCTTTTCTGGTCATCAACGGAAAATATCCTTCGCCAGCCCCAGTAGCAATGTAACTTTCCTGCGCAAAAACAGCAGGTATTGAAAGAACTGCGACAAAAACGGCTGCCAGAAAAACTTTTGCTTCCGAAGGAGTTGGAAAATAGGTTTTTTTCATAACTTTTATTTTTCTTCCTCTTCGAAATTGATTACTTCATAATAAGCCTTTTTTGGCTTAAATTCTGCATCAAACAGCAAAGGGTAATTCTTTCTTCCCTCTACCGGGTAATGATCTAACCAGGAATACCTGTCAGACAGGTTCCAGAAAGTCACGCCTGTAAGCACATCTTTGTAATCTCTAAAGACTTTAAAAAACATATCGTAAGCTTCCAGCTGTTTCTGTTCCAGCTCTGGTGTAAATTCATCCGATTCTCCGGGTTTCAATTCCCGCTGATCTTTTTCCCACGGATAAAGGGAGACATCAAGTTCGGTGATTTGCACCTCAAGCCCCAGCGAAGAGTACATATCAAGCGCCTTTCGCAATTCTTCTTCGGAAGGGCCAAAAATTGACCAGTGCCCCTGAATACCAACCCCGTCTATAGGCACATCATTTTCTACAAGGGACTTTAGCATTTTGTAGATCCTGTCCCGTTTTTCAGGAATAATGGCATTATAGTCATTATAGTAGAGTTTCGCATCAGGATCGGCCGCACGGGCATACTCAAAGGCTTTGGCAATGAAATCTTCGCCTATAATTTCCAGCCAGGCTGACTTCCGAAGTAATTCATCGGGATGATCAGAAATGGCTTCATTCACCACATCCCATGCGTAGATGGTACCTTTATAGCGGCTCACTACCGAATCTATATGTGTTTTCATCCTGCCAAGCAGCTCTTCCCTGTCAACCTGTTTTCCGTTTTCATCTTCAAAGATCCAGTCACCGGCCTGTTGGTGCCAAACCAAAGCATGGCCCCGCATTTTTAGATCATGCTCTCGGGCAAAAGCGGCGATCTTATCGGCATCTTCCCAGTGAAACCTGTTTTTTTCGGGGTGGATGGGCCCCATTTTCATGACATTTTCGGGGGTCATGCTATTAAAATGCGTAAGCAGAAGTTCTGCCGACTCACCCTCTACGGTATTTGGCGCAACTGCCACCCCAACGGAAAAATAGTCTTTGTAGTAATCTTTCAGCCCCTTTTGCTGTGTTGCATTCTGGCCGTTCTGTACAACCGGTTCGGCTTCTTTTTCTTCTGTGGTCGATTTACACCCCAAAACCCCACCTGTGATAAGCAGGGCAAGGGCTGCATTTTTCATTACTTTTAAATATGCCATTGCTTTATTTTATTGTTTCTTCCAATCCTTTTTCCAATCCCCGCAATTCGGCCAGGCCTTTAAGCCTGCCTATGTAGGAGTAACCGGCATAATATTTTTTATCCCTCTCCATGCTATGAAGGTACCCGTGATCTGGCCGCATGGGCAGGCTTTGCCCTCTTTGCTGCATAAGCAGGAGGATATTCTTCACAATCCTGCTCATAGGGGCATCGCCATCCAGGTGATTTGATTCCCTGAACACGCCATTTGCCTCTTTGCGCACACTTCGAAGGTGAAGAAAATGTATTCTATCTTTAAAACTTTCCAGGATCTCCAAAAGGTCATTTTTGGGGTGCGATCCCAATGAGCCCGTACAATAGCACAATCCGTTAGCTTTAATATCCACTTTCTCCAGGATATGCTCAATATCGTCACGGGTGCTTACCACTCTGGGCAGCCCCAGTACGGGAAATGGCGGATCATCGGGGTGTATGGCGAGCTGCACACCGGCTTCTTCGGCCACAGGCGCCACTTCTGAAAGAAAACTCACAAGGTTTTCCCTCAGTTTTTCTTCATTAATGTGCCGGTAAGATTCCAGCTGCTCTAAAATGACTTCTGGGGTGAAGTTTTCTGTACTTCCGGGCAAACCTAAAAGAATACTTCGGAAAAGTTCTGCTTTCTCTTCTTCTGAAATCTGTTTTTGAAGTTGTTTTGCTGCTGAAATAACATCTTCAGCATGATCTTTTTCAGCAGAAGGTCTTTTCAGCAGAAAGAGGTCAAAAAAAGCAAATTTTACGGGGTCGTATTCCAGCACGAATGCTCCCTCTTCATTTTCGGCATAATGCTCGGTCCTCACCCAGTCAAGAATGGGCATAAAATTATAAGCCACCACTGGTATTCCGCATTTCCCGATATTTTTCAGGCTTTCCTTGTAATTTTCTATATAAACCTTATAATTTCCTGAAGCTTTTTTGATGTCTTCATGCACCGGCAAGCTCTCAATCACGCTCCACTGCAGCCCATGAGCTTCAATGGCTGATTTCCTCTCTAAAATGGCATTTTTGGACCATATTTCCCCTACCGGGATTTCATGCAGGGCGGTTACTATCCCCGAGATCCCGGCCTGCTTGAGTTCTTTTAGCGACAGTACATCATTGGGGCCGTACCATCGCATGGTTTGCGTCATTTTATACATCCTAAAAGCCTATTGAATTTCCACCATCTACCGGAAGAACGGTGCCGGTTGTAAATTTTGATTCTGAAGTTGCGAAATAGAACACGGCATCGGCCACGTCTGAAGGTTCCCCAAGTTTGCCCATGGGTGTTCTTGACAGCACCCTGTTCTTTCTCTCGGGATCATTATCAAGGGCTTTGCCCGACATGTTGGTTTTTATAAACCCGGGAGCCACGGCGTTCACCCGAATTCCATACTGTGCCAGGTCTACCGCCATGGCACGCGTCATGCCATCTATAGCTGTTTTGCTGGCAGAATAGGCTATCACCTTTGGAATGCCATATTGAGCAGCCATGGAACTTATATTGATGATACTGCCCGAATTATTCTTCTTCATCACCTTTACCACTTCCCTGCTCACTGCAAAAAGCGCCACCACATTGGTGTGTAGAATATTCTGGAATTCATCGTTGGTTACTTCTAAAAATTCTTTTTTCATGTTGATCCCGGCATTGTTCACCAGGATGTCGATCTTGCCGGCTTCTTCAGCCAGTTTTGCTATGGCTTCAGGTATTTCATCGAGATTATTAAGGTCAAGAATAAAAGGTTTGGCGTTGGGGCCTAAATCTTTACAGGCCTGCAGCGTTTTTTCTTTATTCCTTCCGTTCACATAAGTGGTAATTCCGTGGTCACAGAATTTTTTTGCAGTTGCAAATCCCAGTCCGGCATTTGCGCCGGTAACAAGGGCTGTTAAATTTTTGTTCATAGTTGAATTAATGCCAGGAAGGGCTTATGCCGGGGGCATAAGGGAATTCCAGTGATTTATAATATTTTAAGTCATGTTCGGGTTCAGGAATAAAATCGGGCAGTTCCATTCCCGAAAACTGTTGAAAATAGAGAAGCACGGCATTTCGCCACCATTTAGCTTCTTTTAATTGAATTTGCAGCAGCATTTGAGTCTGCTCAAATCTCTGATCATCTACATATCCCTGCATCTCATTCCAGGTATTGATCATTTCTTCAACATCTTCTACTCCCTGCTGATATTTTGCTGCCATGTTGTACCAAAGGGTTTTTCCATTCTTCATCTGGTAATCCCAGGGCAGGTGATGAAACCAAAGCAGGTATTTTTCGGGTGTGGTCTCGGGCGAACTGTACATCTCCCGAATGGGTTCCGCATATTGAGAAAGGGCATTGCTGCCCGGGGCAGTTCGGTCAAAACCCACCCCCAGGGAATCGGCCCTGTGATAGTACACCGGGTTCCACTCTGGCCTGTCGAGGTTACCTACCCATGGGCCGGGCCCGTAATGATGCCCTGTATCCATAATGTGATGAAGGCCTAAGGGCGTCATATAATCCACCACGGCTTCCCGCGAATTAAGCAACACTTCGGTCATTTGCTCCACAAAAGCCCTGTCTTTCGAAAATGTCATTTTCAGCCATTCTTTTGCGATCTCTTCAGAATCTGTATAAGGATCCCAGGCCAGTCGTCCAAAGCCATACCAGTTGGCCTGCCCAAAGGGGTGGCCTGTCCAGTTCTTTGCAGTTCCTATATTGGCCACGCCGGCCATTCCGGTTAACTTCTTATTGTTAAGGCTGCCATCTATAACTTTGGCAACTGTAGCACCTTCGCCCTGTACAAAAGTGTCTTCATCTAATACCTCTTCAAATAACTTCGGAAGAAAAACCAGGTGTGAACTGAAGCCGAGATATTCCTGGGTAATTTGAAATTCCATCATTAGAGGTGTTTGGGGCATGGCTCCAAAAATGGGATGAAACGGCTCCCTTGGCTGAAAATCTATAGCCCCGTTTTTTACCTGCACCAAAACATTGTCATGAAACTGCCCGTCAAAAGGCACAAACTCAGAGTATGCCTGCTTTGCCCTGTCATCGGGATCGTGTTCAGAATACACAAAAGCCCTCCACATCACAATACCTTTATGAGGCGCTACTGCTTCGGCAAGCATATTGGCCCCGTCTACATGAGATCTTCCGTAGTTATTGGGCCCCGGCTGACCTTCAGAATTTGCTTTGACCAGGAAGCCGCCAAAATCGGGGATTTGGGCATAGATCTCATCAGCTTTATCCTTCCACCATTGACGGACTTCAGGATTCAAAGGATCGGCCGTATCAAGATCTCCCAATTCCAGCGGAGAAGAAAAACGGGCTGTGAGATACACCTGTATGCCATAAGGCCTGAAAACATCGGCTAGGGCCTTTACCTTTTCAATGTATTGGGGCGTGAGCACCACCGAACTTGCATTTACATTGGTAAGTACAGTTCCGTTAATTCCTATAGAAGCATTTGCACGGGCATAATCAACATACTCGGGCTTAATAAATTCGGGCAGGTGATGCCAGTCCCAAATAGAAAAACCCGCGTAGCCTCTTTCTACGGTGCGGTCAAGATTATCCCAGTGGTTTAAAACGCGCTTCTGGATCTTTGGAGAATCGACAATATTTATATTTTCCAGACTTTTTCTCAGCTGAATTTCCCTGATAAACCTGAACACACCATACAGCACTCCCTGAGGTGACTGAGCGGTGATCACCGTAACCGGAGTATTCCCGATAAATATCTTTTTAATGACAAAGCCTTCAGAATTGATCTGGGTGAGCTCATTATTTACTGAAGGAAGCACATAGGGCGGAAGATCATTTTTGACACCTATTACCACGTCCTGGCCTCCAATGGAGATAGATTTCTCTAATTTCTTCTGAAAGAAACCTTCATAGGCCTTTTGAAGTTCAAGCACAGCAACATTTAAGGTTTCGCCCTTCCCATAGGGAACCACAGTATTTATTTGCCCCCGGTATTGGTCTTTTAAATCTTTTTCAACAGGATCGTATTGCAACCAGAGATCATATCCTTTTTGAGCTGAAGCGCACAGTGAAAAGAGCAGCATGAAAATAAGTAAGGGGAATTGTTTTGAGAACATAATTTTAAAACTAATGGAGGTAAAACAAAATTGAACGCAGTTGTCATGCGAAAATTAGACAAAAAAAAGCATGCTGCAAAATAAATCACGCAATCGGTTGCGCATAATTTATTTTTATGCGTAATTTGTTAGGCAACACTTACTTTTATAATGTTGCCAAAACCCAATCAATTATGAAAAGATCTATTTTTGAGCCTTTAATAATAGCGATTCTATGTATACCCTGCCTTTTGTGGGGTCAGCAAAAGACTGAGGATAACAACTTCCCGTTTACCAATCCGGAACTTTCTACAGAAGAAAGGGTGCAGGATTTAATCAACCGATTGACTTTAGAGGAAAAAGCCGGACAGATGATGCACGACAGCCCCGCTGTTGAGAGGCTGGGTATTCCTGAGTACAACTGGTGGAATGAAGCCCTTCACGGCATTGGAAGATCGGGGGTGGCCACGGTTTTCCCCCAGGCTATAGGCATGGGCGCTACCTTTGACGAAGATCTTATCTTAAGGGTGGCCACAGCAATTTCGGATGAAGCACGCGCAACTCACAATACAGCAGTAAAAAACGGCTACCGCCGGCAGTACAGCGGACTCACCTTCTGGACGCCCAATATCAATATTTTTAGGGACCCGCGTTGGGGAAGAGGCCAGGAAACTTATGGAGAAGATCCCTTTTTGACTGCCAAACTGGGAACCGCCTTTGTAAAAGGCTTACAGGGAGATCATCCAAAATATCTCAAAACTGCTGCTGCAGCCAAGCACTATGCCGTACACAGCGGCCCCGAAAAACTGAGGCATGAGTTTAATGCAGTGGCTTCGCAAAAAGATATGTGGGAAACGTATTTGCCCGCTTTTAAAGCTCTGGTAGATGCAGATGTAGAAACCATCATGTGCGCCTATAACGCTACCAACGGGGAGCCATGTTGCGCCAATAAATACCTGCTCCAGGAGGTACTGAGGGATCAATGGAACTTCAAGGGGCACGTGGTAAGCGACTGTTGGGCCCTTGTAGACTTCTACGAAGGCCATAAGGTTGTGGAAACACCGGCAGAAGCAGCTGCAATGGCCGTAAAACACGGCGTTGACCTCAACTGCGGAAGCACCTATTACCCCAGCCTGGTCGAGGCAGTTGAAAAAGGGCTGGTCACGGAAGCCGAAGTAGATGAACGCCTGAAGGTACTTCTAAAAACAAAGTTCAATCTTGGCCTTTTTGACCCTGCAGATGCCAATCCCTACTCCCGGCTTTCCGCAGAAAACCTGAATACTAAAGGACACAGGGCGCTGGCCAGGGAAACAGCACAAAAATCGCTGGTGTTGCTAAAGAACAACGGGGCATTACCTCTCAAAAATGACCTTTCCAAGTACTTTGTCACCGGGCCTAATGCCACAAGTATAGAAGTACTACTGGGCAATTATCACGGGATAAATCCAGACATGGTGACAATTCTGGAAGGGCTGGCAGGAGCAATAGCACCACAGAGCCAGATGCAGTACAGGCAGGGAACTTTGCTCGACCGCCCAAATGCAAATCCGCAGGACTGGGCTTCCCCCAACGCAGCCAACAGTGACGCTACTATAGCAGTTTTGGGAATATCGGGCGTTCTTGAAGGGGAAGAAGGAGAATCTATTGCTTCCGAAACTTTTGGAGACAGGTTAGATTACAACATTCCGGCCAACCAGATAGACTACCTCAGGAAACTGAATGAAGCTGCCGGAGAAAATCCTGTAATAGCAGTAATCACCGGAGGAAGCCCCATGAATTTGCAGGAAGTGCACGAACTCGCAGATGCAGTTCTCCTGGTGTGGTACCCCGGCGAGGAAGGCGGAAACGCGGTGGCCGATGTTATCTTCGGAAAAGTTTCTCCCTCGGGCAGACTGCCCATTACCTTTCCTAAGTCTCTTGCAGACCTTCCGGCTTATGAAGATTATTCCATGGAAGGGAGAACTTATAAATACATGAACGAAGAGCCTATGTATCCATTTGGGTACGGCCTTAGTTACACCAATTTTGATTATTCAGAAATCAAACTTTCAAACAACAGGCTTAAAAAAGGCAAATCTTTAACAGCAAAAGTTAAAGTAACAAATTCAGGAGACAGAAAAGCAGAAGAAGTTGTTCAGTTATATGTTTCTGACCTTAAAGCTTCGGCAAGAACTCCCAAATCCCAACTTTACGGAATACAAAGGATTGCACTGGAGCCCGGCGCTTCAAAGGAAGTAGAATTTGAAGTTACTCCGCAGATGATGGAACTTGTTAACCACGAGGGCGAAAGAGTACTGGAATCGGGAGAGTTCAAAATTTATATTGGCGGCTCAAGCCCGGGAAAAAGAAGTAATGAACTTGGTAAAACTTTAAAGGAAGCCGAATTTCGATTAAGGTAATTCCACAAGACAATTAAAATGAAGAATTTTATAGACGAGAACTTTCTCCTGGAGACCGAATATGCCAGGAAATTATACCACGAGAAAGCAAAATTTTTGCCCCTTATAGATTACCACTGCCACCTTTCGGCAAAAGATATTGCCGAAAACCGCATTTTTGAGAACCTTACGCAACTCTGGATAGCAGGCGATCACTATAAATGGCGGGCCATGAGAGCCCTGGGCATAGAAGAAAAATACATTACGGGAAAGGCAGGTGATAAAGAGAAATTTCAGAAGTGGGCCGAGACTATTCCCTACACGCTCATGAACCCGCTGTATCACTGGACACATTTGGAGTTGAAGAGGTATTTTGGGATTGACGAACTTCTGGACCCTTCAAACGCCGGAAAAATTTATGATCAATGCAACAAACTGATCTCTACCCCCGAATTTTCGGTACGCCACCTACTACATAAAATGAATGTGGAAGTGGTTTGCACCACAGATGACCCAGCAGATGAACTTGAGCATCACCAGAAAATTGCAAAGGAAAACTTCGAAATTAAAATCCTGCCCACGTTTAGGCCCGATAAATTTTTGGGAATTGAACATGAAGATTTCAATGATTACCTGAACAAAATTTCAGAACAGACCGGCATTGGGATTACAGATTTCCAGACATTACTCGACGCGGTAAATAGCAGGGTAAGCTATTTTCATGATAATGGCTGCCGTCTTTCTGACCACGGTTTGGACTGTGCCTGTGCTGAAGATTTTACCGAAGAAGAGATCAACAACATCCTCAAGAAGAAATTTGCCGGGGAGCAACCCACCCCCGCTGAAGTTTTAGTTTACAAATCGGCGCTAATGCATCACCTGGGAAAGATGTATGCTGAAAGGAACTGGACCATGCAGTTACATCTTGGCCCTATTCGCAACACCAATACCAAAATGCTGGAACAACTGGGTGCAGACGCCGGGGTTGACAGCATTGGAGATTTTCAACAAGCAAAGCCCCTGGCCAGGTATCTCGATTCCCTGAACAGGGTGGATTCCCTGCCTAAGACTATCCTGTATAACGTAAACCCTTCAGAAAATGAAGTAATGGCGACAATGGCCGGAAATTTCATGGGTGACACGCAAAAAGGCAAGATACAGCACGGTTCGGCCTGGTGGTTCCTGGATCAAAAAGACGGCATTGAGAAGCAGTTAACCACGATCTCAAATATGGGGCTTATAAGCTGCTTTGTGGGGATGTTAACTGACAGCAGGAGTTTTCTTTCCTTCCCGAGACATGAATACTTCAGAAGGATTTTATGCAACTATTTTGGCAATGCCATCCAAAAAAGAGAATTACCCGAAGACCTTGAATGGACTGGAAAGATTATTCAGGATATTTGCTACTACAACGCAAAAGAATATTTTAATTTTTAGAATTCCCGGAGCAGGATTTGAACACAACATTTAACTAATAAAAAACCTCAAAAGTGAAGGGCTAAGGCAGTCTTTTGCTCGAATCGCGAACAATGACCTCGGTATCCAGCATGGTAATTTCAGACACGCTAGAGCCGAGGTTTTCTTTTGAATGTTCTAGAATTCTCAATGCGGAAATTTCCCCCATTCGCCTTGCAGGATGTGAAATAGTAGATAATGCAGGCTCAATAATAGAAGCCACAGGATCATCATTAAACCCAATAATTGCCAGTTCTTCAGGTATTTTTATCCCTTTTTGCCTGGCACAGCGAATGGCACTCACGGCCGAACTGTCGTTTGAAGAGAAAATAGCATCGGGCGGATTGGACATTTTCAGTAGTTTTTCAGTGGCCTCCCAGCCTTCCGCAGAACTCATGGTTTTAAGATTAAAAACCAGGCTCTCATCAACTTCAAGCCCGTTTTCCAAAAGGGCATCAAAATATCCCTTTTTTCGCATGTTATAAACATTCACATGTGGCGCACCGGCAAAATGGGCAATCCTTTTACACCCCTGTTCAATAAGGTGTTTTGTGGCGCGATACCCCGCTGCGTAATTATCGATGACCACCCGATAGGAATTGAATTCTTTTGGCACCCGGTCTACAAAAACAACCGGGATATTCTTGTCGAGAAACTGCTTAAAATGAGAGGTATCTGTAGTTTCCATGGCAAGTGAGGCAATCACCCCGCCTACCCGGCTATCATATAAGGCTTTGGCATTCCTCACTTCATTCTCATAGCTTTCGTTAGACTGACTTATGAGCACGTTGTAATTAGCTTTACGCGCCGCATCTTCAATACCGCTTATAAGAGTAGACATAAAAGGGCTGTTGATGCGGGCAATTAGAATACCTATAGTCTTGCTTTTGTTACTCCGCAGGGAGGCTGCAATGGAATTTGGCCTGTACCCCATCCGTTTGGCTGCCTTCTGAATTTCCCTGGTGGTTTTTTTCCCTATACTTTTGTGGTTGTTCAAAGCGCGGGAAACGGTAGAAGGGGAAAAATTCAGCTCTTTGGCCAAATCATAGATAGTCACTTCTTTTTTCTTCATGGAATACAGCTTGGAAATAACAACAGCCGGTTGTTTTGCAGGCACCAGCAAATATAAATAAACTTGCGCAACTACAGCCTTATTTGTTTGGTTATCTGCTATATTAAAACTCGAAATTAAAACCTTTTTCGGTGAGTTTCTGATAGGTTTTATGATCGAATTTATAGAGTTTGGCAGCCCGGTGGGAAACGTCTTTCTGCTTCTCGTTGATATCGACCAAAAGCTTCATTCTCAAAAATTTTCTTCGGAAGTTTGGCTTGTCCATCTCCACATTCAGAATCTCCTGATATAGCTGCATGAGCTGAAGGAGGGTAAATTTTTCGGGCAGAAGGTTAAATCCTATAGGTGCCTGTCGCACCCTTTTCCGAAGATTCCGGATGCTATAATCAAGGATTTGGGTGTGATCATAAATTAATTCGGGCACATCTTTAATTTTGAACCACTTTGCTTCCGAAGCTGTAAAACCGGCCTTTACGCTGTAATCTTCACGTTTTACAAGGGCGTAATAGCCTACGGTGATCACCCGGCCCAAGGGGAAACGATCTGGCTCTCCAAAAGCTTTAAGCTGCTCCAGATAGATATTGTCAAGCCCGGTTAATTCCCTTAAAAGCCGGTGAGCCGCTGCATCTATACTTTCTACCTCCTGGATCCAGCCTCCCGGCAAACCCCACTTTCCTTTACTTATCCCTTTTGCATGCTTTACAAGAAGCACCTCCAAACTGCCATTTTCGAAACCGAAAATAGTACAGTCAATAGTTATTGAACTCATAACTGATGTTGAAATCAATTCTCCGGTTTCGATATCCAATAATTCTTTCTTCATTGTTGTTACAGAGCTTCTTGTTTACTACTGTATGGAGCTGGCCAGCCACAGAAGTAAATTTTAAGAATATTTTAATATTAGCAGTAAATAATTGCTAAATTAAAAATTAATATTTAAACTTGTAGTCAAATAAACCATAAGATATCCAAATAAGATGGCCACAACCCACACAAGTAAGTCAAGCGTTTATCTTATCACCATAGTAGCCAGTTTAGGAGGCCTGTTATTCGGCTATGATACTGCGGTGATATCTGGAGCCGTAGGCGCTCTCGAAAATTTCTTTATCACTTCTCTCGAAAACAGTCCTTCATTTGCTGAAGACACGATCTTTCAGTTCAAGGTTACCATAAGCCTGTGTATATTGGCGATAGGTGTATTGTTTGCAGACTTTATTCTCAAGTTCTTCAGGAAGAACAAAGCCTATGCGATAATTGCAGGAATTTTGATCTTTGGGGGCGCTATTTTCTATTTCCAGTTCCTCACACTACCTAATGTACTAACCGAAAACCTCAGGAACTCAATTTTGGGATTTATGGTAAGTAGCGCCCTTGTAGGATGTATTATAGGGGCTTCACTGGGAGACAATGTTGCAAATACCATAGGCCGCAGGAACGGATTGATCATTGCAGCCCTGTTGTTCCTAATTTCTGCCATTGGTTCTTCCTATCCCGAAGCCATGAACATTTTTCCCGGTAACGATCTTACTGCATTTATTATTTACAGGATTGTTGGAGGTATAGGGGTAGGACTGGCAAGTATGCTGGCACCAATGTACATAGCCGAAATGGCACCTGCCAACATCAGGGGGCAACTCGTTTCTTTTAACCAGTTCGCAATCGTTACAGGAATGTTGGTGGTTTATTTTGTAAACTACTTTATTGTTAGCGGACAAACAGAATTATGGATCAATGAAACCGGATGGAGGTATATGTTCCTTTCTGAAGGCATCCCCGCTTTACTCTTCCTGCTCTTCTTATTCTTTGTGCCTAAAACTCCAAGGTTCCAGACCATGAAAGGCAATGAGGCAGACGCTATGAAGGTGCTCACCAGGTTAAACGGCCCGGAAACGGCAACTCGAATTTTGGCTGAAATTAAAGCTTCTTTTGGCCGCACAAAATCGCACTGGCTGTCTTTTGGCTGGGGCGTGGTAATTATAGGCATCCTTCTCTCTGTTTTCCAACAGTTTGTGGGAATCAACGTGGTGCTGTATTACGCTCCCGAAATCTTTAGGGGTATGGGAATGGAAACAGATGCTTCCATGCTTCAAACCATTATTGTTGGAGCTATAAACATGCTGTTTACCGTTCTTGCCATAATGACCGTAGACAATTTTGGAAGGAAGAAATTGATGATGATAGGTAGTGCCGTGATGGCTGTAGCCATGGTAGGCCTCGGTTTTGCGCTATACACCGAAACTGAAGGCCTTATAGCCCTCCTGCTCATGCTGCTGTATATTGCTGCCTTCGCCATGTCTTGGGGACCGGTAACCTGGGTACTGCTTTCAGAAATTTTCCCAAACAAGATTCGAGGGGTAATGGCCGTTGCCGTTGCCATACAATGGCTTGCAAACCTTATGGTTTCCTGGACTTTCCCAATGATGAACAACAATTCGGCTCTTGTAGAGCATTTTAACCACGGTTTCTCTTACTGGATCTATGGTATTATGGCCTTCCTCTCTTTACTTTTTATCTGGAAGTTTGTACCAGAGACCAAAGGAAGAACCCTGGAAGATATGGAAGAACTCTGGCTTAAGAAAAAATAAACATTTATGCACTTTTTAGGAATAGACTTAGGTAGTTCTTCGATAAAACTATCTGTACTGGATGCAGAAAAAGGTGAGACCTTATGCGCTGTTACTGCTCCCGATTTTGAAATGGAAATGAAAGCCCCAAAGTTTGGATGGGCAGAACAGGACCCAAACAGCTGGTGGCAATATTTACAACAAGGGCTGGCCAAATTGAAAAGCCAGTACACTTATGACCTGAAGCAAATCAAAGGAATTGGGATTGCTTACCAAATGCACGGGCTGGTTATTACCGATGAAAACCTTGAGCCCGTAAGGCCTTCAATAATATGGTGCGACAGCAGGGCTGCAGCAGTAGGTCATGAAGCATACAAGGCCATAGGTGAAAAGTACTGCAACCAGAAGATCTTAGGCAGCCCCGGCAACTTTACCGCCTCAAAACTGAGTTGGGTTAAGCAGAATGAACCACAGGTATACGCCCAGGCAAAATACATGATGCTGCCGGGAGACTTCCTGGCCGCCAAACTTACCAGTACCCCGCAAACCACATCATCAGGTTTGTCTGAAGCTGCCCTTTGGGACTTCCCTGAAGGCCGATTGGCTACAGAAATATTGGAAAAGATGGGGCTAGACAGGGATCTGGTACCACAAATTGTTCCCACTTTTGGCGAGCAGGCTGTAATTGATCCTGAAGTAGCGAACCAGCTGGGACTAAATAAAGATGTTAAGATCACCTATCGCGCAGGAGATCAACCTAACAACGCACTTTCACTGAATGTGCTTAATCCCGGCGAGACAGCCACCACAGCGGGAACTTCGGCTGTTATATATGCGGTGACCAACAAAGATATCTATGATGAAGAAAGCCGTGTAAACACTTTTCTTCACGTTAGCAACACCGAAGATGAAAAGAGAAACGGACTTCTGGGAATTATAAATGGCTCCGGAATATTGTACCAGTGGTTAAGAAAAATAATGTCTGTGGGAAGCAGGGAGCTTATTTCTTATGATCTTCTTAATGCTGAAGCTGCAAAAGCAAAACCCGGCAGTGAAGACCTTCGATTCTATCCCTTTGGCAACGGAGTGGAACGAATTTTTAAGAACCGCCAGGCAAATTCGGGAATTGAGAACCTCAACTTTAATATTCATCAACCTCCTCACCTGGTGCGTTCGGCCTGTGAGGGAATTGTTTTTGCCATGAACTATGGCTTTGATGTAATAAAATCTTTAGGAACTTCAGGAGAGATCGTGCGGGCAGGAAAAGGAAATCTTTTTTTAAGCCCGGTATTTAGAGAGATCTTCTGCAACACCACCCAGGCACAACTGGAACTTTACAACACCTCGGGAGCTGAGGGTGCCGCTCGTGGTGCCGCCTATGGTTTTGGCTACTACAAAAATTTGAAAGAAGCCTTTCAAAACCTACAACGCCTGGAATGCCTGGAGCCACAAAAGGATCTCTCAGATCAATATGAGGAAATCTACGGAAAATGGAAAAGCAACATTAAAACTGAAAAAGAGTAAATATGGAATCAAAATTTTTCAAAAACATCGACAAGATCAAATTTGAAGGCAGAGAGAGTGACAATCCTCTTGCTTTCAAATGGTATGACGAGAATAAAGTAGTAGCAGGAAAAACCCTTAAAGAACACCTAAGGTTTGCTACAGCTTACTGGCATACTTTTAACAATACAGGAAGTGACCCTTTTGGACCTGGTACAGAAACATTTGCATGGGACAAAAGCGATGACCCCATCACCCGGGCAAAAGATAAAATGGATGCTGCTTTTGAATTCATGAGCAAACTGGGAACTCCTTACTACTGTTTCCACGATGTAGACGTGGTTGATGAAGCTCCCAGCCTTGCCGAGTTTGAAAACAGGCTTCAAACCATGGTTGAATATGCCAAACAGAAGCAAAAAGAAACAGGAATAAAACTGCTTTGGGGTACTTCAAACCTCTTTAGCAACCCACGTTACATGAACGGTGCGGCAACTAACCCAAACTTTGATGTTCTTGCCTATGCAGGTGCCCAGGCCAAGATCGCCCTTGATGCTACCATTGCACTTGGAGGTGAGAATTATGTATTCTGGGGAGGAAGGGAAGGATATATGAGCCTTCTCAACACCGATATGAAAAGGGAGCTTGACCACCTAGGCAGATTTTTGAATACCTGTAAAGATTACGCCCGCAAACAAGGGTTTAAAGGTAATTTCTTTATTGAGCCAAAACCCATGGAGCCTACCAAGCATCAATATGACTATGATGCTGCAACTTCTCTGCATTTTATCAAACAGTACAACCTGCAAAACGATTTCAAACTAAATCTTGAAGTGAACCATGCAACCCTGGCAGGGCATACCTTTGAACATGAACTTCAGGTAGCTGTAGACGCAGGAATGCTGGGAAGTATAGATGCCAACAGAGGGGATTATCAAAACGGATGGGATACAGACCAGTTCCCTATAGACCTTTTTGAGATCACCCAGGCCATGCTCATCATTCTTGAAGGTGGCGGAATCCAGGGCGGTGGAATCAATTTTGACGCAAAAGTAAGGCGTAATTCAACCGATCTTGAAGATAAATTCATTGCTCATGTCGCAGGAATGGATGTATTTGCACGAGGGCTTATTTGCGCTAATAATGTGCTTGAAAATACAAAGTATAAGCAGATCAGAAAAGACCGGTACGCTTCCTTTGATTCAGGTAACGGGGCAAAATTTGAAAACGGAGAACTTTCTCTTGAAGACCTTAGCAAAATTGCTCGTGAAAACGGAGAACCAAAACAAATTAGCGGAAAGCAGGAATTGCTTGAGCAGATCATTGCCAACTCCTACTAGAACAGAGCTGATATAAGTTTTAAAAACGAGCCGAAACCTCAGGGTTTCGGCTCGTTTTGTTTTAATGAGTTGGTTTATTGAGGTAATATTTTTACCTGGGGTGTCAAAAAGGGTGAATTTCATCATCATTTTTGCACGATCTTACATTTAGTATTCCCTGAACATCAGGCAAAAAAAAATTGGCCACTCCGGGGAAGCGACCAATTTTCACTAACAAACCAAATTATTACTTAGTAACCGGGATTTTGATAAGAGCCCGTATCTCCTTCCATAGCATCAATCTGCCCCTGAGGAATTGGGCGCAGGTAATGATAAGGTTCTATATTTCGGGTAATGGTTTGGGCATTGTGATCGCCGTAATCACTTCCGGCTATACGATAAGTAGAAGCCAGATCTTCCCAGGTTTGGGTACGAATAAGATCATACCAGCGGTAACCTTCTCCAAAATACTCCCTTGACCTTTCAGCAAGGATGTAATAAATGTCAATTTCAGCCGGAGTTTCTGACACCAGTTCAGTACTAAAATCTGCTATTTTAGGCTCCCCTTCATTATTATCCCATCTCCAAACACCTGCCCTGGCTCTAATTACGTTAATTAACTCTCTTGCAGACATACCGTTTGCATTAGCACCTTTAACGGCAGCTTCAGCAGCAATAAAATAGAGTTCAGAAAATTTGGCGATGTTAAAAGGCCTGGTACTGGCAGCATTGGGTTGACCAAGACCATCTCCTGTATTAGTGCGATATGGCCCTAATTTCCAGAGACCGGGATAAGTCCTTCTACTAATATCCTGTGGGCCAATCACAAAATCAGATCTTCCGGGTAATACCCCTGCCCCAATATTGCTTTTTCCCTGCCCATCTGGATAATCAATTGCAGCATCAGGCTGCTCATCGAGGAAGGTCAAAATAGCGTCTCCGGGTTCTACCGGCAGCCCATTGGCGTTGTACAGCACCTCCTGCTCTACCCCTCCTTTTGGCCAGTTTCCACGATAAGTTGTGGTAAAAGTCCCATCATAACGCGAGTCACGGGTCTTATCTGCAAAAGTTTGGGTTATAGCACCAATGGTAGGGGCCATACGCGTCCATGGACGGCCAAGGTCCTGGGAGTCTTCTCGCTGTACAGAACTTACTGTTTCACTCCAGTTAGGGTCTTTTGCGCTGCGAATAACGGTATAGTTCCAGGTCATCATCCAGCCTGCAAAATTTTCGGGAGCACCACCACCACTATAAGTAAGACTTGCTCCGTTATAGTATTCACTGGTTTCAGTATGATCTGCATAAAGAAGGATTTCACTATTGCGATCATTCTCTGCATTATTCACATCGTAATAAGTTGGCTGCAGCCCAAAAGGGCCAGGATTGTTTATAGCCGTTGTAGCCACATCATAAGCTTGCTGGAAATACCACTGCGCATCATGCCCGTCGGGGTCAGTTCTTGAAGTTTCCGGATAAGTTGGAATATTATTTGGATTCTCAAGCCACCAGCCATAGGTGAGGTAAGCTTTAGCCAAATACAACCTGGCAACTGTTTTGGTTGCCCCGCCGGTAACCCTAGGGAATTCAGGAAGGTTTTCAACCGCATTAAGAAGATCGGGAAATACTGCCCTGGTATAAACTTCGGGAACCGTGTTACGGGTAGATGTTCTTGTAGGGTTGGTGTTAAAGGCCAGTTCACCAGCTCCAAGGTCTAATGGGACACCCCCAAAGGTCTGGACCAGCAAAAAGTAATCAAAGCCTCTAAAAAACCTTGCTTCGGCGGTAAGTTCATCAGATATTCCCACTGCCTCGGCATTTTCAATAACCCCGTTAGCAGTATTGATATTTGAAAAGGATATATTCCATATTGCATCGGCCCGGCTATCTTCAGGAGTAATATTTCCCTGCCCTGAAAGATCCATTACCAGGAAATTTTGATCTGCACTCTGGGCATAAGTTACCTCATCTGTACCCGTTAAAGTAGTATTATAGTAATATGCCTGCCCGTAAATATATCTCAAATGAGCATACATAGAGGTCAAACCTCCCAGCACTCCGGTTTCAGTTTTAAAGAATCCCGGTTCATAAGTACTTCTTGGGGTTTCTTCCAGAATATCATCTGAACAGGATATTAGAAGCATTGCCAGCACAAGAGTGGTTACAACAGAAGTTTTTAAACGAATATTTTTCATAATAATTTTTTTAGAAAGTTAAGTTCACACCTAATACGTAGTTCCTTGTAGAGGGTGTATTGGTCCCAATAGTAAGAAGCCTGTTTGGATACCCTGCCACCGCTGAATTCTGATCACCATAGGAGTTTGTTACCGGATCCATTCCGGATTCATCATAGTAAGGTGAGAAAAGAACAAAAGCATTTTGTACGGTAGCATAAAGTCTAAGGTCATTGAACCCAAGATCACCTACCCTTTCTTTGTCAAAGTTATACCCCAGAGTAAGAGTGCGTATTTTCAAATAAGAGGCATCAAAATACCCCAGGGTAGAACCATATTTGGGGTTATCACCGCTGGTTATTCCTCCTGGCTTTGGATATCTGGCTCCGGTATTTTCTGGCGTCCAGTAATCAACATCCACATTACCGCGACGACCATTAAGCATATTCAAATAACCTGAAGAACCATATAAGGTACTAATAAGAACTCCCCCAGACTGAAACGCACCTACTGCAGTAAAATCGAAATTTTTGTATGCTAGACGAGTATTGAACCCTCCCTGAAAATCGGGGTTCACATCAATCACCTTTCTATCATCTGGACCAATTTGTCTAACCGGTACGCCATTGGCATCATATTCTCCGGTATATCTTACCTTGATCATACCCACATTTCCTCCTGGTTCCAGAATATCCAGGTAAGGATCATCTTCCTGCCAAAGCCCAATACGCTCATAATCATAGATCACGTTTATTGGGTGACCTTCAAACCAGTTATTACCAACATCCTGAGAAGTTCCTGAAGCCAGTGCCACAAGCTCATTCTTATTAGAATAAAGGTTAAGGCCTGCCTCCCAGCTAAAGCCATCGGGATCGTCGAGAATTACCCCATTAAGGGAAAGTTCAAATCCTTTGTTTTGTGTCTCCCCAATATTGGCAGTATAACTACCAACCCCAGAAGTACCCGGAAGTACCACATTGTAAAGGATGTCATTGGTATTGGTAATATAGTATTCTGCAGTACCCGTAAGCCGGTAATTAAATAAAGAGAAATCAACCCCTAAGTTATAAGTTGTAGAGTACTCCCATCCAAGTTCTGGGTTTGGAAGTTGAGAAACATAATATCCAACTGCATAATTATCGGGGCCAAAGTTATATGGCCTTGTGGCCAAAAGTCCCAAAGTAGAATAAGGGGTCACAGCCTGGTTTGAAGTTTCTCCATACCCTGCACGAATCTTAAGGGAATTCATCCAGTCTGCACTTTCCATAAAGGACTCGTTACCAAGGTTCCAACCCACAGAAACTGCAGGATAAGTATGCCATTTATGACCTTCGGCAAGCCTTGAAGAACCGTCTGAACGCAGTGTGGCAGATATCATGTATTTGTTCTCATACTCGTACATTATCCTACCCATATATGACATTAAACCACTCCTGTAGTAGCCCTGATTCGCAGGATCTATAATGATCTCATCTGTTGCCTGACCTAAATTATAGAACTGAAACTGATCTGTAGGAATCCCAAGAGCAGCAATACTTGAGCTATTAAATTTACTCTCTTCTGTAGAATATAAGCCCACTACGTTAATTCTATGACTGTCGTTAAAAGTACGGTCGTAGGTCAATAGGTTTTCTACCAGGTAACGGGTAGTAATCGAGTTATTGATGGAAGCATTAGAAAGTGTGCTTTCTGAAACACTAAACACTCCCTGGCCGGTATAACTACCTCCATGTGTAGTCCGGTAATTAAGCCCCAGGTTAATCCTGTATTTTAACCCCTCAACACCAGGAATCTCAAGCTCCCCAAAGAAGTTATTAAAAGTCCCGAATTCTCTGGATTGATCAATCCAGGCATCTCCAAGCCCTTCAATGCTTCCGCGAGTACGCACCCACATATCATCTGCCGCCAGGCTCACTACTCTTTTCAAAGTACCATCTTCATTGTAAGGACTTGCAATTGGAGAAGCGGCCAGAACATCATAGATCCCCAGATTCATTCCGTTTCTTACCGAATAATTATTATTGGTATTGAAACCAACTTTTATATACTCACCAATCTCCTGGCTAAGGGTTCCGTTGAAGGAGATCCTTTCAAAATACTGTTCGGGCAGAACAGCTTCATCTTTTGTATATCCAAGACTTGCATTATAACTTCCGCTTTCTGTACCTCCAGAAACACCTAAATTATGATTGGTTATAAGACTGTTTTCATACATAAGGTCCTGCCAGTCGGTATTAATATCATCCATCTCATCTGCTCCGTTCTCGTACTGGTTTGCGGCTTTTCGAAGTGCTACAAAATCGGGCCCGCTCATCATTGGATACTCTCCAAACACAGTCTTCACTCCATAAAAAGCGTCATAACTAAATTGCGCAGCCTGTCCCTGTCTCCCGGTATTGGTTGTAATGATTACCACCCCGTTAGCTCCCCTGGATCCGTAAATTGCGGTTGCCGAGGCATCTTTAAGGATATCCATACTTTGAATATCATTGGGGTTTATATCATTTAGGGAACCTGCAAAAGGCACACCGTTAAGCACGATCAATGGATCATTACTACCCGATAATGAACGGGTTCCACGAATACGGATTTGCTGTGGTGCACCTGGCTGGGAAGAAGTTTGAGAAAGCTCAACCCCGGGAAGTCTTCCCTGCAAAGCTTCAGAAATATTGGCAGAAGGGATATCTCTTAATTCTTCCCCGCCAATTGACGAAACAGAACCTGTTACCGCCTCTCTACGCTGAGTTCCATATCCAATTACAACCACCTCTTCCAGGGCTTCTGTATCTTCCTGCAGAACTATATCGATTTCGTTTTGGCCATTAATATTGACCATTTGGGTAGCGAACCCCACATATGAATATACCAGTACTCCGTTTGATGGCACATCCTCTATCACATATTCTCCATTAAAGTCGGTGGTTACCCCCCTAGAGGTTCCCTGAAGCAAAACGGTAACCCCGGGCAAAGGTCCCATTTCATCTGTCACTGTTCCCGAAACCGTTATATTCTGAGCGGTCGCGGCAGAAGTCATAATTACTGCTAATGTTAGCAACAGACTTTTCCAGGAATGTTTTCCTTTAAATAGTAATACTTCCTTCATGTTGTCATAGTTTAAAATATTAAGAACGATTTGATTTGTAATAGCTGTTAAGCTTTTATTACGATAAATATACGTAATAAATCAATCTACGCAATCGGTTGCGCTATAAAAATCAATAAAAGAATACATCAAAGATTTTACCCATACAAGCCTCCCTGAAAATCAACGCATAGAAGAGAAACAGAAATATTTATTTTACGAATACGATTGAGATCTTTTTACTATTTTAGCAGATAAAGCAATAATGCTTCTCATTAACATTTAACTTTTATCTCACTAAAAATGAAATTTTCCTATTTTCAAAAATCCGCTCTTCTAATCCTTGCCATCTCAATTTGGGGGTGCAAGAATGGAAATAATCAAGAAGAAAAAGTTGAAGCTCCGGAAGCCTCTACCGACACACTTCCTGAGTTTGCTTCAGAACCACTTGTTAAAGACAACTACACTGCAGATCCCTCTGCACATGTATTTGAAGGCAAAATATATGTATACCCCTCTCATGACTGGGATTCAGGCATACCTGAAGATGACACGGGCGCACACTTTAACATGAAAGACTACCACGTATACTCAATGGATAGCGTTGGGGGTGAGGTTACAGACCATGGTAAAGTACTCGATGTAGAGGATGTGCCATGGGCTTCACGTCAAATGTGGGCCCCCGATGCAGCCGAAAAAGATGGCAAATACTACCTTTACTTCCCGGCTAAAGATCCAAATGACATCTTTAAAATAGGGGTTGCCGTTGGTGATTCCCCTGCCGGACCTTTTACTCCTGAAAAAGAACCTATCGCAGGAAGCTACAGTATTGATCCAGCTGTATACAAAGACAGCGACAACTCATACTATATGTATTTTGGCGGCATCTGGGGAGGACAGTTACAGGACTACCGCAATAATGAATATCAGGGAGAAGAAGATGTTTACCCAGCAGATGATCAACCCGCTCTTTCCCCTATGGTGGCAAAGATGAGTGATGATATGCTAAACTTTGCAGAGGATCCCAAAGAAATCAAACTTCTAGATGCAGATGGGAACCCGCTACTTACAGGAGATAACGAAAGACGCTTTTTTGAAGCGGCCTGGGTGCATAAATACAATGATAAATACTATTTCTCCTACTCTACCGGAGATACTCACAATATTGCTTATGCGACCGGAGACAGTCCTTACGGCCCCTTCACCTATCAGGGCGTGATTCTTGAACCAGTACTGGGATGGACCAACCACCATTCTGTTGTTGAGCACAATGGGCAGTGGTATTTATTTTACCACGACAGTTCACTTTCCGGAGGCAAGACCTACCTTAGAAGTATGAAAGTGGCAAAACTCACCCATAATGAAGATGGAAGCATAGAAACCATTAGCTCATTTGCCAACGGCAGTGACAATATTGTTGAAAACTAGACCTTCAAAAATGTCATTTTTAAGAACATTTTTTACGCTGTTACTCTTCTGCAGTAGTTCCATTTCGATGTTTGGACAGGTAAAGCTACCCAGACTCATTGATGACGGAATGGTTCTTCAGCGAAATAGCAAGGTGAAAATTTGGGGATGGGCTTCTAAACAGGAGCCCATTTCTGTTATTTTCCTGGATAAAGAATATAAAACAGTCGCAGATTCCGAAGGTAAATGGTCGGTTTCACTAAACGACCTACAAGCCGGCGGCCCTTTTATCATGAACATCAAGGGCAGCAACAATATTCAGCTCAAAGAAATTTATATTGGTGATGTATGGCTGGCTTCAGGGCAATCAAATATGGAACTGCCAATGTCTCGCGTTGCACCTTTATATTCCGAAGAAATAGCTACAGCATCCAATGAGGCTATTCGTTATTTTGAAGTTCCTAAAACTTATAATTTCAATGAAGCCAAAGAAGACCTTGAAGGCGGGGAATGGATACCGGTTGCTTCAAATACCATTGGAAAAATTTCTGCCGTAAGTTATTTCTTTGCCAAAGATCTTTATGAGGAATATAAGGTGCCTATAGGGATAATTAATTCGGCACTTGGAGGTTCACCTGCCGAAGCATGGATTAGTGAAGAGGCCTTAAAAAAATTTCCTGCTCATTATGACGAAGCGCTGCGCTTTAAAAGTCAGGATTTAAGAGATAGTATTGCAACAGCCGACCAAACCCGCATTAATAACTGGTACAGCGAAAGTCAAAAGAAAGACACGGGTCTTAAAGAAAACTGGAAAGCAACCAAACTCGACGACTCTTCCTGGAAAACCATGGAAATTCCCGGATACTGGGCCGAAACAGACCTTGGTCCTAAAAATGGCGTGGTTTGGTTCAGAAAGACCATTGATCTTAAAGAAGACCTGGCACAAGAAGCTGCAAAACTGATTTTGGGGCGCATCGTAGATGCCGACTCTGTATTTGTAAACAGAACATTTGTGGGCAACACCACCTATCAATACCCACCGCGGCGTTATGAAATTCCTCAGGGGATATTAAAGGCCGGAGAGAACACCATTAGCATCCGTATCATTAATGAAGGGGGACGTGGAGGTTTTGTAGAGGAGAAAGAATATAAACTTATTTCCGGGGAAGAAGAAATAGATCTTACCGGCACTTGGAAGTTCAAACTGGGGGCGGAAATGCCACGGCTGCAGGGACAAACCTTTATCAGGTGGAAACCTCTGGGGCTGTACAACGCCATGATCAATCCTTTAATTGATTATTCCATAAAAGGGGTTATCTGGTACCAGGGAGAATCCAATGCAGATACCCCGGGAGAATATCAGGCTCTTATGACTGCGCTCATCAAAGACTGGAGAAACAAATGGGGGCAGAAAGATTTGCCTTTCCTTTATGTTCAACTCGCCAATTTCATGGGGACCAAAGATGAACCCGGAGACAGCCAATGGGCAAGATTAAGAGATGCCCAGTTAAAAACCCTTACCGTGCCTCATACCGGAATGGCTGTTGCCATAGATGTGGGAGAAGGAAATGACATCCATCCTTTAAATAAAAAGGATGTAGGGGAACGCCTGGCAAGAGCGGCAAAAAAGGTCGCATATGGGGAAGATATAATCCCGGCAGGACCTTTATACAAATCCTTTTCAAAAGAAGGAGATTCCATAGTAGTCTCTTTTGAAAATGTAGGAGATGGCCTGGTATCCAAAAATGGCAAATCCCTGTCTTATTTTTCCATTGCCGGAAAAGACCGGGAATTCAAATGGGCACAGGCTGAAATAAGAGGAGATAAGATCGTGGTATATCATCCCGAAATTAAAGATCCGGTAGCAGTCCGTTACGCCTGGGCAGATAATCCTGAAGGTGCAAACCTTTACAATAAAGAAGGTTTGCCTGCATCTCCATTCAGGACCGATGACTGGGAGTAGGTTCAAAAAAAGATAGAAATCCTCAACATCATAAGACCATCATTAGAGAATCCCGATTCTCCAATGATGGTCTTAATATTTTAAAAAGGTTTAGACAATTTGGGCTTGCCTCTTTTTAGCATTCAACTGCCATAAATAACAGTATAAAAATTCCGGAAAAGAAGTATCAATTTAAAAAATTATTGATTTTGAAATTATTCCGAAAAAACTATCTAATTACTTCTGAAATGGTCCATGAAATTATCGGGGTGTGCGCCTGTTCGTTCTTCCCGGTCCAGGGCATCTATTCGCCGCATATCTTCTTCAGAAATCTCGAAATCAAAAACATCTGCGTTCTCAAAAATGCGGTCTCTGTGAACACTTTTTGGAATGGTAACCACTCCTTTCTGAAGGTCCCAACGTATAACCAGTTGTGCAATGGTCTTTCCATATTTTTCAGCAAGCTCCTTCAGGAGAGGGTTTTGAAATACTTCTCCTCTCATTAAAGGAGACCAGGCCTCATATTGTATCTGGTTGCGTTTGCAAAAATCGAGCAATGACTGCTGTACCAGCCTGGGGTGAAATTCATTCTGCAGCACCATAGGCTTTATGCTGCAATCATTCAGAATATCCTTTAATTGATGCTCCAGAAAATTTGACACCCCTATAGCTTTTACTTTTCCTTCAGAATATAGCTTTTCCAGGGCCTTCCAGGTTTCAACATATTTTCCCGGCACCGGCCAGTGTATCAGGTAAAGATCAATATAATCCAGTCCCAGCTTCTCCAGAGATTTGTCGAAAGCTTTAAGCGTTGCTTCAAAACCCTGATCATCATTCCACACCTTGGTGGTCACAAAGATTTCTTCCCGGAGAATTTTCGAACTTTTAATAGCTTCGCCTACCCCGTTTTCGTTCTCATAAAAAGAAGCTGTATCTATATGCCTGTACCCGGCATCGAGAGCATGGTGTACAGATTCAATGACTTCCCTGCCTTCTTTGGCCTTATAGACCCCAAGCCCAAGAACCGGCATAGCAACGCCATTGTGTAATGTGGTAGTTCCATTTATATTTCCAATATCCATTGTATCTCTTTTACATCTTCAAATTATTAGTACTCAAAAATGGCATTTTTCGATCTCTTTTCTGAAACTTCTTTACCAAAAATATAGCTGAAGATCTACACTCCCACCTAATCTTTTACTGAAAATCTAAAACTTGTTTTACTGAAATAAGTCTCTCCTGGTTCCAGGACTACTGAAGGGAAATTTTCCTGGTTTGGAGTATCCGGATAATGTTGTGTTTCAAAACAAAACCCACTTCTCTTTTCATAAAACCCCTTACCATTCTGAAGTGGCAAAGTGCCGTCCAGGAAGTTTCCGGTGTAGAGCTGCATTCCGGGTTCGGTAGTATATACCTTCAACAGCCTTCCTGACTCGGGGTGAAAGGCCGAAGCTGTGAACCGCAGTCCGTTCTCCGGCTTGTTGATCACCCAGGTGTGGTCATAACCGTTGCCCCGCTCTAGTTGCTTATGCGCCGCATTAATTTCTTCCCCGATTGCCTTAGGTTTATTAAAATCAAAAGGACTTCCTGCAACAGGAGCAAGCTGGCCGGTAGGAATGAGATGTTCATCTACCGGCACAAAATCATCTGCATTAATTTGAACCTGATGGTCCAATATGGAGTTTGTAAAGTCACCAGACAAGTTGAAATAGGCATGCTGGGTGAGGTTCACAATGGTTTTCCTGTCGGTAGTGGCTTTATATTCCACCTCCAAAGAGTTATCTTCAGTAAGGGTATAGGTCACTTCGGTCTCCAGCCGACCGGGAAAGCCCTCTTCCATGTGTTCACTAATGTAAGATAGCACAAGACTATTCTGCTTTAGTGCCTCTTTTACCTTCCACACTACCTTATCAAATCCATTGTCCCCACCGTGCAAATGATTTACCCCATTATTTTGAGCAAGCGTGTATTCCTGCCCGTCCAGGGAGAATTTGCCTTTGGCGATCCTGTTGCCGTAACGGCCAATAAGGGCCCCAAAAAAGGGATTTTCTTCCAGGTAGTGCTCCAGGGAGTCAAAACCCAAAACCACATCTTCTAAAACGCCGTTTTTATCAGGTACTTTTAAAGAAGTAATGCGACCACCGTAGGTGATAATCTTCACTTCCATTCCCTGTTCATTTCGAAGTGTAAACAGGTCTACCTGTTCCCCCTGTGCAGTAACCCCATATTTTTCTTTATGCATTGCATTCTTACTCTTACTTCTTTTGATAAACCTCATCATTTCCCTTGTACCTAAACCAGTCGAAAGCAGCTTTGTTTTCAGAAGCTTCCCCGTTTGAAGTGGTGTACATCCCAAGATTAGCACCTACAAATCCGCCTGCCACCCTCGTACTCAGGTATTTTCCGTCAAGTTCACCGCCAAGATTTTCCCATTCCGATCCAGTTTTGTAAAAGAATTTATATTCATCTTCATCAAATTCCACCTTAAAACCGATCTTTTTAGCTGAAGAAGAAAGTTTCTTGCTCGCAAGTAATTCTTCTCCGCCCTCCTTGCCTCTATAAAGCTGCACTACAGGGGAATTTCCTTCATAAGATTTTGTTATAAAATAAAAGTGGGACTCATTTTGAAAGGCTATTAATCCGGCTTTTTCGTTGGATTTTTTAGTTTCAAATTCTAAGGATACTGCCGCCTCGCCGGTCAAATGTTGCTGCCGGTGTGCAATAAAACTTGGGTTAGAAGTGCCAGAAACCGTTTCGGGCCTCGTCTTCATGACCAGGTAACCATCCCGCTCATTTAAGCTGTACCATGCTTCTTTAGGATTCCGAAGAAATAACCAGTGAAGTGCAAGTTCCTTTTCATCAAAATCTTTCCTGAACTCGAAATTACCGTTTAGCGGAAAAAGGTCTTTATTTAACGTCACACCTTCAGGAAGCGGATATTCATATTTGATCTCCTCTCCTCCCAGGTCAAAAACTGGCCAGTCATTTTCCCATTTTACAGGGGTCATAAAAGTCTCTCTTCCGGTGTTGTAAAAATCCCCTTCATAAGGCCGAACCGCAAGGAAAACCCCATACCACTCGCCATTTGGGTGCTGCACTATATCGGCATGTCCCGCTGAAGTGATGGGATTTGGCCTGTCTGGATCCAGATGTCGCTGCGTAAGAATAGGATTTTCTTCATAAGGAATAAATTCATCATCAATATTCCTGTTCCTGTAGATCATTTCTGAATGGTTTACCGCAGTACCACCTTCGGCAGTCATCAGATAATAATAGCCATTCAATTTGTAGATCCTGGGGCCTTCAGCCCAAACCGGTTTGGTAGAAATATCTACTCCGCCGTTCACCAGAATACGGTTTTCTCCTACAGTTTTCAGGTTTTCTTTATCAAATTCCATCATGCGGATGGTGCGGTGGCCATCATATAAGGGCTCATTATTTGGCGGATCGCTATTATAAACTATATAAGACTTTTCCTCGTCAAAAAATAATCCTGGATCAATTCCCAGCACTTCGGGAAGCCACACGGGATCACTCCAGGGCCCCGCAGGATCTTCGGCAGTCATTACAAAGTTCCCCTTTCCGTCCACAACTGTACAGGTGAGGTAAAAAGTTCCGTTGTCATAGCTGATATCGGGGGCAAAAATAGCGCGGGAGGTTCCAAAGCCTTCCAGGTCAATTTGATCTGGCCGGTCAATTACATTGCCTATTTGCTTCCAGTTCACCAGGTCCTTACTGTGGAAAATGGGAATCCCCGGGTAAAAGGCAAAGGTGGAATGCACCATGTAGAAATTTCCGTTACCATCATCGGTAATTGCAGGATCGGGATACCAACCTGCCAGAATTGGATTTTGAAAGGTTTCCTGGGCGCCCGCCATAAAGAAGGAACCTAAAATAAAGAGGCCTGTAAAAAGCCATTTTTGAAACCTTAATCGAAGAGAACTTTTCATGAAGTACAGCGTTTTTTTATTTTCTACTGATGACTTTTTCTGAAGCTTTTACAATGGCTTCAGCATTTAACCCATATTTCTCCAAAAGCTGTTCAGGGGTTCCACTTTCTCCAAAAGTGTCATTTGTTGCCACAAACTCCTGAGGCGCAGGATGGTTTTTCACCAAAGTACGGGCTATGCTTTCGCCAAGTCCGCCCAGGTAATTGTGTTCTTCAGCAGTAACCACACATCCTGTTTTTTTCACCGATGCAAGTACGGCTTCTTCATCAAGAGGTTTAATGGTGTGTATATTTATCACTTCGGCACTAATCCCCTTTTCTGCAAGCTGTTCCGCAGCCTGAATCGCTTCCCAAACCAGGTGGCCTGTGGCAATAATGGTGACATCGTTCCCTTCCAGTAAATGGACTGCTTTTCCTATTTGAAATTCTTCATCTGCAGGCGTGAAATTAGCCACTTTTGGCCTTCCGAAGCGCAAATACACAGGGCCTTTGTGCTCTGCTATGGCTAGTGTTGCTGCTTTTGTTTGATTGTAGTCGCAGGTGTTGATCACCGTCATTCCCGGAAGCATCTTCATAAGCCCGATATCTTCAAGGATTTGGTGAGTAGCTCCATCTTCCCCAAGGGTAACCCCTGAGTGGGAAGCGCAGATCTTGACATTCTTATCGGAATAGGCAACACTTTGTCTTATCTGGTCATACACCCTTCCTGTGGCAAAATTGGCAAAAGTTCCTGCAAACGGAATTTTTCCACCAATAGTTAAACCTGCGGCCATTCCAATCATATTGGCCTCTGCAATTCCCACCTGGAAGAAACGTTCAGGATTCTCGTCTATGAAATCCTGCATTTTCAGAGATCCTACAAGGTCGGCACAAAGAGCAACTACATTTGGATTTTTACGGCCCAGTTCAGTAAGCCCGTCTCCAAATCCGGAGCGGGTATCTTTTTTTCCTGTATCTATATATTTTTTCATTCTGTTATTCCTTTTAATAATCTCCTAAAGTTTCAGGGTTTTGAGCAAGTGCTTTCTCCAGTTGCTCATCATTTGGCGCTTTGCCGTGCCAGGCGTGCGTATGCATCATGAAGTCTACACCGTGCCCCATTTCAGAATGCATGAGGACACATACTGGTTTACCTTTTCCTGTTCGGGCTTTAGCCTCATTTAGACCGTTAATCACCTGCTTTAGGTCATTCCCGTTCTCGATCTCAAGTACATCCCATCCAAAAGCCTCAAACTTTGCCCTTAGATTTCCCATAGGAAGGACATTATCTGTACTTCCGTCTATTTGCTGCCCGTTAAGGTCTATTGTAGAGATCAGGTTATCTACTTTATTGCCGGCAGCATACATAATGGCTTCCCAGTTCTGCCCTTCCTGCAGTTCACCGTCTCCATGAAGAGTAAATACTAAATGAGAATCTTTATTTAGCTTTTTTGCCTGCGCAGCACCAATAGCTACAGACATTCCCTGCCCCAAAGATCCAGACGCAACCCTAACCCCCGGTAAACCTTCATGTGTGGTTGGATGCCCCTGTAGCCTGGAATTGATAAGCCTGAAGGTATTGAGTTCTTCTACCGGAAAATAGCCGCTTCTGGCAAGTACGCTATAGAAAACCGGGGAAATATGCCCGTTAGACAAAAAGAAAAGGTCTTCTCCAATTCCATCCATATTAAATTCAGGATTGTGTTGCATCACTTCCTGATAAAGTGCGGTAAAAAATTCTGTGCACCCCAATGAACCTCCGGGATGACCGGAATCTACTTTATGTACCTGCCGTAAAATATCGCGACGTACCTGTGTCGCAAAGTTTTCAAGTTGTTTTATATCCATAACCGTTTAATTAAAAGATTTTGCATCCTCCAGGAACTTGGCCAGTCCGCTATCGGTAAGAGGGTGTTTTAAAAGTCCGTCTATTGAAGAAAGAGGCCCTGTCATGACATCAGCCCCAATTTTAGCGCAATTAACCACATGCATGGTATGCCTTATGGAAGCCGCCAGGATTTGTGTTTCAAATCTATAGTTGTCATAGATTTGACGAATCTCTGCAATTAACTGCAAGCCATCGGTAGAGATATCATCAAGCCTTCCCAAAAACGGAGAAACATAAGTCGCTCCTGCTTTTGCAGCCAGTAAAGCCTGCCCTGCTGAAAAAACCAGGGTACAGTTAGTACGTATTCCTTTATCAGAAAAATATTTGATAGCCTTTATCCCCTCTTTGATCATAGGAACTTTCACTACGATTTGTGGATGCAGCTCTGCCAGTTCTTCGCCTTCCTTTACTATCTCGTCAAAAGTTGTGGCTATTACTTCCGCAGAAACGTCACCATCAACAATTTCACAAATATCTACATAGTGCTTTAGGATATTATCCCTTCCTCTTATGCCTTCTTTTGCCATTAAAGAAGGATTGGTGGTTACTCCATCCAAAACACCCAGTTCCTGTGCTTCCCTAATCTGATCAAGGTTGGCAGTGTCAATAAAAAATTTCATATCTACGCTTTCTTATTAATTCAAAATAAAATGATCAACCTACTTGTTGTCATTTTTACTATAAGGCAAGATAAAAAATAATACTGACATTTAACGTCTCTTTAAGGAAAAGATTCTCCTAAGGCATCATAAGTAAGAATCTACTACTGCTGCTATAATCCTTACTATGACCTTTTTTTATATTTCTTCAGAAAAAAATCCCGAACAAAAAAAGGCCGCCTTTTCAGGCAGCCTTTTCGGGAATTCATTCTAATTTTACTAATCTAATTTTCTAAAATTCCCCTGGGCATCAAATTCTACTTCCACACCATTGGATAGTTCAATTTCCTGCTCCTTTTTTTGCTTTTCCCATCCTACTACCTGCTCATCTGCATGGTTAGCACTTAAATAAGAAGCAATTTTGGAAGGCAAAACTGAAGTAGGAATTGCTTCCCCGTTCTCACTGTCGATTTCAACAATATTCCCGTTCTCATCAAAATCCAGCTTTACTCCGTTAGAAAGCCTAACTTCGTACTTGTCGTCTTCCCAAATTTGCCAGTTACTGTTTTCATTCACTTGTGCCACAGAAACTGAGGAAAAGTGCTGATTAACATAATCCTGTGCCGTGCGAGGCAGGTTGTTTGTATTTGTCTGTGCAAACAATCCAATTGAGAATAGCGCGCAAAACGCTGATACAACTACTTTTTTCATAACTTGTTTTTTTAATTTGAAGCGAAATAAGCACCAAAAACTGGAAGAAATTAGGAAAAGCCTGATTTCCGAATCCTAAATCTTTCCCAAATTCAAGGCTACCTTTGAAACTATGAAGATCCTGATTATTGAAGACGAAAAAGACATGAGACAGAATATGCAGGCTACGCTCGAGAAAGAAAATTTTCTTGTAGAGCCTGTAGCCACCTATGCCCAGGCCATGTCAAAAATAGGAGTTTACGATTACGACTGCATCTTATTAGACATTGGCCTGCCCGATGGCAATGGCCTGGAGATCCTCAAAACGCTAAAAGAAAAGGGCTACAGTGATTCGGTCATTATAGTTTCGGCTAAAGATTCTATTGACGATAAGGTGCACGGCCTTGAATTGGGTGCCGACGATTACCTGCCCAAACCTTTTCACATGGCCGAGCTCAATGCCCGCGTGAAGGCCGTGCTGCGCCGTAGAAAACTTGAAGGAAACAATCTTTTAGAAGTGGGAAATGTGGCCATAAACATTAACAACCACCAGGTGAGCGTTAACGGCGAAGACCTGGAGTTGAACCGCAAAGAATTTGACGTACTCTTCTACCTTTGCACCAACCAAAACCGCCTGGTAAGCAAATCGGCACTGGCCGAGCATGTTTGGGGAGATTATATAGACCAGACAGATAATTTTGACTTTATCTATTCCCAAATTAAAAACCTGCGGAAGAAATTATGCGACAAAAATGCCGAAATTGAGATCAAAGCCGTCTACGGAATAGGCTATAAGCTCCTGGTTCCATGAAACTGCTCAACTACACCACCACATACTTTGCAGTGATCCTCATCTTTTTGCTGGGGCTGTGGGCCCTTATTTTTTATTTTGAAATCCTTGACGAGATCTACGACAGCATGGATGACGGGCTCGACAACCAGAAAATGCTGGTGATAAGACAGGCAAGAGAAGATCCTTCCATTCTTGAAAAAAGGGCTTTTGAAGATGGAAAATACATCATAACGCCCACCACACCTCAGCACAGCCGCAATTTTAGAGATGCTTACCGCGATACGCTCATGTTCATGGAAAATGAATCTGAATATGAGCCGGTGCGCCTGCTCGAAAGCGTTTTTCAACAGAATGGGGAATTCTATAAAATTAAGGTGGTCACCTCAATGGTTGAAGAAGACGACCTGCGAAAAGAGCTCTTCTTTTCTTTGATATGGCTCTATCTGGGTTTGATCCTTACCATACTCTTGCTGAATAATGTACTTCAGAAGAAGGCCTGGAAGCCATTTTACAGGCTCCTTCACCAGCTTGAAAAATTCAGCATAGAGAAAGACAATAAAATCAGGTTTGAAAAGACAAAAATTGAAGAATTCCAGCTGCTGAATGACAGGATAGACCGCTTGCTGAAAAAATCTGTAGAAAGCTATAAGAGTCAGAAAGAATTTATCGAAAATGCTTCCCATGAGCTGCAAACGCCCCTGGCCATAAGCATCAACAAGCTCGAATTAATGGCCGAAAATGCCAATTTACCTCCTGCCCAAATGGAAGAGCTGGGCACGGTGCTGCACAGCCTGGAACGGCTTACCCGGCTTAACAGGTCACTCCTGCTACTGTCGCGTATTGAAAACAGGCAGTTTGCTGAAACGGAAAAGATCAACTGGAACGCCCTGGTAAAGCAGATTATCAACGAATTTGAAGATTTTGCCAACCACCGGCAGGTGACAATACATCTTTCTGAAGAAACCCAGATTGAACACACCGGCAATAAAGACCTGGCCGGGATCCTTATTTCAAACCTCCTCAAAAATGCCATTTTTCACACCCCTTCCGGAACAGCTGTTAACATAAAAATTTCTTCGGAAGGAATTCAGTTTGCAAATCCGGGGACAGCGCCATTAGAAAAGGCTAAAATCTTCAGCAGATTTAAGGGCGCCGAAAAAGAAGACTCCAACGGACTTGGCCTGGCGATTTCAAAAGCCATAGTTGAGAAAATGGGTCTGGAATTAGATTACAGCCACGCCAATAAAAACCACATTTTCAGCATTTCTTTTTAAAGTTCCCAATTCTTTCCAGTTTCCATTCCCAAATTAGTCGAAAGAAAAATAAGAAAAAGTGATATCAAGAGGTTTATTCTTGCTGCTGACGGGCATTTTGTTGTGGTCTTGCGACAATGATGACTATCCCTATGCAAAAGTGCCCTCTGTAGTACGAAATGAATTCTGGACCCAGTACCCCGATGCTACAGATGCGGTATTCATTGAACTGGGAGAAAATTACGAGGTAGATTTTGAGATAAACGGCGAAGATGCTGCGGCAGTGATTAGTACCTCGGGAAATATCCTGAAAGAGAAAAAGGAAATTGAATGGAGTGACCTCCCCTCTGCAGTACAGCAGAGCCTCGACAACACTTACAGGCAAAAAAAAATTGAAGATCCCGAATGGGTGAGAATAGGAGAAAAAATTTATTACCAGGCAGAGGTGAGCCGGTTGCTTTTAGATAAAAAAATTGTGCTCACCGCTGCAGGTAAAATTGATACTAACCTGAATTACTGGAAATAAAAGAGTCATGAAAAAGATCATTTTTGGAATACTGGTTCTGGCCATTGCGGGCATTGGTTATTTCTCCTTTAAGGAAAAACCTTCAGAAAACAACACTAAAGAAGATTACAAGATCCTTCAGAAGTGGGATTTGCCCGAGGTGCTTAATGAAATTTCGGGCATTGCATGGATTGATGAATATCGTGTTGCCTGTGTGCAGGATGAAGATGGCATTATCTTTATCTACAATTTAAATACTTCCGAAGTAGAGGGAAAAACCTCTTTTGGGGATGGCGGGGATTATGAAGGTATAGCTGTGGTCAAAAACAACGCTTACGTACTGCGAAGTGACGGGGTGCTTTTTGAAGTGGACAATTTCACCGGAGATAAGCCACAGGTGCAGAAGCATGTTACAGAAACGAACAAATTCAGCAAAATCAACCTGGAAGGTTTATGCGCCGACTCAAAGAACAACCGACTCCTGCTGGCCGTAAAAGAAGGTAAAGATTTTGAGGAACAAAAAGGAATTTACGCCTTCAATTTAAACAACAAAGATTCTGATAAAGCCCCCCTTTTTATGCTTCGGCTTTCAGATCCCGTTTTTAAGTCTGTAAAAGCCGAGCTGAAAGAAAAATTTTCGCCCGGAGAGATCGGAATTCACCCCAAAACCGGCGAGTACTATATTCTTGACGGCACCAGGCCAAAGCTTCTAATCACCGATAAAGACGGGGTTCCAAAGGAGTTATTCATGTTCCGGTCTAAAGATTTTGGAAATCCCGAAGGCCTCACTTTTAGTCCGAACGGTGACCTCTACATCTCAAATGAAGCCGAAGATGCGCCTGCCAACATTTTAAAGATCTCACTAAACCGCAAAAAATAGTACCCAGAGTAGTACGGAGAGCACATTTTCTCCTGCTACTCAAAAAGGCGCAGAGCCTATTATGACTAAGCCCAACAAAATCTTATGGAAAAACAACAATCAATTGAAACTGCATCGGTAAAGCAGAGTAAACTTCCGCTTTATATATCGGCTGCTATTATCATATCTGTTGTCCTTGCCTACTTCTTTATTCCCGGGGTACAATCCTGGCTTTCTGAAGCATGGAACGTGCTTACCAGTGACGACAACGCACGCATAAAAGAATGGGTGGGAAATTTTGGCTGGTTTGGGCCGGTAGTCCTGGTGCTTACCATGATCGCACAAATGTTCCTGCTGGTTATTCCTACCATTGCCCTTATGGTGGTTTCGGTATTGGCCTACGGGCCGGTTTGGGGGAGCGTTATCATCCTGGTTTCGGTATTTTCAGCCTCATCTGTGGGTTATTTTATTGGGCGCTACTTTGGACCTGTGATCGTGGAGAAGCTTATTGGCCACAAAAATGAAAAAAAGATAAGCGATTTTATAGATGATTACGGGTTTTGGGCCGTTATAGTGACGCGGCTTAACCCCTTTCTTTCTAATGATGCCATTAGTTTTGTGGCCGGCATCCTCAAGATGGGCTACTGGAAATTTATTGGCGCCACTATGGTAGGAATCGCGCCACTCACGCTTTTTATTGCTATTATTGGAAAAAGTACTGATGCTCTTAAATCAGGACTCTTATATGGTTCAATTATTAGTTTAATCCTCTTTGGCCTGTACGTGTACTGGGACAGGAAAAAAAGAAAATCAGGTAAAAAATCTCACGCATAGCCCATGAAACCTTTTAATGTAAACCGAACTGCAGTTCTTATTGTCTTCATTTTTTCAGGTTTGAACCTGGCTTATGCCCAGGATCAACAATCCTGGTTTTACGAAAATGAGTTTGATGTCTCTATTCCCGTTCAGGAAAAATGGACTATGGAGGTGGGAGTTGGGAACCGGGGACTCCTTCAGGAGCGGGAAAATGGAGAGCAAGTATCGGGTTATGAGCACCAGCACCTCGAACTTAATTATTTCGCAAATTACAACCTTCGGGAAGCTTCTGTTTTGAGCCTGGGCCTTAGATACCGTTTTAAAGAACTCTTTGATGATTCCGAAACAAATGAATTCCGAATTATTGAACAACTGGAGCTGAAGCCGCTTAATTCGGCCTTATCACACAGGTTTCGGCTTGAGCAGCGGTTCAGGGAAGAAGTGACGCACCGGGGCCGCTATGAATTGGGCTTTTCGACCCCCATAAACGACGAACTTTCTTTTGAAGCCGCCACAGAAGCCCTTTACTCCGTTACCGTACACTTCAAACCCGAAGCCGAGCAGCGGTTCTCTATAGGGCTCAAAAACAGCTCTTTTAAAGACCTGGACCTTGGCCTTAGCGTGGAATACAGAATGGAAAATTATGCGCGCGACCTTGCGCATGAATTCTTTTTAGGGACCGGGGTTTCGCTTTCCCTCTAGAACAATCACTATTGCCCGCCCTCTACTCTGACGGAAACCTTCAGGCTTCGGCTAAGGTTTTTCTTCCATTTTTTTCTGAAAAGATCTCTTCTGAAAAATTTCTTTTGCTGAAGTTCTCCTGAAAGCTTCAGAAAATATAATCATGCAGGAAGCTTATCCTTCAGCAAAAACTTCAGCATAAAATGCCATTTTTGAGAGCTAAGCTGCCTGATGCTTGTTTCAGCAAAGAAAACATTTGTTTCAATCTCTATTTTGGGTTATATTAAGATCGTTTAAAACCCGATTTTAATTTAAAATATACCTCATGAAAGGAAAACTGACTATACTCTTGCTGCTCATTACCCAATGTATTGTTGCCCAGCAAAATGTACTCACCCCCCAAGATGTGGCTAAACTGGAATATGTGACCAGCGCGGTTATGGCGCCAGAAGGAGACAGGATCATTTACCAGAAGGTGGTTCCGGCAGATCCGCTTCAAAAGAATGTCCCGGCCAGCACCCACCTTTATGTTTACGATGTAAAATCGCAAACTTCAACGCCTTTGGTGACAGAATACAGTACCTCAAATTTGAGGTACAGGCCAGGACAGAACAGCATTAGCTTTTTGACCCGTCAAAAAGGGGATTCTGCGACCTCCCTTTACGAAATCCCTGTGGGAGGCGGAACTCCACAAAAGATCTTTGAGTTTGAATCTTCCATTTCTTCTTATGACTGGCATCCGCAGGGGCAAAAACTGGTCTTCACCTCCAGGGTCACGGGCGATGATGAAAAATCAGGTTTACCTTATGAGCCGGAAATTTATGAAACCAATCTTACCAATTCCTCTGCTTTTGTTGCCGATTTAAGTGGGGGCCAGCCCGATAAATTGCAGGTGGAAGGAAATGTTACCGGCGCGCAATGGAGCCCAGACGGCACAAAGCTGGCCGTTAGCGCTGCCCCTTCATCGCTGGTCGATGACTTCTATACAAGCCAGAAAATATATATTGTCAACCCGCAATCACTGGATGTTACTGCACAGGTTGAACATAAGGCCAAGCTGGGCGCCCTAAAATGGAGCCCAAATTCTGAAAAAATTGCATTCATAGCAGGAAAGGATGAAAACGACCCTATTGACGGGCGTATTTTTATAGTTAAGGCTACCGGCGGTTCACCACAAATCCTGCAACAGGATTTTAAAGGCATGTTCCACGACCTTGACTGGAAAGACGACAAGACCCTGAGCTTTCTTGCAAGTGAAGGCGTTTACAGCAGCCTTGGCACCCTCAAATTAGACGGTAAAATGCAAAAGCTTTACAGTGACAATACCGTAAATGTTACTTCCTTTTCACAAAATGCCAAAAATGAGATCGCTTTTGTAGGGAACACCGCTCAACATCCGGGAGAACTTTTTCTTCTGAAAAAAGCAAATGCTGATGCCAGAAGGCTTACCGATTCAAACCCCTGGTTAAAAGATGAAACTTTTGGAGAGCAGGAAGTAATCACTTACAAAGCTGCTGACGGGTTGGAAATTCAGGGAATTTTAATTCATCCTGTGAACAATTCGGGGAAAAAACCTTTGATCACTGTGGTTCATGGAGGGCCCGAAGCGCATTACGACAATGGCTGGCTTACCAATTACAGCATGCCCGGCCAGGTTGGTGCCGGTGATGGTTATGCCGTGTTTTATCCAAATTACAGAGGAAGCACCGGCCGCGGGGTAGAATTTGCCATTTCGAGTCAGGGCGATCCCGGCGGAAAAGAATTTGATGATATTATTGACGGCATAGATTATCTTATTGAAAATCAAAATGTAGACGAAGACAGGGTTGGCGTTACCGGCGGATCTTACGGAGGTTATGCCACCGCCTGGATGTCTACACGCCATACCGGGAGGTTTGCTGCCGGGGTAATGTCGGTTGGGATTAGTAATAATATCTCAAAATGGGGAACCAGTGATATTCCTGAAGAGATGTTTTTAGTGCACAGCCGAAAAAGGATTTGGGATGACTATCAGTTTTTTCTGGAGCGCAGCCCCATTTTTTATGCAGACCAGGCAAAAACCCCACTTTTGATCCTGCACGGGAAAGAGGATACGCGCGTATATCCGGGCCAGTCATATGAACTGTACCGCCATATTAAAACCAGGACCGATACGCCCGTAAGGCTTGTTCTCTATCCCGGAGAAGGTCATGGCAACCGAAATTCTACCGCCAGGTATGACTTCAACCTAAGAATGATGCGCTGGTTTAACACCTATTTGAAAAACAAAGACAGTGAAATGCCTGAAACCCATCTTGCTCCTGCCGGTAAATAAGTAAAAGAGAATTTGGACCTGTTAAGCTGAAGCCGTAACTGAAAGCCGGGAAATCCCAGACATCACCCTTCAGAAATGGCATTTTTCACAGCTATTTTGTGACAGGGTTTAAATTTCAGAGGTTCGATTATCTCCTTCAGCTTTAAAAAAGCTTGTCTAAAAATGCCTTTTTAGACAAGCTTTTTTATGTACTGTTTCTAAACTAACTCGCGAGGCATGTTTATATTTGAAGAAAATTAAGCCTGGTGGAGCTTGTAAAAAAGTTAGAGAACAATCAAAGTCTGCAGTACATCATAGGCCTGGGCTGCATTTTTCTTGTTTCATTAATCTGCTATTTATTCATCAATATTATTGGCTATCATGTTGTAGCCCTTATTTTGCTGCTGGCGGTCTCAGTACTGGCCATGTTCCTGGAAACATTTCCGATAGTAATTATAGCCATTGCAAGTGCCTTAATCTGGAATTTCCTATTCATCCAGCCGCGTTCTACCCTTAGCATCACCACTCCCGAAGACGCCCTGCTCTTTCTTATGTATTTTGTGGTGGCCGTGATGAACGGCGTTTTTACTTCCAGGATAAGAAAAGCAGAGGCCGTGGCAAGGCAGCGAAAAGAAAAAGAAAAGACGTTACAGCTTTACAATACCATGCTCAATTCGCTTTCGCATGAGCTAAAAACGCCGATCTCGACCATAATTGGAGCTGTAGATACCCTTAAGATGAATTCCGGAAAGATTTCTGAAGACAACAAAACCGAACTGTACAGCGAGATAGAACTTGCCGGTAACAGGCTGTACAGGCAGGTAAACAACCTTTTGAGCATGAGCCGCCTGGAATCAAATTTCTTCAGGCTTCAGCTGGACTGGTATGACATAAAGGAAATAGTCAACACCGTAATTGTCAATAATCCAAAAGAATCTCATAAGATCAATCTTTTGTCTTCCGAAGATCTTCCGCTATTTAAGATTGACGGCCCATTAATTGAACAGGTGATACACAATATTGTTCACAATGCGCTGGAATATACCCCTGCCGGCTCAGAAATAAATATTTCGGTTAATTTTGAAGCCGGAAGCCTTGTTATTCAAATTTGTGACAATGGCCGTGGCTTTCCCGAAGACAAACTTGAACAGGTGTTCGAAAAGTTTTACCGGCTTCCAGATACCGCAACGGGCGGCACAGGGTTGGGACTTTCTATTGCAAGAGGTTTTACAAATGCCCATAACGGCACTATTACATTAGAAAATTTAAGTTCGGGAGGCGCAAAATTCACTATTTCTATTCCTGCTGAAGTTACCACCTTAAATATGATGCAAGATGAATAAAGGGGAGATCCTTATTATTGATGATGAGCCGCAAATAAGAAAGCTGCTGAAGATTGTTCTTGAAAGCAATGATTACAAAGTGGTGCAGGCTGTTGATGGAATGGAAGGTTTGCACCTCGCCGCCAATCATTCTCCCGAACTCATTATCCTGGACCTGGGTTTACCCGACAGGAACGGCCATGAAATCTTAAAAGATTTACGAAACTGGTTCGAAAAATCAATAATTATACTCTCGGTACTCGATTCGGAAGAAGATATTGTAAAAGCTTTGGACAATGGTGCAACAGATTATCTTACCAAGCCTTTTAGAACCGGAGAACTACTGGCAAGGATTCGCTCTTCCATGCGCCTTAACCAAAATATTGAATTGCAACAAACAATTTGCGCAGACGACCTGGAAATTGACCTTACCTCACGGAATGTTTATAAAGATAAGGAGATGGTAAAACTCACCTCTACCGAATACAACCTCCTGGTTCTCCTTGCAAAAAATCAGGGCAGGGTACTTACTCACCAGTACCTCCTGAAAAGCATCTGGGGGCCTGGCGCTCAAACCGAAACCCAGTATTTACGGGTATTTATCGCCCAGTTGAGAAAAAAGCTTGAGAAAGACCCCAACAAGCCACAACATTTTATTACCGAAAGCGGGGTGGGCTACAGGTTTTTATAATCTTTATAAAATCTTTATACCTATCTCCTAATCTTTACACTCTCCTTATATTATCCAAATTACCTTTGTTGTTCTTTTTTATGGAGAAGAACACGGGAACATCCAGGCACAGCAATAAAATAACTCTTCAAACACTAGCAGTGGGTGAAGATGATCCTGATGTTTGCACCTGTTCAGTGCAAATGACCTGTAAGCCTTGCAATAACCGGAAAGAACTAATTCCTCAAATTTGAATTTTCCAAACCTTCAAAAACGGGAAAAAATCGAAAGGAGGCTCAGCATTTTAAAAAGGTCCTCTTTTTTGCTCAGTCTGTTTACAGTTTGCCTGATCGTATTTGACCTTGGCTTCACCCATAGATCTGAAACCGAACTTTATCTCACCGATTTTTACCTTATCGCGCTGCTCGTAGGAAGCACAACAATCCTGGTAAGGTATGGGGTTTCCCGACAAAAGTTCCCTCTTAAGGTGCGGTTCTTTGACAGCACGATTTTTATTTTGAATATTTTATTGATCGTTGTAAGACTTGATCTTTCGCTGGAACTTGTGCCATTCCTGGAGTTTTTCAACAACATGGGCTGGCTCTACCTGGCGTTGTTTATTTATTTTATCAGGGAATTTTCAGCTATCAGATTAAATTTTAACCGAAAGCTGCTCAACCCTGCACAGTTGTTCATGGCCAGCTTTTTAGGCCTTATCTTAATAGGAACTTTACTTCTAATGCTGCCCAGGGCTACCCATGAAGGAATTTCGGCCGTAGACGCGCTCTTTACTGCGACAAGTGCTGTTTGCGTCACAGGCTTGATCGTTGTAGATACCGGCACCTACTTTACCAGCCTGGGACAAACCATTATCCTTATTCTCATTCAGTTAGGCGGCCTGGGGATTATGACCTTTGCCAGTTATTTCTCCTACTTCTTCCGCGGAAAAAGCTCCTATGAGAACCAGATCATGCTGAAAGACATGACGAATTCTGAAAAAATAGGGGAAGTGTTTAGTGTGCTTAAAAAGATTGTTTTGCTCACCCTGGCTATAGAAACTATTGGGGCCATACTCGTATTTGTGAATTTAGATCCGAACATTGTAAAGGGATTTGTAGATCAGGTATTTTTTTCCATTTTCCACAGTATTTCCGCTTTCTGCAATGCCGGATTCTCAACGCTTGAAAACAGCCTGTACGAACCGGAATTCAAGTTCAATTATTCCCTTCAGTTAATTATAGTCTTCCTGTTTATTCTGGGAGGAATCGGTTTTCCCATACTTTTTAATTTATATAAGTACTTCACTTATTACTTTAAGAACCAGTATGCCAGGATTCAGCACCCGGCAAATTCGATATACGTGCCGTGGGTGATCAACATAAATACCCGTATCGTTTTAGTAACAACTTCAATTTTGCTGGTGACAGGAACCCTTTTATTTTATTTTTTTGAATACGATAATACGCTTGATGAACATTCGCAATTTGGCAAGCTGGTGGTATCCTTCTTTGGTGCCGCTACTCCAAGAACAGCCGGATTTAATTCGGTTGACATGAGTGCCCTCAACTTCTCTACCATCATGATTATTTGATTCTCATGTGGATAGGGGCATCCCCAAGTTCTACTGGAGGAGGGATTAAGACCAGTACTTTTGCCCTTGCCACGCTCAACTTTATTAGTCTGGCACGAGGCAAAGACAGAGTAGAAGTATTCAGAAGACAAATTTCTGATATTTCCATAAGAAGAGCTTTTGCCATCATCTCCCTCTCCTTAATGGTAATAGGGACTTCTATTTTTTTAATTGCATCTTTTGATGAAGAAAAGACGCTGTTGAGCATTGCTTTTGAATGTTTTTCGGCATATAGTACAGTAGGCCTTAGTATTGGGATAACCTCGCAGTTGAGTGAGGCCTCAAAAATGGTAATAATCGCCACAATGTTCATTGGCCGGGTGAGCATGTTGACCATCCTAATTGCGCTGCTGAGAAGGGTTAAGTATCTTAATTATAAATATCCGCAGGAAGACATATTAATGAACTAAGCTATGAAATACATCATAATTGGATTGGGGAATTTTGGAGCTTCGCTTGCTGAAAAGCTCACCAAAATGGGCAATGAAGTGATTGGAGTAGACATGAATATGAGCAAGGTTGAAGCCATAAAAGACAAGATCACTCATGCCGTAAACCTAGACTCCACAGATATTACAGCCGTGTCAAGTTTACCCCTTAGCGATACCGATATAGTAATTGTGGGCATTGGGGAAGACAAAGGGGCAAACATCATGGCCACTGCTTTAATGAAGCAACTGCATGTTAAACGCCTGATAAGCAGGGCAGTTTCCCCACTTCAGGAAATGGTGCTAGAAGCTATGGGCGTAGACGAAATCATTCATCCTGAAGAAGAGACCGCAGAAAGATGGGCCAAAAAGCTCAACCTGCACGGGGTGGTAGACTCTTTTGAGGTTAACCGCGACTACAGTATTATAGAAACTGAGATCCCTGCCGAATTTGACGGAAGAACTCTCGAGGAAATAGGCCTTAAGAGAAAATATGATATCATTGTTCTCACCACAATCAAGATCACCAGGGAGAAGAACGAGATTGGCACAAACAGGGATGTTTCGACTGTACAGGGGGTAGCCTCGGCCAAAACGATTTTGCACAAGCACGATATTATGGTGCTCTACGGAAATAACAAGAATTTAAAAAAACTGCTAAAAGATCAGGAAAGATATTAGTGTAAAACAGGAATACCCAAAACTCTGTGTTCCCGGTATTCCTGTTTAAATTATTTCTAAGCTCTGTTATTCCCAATCTGGCATAGCCGCGTTTTCTATTAGCATCTCTCTATCGTCTTCATTCCCTGTACTATTACCAGTATTTACAGGCATGGTATATATATCTTTGGGCGATAAATCATCATTTGAGGTATTTACAAAAATCACTTCAGCTTCATTAGGAGAAAATCTTGGGTCAAGGTCATTAGTCCCATCTGGTTTTTCTACTGAAAGATTTTGAAATTGCCTGGTTGAAAAATCATATATAAACAATTCTGAATCGAGTCTTCGATATGAATCACTTCTAAATCCGGAACTGTCATAAGTGTAGAGTATTTTATCTCCCTGCAAAGAAAGGTCTATCCCTCCCAAAGCACCTTCAACATTATTTAATATTCTCTCCTGAATTTCCCCTTCAAAATTAATGGTCAAAAGATCTGCATCATAACCGTTACTGTTGTTGGTGATTAAGGCAATTGTTTGGTTATCTTCACTAACATCTATTTCGGTAATAAAATCACCATTGGGAGTTTGGTATATCATGGTATTACCTCCCCCTGTTGCATTTACCTTATAAAGTTTTCCAAAATTGGGATATAGAAGACTCGAACCGTCATCGGCCCAGGCAATATCTACCTGTTCCATATTAAATCCATTTACAGGAATTGCAGAAGTTACCTGTATCTTTTGAGAACCATCACTGTTCATAGTAAAAAGATGAGTTTGTGCTCCTACAGTTCTTAAAAAGGCAATTTTATTGGAGGAGTTATTCTTGCGAGGCCTAAAGCTGTTGTTTGCTGACGAAGTAAGTTGTAATTCAACACCTTCGCTATTCCTGGCAAAAATAACACTGTTTCCGTTTATAGTTCGGGTAAACAAGATCCTGTTTTCAGAAACATCAAGAGTATTAAAAGCATAAATTGGGCTTAAAACATCGGCGTTAATGTCATCTGATGCTGTGACCTGCCAAAAATATTTTGTATTATATCTAAGTCCTTCTACAGTATAGGTTGTATCTTCAATTTCTTCCACGCGAAGAACTTCTTCATCTTTGTCATTTCTAATTTCCAGAGTATAAACAAGATCATCATCATCGGGATCTGAAGAAGTCCAGGAAAATTCCACAGGGACATTAATATCCTGGGCGTTATCTTCAGGGGAAACAGCTGCAGGCGCAGAAGGCTGTTTATTACCAGCGGTTTCCTGCTGCATCTCAAATACCACATTTACAACAGCATCGGGCATTAGCGAAGCTCCTTCAAATTTTGTTATCAACCCTTCTTTCCTTGCTTCTACCGAATAATCATCAGCGGGAATATCTTTTAATGAAAAGCTTCCGTTTTCATCAGTAAACACTGTACTGGATGCGGGATTAGTGGAAATACGTGCATTCTCTACCGGTTCATTTGTGCCTTCCTCCACTACAGTTCCTGTAATGGTACCAAACCCTGTTTCATCAAGAGTATCTTCACTACAGGCAGAAGCAATAAAGATAACAGCTAGCGATAGTATATAATTGAATTTATTCATTTTCTTAATTGTTATTGTTATTGGCCACTCGGCTCTTTCCGAAGTAGATATTAATACCGGCTCCAAAAAGAAAATAATGGTCATCTCTTTGACCGTTGACCCTAAAATCTAACTCATCTGAAAACAGTACATTGTGCTCACCAAAGATCTTTATCCCGAGACCTGGAGAGATTAAATATTCAAGCCCACCTCCATATCTCACCTTTACAAAACCACCAGACATATCTTCTGGAGTATTAGAAGCCAACGAAAAGGTATAACCGGGACCTCCATAAAGGAATGGGTTCAACCTGTCGTAAGGGAGGACGTTATATTTAAGATCTACCCCCACGCCTATCATATTTTCATCAAAAGACCCTCCATTTCTCAGAGAAAAGAATTCTCCTGAAGCTTTCAAAGAGAAAAAAGGAGACAGCGGGAAATCATATTCCAGGCCGGTAGCATAACCTAATGGCTTCTCTGAGTAATCTCCACTTAGAATAGATGCGCCTGCATTTATTCCCAAATAACCTCCATCCTTACGCTCTACATAATTCCTATTATAGAGTTGACTAAGATCTGCTTCGGTTTCTTCAGTATGATAGTCGGACACCAGTTCAACAGCAACCGATTCATCTTTTGGGGTCCAAAGCTTGTCTTCAATACCTTCGACGATTAGATTCTCCACAGCCTTTTCAATAGCCTCTTTAACCGCTAATTGCACCGGTTCATTCCGGGTAAAACCGACTTCGGCTTCAAGAAGCCTCTGGAAATTGACATACCTGTAAAGATTTGCATCGAGCGCTTGTGATAAGATCGTTTTACTTACATATATATTTTTAAGGATCTTTCCACTTGAAGTGGACACGGCTCGAAGGTAGATCGTGATCCTGTCCTGACGGTACTGCGTACTTCCTCCAACCCCAAAATACCTGGCACCCATTCCGCCGGTAATTATATTGGTATCATAAGATACCACGCCTCCTTCAAGAAGCACACCTGCATATAAAAGTGGCGGCACCTGCGGTTGATTCTGGGAATTTCCCTGATATTCCTGCCTTGTAGACCGTATAATATTACGTTCATTCAACAGGTTTCCGATATTTTCCCGCTCAATAGCAGTAAACCATCCTGATTCCTCTAGAGCTTCAATGAGGATAGAGGTGGCTCCCTGAGTTACTGCGGTACTAAAAGTACTACCAACTTCTGAGGCCTTATACTGGCCAGTAAGATCTCTAAAATTGTAAACTCCCACCACCACCGGTTCCATAGGAGGAGGTAGGGCGCGGAGTCTTTCGGTCACCCTGGAGGTTTCTCCAATTCGGGCTTCGGTAAAATCAATTGGCTGATTAAAATAAGTTCCACAAGAGGTTATAAAAATAATACAAACACCTGCAGCAATACTGTATAAATGCTTCATGAACTTAGTAGGTTATTTAATTTGGGATGATGATCTGGGTTTGTTCTCCAGTATTAGTATCCAGTATGTTTATTACAAGACCTTCATTTGAGGGATATATATCAACAGCCAAACTTCCAAAAGTATACCCGCCGGCCTCAAGATCGCCACTACCAAATTGTTCGGTAAATAATCTTCGGCTTACCTGACCTAAAAGTTGTGAATTTAAATTTTGTGTAAATCTTTCCAATTCTGTTTGACGAGCATTTCCCGTGGAAGCATTTGGATCTTTAAAGGAGTTTTGTGCTTCTGCCGAAGCTAAAAGCCATTGAGAATTATAAGGATTTCCACCAAAGGCAGGATTTTTGGGAGTATAAACCAGATCCTGCGCATGTAAATTAAAAGCAAAAAAAAGAGAGCAAAGTAATAGTAGTCTTTTCATTGGAGTAGGTTGGGTTAGTATTTGGTGTTGTATTCATTTCTATTTTCAAGATATTCCAGATATCTGTTTACCTGCCGCAAAGCCACATCAGCCTGTTCTTTTAAATAATCCAGTTTTGGCCGTGCAAAAAATTGGTGCACTATCCTGTCTTCTACTTTTACCGTAATCCTGGTGGTGCGGCCAAAACTTATCACCTCATCTACATGTATTATACTACTGGTCTTTTTTGGACTGAGACTGTAGTTCTGATAAAAGTAATCATAAAAATCTTTTCCGGGTTTGGTCTTAGTCCTCTCGGTAACTATTCCTTCCAGTTTTATTCCTTCGTTTTCCTTTTGAAAGGACATTTGATTTTCAAGGTTGTCCTGCTCTTCTTCATCATAGACTTTTCTTGCTGTTCCAAGAATTTTGTCATCAACATCATATAGCACCAGAAGTAAGATTGTTCTTTGTGATGAATTTATTGATACGGAAGTTTTCGAAAGCTGTTTAGTTTCATAAGGTCCTAAAGTAAACCTGCCAGACTGGGAATTTTTTGAAGAATTATTCCTATCATCTGAAGTGATCACAGAAAGCTCGTATCGCAAACTGAAGTCGGTTTCTGTCTTGTTTGTGGCTACTCCAGTTACTTCCAAAATGTCATTCTGAATATCATAAGTATTAATAATAGCTTCTACCTCTGCATTAAAATGTTGTGCGGAGGTCAGACTATAAAAAAGAAAAACCGGTAATATATACCAGTGCTTACCATGCAAATATTTATTATTTCCGGTCATTTAAAATTGCGAACAATTACAGTTTGGGATTCTCCCGTCATTTCAACTTTAAGATTATTTCCTATAGAATTAGATCCAAAACTTTCGAATTGATGATCATTACCATTTTGAAGAATATTCAAATTAAAAACCGTTTTAGGCTCACTATCAATTGCCAATACAGAATTATAATTACCAGTTTGTATCACTTTCCCCGAAACTTCTTTAGAATTTACATTTATGAAATTATCATTACCCCTACCGTTTTGGTAAAGAGAAAAATCTATTTTATCTGATATAATATTTACTTTAGATTTATTATCAAAGCCAACTTGGAGAATATAAATATTTTCTCTAAGATCCAGTTGATAATGTTTATTCTGGGAAAAGTTGTTAGTCACTTCTGAATGAATAGTCAAGTCATATTGTAACTTACTTTTGAATAAATTACTATTATTATTTTGTTCTTGACTATAGATACTACAAGCCATGAAGGAGAAAATAATATTTATTAAAAAGAATATCTTCATAACATCAAAATTTAATTAGAGGACAGTTTATAAAACTGTCCTCTAATTGTTCTAAATCTTTTAATTAGCTGGTGCACTAGTTGACTGCCATACACTTGCAGAATTACTATCTCCATTTTGGAGGATAGAACTTACTCCAGACAAACCACTACCTCCATTATTTCCATGTTGATCAACTGTAGCCGCATTGGACATACCGTTTTGAGTTATAAAAGAATCATAATTAGATCCTTGGGCAACATCTGCAAAATTGGAAGTACCATTTTGAGTTATATAAGAATTACTGTAGTGACCGAACTGATGATCAACTGAGGCAGAATTATAATCTCCGTTCTGAGAAATTTGTGAATAATTGTGACCACCATTATACTGGCCTTGTTTAACATAAGCAAAGTTTCCATTGCCAGCTTGTGCAATATGTGATTCGTTCCAGGCACCTTCAGGTAGTTGATCAACAGTAGCACTATTACTATCTCCAGCCTGTGAAATCGAACTTAAGTTATCAGGTCCATCTTGATCTACTTCACTCCAGTTGGATTGTCCAGCCTGAGTTATATAGGATTGTCCACGTTCTCCATCTTGATCCACATTAGCTCCGTTACTAGTACCGTTTTGCACAATATTAGAGAAATTGGCAAGTGAGGCTTGATTTACAACAGCACTTTGATAATTCCCAGCTTGTACTACTTGGGAAACCTGATCAGTTTCATACTGTTTTACATCTACACTGTTACCTGCTCCAGCTTGGTCAATTCCGCTAGAATTGTTCTGAGCAAATCCAATTGCCCCAATCATTAGCGCTGCTGCGCTTAACATAACTTTTTTCATAATAAAAAATTTAAGGTTAAAAATTAAAGTTTAAAGATTAATAAATTACACATCACTTGTTTGGGGCAAGACATTGTGCATCATCATCACTCGGCATCAAAATTTTCTATAGGGGGAAATGTATTTCCCTTTTCAGGGATTCCTTAAGAGCTTGTAGGGTAAGGATTTTTAAAAGCCTTTAACTCTGTTTGGTTTGACTAAAGTAGA
>Ga0098069_100071_pt1 | contig 60867 bp, 59 predicted proteins | sample 27_taG_FD_92584 | JGI IMG/M metagenome (GOLD analysis project Ga0098069, IMG submission 92584) | Marine viral communities from Cariaco Basin, Caribbean Sea - 27_WHOI_OMZ | ecosystem: Environmental > Aquatic > Marine > Oceanic | place: Caribbean Sea: Cariaco Basin | collected 2014-11-09
AAATTCTTTAACCTTAAATCGTTAGTATAGCATGCAACTGTACAATAAATTAAGCGCTAAAGAAAGGGAAGCACTACTTGAGGAGGCCGGGGAAGACCGGCTTACGCTCTCTTTCTATCAATATGCCAAGATTGGAAACCCGCAGCTTTTCCGCAACCACCTCTTTGTAGCCTGGGACCAGATGGAGGTGCTGGGAAGAATCTACGTGGCTCACGAGGGTATCAACGCCCAGCTCTCTGTTCCCGCAAAAAACTTCGGAAAATTTAAAGAATTCCTTGACGGGATTTACTTTCTTGAGAATGTTCGCCTCAACATTGCCATAGAACACGATATCAAATCCTTCCTGAAGCTGAAGGTGAAGGTTCGCGATAAGATTTTGGCCGATGGTCTTAATGATGCCACTTTTGATGTGACCAATAAAGGAGTTCACGTTGATGCAAAAGCTTTCAATGAACTGCTTGATGATCCAAACACCATACTCGTAGACATGCGAAACCATTACGAGAGTGAAATTGGGCATTTTAAAGGCGCCATGACGCCCGATGTTGATACTTTTAGGGACAGTCTTGACATCATTGAAAAAGATATTCAGGATCACAAGGAAGATAAGAACCTGGTGATGTACTGTACCGGCGGAATTCGCTGTGAAAAGGCCAGTGCATATTACAAGCACAAAGGTTTTAAAAAAGTGTACCAGCTTGAAGGCGGAATTATTGAATACGCCCGCCAGGTACAAAACCTGAAGCTCGAAAATAAATTCCTGGGAAAGAACTTTGTTTTTGACCACCGCCGGGGAGAACGCATTAGTGAAGACGTGATCTCTAATTGCCACCAATGTGGTAAACCCTGTGATACCCATGTGAATTGTGCCAATGAAGCCTGTCACCTTTTGTTCATTCAGTGTGACGAGTGTGCAGAGAAGATGAGCAGCTGCTGTTCTTCAGAATGCCAGGAGATTGCTGCACTGCCTTACGAAGAGCAAAAAGCTTTGAGAAAAGGCAGGGGTAACAGCAACAAGATCTTCAAAAAAGGCCGTTCTGAAGTACTTAAGTACAAGAATTGACAATTAGTTTCTCAAGAGTGCGTTCCATAAATAATGGTATATTTACCTCATTAGTTTTTAATTAAGATTCAATCCGGAAAGGGGATAATTTCCTGTCTCCAGGATTTCAATATATAGATTATGGGATGTAACAGTTGCTCGACCGGCAAAGACGGTCAGCCTAAAGGATGTAAGAACAACGGTACCTGTGGCACCGATGGCTGTAACAAGCTCTCGGTGTTCGACTGGTTATCGAACATGGCCCTTCCACAGGGAATGGAGCCTTTCAATATAGTGGAAGTGCGTTTTAAGAACGGGCGGAAACACTTTTTTAAGAATTCAGACAATTTGAGCCTTAGCATTGGCGATGTGGTGGCCACCGAGGCCGCTCCCGGCCACGACGTGGGCGTGGTTTCCCTTGTGGGCGAGCTTGTGCGCGTGCAAATGAAGAAGAAAAAGGTGCGGCAGGACAGCAATGAGGTGCTCAAGGTGTACCGCAAAGCTACCCAGCGCGATATAGATATTTGGCAGGAAGCCAGGGAGCGGGAAGAAAAAATGAAGGTCCGTGCCCGGGAGATCGCCATTCGGCTTAACCTTCAAATGAAGATTAGCGATATCGAATTCCAGGGAGATGCTTCAAAAGCCACTTTTTATTATACTGCGGAAGAAAGGGTAGATTTCAGGCAGCTCATCAAAGAATTTGCGCGCGAGTTCAACACGAGAATTGAAATGCGGCAGATAGGCTTCAGGCAGGAAGCTTCCCGCCTGGGAGGAATTGGTTCCTGCGGAAGGGAATTGTGCTGTTCAACCTGGTTGACAGACTTCCGAAGTGTAAATACTTCCGCAGCGAGATATCAGCAGCTCTCATTGAACCCCCAGAAGCTGGCGGGTCAATGCGGAAAGCTGAAATGTTGCCTCAATTACGAACTCGATACCTATCTTGACGCGCTAAAAGACTTTCCGAAGACAGAAGTGAAGCTGCATACCAAGAAAGGTACTGCAGTGTGTCAAAAAATTGACATTTTTAAAGGTTTACTGTGGTATGCTTATGAAGGCGACTGGAGCAACTGGCACACGCTTACGGTAGAACAGGCAAACAAGATCATCAAGGCAAATTCCAAAAAAGAACCGGTCAACAGCCTTGAAGAATACGCCGTAGAACTGCAGCAGGAAGAAAAACCAGATTACCACAACGTGGTGGGGCAGGATAGCCTTACGCGTTTTGATACTAAGGGAAGCGGCAAGAAAAAGCGCAAGAGCAAACGCAAAAAGAGAAAACCTAAGAAGGATGGATAAAAGACCGGCTTTTTTGCTCTTTTTGGGACTTTTACTTTTTGCGTCCTGTGATGAAAAAAGGGTTTTTGACAGGTATGAATCCATACCCGACGGGGAATGGCAAAGAGATTCTGTTATCGGTTTCAGATTTGAAGCGCCCGATACACTTAAACAATACAACCTTTTTATCAACCTCAGGAATAATTCGAAGTACAACTTCAGCAATATTTATTTAATAACCGAGTTAAACTTTCCAAACGGGAAGGTGATAAGCGATACCCTTCAATATGAGATGGCTGCACCTTCGGGAGAATGGCTTGGCACAGGCTTTGGTGATGTAAAGGAAAGCAGGCTCTGGTATAAAGAGAATTTCAGGTTTAATGAGACAGGCGAATATCTGGTGACTGTACAGCAGGCCATGCGCAGGCGCGACAGCATACAGGGCATTAAAAACCTTGAAGGTGTAACAGAGGTTGGTTTTAGAATAGAAGACATTAAACAACAACAATAATAGATGGCAAAAACATCTGGGAAAGCAAATAAAGAAGCGGCTAAAAGAAAAGAATACGGCCGTTATAAAACCTGGTTCTGGTCAATTTTCGCATTGGGGATTTCTGCTGTAGTACTCCTTTTCCTGCTGGCAAGCTGGGGAGTTTTTGGCCCCATGCCCACTTTTGAAGAACTTGAAAACCCCGAGACAAACCTGGCTACGGAAATTTTTTCTTCAGACGGGGAAACCCTGGGAAAATACTATAACGAGAACCGCACGCCGGTAAAGTATGAAGACCTGCCCCAACATCTTATAGACGCTCTGGTGGCCACCGAAGATGAACGTTTCTATGAACATTCGGGCATAGACGCGCGCGGTACTTTGCGCGCTGCGGTTTTTCTTGGGAAAAGGGGAGGAGCCAGTACCATCACCCAGCAGCTGGCAAAGCTTCTTTTTACCGATAATGTTTCCCGAAATCCGCTCTCCCGCGGAATTCAAAAGGTAAAGGAGTGGATCATTGCCACCCGCCTGGAGCGACAGTACACTAAAGAAGAGATCATCACCATGTACCTTAACAAATACGACTTCCTGTACCAGGCGGTCGGGGTGAGGTCGGCGGCCAAGATTTATTTCAATAAAGAGCCTAAAGACCTCAATGTAGAGGAAGCTGCGGTTCTTGTAGCCATGCTTAAAAACCCTATTTTATACAACCCTCAAAAAGAGCAGTTCAAAGAGAATTCTCTGCAGCGTCGCAATGTGGTGCTTAGCCAGATGGAGGCTAACGATTATATCACGGAAGCTGAAGAAGATTCCTTACAACAGCTGCCGTTGCAGATCAAATTTTCCCCGCAGGGTCATGACGAGGGGGTAGCGACCTATTTCAGGGTGTACCTTCAGGGATTCATGAAAGAATGGATCGAAGAAAACCCAAAACCCGACGGTGGAAAATACAACATCTACCGCGACGGATTAAAGATCTACACCAGCATTGACAGCCGCATGCAGGAATATGCCGAAGAAGCGGTGCAAATGCATATTGCAAATCTGCAAAAGGAATTCAACAGGCAAAACAGGAACAACAAAACAGCGCCATTCAGGGATATTTCACAAGATGAGGTAGAGAAAATCATTTCTGATGCCATGCGCCGCAGTGAGCGTTGGAGAGTTTTAAGGGAAAAAGGCCTTTCAAAGGAGGAAATTATTAAGTCTTTTGACACCCCTACGCAAATGGAAGTGTTCTCATGGAAAGGGAACATAGATACTACCATGACACCACGAGATTCAATTTTCTACTACAAATCGTTCTTTCAGGCCGGGATGATGTCTATGACCCCGCAAACAGGTGAAGTAAAAGCCTGGGTAGGAGGTACCAACTTTAAACACTTTAAATACGATCATGTAAAACAGGGCAGGAGACAGGTAGGTTCTACATTTAAACCCTTTGTATACGCTACGGCCATAGACCAGTTGCACCTTTCGCCCTGTGATACTTTGCCAAAAAGCCTTCACACCATTGAAGCCGGAAAACACGGAAACCAAAACGACTGGACTCCCCGAAACAGTGGGGGGAAAGACGATGACTATATAGGAATGGTAAGCCTTAAGGAAGGTCTTGCCGAGTCTATCAACACGGTAACGGCCAGGTTGATAGACCGCACTGGCCCCAAACCGGTGATAGATCTTGTTGAAAAACTGGGTATTGACACCCAAAATATTCCTGAAGTTCCTTCCATCGCCCTTGGAACAGCCGATCTTAGTGTGTTCGAAATGGTTTCGGCATACAGTACCTTTGTCAATGAAGGGGTGTATGTGAAGCCGGTGATCGTGACCCGTATTGAAGATAAGAACGGGACCATTCTCTATCAGCATGTGCCCGAAACCCGTGATGTGATAAGCAAAGAAACTGCCTACGTCACCGTGAACCTGCTTGAAGGGGTCACACAGTATGGTTCGGGAACGAGGTTGAGAGGCGACTGGGCGGTAAACGATCCGTATTACAAAAGTGTGGTTACCGGTTATCCCTATAACTTCAACAGGGAAGAAGTTCCTATTGCAGGTAAGACCGGGACCACTCAAAACCAGAGTGACGGCTGGTTTATTGGGATGGTGCCAAACCTCGCCACCGGAGTTTGGGTGGGGGCCGAAGACCGGGCAGTGCATTTTCCCTCGATAAGGTATGGGCAGGGTGCCGCCATGGCATTGCCAATCTGGGGAATCTACATGAAGAAGGTGTACAACGATAAGGAGCTGAATGTGGCAAAAGGGCCGTTCCCGAGACCTGAAGTTGTGACTATTAGAACCGATTGCAGTTCTTATGGAGTTGATGAAAGCGAGGAGGAAGACCGGCTTCCCGATGAGCTGGATTTTTAAAAAATAGCGTTTTCATTACGAAAAATGTAACAGAGGGCCCTTCATATTACGAAGGGCCCTTATTTTTTCGTATTTTTCGGAATAAAACCATCAACAATGATCAATAAAACTGTACAGAATGTTACTGAAGCACTCGAAGGGGTTCATGATGGAATGACTTTCATGCTGGGAGGATTCGGGTTAAGCGGAATTCCCGAAAATGCCATTTCTGAACTTGTTCGTCTCAACCTGAAGAAGCTCACCTGTATTTCCAATAATGCGGGGGTAGAAGATTTTGGTCTTGGCCTGCTGCTTCAGAAGAAACAAATAGATAAAATGATCTCTTCTTACGTGGGGGAGAATGCCGAATTTGAGCGGCAAATGTTAAGCGGAGAACTTGAAGTTGAACTCACGCCCCAGGGCACGCTGGCAGCCAAATGCCAGGCAGCACAGCAGGGCTTTCCTGCCATCTACACTCCTGCCGGTTACGGCACCGAAGTGGCCATGGGCAAGGAAACCCGAGAATTCAACGGCAAGATGTACGTGCTTGAAGAAGCCTATAAAGCCGATTTTGCCTTTGTAAAAGCATGGAAAGGAGACAAAGCCGGAAACCTCATTTTTAAAGGAACAGCCAGGAATTTTAACCCGGTAATGTGTGGTGCCGCTACAATTACGGTAGCCGAAGTCGAGGAGCTGGTAGAACCCGGGGAACTCGACCCCAACCAGATTCACATTCCCGGAATATTTGTACAAAGGATTTTCCAGGGGAAAGATTACGAGAAGCGGATTGAACAGCGAACGGTAAGAAAAAAAGAATCACTTTAAGCCCCCTCTGTGGGTTTGGGGCTCAATCTTCAAATTAGACAAAATGTTAGATAAAAACGGAATAGCAAAAAGAATAGCACAGGAAGTAAAAGACGGCTACTACGTCAACCTGGGGATTGGTATTCCCACTTTGGTGGCCAATTTTGTGCGAGACGATATAGAGGTAGAGTTTCAAAGTGAAAATGGTATTCTGGGTATGGGGCCTTTTCCTTTTGAAGGCGAAGAAGACCCCGATCTTATCAACGCCGGGAAACAAACCATTACCGCTTTGCCCGGAGCCAGTTATTTTGATTCGGCTATGAGCTTTGGCATGATAAGAGGGCAGCACGTAGACCTCACCATTCTCGGGGCTATGGAAGTAGCCGAAAACGGCGACATTGCCAACTGGAAGATTCCGGGGAAAATGGTTAAAGGAATGGGCGGCGCAATGGACCTTGTTGCAAGTGCCGAAAATATTATTGTGGCCATGATGCACACCAATCGTGCGGGGGAGTCAAAGCTGCTAAAAAAATGTTCCCTGCCGCTCACGGGGGTGGGCTGTGTTACAAAAATTGTGACTAACCTCGCGGTGATAGAGGTAACCCAAAAAGGCTTTAAACTGCTCGAAAGAGCTCCCGGTGTGAGTGTAGAGGAGATTCAAAATGCCACCGAAGGCACTCTTATTATAGACGGGGAAATTCCTGAAATGAAATTATAGCAAAAAACAGACCTGCCAGGTTTTCAAATCCCTGCAGGCCTGTTTTGTATGGTAAGGTAAACTTCATTCAGACCTTACAAGGTCTAAAAAAATCTTGCAGCTCACCTGAATTTAATCCAGAATAGACGTCGAATGTTTTTCAAGGTTCACAAGAAAATCCATGGCTTCATTTAAAGGAAGCAGTTTTCCGCGGGTATTTACCTGGCTAAAATATTTATGCCAGTGGGCTTCTTCAATTCCGTCTTCAAACTTTTCCACGGCTTCAAGATTTGGCAGTTTCCAAATGGCAAAATACCTGTAGTCACTTCTGTAAGGGGTGTGTTCGTCATTCATGGCCCAGCCCACATTTTCAACACCGCCACGGCTCATTTCAGCAATGGCATCTTTCACTTTATTCATATAGGCGCGACGATCTTCTTTAGAAAGATCCATCCAGTCTTTGGTTACATTCCATTGTTCTACGTATAAATACATCACAGGTTCGTTAGGTTAGACATTCAGTAAGGGGTCTCAAAAATGGCATTTTTGAAACTCTCTATCTTAAATATACTAAAACTTTGACAGGCAGCAGGATAAATAACAGTTCCTTAAGGAATATCCACGTGCATGATCTCATCACTTTCAAGAAGAGGCTCCTGCCTTAACCGCAAAACCACCTGTGCAATGGCCACCACATCTCTCTCGCAATAAGAAACGATCCTGTTAAGGTCATTTTCCTCATAAAACACCTTGCACACCTGGCTGCCGTCAATATCTTCTTTGGGAGAAGGTATTCCCAGCACATTACAAAGAAGTTTTAGCGAGGTGTAGTGTTTGTGGTCGCCAAACTTCCACAATTCGAGCGTGTCTAAATGTGGCACTTCCCAAGGTTTTTTTCCAAACAGGTTCAATTTGTTGGGCAGTTCCATATGGTGAATAAGCATTCTCCTGGCGATGTACGGGAAGTCAAATTCTTTTCCGTTATGGGCGCAGAGCAGGTGTTGAGGTCGCCCAAAATGGCTTTCCAGCAGGTTCTTAAAAGCCGTGAGCAGCTCTTTTTCCTCCCCGCAGAAGGTTGTTGTTCTAAAAGTTCTTTTCTCCCCCTGAAAAGCAAAATAACCTACAGAGATGCAAACAATCTTACCAAACTCGGCCCAGATCCCGGCCCGGTCGTAAAATTCTTCAGCAGTGAAATCCTCCTTTCGCAGGTACTGCGATTTTGATTCCCACAACTTCTGCTTTTCTTCAGAAAGTTCGGCAAAAGTGGCATTTTCGGGCACTGTCTCAATGTCCAGGAACAGCAGGTTGCGCAGTGAAATTTTCTTGATCATGAGCTTCAAGGCTGTTTAACACCTCCTCAAGATAAAAATAAAAATCATTGGGATGCTCTTTATCTTCAGGAACTTCTCCGCCTTCGTGCCCCAAACGTACTATGATGATATTTTTCTTCGGAAGTACGATCACATACTGCCCCAGAATTCCGCGGAAGTAAAACACTTCCTGCCCTTTAAATTCTTCCAGCCATATGCCAAGCCCATAATTCTTATAACCCTTAAGCTGCGGCCGAATGGATGCTGCCACATAAACCGAATCGAGCAGTTGTTTCCCATTCCATTTTCCGAAGTCATTGTAAAGTTTTCCGAAGCGGGCAAAATCGCGCGCATTCGAGCCAATACAGCAAAAAGCCTTCTCCATGCCGCTCTCCTCGCTGTCAAGCTGCCACAGGCCGTAAGTTTCCATGCCCAGAGGTTTCCAGAAGCTCCCGCTCATATATTCTGAAATATTTTGCCCGGTGGCTTTTTCGAGTACCATGGCCAGCAGCTGCGTGTTCCCACTCAAATATTTGAATTCTTCTCCCGGCTGCTCCACCACTTTTAGATCCATGATCATGGGCCTGATGTTTTCATCGAGATAAGCCTTAATGGTCATTGAAAAGGGGTTATGGTAGCTCTCATCCCAGTTGAGCCCTGAAGACATCGACACAAGATGGCGCAACTTAAGTCTTTCATCAAACTGTGGAAAAAAGTCGGCAATGGGTTGGTCGAGGCTCTTGATATGCCCTTCAAAAATGGCTTTTCCAAGCAGGGCTGCCACCAGGCTTTTTGCGACCGAAAATGAGTTGGTGTGGGAATGAGGGCCGTATTCTTCGGAATAGCTTTCATGCCAGATGCTGTCATTTTTAATGATTAGAAAAGCAATGGTTTTGGCGGCTTCATTCTTTTCCCGCAGCGCTTCAGAAAGTTGAAATTTGTTATAATTTTTATGCTGCGGCCAGGGCTGGGGCACTCCGGCTTCAATTTTCCGGTTGTCGAAGAATTTGTGGTCATCAATATGGGCGCTAAGGTGACCCTGCAGGTAAGTAGCCTGTATGCCTTTAAAAATATATTCAAAATTGAATAAGTAGATGAGGCCAACCGCAAAGGCCAGGAAAAGCAGGCTTCCAAAAATGCCTTTTTTGACACTTTTCATAGTCTAAGGCTTTGTTGTTTGAACGGCTGTTCGTGATCAAGCAGCCATTTTTTTCGCCACAGCCCGCCGGCATAGCCTGTGAGCGAGCCGTCACTGCCAATTACCCGGTGGCAGGGAACAAAGATCCACAGCGGATTTTTTCCATTTGCCGCTGCCACCGCTCTTATCGCCAGCGGGTCGCCCAGTTCCTTTGCCAGCTCCATATAAGAAGCAGTTCTTCCGAAGGGGATTTTTTGCAGGGCCTGCCAGACTTTCTTCTGAAAAGCCGTACCCTGCGGATTGAGTTTCAGGTGAAATTCCTTGAGTTCACCCGCAAAATACTGCTGAAGCTGCTCTATTGCCTCCTGAAGTTGAGGCGTGGCAACTGAAGTGCTTTCGGGGCTTTCTTCGGTGAGGTAAAGCTTAGAGATCCCATTGGCATCCCCCTCTAAAATGGCATTTCCAAGCGGTGTTCTTACCGAAGCTTTATTCATTGGGTTTTTTGTTGATATCAGACTGGTCCTGCTTTAAAAGCCCCAGTTTACGGGCTCTTTTTTCCCAGTTCTCGCGGGCCAGTACCTGCATATCCTGTACATTGTCGCTCTCGTCCATGATCTCGAGCCCCATAAGGGTCTCAATTATGTCTTCCATAGTAACAAGCCCAATGGTATTGCCGTAGTGATCTACCACCATGGCCAGATGCGTCCTTTCCTGTATAAAACGGTTGAATAACTGCGGAATTGGTGTGTCTTCAGCAGTCATGGGGATATCCCTTTTTAAGGTGGCTAGCGGCTCGGGCCCTTTCTGGTCTACCATTTCTTCCAGAATGTCGTCTTTTAAGACAAATCCGGTGATGTTGTTCTGCCGCTTGTCGTACAGCGGGATTCGGGAAAACTTGAGGTTTCTGTGCTCGCGGTGAAATTCTTCGATACTGGTATTTTCATCTTCGGTCACGGCAACAGAGAAAGGCGTCATCACATCTTTGGCCTTCACTTTTTTGAACAGGAGCATGTTCTTGATCACGGTGGTTTCCTGTTCTTCAAAAACGCCTTCTTCTTCGGCAACATCGGTGATCGCAATAAATTCTTCCCGGCTCATGGATGAAACGTGAGCCGATTTCCCAATGAGTTTGGTGGTGAGCATCATAAGCCAGAGTATACCGGTGTATTTTAAGGGGATAATAAAGGCGGTGAGGGATTTTGCTGTAAAATTCCCGAGGTTTTTCCAGTAGGTGGCACCAATGGTCTTCGGGATAATTTCAGAAACAATTAAAATCGCGAGGGTCATGATAGCCGAAACGATGCCCACGGCATTTCCGCCGTCACCATAAACTTTTTCGGCCTGCACCCCCACAAGAATTGCGCCCACGGTGTGGGCTATGGTGTTGATGGTAAGAATCGCGATTAGAGGTTTGTCAACGTCCTGCTTCAGTTTGGTGAGCGTGCGGGCATATCCTTTGCCTTCTCTCAGTTTTATCTTTAAAAAGGAGGGTGTAAAGCTCAAAAAAGCTGCCTCCAGGATAGAGCACATAAAAGAAAAAAATATGGCCAGGACGGCGTATAAAATGAGTAATTCCATTCAGGTTTTTTTGGTTAGGAATCTTTAAAACATGATTGCCACAAGGTCATCTTCGCTAATCTTGTTGAAGTATTCGCCCAGGTCAAACTGAGACAGCTTCTCCCGTATCATCTTTTCTTCGTGCCGGGTATTTTCCAGGGCTGCTTCTATGGGGCCAATATCGCGAATATGGAAAAAGTCGCCGGTGATCTTTACTTTCTGTATGATCCCGTTGGTCACGTTCATGTTCATCTCTACCGTACCTCCGGGGGTGCGGGCACCCTGCTTAAAATTATAATCGGGAGAATAGCCAAAGTTCCATTCCCAGGTGCTGTATTTCTCATCCCTTATTTTCTGGATTGCCGCCAGGTCTTCATCGGTAAATTCATAGGGGCGCGCGTCTTCAAAATTGCGGATAATGTAATCCATGATCTTATCGGTAAACGCATCAAGGCTAATCTTTTCCGGCAGGTGATCGCTGATATTGGTCACGCGGTTGGGAACCGATTTTACGCCTCTGTCCTTGTATTTTAAAGGATTGATCTTAAGTGCCCCGCTTACATCTGTCATTTCTGAAGCGAACAGCAGCGTGCCGTGATGCAGCACCTTGTTCTTGAACACGTGCTCGGCGTTGCCCGAAAATTTCTTTCCTTCTATGGTAAGGTCGTTGCGGCCTTCAAACTTGGCGTTCACCCCAAGTTCCTTCAGCACGGCAATGATTGGCCGCGTGTAGCGTTCAAAATCTATCATCTCATAATTCTCGCCCGTGCGGGTAAACGAGAAGTTGAGGTTGCCCAAATCGTGGTAAACCGCGCCGCCACCCGAAAGCCGCCTCACCACTTTTATGCCTCTTTCCTTTACATATTCGTGGTTGATCTCTGCCTGGGTGTTCTGGTGTTTCCCCACAATGATCGCATTGTCATTGCGCCACAGCATAAAACAGTCTTCTTTGATGTGTTTAAAAATATACTCATCTGTAGCGATATTAAAGTAGGGGTCTGTAGAATGGTGTTTTATACAAAGCATGGTATGGTAGTATTTCTTCAAAAATAAGAAAGCTGAGGCGGAAACTTCCCAAAAGTGAATTAATTCTGCCCTTTTTGACAGGTAAAAGGGAGTATTTTTTACAAAAACTTCTTTGTGTATCTTGTCGCTGAAGTTTTCCAAAATAAAATCATGAGAAAAATCCCATTTTTGAGCAGCCTGTTTTTGCTGATGTTTTTAAACACCTTCGCACAACAGCCTGAAAAACAGGTAACAGCTGAAGATTACGAGCAGGCAACAAAATTCCTCAGGTTTAATACAAATGATCTGGTTTACAGGGCTAATGTAAGGCCCGACTGGCTTGAAGATGGCCGTTTCTGGTACAGGATAAATACTTCGGAAGGGATGCAGTATGTACTGGTAGATCCTGCTTCAGGACAAAAAAAGACAGCTTCTTCTTTGGCCGAACTGCTTCCGAAGAAAGAGGAAAAGAAGACCACGCCCGAAGTTTCACGAAATGAGATCCTGTCGCCAGATGCCAAGAAGGTAGTTTATATCAAAGATTGGAACCTGTGGCTGCGCAACCTCGAAACCGGGGAAGAAAAACAACTCACCAAAGACGGGATAGAAAATTTTGGCTACGCTACAGACAATACCGGGTGGAGAAAGAGTGACAGGCCTATTGTGCTCTGGTCGCCCGATTCCAAAAAGCTCGCCACCTACAGGCAGGATCAAAGGCACATTAGCGATATGTACCTGGTGGAGACAAAGGTGGGTGCCCCAAACCTGCAAAAGTGGAAATACCCGCTGCCCGAAGATGAAGAGGTGATCAGGATACACCGGGTGATCGTGGAAGTTGACGAGCCAAAGGTGATTGAACTGCAAACCGGGCCCAATGCGCGCCGCGGAACCTTATGTGACGATATTTCCTGCAGCGGTGCTTTTGATGATAATTACTGGAATGAAGATGCTACAAAACTCGCATTTGTTTCTACTTCCCGCGACCATAAAGAGGCCAAACTGCAAATTGCCGATGCTGCTACGGGCGAGGTAAAAGAAATTTTTACTGAAACGGTAGAAACTCAGTATGAATCGGGGCAGGGCAGCATCAACTGGAAGTATTTGCCAAAGAGCAACGAGATCATCTGGTATTCTGAAAGGGATAACTGGGGGCACCTGTATTTGTACGACCTCAATACCGGTAAACTGAAGCAGCAAATTACCAAAGGAGATTTTGTGGTGACCCGGCTGCTTCATGTAGACGAGAAAAACCGGGTGCTATATTTTGAGGCCAATGGCAGGGAAGCAGGCCGCGACCCTTATTTTTCACATTTGTACCGGGTAGATTTCAGCGGAAAAAACCTGAAACTCCTCACTCCCGAAAATGCCAATCACAACATCTATTTTTCTCCAGATCACGAATATTTTGTTGATAGTTATTCCACGCCCACCACGCCACCAGTTGCAGTGCTTCGGAATAAAAAGGGAAAGAAAATTGCCATTTTAGAGGACTCAGATATTTCCCGGTTAAAGGAAATAGGCTGGAAAACGCCACAGCCCGTTACGGTAAAGTCGGCAGATGGGCAGTGGGACCTTTACGGCCTCATGTTTACGCCTACTCAGCTCAATGAAAACAAAAAGTACCCGGTAGTGAATTACGTTTACCCGGGGCCGCAGGGAGGTAGTGTGGGAAGCCGAAATTTCTCGGCCGCACGAAGCGACCATCAGGCATTGGCCGAACTGGGATTTGTGGTGATCTTAATTGACGGTTCGTGTAATCCGGGTCGCTCCAAGGCTTTCCACGATGCCTGCTACGGAGATATTTCAGGAAACACCTTAGAAGATCAGAAGGCCGGAATAAGGCAACTGGCTCAAAAATATCCTTTTATAGATGCCGAAAAAGTGGGGATCTGGGGGCATTCGGGAGGTGGTTTTGCAGCCGCTGCAGCTATGTTCCGCCATCCCGAATTTTATTCGGTAGGGATAGCAGAGTCGGGGAACCACGATAACCGCAATTACGAAGATGACTGGGGAGAGAGGTATATAGGGTTGATGACCAAGGGCCCCGAAGGCAAAGACAGTTACGAGGCCCAGGCCAACCAGAACTACGCTGAAAACCTGCAGGGAAAGCTCCTGCTGGCCCACGGCGGATTAGATGACAATGTGCCGCCTTACAATACCTACCTGGTTGTTGACGCACTTATTGATGCGAATAAGGATTTTGACCTTATCATTTTCCCCAATGCCCGTCACGGGTTTGGAGAAGATTCTTACTACATGATGCGCCGCCGCTGGGATTATTTTGTGGAGCACCTGCTGGATGCGACTCCTCCCGAGAATTTTGAGATTGAACCTGCAAGATAATTAAAAGACCTTCGAGGTTTTCAAAACCTCGGAGGTCTTCTTTTTTTAAAATTTACAGTTTCATTTTGCTTCGGAGCCGCAATATATTGCGGCTTAACTACTTTCGGGTCTTTTTATCTACCTCTTCTTTCCAGTCTTTACCCACTGCCGAGAGGTATTCAGAATAATTCCAGGTATCGAGGCTGGAGTGCAGCGAGGCATCTTTTTTGGCTACATAAGTTTCATCTTCGGGCATGGCGGTTACTTTGAGTCCGCAGCTTTGCAGCATCGAGATAATGCCCTGGTGGTTTGGAGCCCACCAGTTAGTGGGGTCTCCCGCAAGTTTATGCTCAATAAATGCCATTTTTGGCCAGGCATCTTCTTTCATGATCTCCCGTTTGTGAAATTCCACATCTTCGGGTACTTGCATTTCTTCCTGCCCGGGCAGGGAAAGCGTTTGGAAGACCATCATTTTTTTCACTTTTTGAGATAAAATGTCAAGGGCCAGCATAGGGTAGCGCAAATGGTAAAATACGCCCATAAACCAGATGAGGTCAAACTTTTCTTCGGAATGGGCAAGGTCATACACCTGCATTTGTTTAAACCTGATCTTATCGTCAAGGCCAAATTTTTTTGCTGCCCATTTTGCCTGCTTCAGGTAATGTTCATCAAGATCTATGGCCAGCACATCGGCGCCACGTTTTGCCAGTTCGAGCGAGTAGAACCCGGCGTTGCAGCCAATATCCAGCACCTTCCAGCCTTCAAGATCCTGCGGAATACTCTCTCTGATCTTTGCCCACTTAAAACCGGGAAAGTCTCCAAGAAAATGATTGGGAGCCGTTTGAGTGCCATCGGGTAAATGAATATTATGAAACCAGGGTTCCAGTTCTTTTACTTCAGTTTGTGTAGACATGTTTTAAACTTTTTCTGAAGGCTGATGCACTTCCTTCACATAATTTACCAATTCTTTTGCTCTCGCCCGTGCAGTGTGAGATTTCAGGACTTTTTGCCTGGCGTTTTCGCCAATCTCTTTTCTCCTGGATTCTGAAGTATTTCTGAAATATTCCTCTACATCATCGCTGCTTCGGGCAATGAGGATCTCGGTGCCCTGCTCAAAAATGCTGTGTATGCCATCCCAGTGATCTGAAATTATCGGCACACCGCAGGCGGCAGCTTCAAACAGCCGCACGCTGGGGGAATAACCTGCTTTTATCATATCCTGCCGGGTGACATTCAGTGTAAATTCCTGGGTGTTGTAAAACTTACGATGTTCAGCAGGCGGGAGATGGTCAATGCGCTCTACATTCTTAGCCCAGGCATAATCTTCGGGGTATTGCGGCCCTGCCACCACAAATCTTTCCGAAGGAAAATTAGCGGCAGGTTTGTTGAGCAATTCATCTACCGTAGGCTGCCGGTCGTCGCTGTAAGTGCCAAGGTATCCCAGCTTCCAGTCTTTAGAGCGGTCTTCGGGATAGTAAAGATCGGGGTCTACCGAGCAATACAGGGCTCTGGCCATGGGAGAACCGTAGTGATCTTCGAGATGCTTCAGTATCGGGCCTCCCGAAAATGACAAATAAAGATCATATTTTTGGATGATATTGGGGTCGAGATACTCGTAGTCTTTCCTTTCCAGTTTGGCCAAGGTTACGGGTGTGTCAATATCGTAAAAGGCGGTAACGCCGTTGGCAGTTTCTATGGCCCAGTTGCCCACTTCAACGCCCTGCTGTACATAAGAACCCACTATGACCACATCGGCTTCGGCAACTTCTTTTTTGTAATCAGATTTTAATTCCTCGTTGGTTTTATAGAGGCCCATTTTGCAGAAATCGGGTGCTGGCATATCGCGGTGGGGCGCATACCAGGGCACGTCTTTTTCAAGGAACAAAATGTCGTGCCCCAGGGCCTTGAGCTCTTTGAGTAGCGCACGGTAGGTGGTGGCGTGCCCGTTTCCCCATGATGAGGTGACCGAAAGTCCTATAATTACAAATTTCATTCGTTAATGTTTTTATTCAACAGGTTTGGCTGCGGTTTTTAATTTTTCAGAAATAACCGATTCCAGCAATTCGGCCCTGTGTTCGTAGGTGTGGGCAGAAAGCACTTTTTTGTAGGCCGCATCGCCAATTTTCTTTGCTTTTTCTGAAGTAAGGCCGGCAAGGATCATTTCTACCTCTTCCCCGCTGTTGGCTACCAGGATCTCCTTGCCCGGTTCAAAAAAGGTCTCGATCCCTTTCCAGGAATCGGTGATAAGGCAGGCTCCGGCACCGGCGGCTTCAAAAACGCGGGTGGCAGGGGAAAAGCCGTATTTGGCCATACTGTCACGGCTTATGTTCAACACTGCTTTTGGGGTGCAGTTAAAGGCGTTGTGATCTTTGGTATAAACATGCCCCAGGTATTGTATGTTTTTAGGCATAGATTTATCGCCCCAGCCGCTGCCACCAAGCAGGAATTTCTCGTCAGGGAGATTTTGCGCAGGCTTGATAAAGAACTCTTCTACCCGCTTTTCACGGTCGGGGAGGCGGTTGCCCAAAAAGGTCAAAGTACCATGAAATTCTTTTTGGGGCTCCACAGGAAAATGGGTGTCGGTATCTAAAGCGTTGTAAATGGGCACACATCTTTTTGCACCGTTGCGCTGGTAGGCGTCAATGACCGGTTGCCCGCCCCCGTAGGTGAGCACAAAATCATATTCCGGAACAAGGGCATTAAAAGGATCGGAAGGGTTTGATTCAATCCTGTCTAGCGTGGCAGGAGCATCAACATCCCAAAAGATAATGAGGTTATCGTCTTTCTTCAGCTGCACTACGGCTTCTTCAAGAAAGTCATCAAATGCGCCCACGCCACTGGCTTTTATGATCACATCGGCTTCCGAAGCTTCTCTTAGCAGCGCCCGCAGGCTCACTTTATCTTCAGGATAGACCACCACTTTACACCAGTCGGGGTCTTCTATATCCCGGTGCTTCTGGCGTTCGTAAATATCGGGTTCGTAAAATGTCACTTCGTGGCCCATTTTATGGAGCGCCTTTACAATTCCGCGGTAATAAGTAGCGGCACCGTTCCAGTAAGCCGATACGATACTGGAGCCAAAAAAGGCAATTTTCAGGTCTCTTTTCATGCTTGCATGGTTTTGTGGTGAATGGGAAAGACCTTTTCATGTGGCAGGCCTAATTCCTGTAAGATGTTTTCTAAAGCAGTTACCCTGTGGGCGCAGGTGTGGTTGTCGAGTATGGTTTTTCTTCCGTTATCGGAAAGGCTTTTTGCCAGGTGCGGACTCTTTAGCACTTCGGCAAGTTTGTACCCCATATCATTTCCGTCTTTTGCGATGAAATAATCTTCCCCGGGAGTGAAGAGGTTTTCGGCATCATTCCAGGGAGAGCAAATGAGCGGAATTCCGCAGGAAAGGGCTTCAAAAGGCCTTATGGTAGGGATTCCCGGCAACATTTCAACATAAGGCCGTCGCGGCACGTGTACCGTGACCTTGTATTTTGCAAAAACTTCGGGCACCTTGTAGTTTGGCAGGTAACCGCCATATTCAATGCCGGCATCGGCCAGGGCTTTTTTAGCTTTTTCGGGATAGCGCACACCGTAGACCTTTGCTTTAAGTTTCAGCTCTTTTATGGGGCCTATGAGAAACTCCATAAGTTCTTCGGTGCGTTCGCCATCGCCCCAGTTGCCAATCCAAACCAGGTCGCCTTCTTTTTCTTCATCGCGGTTGGGGCTAAAGAAATCGGCGTCGGCTGCTTCGTGCCAGGTCCAAACCCTGTCTACCCAATGCTTTTCTTCGTAGATCTTTTTAATCACCTCACCAAAGACAAGTGCGCCGTCAAAGTGCGAAAAATCAAATTTTTTCATCTCTTTTTCAGCTGAAACTGCGCGGTGGTGGGTATCGTGAAATAGCAGTTTAAAGCCGTATTTTTCCTTTTTCCGGCCTATTTCAGCAATAAGTTCGGGTTCGTTCCACTCGTGAACAATCACAAGGTCGGCTTTGCTCAGTATGTTTTGATAGTTCAGTTTTTTTTCGGGATTGTAGAACTGCGGGTTGAGCGAAGGGTAGTACTGCCTGAACTCATCAAGCTGCTCGGCCCCATGATCTTTCAGCAGGTTTTGCAGGCTCCAGCCACCTTCGGGTTCATAGACATCTACATCGTGCCCGCGTTTTTGAAGTTCCTTTACAATTCCGCGTAAAAAATGCGCATTCCCGTGATTCCAGTCAGAGTAGAGGGAATGGTAAAACATCACTATTTTCATAGGCTCATTATTTTATATTCTTTTTCAAGTATGTCGCGATAGAGGTCGTTATAGGCGGCCCCCATTTTTTCTGCGGAATACTGTTTTGCCCGTTCTCTTGCTTTTGCTGAAAGCTCCTTCAAAAATTCGGGGCTTTCCAATAACCGGACGATGGTCTTTTCGGCTTCTTCTTCGTTTTCGGGGTCAAAGAAAAGGGCAGTGTCTTCCCACAATTCCTGAAGGGTGTCAAGCTTGCTCAACACCAGTGCACAGCCGTTTCCGGCAGCTTCAAGAATGGCCAGCCCAAAAGGTTCGTAGCGGGTTGGGCTCACAAAGATACTGGCGCGCTGCATCCAGTGCTGTACTTCTTCGGGGGTTAATTTTCCGAGGAATTTGACATTTTCGAGCCTGCATTTTTTTCCTGTGTCCGGGTGAACTGCTGCACCGGCAATATATACCGGCCAGGGCAATCTTTCGGCTATGTTAGACAGCAAAGGCAGGTTTTTGGCTTCATCCCACATCCGGCCCATGCACAAAATGAATTTTTCTTTTGGCACTTCAACTTCCGAAGGAAAAACACGGCCATTATTGATCACTTTAGATTGAGAACTAAAGCCGTGTATCTCCTGTGCCTTGTCAAGGATTGCTTTGGTGGGAGCAATGACCATGTTTGAAGCCTCCAGCGACTTCTTAACGGTTTGCGTGTAATGATCCCATTCATGAGGTGCTTTTATGCCCTTTACTGCCTGCCACCAGGTTTGCACACAGGAGTGGAAGACTGTTACCACCGGCGCAGTCCATTCCTCTTCTATCTGGGCGTAGTTGTTTAGGTGAACAATATCGGGCTGTATGGTTTGATAAATACAGTTGATCCATTTGCGAGACCGCTCTACGTCTTCCCAGGGGTCTTCCATCCACTCGAGCTTAAAGTCACTCTTGTAAAAAGTGAGGTTGGGGATATTTTCGGCTTCCACCTGTTGTGCCGGCGAAGGCCAGGCGCCCATGGCTGCCAAGTGCACCTGCACATCATACTGTGCCAGTGCCTTGCAGAGTTCGAGGGAATACACCCAAACCCCGCCTACCGTGTCGGTAGTCATTAGGATCTTCATTTGCTTATCTTCCATAAATTCGGTCTATTACCTGGGCTGTTTTTATAAATTGAGTGGCAGTTTTTTCGTCAAAAGTGTCATTTTGCAGAAGGTTTTCTACCCAAACCACTCCGGCACGGCCACTCCACTCATCGGGTGGTGTTACAAGAGTTTCGGTTTGGGTGCCGTGGTATTTCTCGGCTTTAAAATCGTAGAAAGAGCCGTTGATACTTTTGAAGGAAGCTCCGCCTTTGGTGCCGTAGAAAGTGGCTTCTATAATGGCATCTTTTCCGGCAGAAACATGCCAGGAACATTCGAGGTTTATAACCTGGTCTTTTTCTGAAGTCATTGCCACACTGGCAAAATCTTCAACGTGCTCTTCAAAAGAGGTCAGTTTTTGTCCTTTGTGGTACAAGCGGCTCTGTACATCTTTGATTTCAGGAAAATCAAGGCTCCACAGGGCGAGATCTACCAGGTGAATGCCCAAATCCATCACGCAGCCGCCGCCAGATCGCTTAATGTCGTAGAACCATTCCTTATCTGGCCCGTAGGCGTTGTGAAAGATGAGGTCTACGGCAAAGATGTCTCCTATTTCCCCTTTTTGGATGGTGTCGTAAACCGCTTTAAAGGCTTTGGTGTAGCGGTAGGAAAGATCTACGGAAAGCAGCTTGTTTGCCTCGCGGGAGGCTTCGACCACCTGTTCTACTTCTTTGGCGGTACGGCCGAGTGGCTTCTGGCAAAAAACAGCTTTTCCGGCTTTTAAAGCCTCCATGCTTTGCCGGGCGTGCATGGCACTTGGGGTGGCAATTACAATACCGTCGAGGTCCTTTTCAGCAAAAAGGGCTTCAGAAGAAGTCTTTAAAATGGCATTTTTGGCACTCTTTTGGGCAGCGTCGCAATTTTCGGGATCGGGTTCTGTGATCGCCGAAGCTTTTGCGTTGGTATTATTGAGAATGGCTTCCATACGGTTGCGGCCTATCCAGCCAACGCCCAGAAAACCTAATGATAATTCTTTTTTGGTGGGTTGAGTTGCGATCATGCTAGTTAACGATTAGAGCTTTTATAAATCCGTCTGGCCTTTGGGTTAAATGCTGGTAAGCTTTTTCCATTTCTTCAAGAGGGAATTTGTGGGTAAAGAGCGGGAAGGGGTCCATCTTACCTTCTTCCACGGCTTTTATGGCATTTTTGATCCCTTTTATATATTGCTGCGGATCTCTCTCGTGGGCACTTATCATATCTATGCCGCGCCAGTTGAGCATTTGCACGTTCACGCTGCGCATCCCGTCCTGATGGAAACCGGCAACGATGAGTTTACCCCTTTCGCCGGTAAGCTCGATAGACAGGTTGAGCGGCCATTCTTTTCCGGTGCATTCTATGACCCGATCACAAAAGTTTTCTCCGGTTAATTCCTTTACTTTTTCAATGATCTTATAGTGGTCATCCATCTGGATCAAATGGTCGGCTCCTGCTTTTTTGGCGGCTTCCAGGGAGAATTCCCTTCTGGAAACAGCAATGACTTCGGCTCCGGCCGATTTTGCCAGCTGAATGAGGAGGAGTCCTAAAAATCCGCTTCCAACAACAGCAACTTTTTGGCCTTTTTGGATATCGCTGCGTTCAAAGATGTTCATGGCACAACCCAAAGGTTCCCCGGGGAAAGGCTTCCCCTCTAAAGAAGCAGGCAGTTTTACTGTGCTCTCTTCTTTTGCGATATCGTACGTGGCATAGGCGTTGTAAGTGAGGGCAGTTACCCTGTCGCCCTTTTCAAGTTTGGTCACGCCTTCTCCCACGGCATCTACTACGCCCCAGCCTTCGTGACCCGGTTCTCCCGGGCTTACGGGATAGTTGAACCAGTCGCGGCCTTCCCAAACCGGAATGTTTGAAGCGCATACGCCGCTGCCTTCCAGCTTGATGCGGATTTCGCCCCGGGCGGGTTCGGGTAAGTTGATTTCTTCAACAGCAACTTTTTGCGGGGCTTTTAAAATTGCGGCTTTTGCAATTGCAGCTTCTACTTTTACAGGTGCTTTTTCCTGTACGGCCTGCGGTGAACTCATATGGCGATTTCTTTTGTAGGATTTAAATTTGCGGGTAATACAATATTTCGGTTTTCACAAAGCCATTTTAGGAGGTTCTCAACCCCTTTATCTACAGAATATCTGGGCTGCCAGCCTGTGGCTTCTTTAAATTTGCCGGTGTTGGATACATAGTAGAACTGATCTCCCGTGCGCCAGTCTTCAAAGCTCACGTTCATTTCTTTTCCGGCCTTTTCCCGTATCGTGTCAAGGATTTCCAGGAGGCTAACGGTATTTTGTGGCCCGCCTCCAATGTTGAAGACCTGCCCGGCCAGTTTATCGATGTTCTTATGAGCAAGCATAAAGGCATCAATCAGGTCTTCTACAAAGAGAATGTCTCGCACCTGCTTGCCGTTTCCGTAGATGGTGATAGGCTTATCTTCAAGCGCACTAATTAAAAAATGTGCCACCCAGCCCTGGTCTTCGGTACCAAACTGGTGTGGCCCGTAAATGCAGCTCATTCTAAATACCGCCGTCTTTAGGCCGTAAGTTCTTGAGTAATCAAGAATGTACTGGTCGGCCGCGCCTTTAGAGCAACCATAAGGGCTATGGAAGTCGAGCGGGATCTTTTCGTTAATGCCGTATTCTTTCATTTTTGCATCGGCAGGATAGAACCTGGTCTCATTTTCAACCATTTCTACATCCTGAAGGTTTCCGTAAACCTTGTTGGTAGAGGTAAAGATCAATGGCGGCTGATGTTTGCTTTTTCTGATGGCTTCCAGAAGGTGGAAGGTGCCGCTGAGGTTTACATTGAAATCGTGAACAGGATTGGTCACCGATGAGGTCACTGCAACCTGTGCGCAGAGGTGGAAAACTTCGGAAGCGTTGTTCACGCTCTCCTGAAGGATTCGTGTTTCATTAATGTCTGAGATCTGGATAATGAGCTTATCTCCATATTCCTTTTGCAGCCATTGAAGGTTTTCTTCAACGCCATCCCTAAACAGGCTGTCATAGATCATCACTTTTTTTCCTTCAGAAAGGAATCTTGAAGCGAGATTGGTGCCAATAAAACCGGCACCTCCCGTGATGAGCGTATATTTTTGACCGGTATTGACCCTGTATTGTTTCTGAATATAATCCTGCTCCCTTACCTTCTCTATTCCATTTTTCTCCAGGAGTTTATAGAGCAGCTTTTTAGTGCCGTCGGTTTTCTTTAACCCGAAGTGATATTCCCTCTCATCGAGATGAAAACCACCCACAGTCGAATTTTTAGGGTCGAGATCTTTTAACGAGTACCAGTAGATCCTGTCGGCATCGGCATTAAGCACATTTTTAAATTCCTGAAACTGCTTTACTTCATCATTTTGCCAGGTGGAGAAGCCAACTTCAGAAATCCAGATCTCTTTATGGTACCCGAACTTTTCCATCACTTCCCTGATGCAGCTTATGTTTACATCCCAGCCTTTCCATTGCTGGTCAAATACATGTGGAAAACCGTGAATTCCCACCGCGTCTATATGATCGAGCACTTTTTGCTCTATCATCATTTGCATCCAGTTTGGATCTATGGGGCTCATCCCGCCAAGCAGGGTCTTTTTTCCCCTTTTTTGAGCCCAGTGGGCGGCCATGCCTATCATGGTAGAAAACTTGTTCCACGAATAATCGAGGGTGAAGTCATATTCTACTTTGTTGTTGGGCTCGTTCCAGAGTTCAACCCACTCAAAGTAGTTTCCGTAGCGGGTGATCATGGTGTCAATAAAATCGGCATAGGCTTTCAGATCTTTAGGTGGGGCCGAAGTCTTCGGCATTTCACCTATTGAGGGTGGCGTGTAGAGAAAACAGGGCAGGATCTCGACATGGGGGGAAAGTTCGGCAAAGAGCCAGTCGTACCATTCAGCGGTACCTTCCACATACCAGTCGGCCCACGAAATTCCTGTGCGCAGGTGCCTGATCCCCAGTTTTTTGAAATCTTCTATTGCAGCTTTGACCTCCTCGTATTCTCCGGGTCTAAACCATTCCAGAATGCCAAGGGAAGGAGTATTATTATTTAGATTCTTCTTTACGTTCATAGCTGTTCTTTTACACGGTTAGACCTCTGGAAGACAATTCGCTACTAGCCCTGCTCACATTGTCTGTGGCTATTTGGGTCTTAAGCCATTCGGCCAGTTCGTACAATCCATCTTCAAATTTCACTTCGGGAGTGAATCCCAGTTTCTCTTTTGTTTTGGTGGTATCTGCAAAGCAATGCCTTATATCTCCCACCCTGTATTTTCCGGTGACTTCAGCTTTAATATTTTCTTTGCCCATTACTTCGGCCAGTTTATCGGCAATTTCAAGAATGCTGTACTGGTTACCGCTACCCACGTTAAATACTTCCCCGTTGGCTTCAGGTTTTTCCATGGCCAGCCTAATGGCACGGGCCACGTCTTTTACATGAATAAAGTCCCGCTTCTGTTTCCCGTCCTCGAAGATCATGGGAGCATTGTTGTTGAGCAGGCGGGAAGCGAAAATTGCAAGCACGCCGGTATAAGGGTTTGACAGTGCCTGGCGGGTTCCGTAGACATTAAAGAACCGCAAAGCTGTGGTGGGAATATTGTAGGCTTTGCCGGTAATGAGGCTTAGCCGTTCCTGGTCATATTTTGAAAGGGCATAAACCGAAGAAAGATTAGGGGTTTTAGACTCGGGAGTCGGTACAGGTTTGAGTTCTTTTCCCTGGCTGTCATACATTTCCCACTGTCCTTTTTTAAGGTCGGCAAGTTTGCGTTCACAGTCCATTTTTTTCTCACCTGCCTCATTGAGGTAAAGGCCTTCCCCGTAAATGCTCATGCTCGATGCGGTAACTAATTTTTCCACCGGCCTGTCCATTAACGCCTCCATGAGTACTGCCGTGCCCAGGTTATTAACATGGGTGTAGTCTTTGATCTGGTACATGCTTTGGCCAACCCCTACCATGGCAGCCAGATGTACCACGGCATCTACGCCTTCAAGAGCCTTTTCAACAGCTGCTTTATCGCGCACATCTCCAATTTGCAGTTCCACATTTGGGTTGAGATATTCGGGGCGTGAGGCATTCTCCCCATGCACCTGCTCTGAGAGGTTATCTAGAGCCCGTACTTTATACCCTTTGTTTAGAAGCTCATCTGCAAGATGAGACCCTATAAATCCTGCTCCTCCGGTAATTAATATTTTCTTCTGCATTTGATTGGTTTTGGTTGGTTAGAAGTTTTGCAATAATGGTCTGGTTGTGATCTTATTTATGCTGGTGCCTTTTTTCTTGTTGAGGGCATACCATACGTCTTCTGCAATTTCTTTAGGGTCTATGGCGCCCATACCCATTTCTTCCACGGAAGCATTTCCGGAGATTTCATGCTCAAAAAAAGCGGTATCTACTATGCCGGGGCTTACCACCGTAACGTTGATGTGCGGAAGCGACTCCAGCCTTAAGGTTTCGGCAATTACCTCCAGGGCCGATTTTGAAGCTGCATAAATTCCTCCATAGGGGTGGGGCTGGGTGGCCGAAACTGAAGAAATGAATACCACATTTCCCCCTTTTTGAGAGATCATGTGCGGGGTAAATGCCCGAATGCATCTTAGAGGCCCCATAACGTTGGTCTCGAGCACTCCTTTCCATTTTTCGGGATCCCCTTCTGAAAGTTTTTCCTTAATGCCCTGCCCGGCGTTTATTATGAGGTAATCGGGATGGCCCACATGCTCTGTGGTCCAGGCATACAGCTCATCAATCTCCTGGGCATTTCTTACGTCGCACTTGTGAAAGTGAAGGTTTTCCTCTTTAAAATGCCCTTTTTGAAGATCAGCTACAACCACCTTTACTCCTTCTTTACTCAGTTTTTCGGCTATTGCTTTGCCTATACCACTACTCCCGCCGGTTACAAGTGCTATTTTGGAAGTAGTTTGTTGGCTCATTTAGACTGGTTCTTTTTAGGTTCAATAAATATGTGAGAAACTGCGTGCGAATTTTTCCCGACAGGTGAACTAAAAGGGGGGAAGGGAATTCCTGCGGAAAAAAAACGGCTGAGTTTCCTCGCCGCTCGATATTTTCAAAGGTACATGAGGAGCCTGTGAAATTATGCTAAAGCTAAGCTAAAACATTCTTAAACCCCTAGATTTTACTGGGCTTTCGGGGTAGGATCAGCAGCCGTAAAGCGGGTTGGCCACGTGAGATAATTCGTAATAAAGGCAGCAGCAACAAGGGGTTGAAGAAGCCCTTAAAACAAAGAACAGGAGTTTTAGGGCTCCTGTTCTTTAATTTAAAAAAATCATTGTCGTCTGGAGGAAAGGTCAAAAGCTAAAAACCATGCTTCTATACCTTTATTAGGCTTAATTACTGGTGAATTCTGGCCTTAGCTCCAATTTGATTTATTTAATCGGACAATGCTGATTAAAAATGAGAAAATTTTTATGCCTTACAGTACTTCTGAAGGCTTTTTTGCCATTTTATAGCCTTGTCGAGACGGTCTTTTTTCTCCGTAACCGGGTCTTCCTCTTCAGCATAAAAGATAAGGGTTTTGTCTTCCCTGCTCTTACTCTTCAGCAGAAGGGAGATTTCCCTAATCTCATCGAGCACCTGGGTGCTTTTCTCATCTTCATCTATTTTAATGAGATCGATCTTCAAAATGTCCTGGAGGTTTATTTCCTGAAGTTCGGCTTTGTTAGAAGACTTCAGCAGGAAAAATTTTCCGGCAGTTTTATCGAGGCCTATAGACAGGCCGTAAGTATTATCGGTTTCATCAAGCCTGTAACCTTTTTCACCTGCCAAAAATGCCATTTTTTGAGCTCGTTTTTTTTCTTTGTGCGACTGGCTGTAAACCAGGTAACCAACGGGAGCTATGAATAGAATTAATAGTCCCAGCCCCATAAGGGTGGATGCTGTATCCATTTTTTATATGATTTATTGTGAACGATTTATTTTTATCCTGAATGGTTGCAAGAGTTGCAGGAGGGCGTTCACCAGAAAAAATGTTTGGGGAAAAGCTGGGTTTTCAGATCTTTCCGAAGATCTCTTTTAAAGCTGAAATATGCCGCCTGAGTGACATTTTTGGGAAGTATGTGAGGAATAAACCTTACTGAAGAAATAGCCGGGCAACTGTCTTTTTTAAGTTCGGGCAGCTCCGAGAATAAATTCTCGCGGTAAGCGACAGAAAGAGGGTTGGCAGCTGCCAGTTTTTCGGAAGCAGGTGAGTGCTCCTCACGTACTTCCGAAATACTAAAAGCATAGCCCGATGCCCCTCCAATGCTAAAAAATGCAAGAAGGAGAACCAGTATCTTCATCCCTATTTTAGGCTGCTGCTGCACAGGCTAAAGGTACTCAAAAAGTGCGCCGTTATAGCAGTTTTACAGCATCTTTGGCAAAATAACTGGCTATCATTTTTGCGCCGGCTCTTTTAATGGCCGTGAGCTGCTCTAGCATCACCGCATCGTGATCTAACCAGCCTCTTTCGGCCGCTGCTTTGAGCATGGAATATTCCCCGCTCACCTGGTAAACCGCAACGGGTACATTTACGGCATTTTTGATCTCTCTCACAATGTCCAGGTAGCAAAGGCCGGGTTTTACCATCACCATGTCGGCACCTTCTTCGATATCCTGCAGGGTTTCTTTTATGGCTTCTTCGCGGTTGGCGGGATCCATCTGGTAGGTTTTCTTGTCGCCAAATCCCGGGGCCGAATCGAGCGCATCGCGAAATGGCCCGTAAAAAGCTGATGCATACTTTGCACTGTAACTCAAAATTCCGGCGTTGAAGTGGTTTTCCTGTTCCAGAAGTTCCCTTATTGCCTTTATGCGGCCGTCCATCATATCACTTGGCGCAACAAAATCGGCACCAGCCTGCACATGAGAAAGTGACATTTTTGCGAGGACTTCTTTTGTAGGGTCGTTCAGTATCTGTCCGTTTTCTACAATCCCGTCATGGCCGTAAGAAGAATATGGGTCTAGAGCCACATCGGTCATGACCAGCATTTCCGGAACGGCATTTTTGACAGTTTTCACTGCCCTTTGCATCAAACCATCGGGATTAAGGGCTTCGGTTCCCTGGTTGTCTTTAAGGGTATCGGGTACTTTCACAAAAAGCAGTACCGATTTCAAACCGAGGCTCCAGAGTTCTTTCACCTCGTTTTCAAGAAGGTCAAGGCTATACCTGAAGTAATTTGGCATAGACGCAATCTCTTCCTTTATATTTTTTCCTTCCACAACAAAAAGAGGAACTATAAAGTCATTTGAGGTGAGTAATGTCTCCCTCACCAGCCCTCTTGTGGTTTCGTTTGTTCTAAGTCTGCGGTTTCGTATTAGCATAATTCAAAATTCAAGATTCCTGTTATTCAAGGTTTAATGTTTATAGTTCAAGGTCTGAATGTCATAAACACTTTCACTGACCATTAAATCAAACCCATTTCCGCGGATTCGCCAGGACCTCCACCAGCTTCTCCTCCTCACTTCCTGGCTCGGGGTTGTGGTCATATACCCACTGAACGTGTGGCGGTAAACTCATTAAGATACTTTCTATCCTGCCATTGGTCTTTAGTCCGAACAGCGTGCCTTTGTCGTGAACCAGGTTAAATTCCACGTAACGGCCCCGCCTTATTTCCTGCCAGTTCCGCTGCTGTTCATTGTAGGGCAGATCTTTTCTTTTTTCAACTATTGGAAGGTAAGCTTCCAAAAAACTGTCGCCCACATCGGTGACAAAATCATACCATTCCTCGCTGCTCCTTTCTTCAGAAGGCCTTAAATAATCAAAGAACAAACCGCCAATCCCACGGGCTTCATCCCGATGGGAGTTCCAGAAATACTCGTCACAGCTTTTTTTGAATTCCGCATAAAAATCTGGATGATGCCGGTCACAGGCAGTTTTACATATTTGGTGAAAATGTTTGGCATCTTCTTCAAAAAGATAATAAGGAGTAAGATCCTGTCCGCCGCCAAACCAGCTATCTACCGTGTTTCCTCCTTTGTCATACATCTCAAAATAGCGCCAGTTTGCGTGTACAGTGGGTACCATTGGGTTTTTTGGGTGTAGCACGAGGCTTAATCCGCAGGCAAAGAAGTTCACATCGCCCACCCCAAAATGTTTTTGCATGGCAGGGGCAAGCGGGCCATATACTTTAGAAATGTTCACGCCTCCTTTTTCAAAGACATCACCTTCTTCAATCACCCTGGTGCGGCCACCGCCACCTTCAGCCCTTTTCCAGAGGTCTTCTTTAAAAACGGCTTTTCCGTCAATGGCTTCAAGGTTGGCTGTGATGCGATCTTGCAGGTCCTGTATGTATGCGTAAAATTTCTCCTTCATTTTTTCTGAAGCTTTTTTCTGAAAGCTTTTTTCTGAAAGCTTTTCCTAATGATTAGCCTTTATATTCCTTTACTGCTTCAACAAAAGCAATGGCATTTTCAACAGGAATATCGGGTAAAATTCCGTGGCCAAGGTTTACCACATACCTGTCTTTCCCAAACTGGTTGATCATATCGTGTACCATTTGTTTTATTTGGGTCGGTGGCGAATAAAGGCGGCTGGGGTCAAAATTTCCCTGCAGGGTGATTTCGCCTCCCGTTAATTTTCTCGCCATTTGCGGGGAGCAGGTCCAGTCTACGCCAAGAGCCGAAGCGCCCGATTTGGCCATGGTATCAAGGGCAAACCAGCAGCCTTTTCCAAAGGCGATCACCGGGATTTCAGGTTTTAGCGCATCAATGATCTGCTGAATGTATTTCCATGAAAATTCCTGGTAATCTTCGGGAGAAAGCATGCCGCCCCAGGAGTCAAATACCTGAACCGCATCTACCCCTGCCTCCACTTTTGCCTTCAGGTAAGCTATAGTGGTATCAGTGATTTTCTGGAGCAGGGTATGGGCAGCCTGCGGATTTGTAAAACAGAATTTCTTTGCAATATCAAAGTTTTTGGAACCCTGGCCCTGTACCGTATAGCAAAGTATCGTCCATGGGGAGCCAGCAAAACCAATTAGCGGCACCTCGTCATTGAGCTCCTTCTTGGTCATTTTAACGGCGTCCATAACATAACCCAAAGTTTTATGAACATCGGGAACAATTACTTTTTCAACATCAGCCATCGTCCTTACCGGATTGGGTAACCATGGGCCCAATCCCGGTTTCATTTGCACCTCAATATCCATCGCCTGTGGCACCACTAAAATGTCGCTGAACAAAATAGCGGCATCGGTACCTACCTGGTGAATTGGCATTACGGTAATTTCTGTAGCCAGTTCAGGTGTGCGGCAGCGGGTAAAGAAATCGTACTTATCCTTGAGCCTCATAAAATCGGGCAGGTACCTTCCTGCCTGGCGCATCATCCATACCGGTGGCCGCTCTACAGTTTCGCCTTTTAAAGCTCGAAGAAAAAGATCATTTTTTATCATAATTTTTATTATTCGAATGTTAGTTGTGCAGACAAATTAAGTCTGCGTATATCGTGAACTTCCTGAAAATTTTATTTTCTTCACTAGAACATTTTTCCAGCGTTTCAGGTCTCATTTTATTAGGTTCAAATACCTGCAAGCTTTTCAAAACCTTCAGGTATGCCGGTTTATCTAAAAGTTTTTACCACCTGCACAATGACATTTTCAATAGTAGGTGTGCTGGCGATAACAATATTATCTGTAAAATTCTTTGCTTCGGAAGCTGTTGTGGTCCCAATACAAAAGGCTGTGCTTTGCTTTAAATCATTTCTGGAACAGTAACTTCGCACTGCGCTGGGGCTAAAGAACAGCACTCCCTCAAAGATACGATCTATTTTTTTGGGCACCGAAAGGGTGTCGTATACTTCTACTTCGGTAAGTGGTACCCCTGCCGATCTTAATCGCCTTGGGATCTCGGGACGCCTCTTTTTTCCGCAGAAGAACAGGAAATTTTCTTTACTGTGGTTTTCAATGATTTCTGAAGCTAAAAGGGCCCCGTAATTTGCCATTTTTGACACCCTGAAGCTGTTATGTTTCAGGAAAGCTTCGGTTTTTTCGCCTACACAAAAAATATTTTTCTGCTGAATTTCCTTTATCCGAGGATGCTGAAGTATCGCCCTTACCGAATTTTTGCTCGTAAAAATGACATTTTCAGGGAGCGTTCCAATTTCAAAATCCAAAGGTTGTATCGCAATAAAATCGGTTTCCACGAGGCCTATTCCTTTATTTAAGAGCAGTTCTCTCTGGCCCCGGCTTAGTTTTTTTGTAGAAAGTACACTTGCGCCTGCTCTCTCTCTGGAAAGTGACCTCTTAGCCTCGTGACTGGTTTCTTTAGCGGACAAAAGATTGTAAGATTAGCCTTTGGTGTTGTTTACCTCTTCCTTGATCTTGCGCATAAGCACATCGCCGCCGGCGTTTAACACTTCCTCGGCACATTTGCGCCCAAAACCTTCATACTGAGATACCGCAATTTGTTTTTCTACTCCAATTCTCTCCTGACCGTCAAGGCTGAAAAGTGCCGCTGTAAAATGTACAGTCTCGTCTTGAATGGTAGCGAGAGCACCAATAGGTGCGGTACAACCACCTTCCAGCACTCGTAAGAATTCTCTTTCAATGTGTACACAAACTGCTGTAGGTTTATGGTTTAAAGCAGCAAGGGCTTTTCGGCAAAACTCATCATCTTCTTTTGCCACCACCAGCATGGCTCCCTGTGCTGGGGCAGGGATCATCCACCTGAGGTCAATATAAGCCTCGGGAGTTAAATTTATACGCTCAAGGCCTGCCGCTGCAAATACAGCACCGTTCCAGTTACTGTCTTCCAGTTTTTGAAGCCGGGTATTCACATTTCCGCGCAGGTCAACGATCTCGTGGTTGGGGTATTTATGTAACCACTGTGCCTGGCGGCGCAGGCTTCCGGTGGCGATTATTCCGTCATCATCATTGAGGAAATCGGTTCCTTTATGCACCAGAATGTCGTGCGTGTTTGCCCTTTTTAAGACCGCGGCCTCTACAATGCCCTGTGGCAGTGCAGTAGGAACATCTTTCATGGAATGCACGGCGATGTCTATTTGATCTGTGATCATGGCGACATCGAGGGTTTTGGTGAAAATTCCGGTGATCCCGAATTCGTACAGGGGCTTGTCAAGCACCAGGTCTCCCTGTGATTTTACCGGCACCAGTTCGGTTTTGTGCCCCAGTTTTTCCAGCGCATTCTTCACGGCATTTGCCTGCCACAGCGCAAGTTCGCTGTCACGGGTTCCTATGCGAATCACCCTGCTCATCTTTTCACGGTCTCTTCAAGTTGAAACACCTTCTGGATCAATTCCAGGCTTTCATCGGTAGAATTGGAATCGCCTTTTAAGTGATTGGCAAACTGGTTCATGATCTTTTGAATAATGCGATCTCCCAGCACTTCGGCCTGGCGTTCATTAAAATTCTCTATTTTTTTGCGTTGAAAATCCACTTCCGCATCTTTCATTGTGCGGAGTTTCTTTTTCAGGGCTTTTATGGTAGGGGCGAATTTTCGGGTTTCAAGCCATGAGTTGAAATCGGCTTCCATTTCAGTAATGATCTCGTGAGCCTGTGGGATGGCGGCTTTTCTTCTTTCCAGAGTCTCATCGGTGATCTGTGAAAGGTGGTCAAGGTGAATAAGGGAAACCCCGGGAAGTTCTTCAACTTCATTAGCCACATTCTTAGGGATAGAAAGGTCTAAGATCAACAGGTCTTTCTTGTTAAAGATAAGGTCTTTGGTAATGGTTGGGTTTTGAGCGCCCGTAGCCACTATCAAAACATCGGCCTGTCTTATTTCGGCCTGTAGATCGGCATAATCCTTAACGGTAAGATCAAATTTTCCGGCAATTTTTTCAGCCTTGTCTTTGGTCCTGTTGATAAGGGTGATGTGGTGGTTCTTGGTGTGTTTTACCAGGTTTTCGCAGGTGTTACGCCCAATTTTTCCGGTTCCAAACAACAGGATATTAAGATCGGCAGGGTTTTCAAAATTCTTCAGAATATATTGCACCGATGCAAAACTTACTGAAGTAGCTCCCGATGATATTCCTGTTTCATTCTTAATGCGCTTGCTCGCCTGGATCACCGCATTCACCAGCCGCTCTAAAAATGGATTTGAGACTCCGATATCCTTTGACTGTGTAAAAGCCGATTTTATCTGGCTAATTATTTCAAAGTCCCCCAATATCTGGCTGTCAAGACCGGTGCCCACTCTAAACATGTGAGAAATGGCATCTTTGTTTTTATACACATAAGCCACTTTTTCAAATTCTTCAACGGTACCATGGGTGTGCTCGCAAAGCAGTTTGATCAACTGGAAAGGGTGTTGGGCAAAACCGTAAATCTCGGTTCGGTTACAGGTGGAGGTTACAATGAGCCCATCAATACCTTCAGCTTTTGCCTGCTCAAGCAAATTTGTCTTTCCGGTATCGTCCAGGCTAAAATGTCCTCTTACTTCTGCATCGGCTTTTTTGTAACTAAGCCCTATGGTATAAAAATGTTTTCCTCTAGAAATATTATAATCTTCCATGTACCTGAATAGCATTCTAACGGGCAAATTTAAGCTAAGGCTAAAGTAAAAAACAACGCTCAAAGTACATTTTTTGTCGCTGCACGTGATTTTGTTCCAAAAACTGATCAAAATCATTTATTTGAGCTATTTTTACCTGTGAAATATGGAAATGCAGCAATTTTGTTTAGAACGTTTCTAAATAGAAGCTACTGAAAAATTGATTTTGCCATGCAGGAAAATGTCGCTCAAAGTACCTATGAAAAAACCCGTTTGGAAGAAGGATTTTATCTGCTCCGGTTCCAAAATCCCACCAGGGAGCGGGTGAAAATTCAGCGGAATATCAACAGTAATTTTATACAGTTCCACTTTTCAGGAAAGGGGGAAGGAAGGTTTTTTTTCAATAACGGCAGTTACAAGGTCCCGTTGCTAGAAGAAAATGCACTGCTTTTGTACAACCCCAAAAGAGACCTGCCCATAGATTTGGAGCTACAGGCCGGCAGCTGGGTGATTTCTATAGTGATCTCCTTAAAAAAATTTCATGCGCTTTTTTCTGAAGAAGCGGGTTACGTAAGTTTTTTTAGCCTTGAGAACCGCGATAAACAATACTATAAAGACAGCCCCCTCACGCCGGGAATGGTGATCGTATTGAACCAGATTGCCAATTACAACGTGGTACCAAGCATCAAAAACCTATATTTTAAGGCCAAGGCATACGAGTTGCTCAGTTTGTTTTTTAATAAATCTGAAGAACCCGATGTTGAACAATGTCCTTTTTTAAGTGACGAAGAGAACGTGCTTAAAATTAGAAAAGCCAAAGAAATTATCATCGCCAATATGGCTGAGCCACCTTCGCTGCAGGAGCTTTCACGGGAAATAGGCCTAAGCCTTAAAAAGCTGAAAGAAGGCTTCAAGCAGATCTACGGAGATTCGGTGTTCAGCTTTTTGTTCGATTATAAGATGGAATATGCCCGCAAGCTGCTCGATTCGGGCGAATACAACGTGAATGAGGTGGGGTTAAGGATTGGCTACAGCACCTCGAGTCACTTTATAGCAGCGTTTAAAAAGAAATTTGGCACCACCCCCAAGAAGTATCTCATGTCGCTTTCTTCGGAAAGCTAGGCTATAAATTTCTTCAATGGAACTATTTTTTTTGAGCTTTTCTGAAGCTTTTTAGCCGAATTTAATAATCGTATTTTTGCCACAAATTTAACAGATGAGTAAAGGAGTATTATTGGTGAACCTGGGTTCGCCCGACAGTACAGATCCGGAAGATGTAAAGAAATATCTGGATGAATTTCTTATGGATGAAAGGGTGATAGATGTACCCTATTGGGCACGCACGCTGCTGGTGCGTGGCATCATTTTAAATACCAGGCCCAAAAAATCGGCCGAAGCTTACCAGAGAATCTGGTGGGACGAAGGCTCGCCCCTCATTGTACTTTCTGAAAGACTGCAGCAAAAAGTAGATGCGCTAACCTCTGTGCCCATTGCCCTGGCGATGCGTTATGGAAAACCTTCCATTAAAACAGGCCTCGAAGAATTACAGGCGCAGGGGGTAGATGAAGTATTGATCTTTCCGTTGTATCCGCAGTTTGCCATGGCTACTACCGAAACCATCCTGGTGCTGGCAGAAGAGCTCAGGAAAAAGCATTTTCCGCAGATGCAGTTTACTTCTGTCCCCGCATTTTATAATCACGATGATTACATTCGGGTGTTGAGCTCAAGTATTTCAGAATCTTTAAAAGGGGTAGATTTTGATCATCTTTTGTTTTCCTACCACGGGGTTCCAAAAAGGCATATTAGAAAGAGCGATATCACTAACTCCCATTGCAAGATAGATGGCAGTTGTTGCCAGACAGCTTCGGCAGCGCATCAATTCTGCTATCGCCACCAGTGTTACGAGACCACCAAGCTGGTAGCCGAACAGCTGGGGCTTGAAAAGGGGAAATTTTCGGTATCATTTCAGTCCAGGCTTGGGTTTGACCCATGGTTGCAGCCTTATACCGACCGTACCATTGAAAGAAAAGGCCTTGAAGGGGTGAAAAACCTTGCTGTGGTATGTCCGGCCTTTGTTTCCGACTGTTTGGAGACGCTTGAGGAGATCGCGATGGAAGGAAAAGAGATCTTTGAAGAAGCCGGCGGTGAGAAATTTACCATGGTACCCTGTTTAAATGACCGTGATGACTGGGTGAAAGTGCTGGCCCGGTGGATTGACGAGTGGGCGCACCAGAATGTGGCCGTATAATGCCATTTTTGACACCTTATCTTTAGAACGGGCTTTTCATTATCTTTGATACACTATGGAAAAGGATAAGCTAAAATTAGAACTTCTGCAAAAGATAATCGCCTGTGAGAATGAGGTTATTTTAAAAAAGGTAGAAGAATTACTCTTTGGAGTTTCTGAAGCCGGGTTTGAAAAAATTTCCATATGTGATGATTTACAGGTTGACAGGCACTTCGGTGCTTATCTTTTCCATCTTTCACACATATCTAAACCCCAGCAAAAAACCTTCAGCATAAATTGGAATACTACAACTATATCAAATCGCTGCACCTCATTTTTGTGATCACCTGGTTCGCCGGACTCTTTTATATTCCGAGGCTTTTTATATACCACATCGAAGCACTTGATAAACCCGAACCTCAAAAGAGCATTTTAAGCGATCAGTTAAAGATCATGACCAGGAGGTTGTGGTATATCATCACCTGGCCTTCGGCTATTCTTGCCACCTGTTTTGCGGTATGGCTGCTTATCCTGGTGCCGGGCTGGCTTCAAATGCCCTGGATGCACGTGAAGCTCACTTTCGTACTGCTTCTTTTTGCCTATCATGGCAAAAGCCATCATATTTTTAAGCAACTCCAAAAAGATAAGGTAACCTGGACGTCAAACCAGATGCGGCTCTGGAACGAGGGTTCAACCCTAATCCTGTTTGCGGTGGTATTTCTGGTAATTTTAAGAGATGCGCTTAACTGGATCTTTGGCCTGGCAGGGATATTTTTACTGGCCGCAATGCTAATGCTGGGAATCAAAATCTATAAGCGTATACGCACAAGAAACGAAGAGCATTAGAACGGTTCAATTATTGTTGCGTAAATTGTCATTCTAAAATCATCTTGTTTGAAGTTTTCTTTAAGAACCCGAATATTTCTTTCCATGATCGTGCTGGTGCTGCTGGCATCCATACTCATTGGAGGAATCACGGTTTTGCAGTACAAACAGGAAGCCCAAGATTACCACAGGGAAAGGCTTGAACGCAAGGAAGAGGCTATACGGGAACATATCAAGTTTGTGGTGGAGAGTACCACTTATGAGATAAAGGAGGAGACGGTGTACCTCATTCTTAAGCAGGATGATAAGATCCACGAGATCTCTCAGGTGCATAATATGCCCATTAACGTTTACAGCCTTGATGGAGACCTCATCTTAAAATCAAACCAGTCTTTCTTCCCCGATACTACCGATCTTCGGCTTGATAACAGCATACTTGAACAGCTGGAATCTTCTTCGAGAAAAAGGATCATCAGGCAGACTGTCAAAAATGACAAAAGGTTCCAGTCTTCTTATACCTATATTACTGACAATAAATTCAGGCCCCTGGCTATTCTCAACCTTCCGTATCTCGAAGATGATTACTTTATAACCCGCGACCTCAGGAACTTCCTCGTAAAGCTCACCGAAGTCTATTTGTTCATGCTGGTACTGGCCATTTTGCTGGCTTACTTCCTGTCAAAATATATCACCCGAAGTTTAAAAACCGTTTCAGAAAGGATACATCAAACCCGGCTCGACAAGAAGAACCACAAGATTGAAATTGGCAACGTGAGTGAAGAGATCTATACGCTGGTGGCGGCCTACAATTCGATGATAGACGAGCTGGAAGAAAGTGCCGCGAAACTGGCTACCAGCGAGCGGGAACAGGCCTGGCGAGAGATGGCAAAACAGGTGGCGCATGAGATCAAGAATCCGCTTACGCCCATGCGCTTAAGCGTGCAGAGCTTTCAGAGAAAATTTGATCCCAATGATCCGCTGATGCAGCAAAAGGTAGATGAGTTCAGCGATACTTTGATCACGCAAATAGATACCATGAGCTCAATTGCTTCGGCCTTTTCGAATTTTGCCAAGATGCCGGCGCAGCAAAATGAGACCCTTAATGTGCCAAAAATAGTAAAACTGGCACTCGATATTTTTAATGAAGATTACATCCTTTTTTCTTCGGAAAAAGAGGAAATAGTAGCCAAATTCGACAGGACCCAACTCATAAGGGTGGTGACCAACCTGGTCAAGAATGCCGTGCAGGCCGTAGAAAAAGAGGAAAATCCGGCGGTGCTGGTCACCGTGACCGAAGAAGAAGACCGGGCCTGCCTCATAGTTTCCGATAATGGCATGGGGATTTCCGAAGAGAACAAAGAGAAGGTGTTTGAGCCCAAGTTTACCACCAAATCCAGCGGAATGGGCCTTGGCCTCGCCATGGTAAAAAACATAGTTGAAAGTTGCGGCGGGAGCATTAAGTTTACGTCCAGATTAAATAAAGGCACTATCTTTAAGGTGCATTTTCCAAAATAGTTAATTATGAATTTTGAAAATATTCTGTTCGAAGAGAACAACAACATTGGTTACATCACGATCAACCGCCCAAAAAAGTTAAACGCCCTCAACAAAGCGACCATAGAGGAGCTTAACGAGGCTTTTGAATCGGCCAGGGAAGATCATGATATTAAAGTGATCATTCTCTCCGGAAGCGGCGAAAAAGCCTTTGTTGCCGGTGCCGACATTAGTGAATTTGCTGAATTCTCCCAAAAAGAAGGACGGCGTCTTGCGGCTGAAGGGCAGGAAAAACTGTTTGATGTGGTTGCCAATTTTCCGAAGCCAGTCATAGCAGCCGTTAACGGTTTTGCTTTGGGTGGCGGCCTCGAACTCGCCATGGCAGCGCATTTTAGGATTGCCAGCGACAACGCTAAAATGGGCTTGCCCGAAGTTTCTTTGGGGGTAATTCCCGGCTATGGAGGTACGCAAAGATTACCACAGCTGGTGGGCAAAGGCCGTGCGATGGAAATGATTATGACCGCAGGGATGATAGATGCGCAACAGGCACTCGATTACCAGCTTGTAAACCATGTTACCGCGCCCGAAGATCTTATTCCGCTTGCTGAAAAAATTGCAGGAAAGATCATGAACAATTCCATGGTGGCAATTTCGGCTGCTATACGAGCGGTGAATGCCAATTATGAAGTGGGGGTCAACGGATTTGAAGTGGAAATTGATGCCTTCGGAAGCTCTTTTGGAACCGAAGATTTCAAGGAAGGCACTTCAGCATTTTTAAATAAAAGAAAAGCCAGTTTTCCCGGAAAATAGTTAGATATCCAGATTTTAGAAATGAGATTTGAGAAAAGGCTTTGGGCATCATCCGGAGCTTTTTTGTTTTAATTAACTTTGGAATTTATCCTATTATACGGAAAAAATCCTATTTTTGTCCCTTATGCAGGGGAACGAGTTTATCAAGGGAAGAGGAGCGCAGGAGCAGGTAAAGAACAGGTTTGACGCCTTATCTTACGAGATGAGGGATGATTTCCTGAATTATTGTGCTGCCGAAGGAGAGGAGGCTACGCCTTCAAAAACGGCTTTTCTCGATACCTTTCCAAAAACTATAGTCAACAAAGTTATCAGCCCCGATGTGGGGATGGAATTTTCTCTAAACCCATACCAGGGCTGCGAACACGGCTGTGTGTACTGCTATGCCCGCAATTCTCATGAGTATTGGGGGTTTGGGCCGGGGCTCGATTTTGAACAGAAGATCCTGGTGAAACGCAATGCCCCGCAACTGCTGGAAGCCAAACTACGCAGCAAGAGCTGGAAAGCGGCTCCCATTGTGCTTTCGGGAAATACAGATTGTTACCAGCCGGTAGAGCGTAAACTCGAGATTACCCGGCAGCTGCTTCAAATCTTTTTAAAATACAGGCATCCGGTGGGGATAATTACCAAAAATGCCCTTATTCAAAGGGATTTGGATATTCTTCAGGAACTTGCAAAAGACAATCTGGTGCGGGTGAATCTTTCCATTACTTCCCTTGAAGAAAAAACCCGGCAACTCCTGGAACCGCGCACGGCCAGCATCAAAAAGCGCCTGCAAACCCTGGAGTTGCTCAGTAGCAAAGGAATTCCGGTGAATGTGATGATGGCGCCCATTATTCCCTCAATTAACAGCCACGAGATCCTGCCGCTGGTGAAAGAAATTTCAGAAAGGGGTGCCTGTGGCGTGGGTTATACCGTGGTGAGGCTTAACGGGGCCATTGGTGAGATCTTTGCCTCATGGATACGCAAAGCCATGCCGGGAAAGGCAGATAAAGTGCTGCATCAAATTGCAGAATGCCACGGCGGAAATCTCAACGACAGCCGTTTTGGAACCCGAATGAAGGGCGATGGCAACATCGCCGACCAGGTGGCACAGCAGTTTGCCATTGCCCGGAAGCTTTATCTTAAAGACAGGGAGCGCCCGGTTTTAAATTACAATTTGCACGAGCAGTATAAAGATGGCCAGATGAAGCTGTTCTAAAAATGCCATTTTTGAGAGGCTAGTCCCCACTCTTTATAGAACTGTTCAAGAAACCCAACCATGAAATCATGACGTTCCTGGGCTAATTTTATCCCCGTATTCGTGTTCATCCTGTCTTTAAGCAGGAGAAGTTTCTCGTAAAAATGATTTATTGTGGGGGCTGAAGAAGCTTTATATTCCTCTTTGGTCATATTGAGATTCGGTTTTACATCGGGATCAAAGATGGGCCGGCCCTTGTGGCCACCGTAGTTAAAGGTGCGGGCAATTCCTATGGCACCAAGAGCGTCAAGGCGATCGGCATCCTGTACTACATCAAGTTCGGGGGAGCTAAATTCCTGAGCCTCATTTCCTCCTTTAAAGGAGATCCATTTAATGATATTCTCTACATGAAGAATGGCATCTTCGGGCACTTGTTGTTCCTGTAGAAACTGCCTCGCTATTTTGGGGCCTATAGTTTCATCACCGTTGTGGAATTTAGAATCGGCAATATCGTGAAGTAAGGCTCCAAGGGCTACGATAAACCCATTTACTTCTTCGGAAGCAGCAATGATTTCGGCATTTTTGAATACCCGTTCAATATGGAACCAGTCGTGGCCGCCTTCAGCATTTTTCAATTTTTCCTTAACAAAATCAACAGTACGGGCAATGATCTGGTCTTTTTCCATAGGTGTCAAAAATGGTATTTTTAGATGATGTCGGCGGTAATGCTGCGTTCCACCTGGGCTACGAGTGCATCGGGAGTGTCAGATTTAGCTGAGACCGGTTCGTGAACTTTCAGCATAAGGTGTACGCCAATGCCCATGGGAAAACTTCCGTAACGAAACAATTTCCAGCTGTTGTTGATGGTAATGGGCACAATAACGGCTTCAGGCATCTTCTTGATGAGCAGCTGCAAACCCTGTACTGCAAACTTTTTGGGAGCCCCGGTGCGGCTGCGGGTTCCTTCAGGAAAAATAACTGCCGATCTGTTATTCTGGTTGAGGTAATCGGCAAATTTGCTCATTTTCACCAAAGCCTCGCGGCCATTCTTGCGGTCAATGAGAAGGTTTCCGCCGTGACGCAGGTTATAGGAAATACTAGGGATTCCCCTGCCCAGTTCTTTCTTGCTCACAAATTTTGGATGATGTTCTCTAAAATGCCATATAATGGGCGGAATATCGTACATACCCTGGTGATTGGCCACAAAGATGCAGGGCCTGTCTGTAGGCAGATTATATTCATTCTCTATACTGAAGCGGGTGCCGAGAAGATTAAGGCAGCGCAGCAGGAAGAAATTGAAGACGTCAACGCTCTTTTTGTGGGGCTGATAGCCTCCCAGGTTAAAACACAGCCACTGTATGGGGTGGAAAACCAGCAGGTTGATAAAAAAGAAGATGTAAAATACTACCGAAAGCGGGTAAGAAAGGATCTTTTTGAAGGTTTTCATTTTTACTTGCTTGCAAAAGGCTGCAATTTCTGCATTTAATTGCTGTCGTGCAAAACAGAATTTCAGCAGGGTGGATTATTTCAGGGAATGGCACAAAAAAACCTGTCAAAAATGTCATTTTCGACAGGTTTTAATTTCAGTTGCTTATAATTCTTAGCAGAATTCGTTATAAGCTTCAGTAAGATTATCAGCAATAATTTCGGCAGGACGGCCTTCAATGTGATGTCTTTCGAGCATGTGCACCAATTCGCCATCTCTAAATAGAGCCATAGAAGGCGAAGATGGAGGGAACGGTACCATGTAATCGCGGGCTTTTTCTGTAGCTTCACGATCTACCCCGGCAAAAACGGTCACTAAATGATCTGGGCGTTTGCTGTTTTGCAGGCTTATTCTGGCGGCAGGGCGTGCATTTGCAGCCGCGCAACCGCAAACAGAATTCACCACCACCAGGGTAGTTCCTTTTCTGGCAATTGCCTCATCAACCTGCTCTTCTGAATGTAATTCTTCAAACCCAATGCTGGTAAGGTCCTCTCGCATTGGCTTCACTAATTCCGGTGGATACATATATCAATTTTTTTTCGTTAAAACTAAAGATACAAAGATACCAAATAAAACTAAGAGCATAAATTTTGTAAAGTTAAAGCCTCACAGGCTGCTCTGGCAAAAAGAAAGAAGTTGTAAAATGCTATCTTTGCAGCCCAAAAGTACCCTAATGATCAAATGGTTTGCCGCTTTTGTCGGTTTTATGTTTTATGGGATTCGGGGAGCCATCCTCGGATTTATTATAGGAAGCCTTATAGATGCTCTTACCAACCGCAAAGGCGGATTCACAATTTCGAATGAAGAGGAACGGGTGACCCCCGGAGATTTTGAACTTCATCTCTTGACCCTCTCGGCTATTGTAATCAAGGCAGACGGGCAGGTGAGCCAGAAAGAGATGGATTACGTGCGCAATTACTTTGTGCAGGCCTACGGGAAAGATCGTGCAAATGCTGTTTTTCGCACTTTTAATGAGGTGGTAAAAGATCGGCAGCTTGACGAAAGGCGCATTTCTGCATTTTTAGCAGCCCGCACCCAGTATGCCGCGCGTTTACAAATAGTTCACTTTTTGTTCAGCATTGCCAACGCCGATGGTAACGTGAGCCAGGCCGAAGCCGGAAAAATAAGGCAGATTGCCGGGCATTTGAGAATCGGGGCGAAAGATTTTGAGAGCCTTTACGCCATGTTCTTCAAAACTACCGATAATGCGTACAAGATCCTGGAGATCGATAAATCGGCCACCGATGCCGAGGTGAAAAAGGCCTTTAGAACAATGGCCAAAAAATACCACCCCGACAAGATCCAGCATATGGATGAAGCCTACATTAAGGGCGCCGAAGAAAAGTTCCGCAGGGTGCAGGAAGCTTATGAGCAGATACAGAAGGAACGAGGTTTTTAATACTTACTGAAGCAGCCTGTTTCCTATTTTTAACCCCACAAAAAACGTTCTGGGTCGGGTGGGGCCGTAGACGTAATTTGCATCCCGCTCAATGCCCCGGTCAAAATCCTGCTGGTACTCATTAAAAATATTCTGAAGCCCTGCATTTACTTCAAGCTGAAATACTTCGGAAAATTCGAAGATGTAAGCTGTTTTAAGATTGATCTCCATAAAGCCTTCAGTTTTTTCAAGGCGGTCATTTGCGATATAACCTGCCAGGTGAGGCACGTACATACTGCCGGTGTAAACGCCTGAAATATTGTTTTGCCACTGCTTTGCGGGTGCATACGTAACAATGAAATTTCCGTAGAGATCAGGAGATTTAAAAAAATTTCTGGCATTTTTGAGAGGTACAGAAGCATCATCACTAAACTGTACGGGAAAATCGTACCTGGATCTTTGAAGCGTGCCGCCCATTTGCAGGATCCAGTCTTCATTGGGAGCCAGTACCACATCGAGGTTTAGTCCGTAAACCCTGGCCCCTTCGCCGTTGCTTTTTTCGAAAGTGGTTTCAGAAATGCGCTCCAGGATAAAAGGGTTTTGCAGCCGGGTATAAAAAGCTTCGAGCGTGAGCCTGTAATTATCATCTAAGGTGGTTTTGTTCCATTCTGCGGAAGCCAGAAAACTGTGTGAGGTCTCTGACTGAAGATCATCGACGAAGGTAACCAGGCTCACCTCTCCTGCAGCGATCCTGGCGTGAATGTCTTCAGTAAAAACCTGAGGCGCCCTAAAACCTTTGGCATAGCTGGCCCTGAATTGCAAATGTTCACTTTCAGAAAACAATAAATTTATTCGTGGGTTTAACACCACATTTTCTTCGGCTGCATTGTGGAAATCGGCTCGCAGGCCGCCCAAGATTTTAAGTTTGCTGGTTGCCTGCCATTCCTGTTGTGCGTAGATCCCAAGAATGTTCAGGTTTTGATCGATATGCGCATTGTAGCCGGGCTTGCGGTCTCTCATGAGGTTGTTCTTGAATTCGGTTCCTGCCGTAAAGGTGGCAGGGGCACCAAGAAAATTTTCCTGATCAAGGGAAAATTGTGTACCCAGCAGGTAAGTGTTGTCTATGGAGTTGCCGTAGCCCCGCAGGCTTTCTTCATAAGTTTCTTCCTGACCACCATAGAAATTGTCATTTTTGGAAAGCTGGGCAGTGGCGTAAGCAGAATATTTAATGTCCCTGTTTTTGGAGGAGCCTTCATAAGTAAGCCCTCCTCCAAACACGTCACTTGTAATCTGCTCGGTAATATCGGCTTCAAAAGGCTGAAGATGCAAATCATTACCGCCACGACGGAATTCGTGAATGGTATGAAAATCAAGACATAACTGGCTGTGGTCATTAGGTTTGTAAAATGACTTAAATCCGAAGGTTTTATTCTCGACGGCAGTAAGTTCGGTAAAGCCGTCATCATTGTGGTCATAAGGATTTCGGTTTCTAAACATTCCGTAGGCATTGAGTCCGGCCCTGTAGTTTTCAGAAAGAACGGTAGTATTCATGGTAACAGCCCGGTCGCCGGCTTCGCCGTTAATGGCCGCCAGGTTTCCGGCAATTTCGTAGTAGTTTTCCGCAGGAACTTTAGTGATTATATTTATGGTGCCGGCAATGGCATTTGAGCCGTAAAGCGCCGAGCCTCCGCCGCGCACCACTTCAATTCTTTCAATTGCATTGGCCGGGATTTGTTCGAGGCCGTAAACGCCGTTAAGCGCACTAAAGACCGGGCGGCTGTCAATGAGGATCTGCGAATATGCCCCGTCAAGGCCGTTCATTCGCACCTGTGAAAAACCGCAGTTCTGGCAATTGGTCTCCATTCTTAGACCCGGCTGAAAAGTGAGTCCGTCACCAAGGCTGATAACCTGGGTGGCCTTAAATTCTTTTTCAGAAGTTACAGAGACGATGACGGGTGCAGTATGTCTAAGCTGCCCGCTGCGGCTGGCAGAGATCACTACCTGGTCGAGGCCGGTGACATCTTCCTGCAGGGAAAAATCCAACATTTGAGGTTCAGAATTGAGCACATCAAGATGTTCTTTGATGCTTTTAAAACCTATGGCCTGTAAGATAATCTCGTGGTGACCCAGGGGAGCTTTAATTACAAATTCCCCCTTGTTGTTGGTGGTACTGCCAATTACAGAGTTTTTAAGATAGATATTAACAAGGGGTACAGGCTCTCCTTTATGGGTGACACGTCCCGAGATCTCGGCATTCTGACTGTAAATATTCCAGCCTGCCAGGAAAATCATGAATGAAATAAAAGTTTTCATTAAAAAGGGGTTTTCGCAAATCTATAAACAATTTTTAGATAAGGCTAAAAATTGTTTATGATGAATAAAAAATGTAGTTTTGATACTCGAAAAAATATCGCTTTATGTTCAGTCTTTCTGAAGAGAATTATTTAAAAGCCATTTTTCACCTGGAAAAAATTTACTCGACTGGGGTAAGTACCAATGCCCTTGCAGAAGAAATGGAGACCAAGGCATCTTCGGTCACCGATATGCTGAAGAAACTTGCTGAGAAGAAACTGGTGAAATACCGAAAGTATCAGGGAGTGCAGCTTAGCGACAAGGGTCACAAGGCAGCCGTGGAAGTGATTAGAAAGCACCGCCTGTGGGAAGTTTTTCTGGTAGAGAAGCTAAACTTCAGCTGGGATGAGGTGCACGATATCGCCGAACAGCTTGAACACATAAAATCTGAAAAACTCACTCACGAACTCGATAAATTTCTGGAATACCCAAAGAGAGACCCGCATGGAGATCCCATTCCCGATGCTGAAGGCAACTTCAGGATTTCGAATAAAGTGCTGTTGGCAGACCTTGAGGAAGGAGAATCGGGGATATGTGTAGGTGTAAAGGATTCCTCTACCGAATTCCTGCAATACCTGGATAAAAATAACATTGCTCTTGGAAAATTGGTCTCAGTGGTACACCGGGAAGCATATGATGAGTCCCTGTTCATTAAGATCAACGATGAAGGCTTGCATGTGTCCAAGAGCATTTCAAACAATTTATTTGTAAAACCCGTGGAATAATGAATGAAATTATTGCATATTTTGAAACTTTAGATCCGGTAATGGCTGCGTTTCTGGCCACCTTATTTACCTGGGGGCTTACTGCGCTGGGGGCCTCTTTTGTATTCTTCTTTAAGACGATGAATCGCGCCCTCTTTGATGGTATGCTGGGCTTTACCGGCGGCGTGATGGTAGCGGCAAGTTTCTGGAGCCTGCTGGCACCGGGAATTGAAATGAGTGAAGGCGAAGGCTTTCAAAAAGTTGTGCCGGCCGTAGTGGGTTTCGGCCTGGGTGCTCTTTTTATCTTTGGAATGGACAGGGTGCTGCCGCACCTGCACGTTAACTTTAGAATGGCCGATAAGGAAGGGGTAAAGACGCCCTGGCATAAATCGGTGCTGCTTACCCTCGCAATCACGCTGCACAACATCCCCGAAGGTCTTGCTATAGGCGTGTTGTTTGGTGGTGCTGCCATGGGGCTTGAAGGAGCCAGTATAGGGGGTGCGGTAGCTCTGGCAGTGGGAATTGGATTGCAGAACTTTCCGGAAGGTTTTGCCGTTGCCACACCCTTAAGAGGGCAGGGTATGAGCCGCTGGAAAAGCTGGAACTACGGCCAGCTTTCGGCCATTGTAGAGCCGGTGGCGGCTGTACTTGGTGCCTGGGCCGTATTGACCTTTGAACCCATTTTGCCCTATGCGCTGTGTTTTGCTGCTGGTGCCATGATCTTTGTAGTGGTGGAAGAAGTTATACCCGAATCTCAACAGGATAAATACACCGATATTGCAACTCTCGGATTTATAGGCGGCTTCATGGTGATGATGACACTTGACGTTGGTTTAGGTTAACCTGCAACACTGGCATTTTCCAATCGTCTTTAGTGTATGAGAGGAAAAATTATGTGGTTTTGTCTTACCTGCTTTTTAAGTGTAGGATCTAGCCAGGCGCAAATTAGAACAACCGAAGCCGGCCTTTTGCCGGGCCAGCAATTAGAACTGGAAGAATTTTCAGTAGAATTTTTAGGAGTAACTTCAGATTCCCGCTGCCCTGAACAGGTGACCTGCATCTGGCCGGGAGAAGCAAAGATCTTACTGGGAATCAGCGAAAATGGACAATACTACGAAAGGGAAGTTGTTATAATGGGCAAGAGGCTAGTGCTAACCTTAATTGGAGATCTGGAGATACAGGTACTTCAGCTGAGTCCTTATCCTGAAACTGCCACCGGGATAGCCCCCGAAGCCTACTGCCTTAGTATGGCCCTGACTCTCCCAGAGCCGATTTAGTGGCAGCTTTTACAGCCGGTGCCACAGGCTTTATCGGTTTTTTTCCTTCCGCCATACAGGAATTTCGGTTTGTATACAAATTTTGTGAACATGTAGCCCACGGCGATTGTAAAGGTGATAAAGACGAGTATTTCCTGAAGTAATTCCATAGTCTTATTTTAAAAGTTGAAAGGCCAGCAGCGCGGCAACGTAAGCGATCACGGTCATGGATACCAGTTGTAACACAGGCCATTTCCAGGTGTTGGTTTCCCTTTTTACAATGGCCAGGGTACTCATACATTGCATGGCAAAGGCGTAAAATAACAACAGGCTTATGCCGCTGGCAAAGGTAAACAGCGGGCCTCCCAGAATGTGGTTGGTCTCTGATGCCATTCTTGATTTGATGGTTTCCTCTTCATCGCTCCCAACGCTGTAGATGGTCGCGAGGGTTCCCACAAAAACCTCCCTTGCCGCAAAAGAGCTCACAATAGCTATTCCAATTTTCCAGTCATAGCCCAAAGGAGCAACCGCGGGTTCAATCGCTTTTCCAATGTTCCCTATATATGAATGCTGAAGTTTATAAGAGGCAACCAAATCGTCAATTTCTTCTTCGGGTAGATAAGTTTCACTGTATTTGGTTTCCACAATCTCCCTTGCATTACTGAAATTATCTCCGGGGCCGTAACTGGCGAGTACCCAAAGGATAATAGAAATTGCAAGAATGATCTTTCCGGCACCTAATACAAAAGCTTTAGTTTTTTCCACCACATTGATTCCCACGTTCTTTAACAAGGGCAACTTGTAGTTGGGCATTTCTATGACAAAATAGGATTTGCTTTTTATCTTGAGGAGCTTGTGCAACACCCAGGCCGATCCTATGGCCATCCCGAAACCAAGCAGGTACAGCAGCATGAGCGTCAAGCCCTGAAGGTTGAATCCCATAAATGTTTCATCGGGAATAACCAGGGCAATAATGATGAGGTACACCGGAAGCCGGGCCGAACAGGTAGTAAAAGGCACTACAAGTATGGTGATGAGCCGTTCTTTCCAATCCTCAATATTTCGGGAGGCCATAACAGCGGGAATAGCACAGGCAGTTCCCGAAACCAGTGGCACCACACTTTTTCCGCTAAGTCCAAAGCGGCGCATGCTCCTGTCCATAAGAAATACCACCCTGCTCATATAGCCGCTTTCTTCCAGAATGGAAATGAATAAAAACAAAAATGCGATCTGGGGAATGAATATAACGATACCGCCAAGGCCGGGAATAATTCCTTCGGCTATAAGGTTGGTGAATGGCCCCGGGGGCATAGCAGTTCTTGTTACTTCACTCAGCTTTGCAAAAGTGGCGTCAATGAAATCCATTGGGTAGCTGGACCAGTCGTAAATAGCCTGGAAGATGAGTAAAAGAATGGCAAAGAAAATCACATAGCCCCACACCTTATGGGTTAAGACCCTGTCCATTTTTGCACGCATTCCTCTGGCAGCGTTAACATCAATGGTCATTGCCGTTTTCAGGACGTTGTTGATAAACTGATAACGCAAAATGGTTTCCTTCTGCTGCATCCGTTTAAGCGTGCTTTCGTCTTTGGTGACAAAATCTTCTCTTAAAGGTGCGCTGTTCCGGTTTACATTTCCGAAGTTGACATCCTGGGTGATCACCAGCCAAAGCTTGTACAGCGACTGGTTTGGGAAGGTATTTTGCAACCTGTCAAAATACTCAGGATCCATCCTGGAAGCATTTAGACAAGGTTCTGTAGATATATTCCGGTAGTTCATGATAAGCTCTTTCAGCTCATCAATGCCGGTGCGTTTTCTTGCACTTACAAGAACAACTTTGGTTTTTAATTCTTTCTCAAGCAGGGGAATGTCAAGGGAAATTCCTTTGCGCTTCATCCTGTCGGCCATATTGATGACCAAAATGGTGGGAATCTCCAGATCTTTGATCTGCGTAAAGAGCAGCAAATTCCTCTTTAAATTCTCCACATCGCTAACCACCACAGCAACATCGGGGTAATCTTTGTCATTTTTGTTGAGCAGCAGCTCGATCACCACGTTCTCGTCAACCGAAGAAGCGTTGAGACTGTATGTTCCCGGAAGGTCAAGTATATGCGCCTTAACACCTCGTGAAAGTTTACATATTCCCTCTTTTTTCTCTACGGTGATGCCGGGGTAATTTCCCACCTGCTGGTTTAAACCCGTAAGCTGATTAAATACTGAAGTTTTCCCGGTGTTGGGATTGCCAATTAACGCAACATTCAATTGTTTGGCCATGACTACGGAAGAATTTCTATTTCGATGTGCATGGCGGTTTCTTTACGTATCGCCAGGTGACTGCCGTTGATATTGAGATAAAGCGGATCCCGAAACGGGGCCGTTTGTACCAGGAGCACTTCATTTCCCGGGAGACACCCCATTTCCAGAAGTTTTAGCGGAATTAATTCGGCTGAAATTTCCTTGATGATGCCTCGCTGGCCACGCTTAAGATCGGCAATAGTCGTGATCAAAGTTTATTTAGATTGATTTTAAACAAGGCAAAAATAAGGCAAAATCTAATATTAGAAAAACTTGCAACCACAAAAGAATTTTTAATTGTCCGTTTCCTAATCAGAATTGGCCTGGCTATACTCATTTTTCAGCACTTCAATGTCGTGCATAAGGTCTTCTATGGCACCGGGATTTGTGCCGTCATAAAAGCCTCTAATCCTTTTTTCTTTATCTACCAGCACAAAATTTTCAGTGTGAATCATGTCAAACGGGCCGCCGTCACCACTGCTTTTTGCTGCCAGGTAAGATTTTCTTGCCAGGTCGTAGATTTCTTTTTTGTCTCCGGTTACGAGGTTCCATTTTTCATCTATCACGCCTTTTTCATCGGCGTATTTTCTAAGCACCGGCACACTGTCGTAATTGGGGATCACTGTATGTGAAAGAAGAAGCACGTCTTTATCATTTTTCAGCTTTTCCTGGACCTGCAGCATATGGTCTGTCATGATAGGACAAATGGTTTGGCAGGTAGTAAAGAAGAAATCGGCTATGTAGATCTTGTCTTTGTAAAAATACTGGGTAATGGTGTCCCCGTTTTGGTTGTACAACTCAAAATCAGCAATAGTATGGTATTTTCGCACTTCCTGCATGGTAGAATCTACAAGTTCGTTATTCACCATGCTGGGCTGGTACACCGGCAATCTTTCGGTGGGTTTCAGGATGTTATAAATGATGGTGATGATTATTGCCGATAGCACAAACAGGAAGATGGCAAAGAATTTGTATTTCGCAAAAAAGCCAAGCATAGCATCAATTTGAGGCACAAAAATACGATTCTAAAATGGCATTTTTGAAACCTAAGCCTCCTAAAATGAACTCCTGCTAAACCACCTGAACTTTAAACTTTTGTGAGAACCTTTAAAAGGTTACTTTTGTGCGATTTTAATTTTGCCAGAAAATATGGATCCTTTTTTTATAAAAGCACTTCAATTAATACTCAGTTTATCGCTGCTTATCATTCTACATGAGCTGGGGCATTTTATACCGGCGAAAATGTTCGGGATAAAAGTTGAGAAATTCTTCCTGTTCTTTGATGTCAAATTTGCCCTTTTAAAGAAGAAAATCGGCGATACAGTGTATGGTATCGGCTGGCTTCCGCTGGGAGGTTATGTGAAGATTGCCGGCATGATAGATGAGAGCATGGACAAGGAGCAAATGGCCCAGCCGCCAAAGCCCTGGGAATTCCGAAGTAAACCTGCGTGGCAGCGCCTCATTGTTATGGTGGGTGGGGTTACCGTAAACATTGTACTGGGATTCTTCATTTATATGATGGTGGTGTTCACCTGGGGAAGCCCGTATATTGCGCCCGAAGATATGCCCAACGGCTTCGCTGTAGACGATACTTTTAAAGAATACGGGTTTCGGGATGGAGACCGCGTGCTTCAGGTAAACGGGGAAGACCTTAAAAACAGCATTGACATCAACAAGTATCTCTTCCTTAGAGATGTGCAGAATATTACCGTGCTGCATCAAAACGGGCAGGAGGAAACCATTGCTGTCCCCGAAGATGTAGGCTCACAAATGTTCGAGCAGGGGGTGATGCAGCCCTTTGTGCCCATGACCATCCCGGTGCTCGATACCGTAATTGCAGGTAGCCCTGCAGATAAAGCCGGACTCAAAAAAGGCGACAGGATAATTGCCATCAACGATTTTGAAGTAGGTTACTGGCATGAAGTGACCCGGCAGATTGAAGCTAGCAAAGGCAGGGAGCTAAGGCTTGTTTACAGCCGCAACGGTGACTATGCAAGCATGGAGGTAGATGGCCAAACAGCTGGAACAATAGACGGGCGGCAGCAGGAAATAGCTGTTACGCCCGATGAGGAAGGGAAAATTGGGGTCGCACCCGGCACTTCAATCGAGGTGAGCAGGGAACATTATTCATTTACCGAAAGTATTTCCAAAGGTTTTGACCTTGCCTACTGGACGCTGCACGATTATGTGGCCCAGTTCAAGTACGTGTTCACCAAAAAAGGAGCCACCCAGGTGGGAGGTTTTGGCGCTATTGGCGGCCTGTTCCCCGATGCCTGGAACTGGCAGGCCTTCTGGATGACCACAGCCTTTATTTCGATCATCCTGGCATTCATGAACATTTTACCCATCCCGGCACTAGATGGCGGCCACGTGGTTTTCCTGATGTACGAAATGGTCACCGGGAGAAAACCTAACGAGAAATTCATGGAATACGCACAACTTGTGGGATTTGTTATCTTGATTGCGCTGGTACTGTTTGCCAACGGAAACGACATCTACCGCTGGTTGTTCGAATAAATTTAGTTTACAATTTTTATGAGAGGCTGTCTCCAAAATCTTATGACCCTCGCGCAGTAATGCGAAAGCGGTCGGCAGGTTTTTAAGGCAGCTTCTTCAATTATATCTTTTATGAAAACTCCTTCTCTTTCTTTTGCTTCGGAATACCTTCGGAAAATGGCATTTTTGGCAGGTATTTTTGTGGTGCTTTCCTGCTCTTCAGATGATGCTGTAAATTCAGAAAAACCTGTTCCGCCTGAAGCAGCACCCAAAGCCGAAAGCATCGTGATCTACACCATCAATGATCCTCACGGCAAGATCCAGAACTTCGGAAGGATAAAAGCCATCATCGATAAAGAAAAGGAAACAGAATCGCAGGTGTTCTTTGTTTCGGGAGGCGATATTTTTTCAGGAAACCCTGTGGTAGATTACCACCCCAAAAAAGGCTTTCCCATTATAGACCTTATGGGCAAGGCCGGTATGGATGTCACCGCCCTGGGCAACCATGAGTTTGATTACGGGCAGGAAGTGCTTCAAGAGAGAATGCTCGAGGCCGGTTTTCCTTTCCTGTGTGCCAATATTGAAAGCAGCGATTCGGGTTTTACGCTTCCGCAGGGAAAAGTGATCATTGAAAAAGATGGTTTTGAGATCGCCTTTATAAGTGTGGTAGAGACTTCTTCGGCCAATAATAAACCCCTGTCTCATCCGAAGAAATTAAAAGGCCTCGAATTTACTGAAGGCGTAGAGGCCATGCAAAAGTACCGCAATGATTCTGAAGTAATGGCTGCCGATCTTGTGGTGGCGCTTACCCACTATGGGAAAGACGGCGACAGGATGATCTTACAACAGCACGATTTTGTTGACCTGGTGGTGGGTGGCCATAACCACTCGGTGTATAATGAGCAGGTGAAAGGGCGGTATATGGTGCAATCGGGTTCAGACCTTGAACTGCTCACAAAATTGAGCCTTAGCGTAGAAAATGGTGAGCTGATCTTTTATGAATACGAACTTATTGAGCTCAATAAGCTGACTGAAACCGATGCCGCCATCGAAGCATTGATCGCTGAATACAATAACCGCCCCGAATTCTTTGAAGAATTGGGTACCTCTTTACAGGATCACAACCGTGCCGAAACTGCCTGTTTCTATACCGATGCCCTGCGGGCAATTACCGGTGCCGATGTGGTTTTTCAGAATTATGGCGGAGTAAGGGCCAGTCTTGATTTTGGGAGTATAACGCCTTTTGACCTGTACACCATAGATCCTTTTCAAAACGGCCTCGATTCCTTTAAAATGACCGTTGTGCAGCTCGAAGCTTTCCTCAATGCACCTTACGCCCCTTCTTTGGCGTATTCAGGAATAGCGATGGAAGGCTGGAGCTTGTCGCCCCCGATGGCAGCCTGCTACCTGATGCTTCGGAAATTAGCGTGGCCATGAATGACTATTTGTCTAACGTGTACCAGGAAGATTTTCAGCAGCCCGCCAGTACTTATGAAAAGACTACTGCGGAATACCTTATCGATTACCTGAAGCAGTACCAGTCTGAAATCAACTATGCTGGTTGTAGCCGCGGAATCTAGAGGTGTCAAAAATGGCATTTTTGACTAGCCTTTAAAAATGAAATACACGGCAAGAACGAGAAAAATGAAGCCTATAAGGTGATTGCTGCTGAAGGTTTCATTTTTGAAAAAAATAACCGAAAAAACCACAAAAACCACAAGGGTAATGACCTCCTGCAGCACTTTTAGCTGAACCAGGGAGAAAGGGCCGCCTGTACCGCTGAAGCCAATACGGTTTGCCGGTACCTGGAAGCAATATTCAAAAAAAGCTATGCCCCAGCTAATCACGATGAGCCCAAAAAGCCCCCATTTTGCTATGCCTTTCCATTCGCCAAACTTTAAATGCCCGTACCAGGCAAGGGTCATAAAAGCGTTTGACAAAACCAGTAACAGGATGGTAGTAAGAGATTTCATATTTAAAGTTTAGCAGCGTCAAAATTATTCAAAAAGGAAAGTAATATCTTTAATTTAACAGCTGAAAAAAATCTCTGTTGCCTTCTCATTTTTTTTGTGCTTTGTTTAGGGAAATAGATTTTTTAAATTATATTTGCAACCGCAAAAATGCTTGTGACAGTCCTCCTTAGCTCAGTTGGTTAGAGCATCTGACTGTTAATCAGAGGGTCCTTGGTTCGAGCCCAAGAGGAGGAGCAAAAAGCAACAGAAAGCTTTTTTAAAAATTCTGGACATACTGAAATTCCTCCTTAGCTCAGTTGGTTAGAGCATCTGACTGTTAATCAGAGGGTCCTTGGTTCGAGCCCAAGAGGAGGAGCAAAACAAAGCCCCACATTTTTTGATGTGGGGCTTTTTGATTTTCTATGGGTTACCAGGTTTACGTGCTTTACTCCAGGTTTTTGGGCCGGTTTTACATTGGCTCCACCTCAAATTTGAAGATCCGCATGGAAAGGTAAATCTTCTAAAATCGCGTATTAAAAGTTTTTTTAAAAACCTAACAGGTCTCTAAGACCTGTTAGGTTTGAATGGAAATTAAACGTACCTAATTATATATAGACTTAATAAATTCCTGGTACTTTTCGATGATCATTTTGCGCTTCAGCTTAAGGGTAGGGGTTAACTCTCCTCCTTCAATCGTCCAGGCATTAGGGATCAACCGGAACTTCTTAATTTGTTCCACCGGATTAAAATGCTGGTTAAAATGAATAACAGAAGCACTAATCAACTCCTTTGCGTGCCGGTCTTCAAGAACCTTATCATTACCGGGATAGGGTTTGTCCTGTTCCAGGTACCATTTTTTAAGCGCTTCAAATGCCGGCACCACCAGGGCGCCCACAAACTTCTGTAGCTCTCCCACCACCATGATCTGCTCGATCCATGGGCTTTCTACCATCTTGTTTTCAATAGGCTGGGGTGCTACAAATTTTCCGCCGCTGGTTTTAATCAGTTCTTTTTTGCGGTCTGTGATCTTCAGGAATTTTCCATCAATAAATGTTCCTATGTCGCCCGTGCGCAGCCATTCTCCTTGCATGACTTCTTCAGTAAGATCGGGCCGTTTGTAGTAGCCCATCATCACATTTGGGCCCTTACACAAAATTTCCCCGTCTTCGGCAATTTTGACCTCAACGCCTTTTAAAAGCGGCCCTACGGTACCAAACATCCTGTTCTGTTCATTATAGCGGTTTCCACTAATAATGGGAGAGGCTTCAGTTAAACCATAACCTTCCTGTACCACAATGTTAGCGGCAGTGAAGATCTTTAAGAGGCGCACCTGGCATGCCGCGGCACCTGTGATTATAGATTTGACCTCACCGCCAAGGGCTTCGCGCCATTTGCTAAAGATGAGCTTATTGGCTACTGCAAGTTGTAATTTGTAGCCCAGGCTTTTTGGTTGATTGATCTCGAATCGTTCTGCCAGGTTCAGGGCCCAGAAAAAAAGTTTTCTTTTTAATCCGGTGAGTTCGTTGCCCTTTGCAAGTATGCCTTCATAGACCTTCTCAAGCAGCCGCGGAACTGTGGTGAAAAGCGTGGGTTTTACTTCTTTGAGGTTTTCTGAAATTTTTTCAAGGCTTTCGGCATAATAAACAGCGGCACCACTGCAAAACAGGCAGTAGGTAGCCATTCTTTCAAATGCGTGGTTGAGCGGAAGGAAGCTCAGGGTTTTTTTGCCGTTTACGCCTACCTCCTGGATAACATTGGCGGCACCAAGGGCGTTGCTAACAATGTTACGGTGTGAGAGCATCACGCCTTTTGGGGTCCCCGTGGTGCCCGAAGTATAAAGTATGCTAGCAAGATCGGTCTCTTTAACGGCATTTTTGCTCACCTTAACCTGCAGCTTTAACTCTGGGCTCAGGGGAATCATCAGGTTGGTAAGCTGCGGTATGCCCGCAACTGGTTTGAAAGAATAGATATGTTCTAGAGCCGGCAGTTCTTCGCGTATTTCAACGATTTTTTGGTAGAGCGCAGCGTCTCCTACAAAGATCATTTTTACATTGGCATCGGTAAGAATAAATTGTAGTTCCTGGTTGGTGATGTTGGGGTATACCGGTACCGATACCGCGCCGGTTTGCTGAATTGCCATATCGGCCATCATCCACTCGGGGCAGTTCTGGCTAATAATGCCAATTTTATCCCTTCCTTCTGTACTGCCGTCACCTCCCGAAAATCCCATTTTTAAGAGGGAAGCACTTATCTGCTCAATTTTTTCCCCTACCTCGGCGGTGCTGTACTTTCTCCATGTTCCGTTTTCTTTAGCGGCAAGCATGTCGGGTAACGGAAAATGTTCAAGCTGAAAGCTGAGGCAGTCAAAAAGGCGTTTTGGTGCTGCTGATTTTTTTATGTGTGGTGTCATCTGAAATCACTAATTATCTTCCGGGTAGGACAGCTTAAGATTTGTCCTGAAATCATTCCGCGGAAGAAGCGCAAAAGTATTATATAAATAAGATAAAAAGATGAAGTGGCAACCACAAATATTTTCCGAAGCAGTTTTTATGCCTTCAGGATTGATCAAAATAAAAAACCTGGCAGCCCGTATGGAGGTGCCAGGTCTATCAGAAAATTCAAAGTAAGCACCTTGAATTTTGAATCAAATTAGCTTTCTTCTCCCAGTTCTACAGCCCTGTCAAAGGCGGCATAGGCGGCTTCCTTGATGAGTTCTTTTACATTATTGTCATCCATCGAGTCGAGTGCCGCACGGGTAGTACCCCCTTTTGAGGCCACGCGATCCATCCACAAAGTGGGGGACAGGTCGTTTTGGTTGAACAGTTCTACCGCACCTTCGAAGGTCTGGCTTACCAGCACTCTGGAATCGTTCTCCGAAAAGCCCATTTTTAAGGCTGCTTCGAGCATTGAGTTCATAAAATAGAATACATAAGCCGGCCCGCTTCCCGAAATTCCGGTAGAGGCATCAATGAAGTTCTGGTTCTTCACGTGAATAGATTCGCCGGTAGTATCCAGGAGGTTTCTCACCATTAGCAACTCTACCCTGGAAACTTCTTTAGATTCGGTATAAGAGGTGACTCCTTTTCCTACCTGGGCAGGAAGGTTAGGCATTGCCCGCACTACCTTTTTGATTCCCAGGCCACTCTGTATGGTGCCTATGGTGACTCCTGCCATAAGGGAAACCGCAATTTGCTCCTTGTGCATCATGGGCTTCATCTTTTGAAAGAGTTCTTCGCTGTGGTACGGTTTTACAGCAATAAAAATTAGATCGGCCTCGGGTAAAGCATCTTCCAGTTGCTCGTGAACGTCAAAGATCCCCATGTCTTTCAGCAAAACAATTTTGTCTGGCGACACGTCGTAGATCATGAGTTTACGCCTGTTTAAAAAAGTTGATGAGGCCATGCCTTCTGCATAAGTAAGGCCCATATTTCCTGCTCCAATAACTAAAACTTTCATTACTTCTAATATTTTGTAGAATTTGTGCAAAGACTGTACAGTACCGCCCGTAAATAAAATTAATTCTGAAATTCTTTGTCTGTCATGCTTTATGTGGCTTATATACAGGCTTTTGGAAGTGTTAAAATATTTGCGGAGTAACCGACATATCGTCAAAAACCTGAAAATCCGTCAGTAGCAGGAAAACTTCCGAAGAGAAAATCCTGCATTTTATTGATATATTTGGCTCAAACTGATCTAAAATTTAACTACACGCATGAAAAAACTTTCGGGACTATTGAGCCTGTGCCTGCTTTTATCGGCACAATTCAGCTTTGCACAAACCAAAGAAGAAGTTATACAAAATATTGTAAAGGAAGCCGAGCAGAATTCCAGGCTTGAAGAACTGGCGCACCAGTTGCTTGACAGCATTGGGCCCCGCCTTGTTGGCACACCACAAATGAACAATGCCCATAACTGGGCCGTTAAGAAATTTGAAAGCTGGGGCATCCCTGCCGAAAAGCAGAAGTGGGGAGAATGGCGTGGCTGGGAACGCGGTATAACCCATATTGATATGGTGGAGCCACGGCTGCAAACCCTTGAGGGAAGGCAGCTCGCATGGAGCCCTTCTACCGGGAAAAAACCTGTAACCGCCGAGGTAATTACTTTGCCCGAAACAGTGGCCGATTCTATGGCTTTTCAAAACTGGCTGCCACAGGTAAAAGGTAAATTTGTTCTCATTTCTATGCAGGAACCAACCGGGAGACCCGATTATAACTGGGAAGAATATGCCACCGAAGCATCTTTAGAAAAGATGAAACGCGAACGCAGCGAGCAGTCTGAAGCCTGGAGGGATAAATTCCGTGCTATGGGCTATACCTCCCGCACTTTGCCTGCTGTACTGGAAAAGGCCGGTGCTGTTGGGGTGGTTACCTCAAACTGGTCTGAAGGTTTTGGCGTAAACAAGGTTTTTGGTGCTTACACTAAAAAGGTGCCAACGCTCGACCTTTCTTTAGAAGACTACGGAATGCTTTACAGGCTGGCAGAAAGCGGGAGCAAACCAAAGATTAGAGTCACTGCGCAGTCTAAAGATTTGGGTATGGTGCCAACCTTCAACACCATTGCTACTATTAAAGGAACCGAATTACCAGAAGAATACGTGGTGCTTTCGGCGCATTTTGATTCATGGGATGGCGCTACCGGTGCCACCGATAACGGAACCGGAACTATCGTAATGATGGAAGCCGCCCGTATACTTAAGGAGCATTACCCAAACCCGAAGAGAACAATTATCATAGGGCTTTGGGGCAGCGAAGAGCAGGGGCTCAACGGTTCCCGTGCATTTGTAGAAGATCATCCCGAGATCGTCGATAATATTCAGGCAGTATTCAACCAGGATAACGGTACCGGAAGAGTAGTGCGTATTTCGGGTAACGGATTCTTACACGCTTATGATTATGTTGAAGACTGGCTTTCAAAAGTGCCCGATACAGTTGCCGATCATATAGAGACCACTTTCCCCGGAAGACCCGGCCGTGGTGGTTCAGATTATGCTTCCTTCCTGGCAGCAGGAGCTCCGGCCTTTAACCTTACAGCTTTAGACTGGTCTTACTGGAACTACACCTGGCATACCAATCGAGATACCTACGACAAGATCGTTTTTGACGATGTGAGAAACAATGTCATTCTTACTGCAGTACTTACTTACATGGCGAGTGAAGACGATGAAAAGGCCTCCAGAGAACAAATTAAACTGCCTGTAGATACCCGCACCGGGGAGCAGCAAACCTGGCCAGAACCGCGTTCTCCTAACCGTCGAGGCGGAGTGGAATAAGAAAAAGTAAGATCGGGCGACAAAAACAAGACCTGATTTGAGCTGCAGAAAATCCTTTGAGCTGAGGTGTCAAAAATGGGATTTTCTGCAGCTTTTTTTATTTAAGGCCTAGCATCTTTTTCCCTTCAGCCACCTCTTTTCTGGCTCTTTCAAAGAGAATTGCATCGCCGCCAACAAGTACTTTTGTGAGTTTTTCCATTTCCTGAAGGTATTTGCGGCCAAAACCCGGGTCATTTCTCACAATATCAGGAGTGTTGTCAATAACATCGGCTAATTTTATGGTTTTAGCCTCTCTGCTTATATTGGTCTGGCGTTGCACTTCACGGTCTTTGCGCGCCCTTCGGTTGAGGTGAGGGTAATTCACCTTCATGTACTCATCGGTAAGTTCTTCAACCAGAGCGGCCACTTTTATTCCGAATTTCTCCCTGATTTCTTCAATGCTTACCGCAGTATCTTCCACAACATCATGTAGGTATGCCGCGCAAATCATTTCTGCGGAATGTGGTACGCTTTTCACGATTTTTGCCACCCGCTTCGGGTGTTCTATATAAGCTTCTTCTGAATATTTCCGTTGCTGCTGCCCGTGAGCTTTAGTTGCAAATTCCAAAGCTTCTTCTTCCATTTTTTATTCTTAAAATATGAATTTTTCCGATGAAAAAGCGATCGTTTCAGCTTCAGTTACTTTAAAATTCAGAAAACAGATTTCAGCCTTCTTTTTCTGAATAAAGAAAGTAATGCTGAAGGTTTTGAAAATGGGCATTTTTTCACTCGTTTTATGAGTGTCAAAAAATGCCATTTTTGACACTTATTTTTGCAGCGGTGCCCCTACCGGGATGGAACAATCGTGGCCCGGCTCCCCGTGGGGAGGATTTACCTGCGGCGTTTGATCTACCCTTATTGGCGATACCGATGACGAGGGTGCCGGGCTGGCAGCTGCTGGGCTGGTGCTGCCGGCAGAATTGGCTGTTAAAGGCGCCCCCACCGGAAGATCACACCTGTGGCCCGGAAGCCCGTGGGCCGGATTCACCTTTACTTGCTCACTACCTGCTGCCTGCGCACTGGTTTCGGCAGTTTGCTGCGGGCTAGATTGGGTTGCAGCCTTTTCATCCTTACATGAAGACATTAGGAGCAATCCCAGGGCTATGGTGAGATAGTTGAGTTTTAGATTTTTCATTTTCATCTTATTTTATAAGGTTTAGCAGTTCTTGTGGCGGAATGTTTAAAAGGCCAGCAGAGGGTAACCTGCGGGTCATTTCCTTCCAGTTTTCATCTTCTTTAAATATGGCTTCAAAAATGGGCTTTGCCTCGTCCATTCTTCCGCTGTTGGCAAGGGCAACGGCGGTCCAGTATTGCATTTCGAGGTTTTCGGGGAAAAGTTTCATGGCATTGCCGTATTCTTCAAGTGCTTTGTCAACATTATTTTCTTCCATAGCCAGGTCGCCGCGGTTCATAAACTCATAAGCCCGGGCAACTTTTAGAAGGCGTTCCAGTTCTGCTAGCGGTTGCTCATGATCGTCTACCCGCAGGTCGATCTTTTTTTCTTCCCAGGGATTTTTCACTTTTTCGGGGCCCACAACAATAATTGCGGCCGACTGGCTGCCGCGGAGATCTCCCCCTGCAGCCTCGGCAGCCTGCAGAACCTTTAACACCCTTTCGGCAAGCGGCAATTTTGCGTTCTCCAGAAAAGCTTTTTGCATGGCAGGCACTATTGTGGCATTGAGCATCATATTGGCCTGTACCGAATAATTTTCGCCACTAATATGGTCTGCGGCTTCTACACAATTTTCACCGGTGTGGGCGGCAGTATTCCCTGAAGTATCCAAAAAGGCCACCTGCCGGTATTCTTTTCCTTCATCCTGAGCAAGCAGGATCCCCAGGGCTTCGGAAGGGTTTTTTCCCTGTTCCATAAGCTCAAGTCCCTGCGGGCCATAAGCGGGATTGACGAATGATTGTGTTGCCACCACGCCTACGCCCGATTTTCCCCAGGAAACAATTGAGCCCACAGAAAACCAGTGGCTCTGTACGCCCACGGCCATCTCGCCTGTCTCTGCATCTCTTGCCACTATAGAATAGGTATGTGCAAAGGCATCTTTCATGATTTCGGGATTGCCCGACTGGGAGAAGACGGCCGTACAGCAAAATACAGCGAGAAAAGAGAGAATCTTCATGAATAAAAATTTTTTTAAAAGTAAGAAATATTCCTTTATGCAATTTGTGCTGGTGAGAGGGCTAAAAAATTATAGATTATGCCCTATAACTAAAAGGAAGTTTTTAAATTTGCGGCCGCAAGGCCTCGTAGTTCAATGGATAGAATAGAAGTTTCCTAAACTTTAGATCCAAGTTCGATTCTTGGCGAGGCTACTTGAGATAAGAAAACCCTGAAAGCACTCTGCTTTTGGGGTTTTTTG
>Ga0098069_100075_pt1 | contig 58903 bp, 74 predicted proteins | sample 27_taG_FD_92584 | JGI IMG/M metagenome (GOLD analysis project Ga0098069, IMG submission 92584) | Marine viral communities from Cariaco Basin, Caribbean Sea - 27_WHOI_OMZ | ecosystem: Environmental > Aquatic > Marine > Oceanic | place: Caribbean Sea: Cariaco Basin | collected 2014-11-09
AGCGCTGGAAGCGCATCAAGGGGTTCAGCAAGCTGGAACTGGTCGTGAACAACGTCCGGTTTCAGGATGGAGAGCAGGTAACCGATCAGTCAGACAGGACTGTCGCCTGACCGCCATCCACCAGATTTGACTATAACTCTAATGCAGATCATGATCACCCCATCAGGGGTTAGTAGGTCAGAGCCTGCGACAAAAGCATAATGGTCGATGACGCCGACAAAAAAGGCGACGGGGTTGTCCGTCGCCAAGCCGCCGGTCGTCCCCGGCCGAGAGAAAACACTTCACGCCTTGTCAGGAGCCTTGCGCTCCCTCTTAGCCACTCGGCTGCAGGGCCAGCCCCACCTTGCCCATCCGACTCCCCGACTCGAGGCGATCCAGCGCCTCGTGAATGGCCTCCAGCGGATAGACGCTGTCGATGACGGGAGTGATCCGGTGGCGCTCCACATAGGCGAGCAGCTCCCGGAACTCCGCGGCGTTGCCGCTGGTGGAGCCGATGATCTGCAGCTGACGGATGAAGAGGCGCCTGATATCCGCCGGGGGTTGGTCCCCCGAGGTCGCCCCGCAGGTCACCAGGCGCCCGCCACGCACCAGCGACTTCATAGCCGAGGCCCAGACGGCCTCGCCGACGTTCTCGACCACCACGTCCACGCCGCGGCCGTCGGTGAGCGCCATGACGCGCCGGGCCACCTCCTCGCTCTTGCCGTTGATCGCCTCGTGGGCGCCCAGCGTGAGGGCCCGCTGGAGCTTCTCGTCCTCCCGGGAGGTGACGATCACCCTGGCGCCGATGCTGGCGGCCAGCTGCATGGCGGCCAGCGACACGCCACCGCCCACCCCGAACACCAGCACGGTCTCCCAGGGCTTCAGCTGCGCCCGGGTGAAGAGCATCCGCCAGGCGGTGAGGTAGTTGACCCCCATGGCCGCGGCCTGCACGAAGTCCAGGTGCGTCGGCATGCGGAAGAGGTTCTCCACCGGCACGCTGAGCCACTGGGCGAAGGTGCCATCCACATGCTCGCCCATCAGCTGCATGCGGGTGCAGAGCACGTCGTCGCCCCGCTGGCAGAACTCGCACTGCCCGCAGGTCAGGTTGGGAAACACCACCACCCGCTGGCCCGCCGCCAGGCGCGTCTCGCCCTCCTCGACCTCCTCCACCACGCCGGCGCCGTCCAGCCCCATCACCAGCGGCAGCTCATGGGTGATGCCCGCACCGCTGTTGCGCATGTAGAGGTCGACCTGGTTGAGGGTGCCCGCCTCCAGGCGCACCAGCGCCTCGCCCGGCCGTCGCCGGGGCCGTTCGCCCTGCCTGACCTCGACCACCTCGTTGCCACCGTGGCCGGTAATCACGACGGTCTTCATGGTCTCCTGCATGGCTAGGTCCTCTCCAGCAGCGTGGCGATGCCCTGCCCCACGCCCACGCACATGGTGCACAGGGCGTAGCGCTTGCCGCTCTTCTGCAGCTCATGTGCCGCGGTCAGCAGCAGGCGGGCGCCGGACATGCCCAGCGGGTGGCCGAGCGCGATGGCGCCGCCGTTGGGGTTGACCCGCGGGTCGTCGTCGGCAATCCCCAGTTCGCGCATGCAGGCGAGCGCCTGGGCGGCGAAGGCCTCGTTGAGCTCGATCACGTCGATCTCGTCCAGCGACACCCCGGTGCGCGCAAGCAGTTTGCGCACCGCGGGCACCGGGCCGATGCCCATGATGCGCGGCTCGACGCCGGCGGTGGCCATGCCGAGGATCTTCGCCATGGGGGTGAGGCCGTGCTTCTCCACTGCTTGTCGACTTGCCACCAGCATGGCGGCGGCGCCGTCGTTGACCCCAGAGGCGTTGCCGGCGGTGACGCTGCCGCCCTCGCGGAACGGCGCGGGCAGCCCGGCGAGCTTCTCGAGCGTGGTCGCGCGCAGGTGCTCGTCCTGGTCGAAGCGCAGCGGTTCCTGCTTGCGGCGCGGAATCTCGATGGCGGTGATCTCACATGCGAAGCGGCCGGCCTCCTGGGCGGCGGCGGCCTTCTGCTGGGAGCGCAGGGCGAAGGCGTCCTGGTCCTCGCGGGAGATGGCAAACTGCTCGGCGACGTTCTCGGCGGTCTCCGGCATGGACTCGACGCCGTAGGCCTTCTTCATCAGCGGGTTGATGAAGCGCCAGCCGATGGTGGTGTCCTCGATCTTCTGGCCCCGGGAGAAAGCGCTGTCGGCCTTGCCCATCACATAGGGCGCCCGGGACATGGACTCCACGCCGCCGGCCAGCGCCAGCTCCATCTCGCCGGCCTTGATGGCACGGAAGGCGGTGCCCACGGCGTCCATACCGGAGCCGCACAGGCGGTTCAGGGTGGTGCCGGGGATGGACACCGGCAGGCCCGCCAGCAGCGACGCCATGCGCGCCACGTTGCGGTTATCCTCGCCGGCCTGGTTGGCGCAGCCCATGAAGACCTCCTCGATGGCGGAAGGGTCCAGATCGGGCGCTTGCGCCAACACTGCCTTGACGATGGCGGCCGCCAGGTCGTCGGGGCGCACGCTTGCCAGCGTGCCGCCGAAGCGGCCCACGGCGCTGCGCTGCGGATGGCAGAGATAGACACTATTCATAACTAGCTCCAAGTTATTTTCGGCGGTTTATTTAAAGTTCTTGCTGTAGGACTTGAGGATCTCGCCGACGATGCCGCTGCGGAAGCTCAGCACGCAGATCACGAAGATCACCCCGAGGATCGGCCCCACCCAGTTGCCCAGTGGCGACTGGGCCAGCAGGTGCTGCAGGCTGACCACGATGCCTGCCCCCACCACCGGGCCGAACAGGGTGCCCACCCCGCCCAGCAGGGTCATCAGGATCACCTCGCCGGACATGTGCCAGTGGGCGTCGGTCAGCGAGGCCAGCTGGAACACCACCGTCTTGGTGGAACCAGCCAGGCCGGCAAGCCCCGCGGAGAGGATGAAGGCCACCAGCTTGTAGGCGTCGACGTTGTAGCCCAGCGAGATCGCCCGCGGCTCGTTCTCGCGGATCGCCTTGAGCACCTGGCCATAGGGCGAGTGCACGGCGCGCTGGATGACCGCGAAGCCGAACAGGAAGATGGCGAACACGAAGTAGTACATCGCCAGGTTGTTGCGCAGGCTGATCACGCCGAACAGGTCGCCCCGTGGTACCCCGTGCAGGCCGTCCTCGCCGCCGGTGAAGGGCGACTGGACGTAGACGAAGAACACCAGCTGGGCCAGCGCCAGGGTCACCATCGCAAAGTAGATCCCCTGGCGGCGGATCGACAAGGCGCCGAACACCGCACCGAGCGCCACGGCGGCCAGGGTCCCGGCGATGATGCCCAGCTCCGGCGTGAGCGCCGGGTAGCTGGCCAGCAGGTAGCCGGTGATGTAGCCGCCAGTGGCCAGGAAGGCCGCGTGCCCGAAGGAGAGCAGCCCCGCGTAGCCGAGCAGCAGGTTGAAGGCGCAGGCGAACAGCGCAAAGCACAGCACCTTCATCAGGAACACCGGGTAGGCCACGAAGGGCGCCACCAGGCCGATGCCGATCAGCACCAGGTAGAAGACGTTGCGGCGCATGTCGGCACGGCGCTGGCGCTTCATGGACGGCGTCAGGGTCTGGGTTGCGGACATGGTCATGCCTCCTTGCCGAACAGGCCGGCGGGTCGGGTCAGCAGCACCAGGATCATCACCAGGAAGATCACGGTGTTGGCCGCCTCGGGGTAGTACACCTTGGTCAGGCCCTCGATCAGGCCCATGCCCAGGCCGGTGAGCACGGCGCCGAGGATCGAGCCCATGCCGCCGATCACCACCACGGCGAAGACCACGATCAACAGGTTGGAGCCCATGGTGGGCGACACCGGGTAGAGCGGCGCGGCCAGCACCCCGGCGAAGGCGGCCAGCGCCACGCCGAAGCCGTAGGTCAGGGTGATCAGCAGCGGCACGTTGACGCCGAAGGCCTGCATCAGCGCCGGGTTCTCGGTGCCGGCACGCAGGTAGGCGCCGAGCCGGGTGCGCTCGATCATGTACCAGGTGAAGAAGCACACCACGATGGCCGCCACCAGCACCCAGGCACGATAGGTGGGCAGGAACATGAAGCCCGTCTGGAAGCCACCCTGCAGCGCCTCGGGGGTCGGGTAGCGGGCCCCGGAGACGCCGAAGAAGTTGACCAGGGTGCCCTCGAAGATCAGCGCCAGGCCGAAGGTCAGCAGCAGGCCGTAGAGGTGGTCCAGGTGGGCGATGCGCCGCAGCATGATCCGCTCGAGCAGCATGCCGAACAGGCCCACCACCAGCGGCGCGAGCAGCAGCGCCGCCCAGTAGTTGATGCCCAGGTAGCGCATCCCCAGCAGGGCGGCGAAGGCCCCCAGCATGTACATGGCACCGTGGGCGAAGTTGACGATCTTCAGCAGGCCGAAGATCACCGCCAGGCCCAGGCTCAGCAGGGCATAGAAGGCGCCGTTGATCAGGCCCAGCAGCAGCTGCCCCATGAACACCGCCAGCGGCACCCCGAATATCATCGTCATGTCGAAAGTCTCCTGTTAGACCCGGCTCACACGCCCAGCAGGGTGTGCAGATGCTCGCGCTTGCTCGGCAGCTCGGCCGCCGAGATCTCCTCGACGATGAGGCCGTGGTCCATCACGAAGTGGCGGTCGGCCAGGGGTGCTGCAAAGCGGAAGTTCTGCTCCACCAGCACGATGGTCATGCCGCGTTCCTTGAGCTTGACCAGCACCTGGCCCAGCGCCTGGACGATGACCGGTGCCAGCCCCTCGGTGATCTCGTCGAGCAGCAGCAGCCGCGCCCCGGTGCGCAGGATCCGCGCCATGGCCAGCATCTGCTGCTCGCCCCCGGAGAGCCGCGTGCCCTGGCTGCGCCGCCGCTCGTAGAGGTTGGGGAACATCTCGTAGATCTCGTCGATGGACATCCCGCCGGAGCGCACCGTGGGCGGCAGCAGCAGGTTCTCCTCGACGTCGAGGCTGGCGAAGATCCCGCGCTCCTCGGGGCAGTAGCCGATCCCCAGCCGCGGGATACGGTGCGCCGGCATGCCCAGCGTCTCGGTGCCGTTGATCATGATCGAGCCGGTGCGCCGGCCGACCATGTTCATGATCGCCTTGAGGGTGGTGCTGCGCCCGGCGCCGTTGCGCCCCAGCAGCGTCACCAGCTCGCCGCGCTTCACGTCGAAGTCGACGCCGTGGAGGATGTGCGACTCGCCGTAGAAGGCGTGCAGGTCGCGCACGCGCAGCATCTCGGCGCCGTCGCGGTCCTGGTACTCCATCAGGCTCTCGGCTGGCTGGTTCATGCGCTGGCCTCCTCTTCCGCCGCTTCACTGCCCATGTAGGCCTCCTTGACCCGCGGGTCGGCGGAGACCGTGGCGTAGTCGCCCTCGGCCAGCACCGCGCCGCGGGCCAGGACGGTGATGCGGTCGCACAGCCGGCTGACCACGCTGAGGTTGTGCTCCACCATCAGCACGGTGCGCCCGCGGGCCACCCGGCGGATCAGCTCGACGATGCGGTCGACGTCCTCGGCGCCCATGCCCTGGGTCGGCTCGTCGAGCAGCATCATGGTGGGGTCCATGGCCAGGGTGGTGGCCACCTCCAGCGCCCGCTTGCGCCCGTAGGGCATCTCCACGGTGAGCACGTCGGCATACTCGCGCAGCCCCACCTCCTCGAGCAGCTCGATGGCGCGGTCGTTGAGGTGGTCGAGGGTGCGCTCGGACTTCCAGAAGTGGAAGGAGGTGCCCATGGGCCGCTGCAGGGCCACGCGCACGTTCTCCATGGCGGTCATGTGGCCGAACACCGCGGAGATCTGGAAGGAGCGCACCAGGCCCAGGCGGGCGATCTCGTTGGCCTTCATGCCGGTGATGGGCTTGCCGCGGTAGAGGATCTCACCGCGGGTGGGCGGCAGGAACTTGGTGAGCAGGTTGAAGACCGTGGTCTTGCCTGCCCCGTTGGGGCCAATCAGAGCGTGGATATGCCCCTCCTGGACCTGCAGGTTGACATCGTCCACGGCGGTGAAGCCGCGGAATTCCTTGGTCAGGTTACGTACCTCGAGTATTGCACTGCCCATCATGCCACCTTTGTGATTGTCTGAAGTTCGGCAGGATTGTCTGTCGAGTGTAGGACCGCCCGAAAATATGTCAATGTGTAGACATATAATTTTTTAACCACCTCGATATAGTCTGATATCAAGCACGTAAGCTCATAGAAAATGACAACATCTTGTCTTTAATGGGCGGCAGGCACCCCTCCGGCAGACGCAGAGTGATGCCTGTCCAAGCCCCCGGACGACGCTCCCCGGGAGAGCCGGTTCCTTGCCCTGCTCCTCGCACCTACTCGACGACCAGGGGCAACCCCAGCGCGATGCGCTGCTTCAGCCAGGGGCTGACACGGTAGCGTGGCTCGCCATAGTGGTCGTGGAGACAGCCGAGCACCCGGGCGAAGGTCTGGGGCCCGAAGCGCTCGCCGAAGGCCAGCGGGCCCTGCGGGTAGCCCAGCGCCAGCTTGACGGCACGGTCGAGGGTGGCCGGCTCGGCCACGCCGCGGCGCACGATCTCGCTGCCGATATTGACCATGAAGGCGAGGATGCGCTGGGCCACGAAGCCCGGCGAGTCGTGGATCACCTCCACCGGCACACCATCGGCGCCGAGGGCCGCGCTCGCCTGGGCCAGCACCTCCTCGTCGATGGCGGGGTGGCGCATCAGCACCCGGCAGGCGTCGAAGCCGGCCAGGGTCTCCAGCGCCAGGGTGCGCTCCGCCGGCAGGCCCCGCTCGGCGATGGTCTCGCTGACCGTCTCCCCAATGGGCGTCACCAGGCAGATGGCCTCCGCCGAAGGGGTCGCGCCCTCCTCCAGCCGCGAGCCGGCCTCCTCGGCCAGGCGGGCGATGCGCTCACGCCACCCGGGCTCCCGGCGATCCAGCCAGAAGGGGCGCGTGACGGGGACCGCCGGCGGTGGCGTCACCTCCGGTTCGATCCGCTTGCCCTCTTCGTAGCGATAGAAGCCCTGACCGGCCTTGCGCCCCAGTAGGCCGGCGGCGATGCGCCGCGGCACCTGCCAGGAGGGCGTGTAGTAGGGGTCGTCATAGAACTGACGGTAGATCGACTCCATCACCGCATGGCTCACATCGAGGCCGATGAGGTCGAGCAGCTCGAAGGGCCCCATGCGGAACCCCAGGGAGAGGCAGAGGATGCGGTCGATCTGCGCCGGCGTGGCGATCCCCTCGTCCAGCAGCCTCAGCGCCTCGGGGACGTAGGCGCGCCCGGCGTGATTGACCAGGAACCCGGGGGTGTCCGGGGTCAGCGCCGGGAAGTGGCCGGCCTCCCGGGCCAGCCGCTCGAGCCGCGCGACCACCTCGGGACGGGTCAGCTCGCCGCGCACCACCTCGACGATCTTCATCAGCGGCACGGGGTTGAAGAAGTGGTAGCCCGCCACCCGCTCGGGGTGTCGGCAGGCGCTGGCGAGACGCGTCACCGACAGCGAGGAGGTATTGCTGGCCAGTATCGCCCCGCTGGCCACCACCTCCTCCAGCTGGCGCAGCAGCGCCTGCTTGGCCTCCAGGTTCTCGACGATCGCCTCGATCACCAGGTCGCACTCGGCGAGCCCGGCCAGGCCATCGCTGGGATGGATGCGGGCAAGCGTCGCCTCCCGCTCTTCCGCCGAGAGGCGCCCCTTGGCCACCGAGCGCTCCAGCAGCTCGCCGATGAACCCCAGGGCTTCCTCGATGGCCCCTTCGCGACTGTCATGCAGCCACACCTGATGGCCCGCCACGGCAAACAGCTGGACGATACCTCGCCCCATCACGCCGCTGCCGACGACGCCGATCCTCTCCTTGGCTGACTCGGCCATGCCTCACCTCCTTAGAGCTTGCTCTCGAGTTCCGGCAGCGCCTGGAAGAGATCGGCCACTAATCCATAGTCCGCGACCTGGAAGATCGGCGCCTCCTCGTCCTTGTTGATGGCAACGATCACCTTGGAGTCCTTCATGCCGGCCAGGTGCTGGATGGCACCGGAGATACCCACGGCGATGTAGAGCTCGGGGGCGACGATCTTGCCGGTCTGGCCCACCTGCATGTCGTTGGGCACGAAGCCGGCATCCACCGCGGCGCGCGAGGCCCCGATGGCCGCGCCCAGCTTGTCGGCGATGCCGTCGAGCAGCGTGAAGTTCTCGCCGTTGCCCATGCCGCGGCCACCGGAGATCACTACCCTGGCGGCGGAGAGCTCGGGGCGATCGGACTTGGCCAGCGCCTCCTTGAGGAAGGTGGACTGGGCGTTGTCGGCCACGAAGTCCACGGCTTCCACGCTGGCGGCGCCGCTTTCGCTTTCCGCCACCGCATCGAAGCCGGTGGTGCGTACGGTGATCACCTTGAGGATGTCCTCGCTTTGCACCGTGGCGATAGCGTTGCCGGCGTAGATCGGACGCTTGAAGGTGTCCGGGGACGCCACCGCGATGATCTCGGAGATCTGCGCCACATCGCGCAGCGCCGCCACACGGGGCAGCACGTTCTTGCCGGTGGTGGAGGCGGCCGCCAGCAGGTGGGTGTAATCGCCGACCAGCGCGTTGAGCAGCGCCGCGGTGGGCTCGGCCAGCAGGTGGGCATAGGCGGCGTGGTCGGCCACGCGCACGCGGGAGACGCCGTCCAGCCTGGCCGCGGCCTCGGCGATGGCGGCCACATTCTCGCCTGCTACCAGCACGTCGATATCGCCGCCACTCTCTTTGACAATCTGCTGGGCGGCCGCCACCACATGGGCGGTGGCGCCGGCCAGGGCGCCGTCGTGATGTTCGGCCAGGATCAGGATGCTCATGCGACCACCTTCGCTTCGTTCTTGAGTTTGTCGACCAGCTCGTCCACGGAGCCCACCTTGATGCCGCCCTGGCGCTCGGCCGGCGGCTCGACCTTGAGCAGCTTGACCCGGCTGGCGACCGAGATGCCCAGCTCCGCCGGGGTGGTGACGGAAAGCGGCTTCTTCTTGGCCTTCATGATGTCCGGCAGCTTGGCGTAGCGCGGCTCGTTCAGGCGCAGGTCGGTGGTGACGATGGCGGGCAGGGTCAGCTCGACGGTCTGCAGGCCGCCGTCGACCTCGCGGGTCACCTGGGCCTTGCCGTTCTCGATCACCACCTCGGAGGCGAAGGTGCCCTGGGGCAGGCCGGTCAGGGCCGCCAGCATCTGGCCGGTCTGGTTGTTGTCGGTGTCGATGGCCTGCTTGCCGAGGATGGTAAGGCCCGGCTGCTCCTCTTCCATCAGCTTGGCCAGCGCCTTGGCGGCGCCCAGCGACTCGACGCGCTCATCGGTCTCGGCTGACGTATCCACATGAATCGCGCGGTCGGCACCCAGCGCCAGCGCGGTGCGCAGCTGCTCCTGGGCGGCCTTGGGGCCGATGGTGACGACGACCACCTCGGTGGCAATGCCCTTTTCCTTCAGGCGCACCGCCTCTTCCACGGCGATCTCGCAGAAGGGGTTCATGGCCATCTTGACATTGGTGAGGTCGACGTCGGAGTGATCGGGCTTGACCCGAATCTTGACGTTGTAGTCGATGACGCGCTTGACCGCGACGAGGACTTTCATGGCGTATCTCCCGTGAGTTGTTGTTGGATCCGCCGAGCCGGGGCTCAGCAGAAGGCCTGGAGGCCGGTCTGCGCCCGACCCAGAATCAGCGCATGGACGTCGTGGGTGCCCTCGTAGGTGTTGACGACCTCGAGGTTGACCAGGTGGCGCGCCACCCCGAACTCGTCGCTGATGCCGTTGCCGCCCAGCATGTCGCGGGCCAGGCGGGCGATATCCAACGCCTTGCCGCAGCTGTTGCGCTTCATGATCGAGGTGATCTCCACCGCGGCGGTGCCCTCGTCCTTCATGCGCCCCAGCCGCAGGCAGCCCTGCAGGGCCAGGCAGATATCGGTCTGCATGTCGGCCAGCTTCTTCTGGATCAGCTGGTTGGCGGCCAGCGGCCGACCGAACTGCTGACGGTCCAGGGTGTACTGGCGCGCGGTGTGCCAGCAGTCCTCGGCGGCACCCAGCGCCCCCCAACTGATGCCGTAGCGCGCCGAGTTGAGACAGGTGAAGGGACCCTTGAGGCCGCGCACCTCGGGGAACATGTTCTCCTCGGGCACGAAGACGCTGTCCATGACGATCTCGCCGGTGATCGAGGCGCGCAGCCCCACCTTGCCGTGGATCGCCGGGGCGGAGAGCCCCTCCCAGCCCTTCTCCAGCACGAAGCCGCGGATATCGCCCTCGTCGTCCTTGGCCCACACCACGAAGACATCGGCGATGGGGCTGTTGGTGATCCACATCTTGCTGCCGGTGAGGCGATAGCCGCCGTCGACCCGGCGGGCGCGGGTCACCATGGCGCCGGGGTCGGAGCCGTGGTTGGGCTCGGTGAGGCCGAAGCAGCCGATCCACTCGCCGCTGGCGAGCTTGGGCAGGTACTTCTGCCTGGTGGCCTCGTTGCCGAATGCGTTGATCGGCACCATCACCAGGGAGGACTGCACGCTCATCATGGAGCGGTAGCCGGAGTCGACGCGCTCGATCTCCCGGGCGATCAGCCCGTAGCAGACGTAGTTGAGGCCGCTACCGCCATACTGCTCGGGGATGGTGGCGCCGAGCAGGCCGGTCTCGCCCATCTCGCGGAAGATGGCCGGGTCGGTCTGCTCGTGGCGGAAGGCCTCCAGCACGCGGGGGGCGAGCTTGTCGGCGGCGAACTGGGCAGCGCTCTGCTGCACCATGCGCTCCTCTTCGGTGAGCTGCTGGTCGAGGAGCAGCGGGTCTTGCCAGTGGAAGGCGGGGTTCTGGGACATGGCGAAGGTTCCTGTCGTTGTCGTTAGGGGCGCAGACCAGCGTCAGCTGGCCTCGAGAAGGTCGGCGTAGGCCTTGAGGTGACGGTCGTCATCGCCGAAGCGGTGGCCGAGCATCACCAGATGGCGGGCATGATGGGCGAGGCTGTACTCCCAGGTCATGCCGATACCGCCGTGGAGCTGGATCGCCTCTTCGGCGATGAACTGGGCCGCGCGCTTGACCACGTGCTGGGCGGCGATCAGCTGTCGGCTGCGCTCGAGGCTTGCCGGCGCATCGGCCACGCAGGCGGCGAGAATGGTCATGGAGGTGGCCAGCTCCAGCTCGGTGGTCATGTCCACCATGCGGTGCTGAAGCACCTGGAAGCGGCCGATGGGCTTGCCGAACTGCTGGCGGGTCTTGAGGTAGTCCAGGGTCAGCTCGCAGGCCTGCTGCATGCTGCCCACCGCCTCGGCGCACTGGGCCGCCATGGCGCGCCCCAACTGATGGTCCAGGGCCTCGAAGGCGGAGCCGGCCGCGCCCAGCAGGGCGTCATCGGCCAGCATCACACCCTCCAGGGTGAGATCGCAGGCCCAGGGGCCCGCCATGGTGGGATAGGCGCGGCGCTGCACGCCCTCCGCGGCCGGGTCGACCAGGAACAGCGAGAGGCCGTCGCACTCGCCGGGCTCGCCCGCCGTGCGCGCCAGCACCAGCACCTTGTGGGCGGCCTGGCCGCCGATCACCACCGACTTGCGGCCCGAGAGCCGCCAGCCGTCGGCAACGCGCTCGGCGCGGGTCTCGGTCCACTCGGGCCGATAGTGGGTGCGCGGCTCCTCGCTGGCCACCGCGAGCCGCAGTTCGCCGGCGGCCAGGGCCGGCAGCAGGGCCTCGCGCTGGGCCTCGCTGCCCAATGCCTGCACCAGGCCCCCGCCGAGGATCTGCGACTCCAGGTAGGGCTCCAGGCAGAGGCCGCGGCCGAGCTCCTGCATCACTACCAGGTTCTCGACGCCGCTGCCGCTCATGCCGCCGTAGGCCTCGTCGATGGGCACCGCCAGCACGCCGAGTTCGGCCAGCTGGGCCTGGAAGGTCTCGCTGAAGCCCGGCGCGCTGCGCTGCACCTGGTCGCGCTGTTCGAAGCCGTAGTGCTCCCTGACCAGCCGGGCCAGCATGTCCTGCAGCATCTGCTGCTCGTCACTGAAGGAAAAGTCCATGGTGGTCTCCTATAAGCCCAGCTGGGCCTTCGCCAGGATGTTCTTCTGGATCTCGTTGGAGCCGCCGTAGATCGACAGCTTGCGCAGGTTCAGGTACTGGGCGGCCGGCGCCACGCTGTAGTCGGCGTGCAGCGGCTCGCTGTCATGCTCGAGCTGCATCTCTTCGGCCAGAAAGGGCAGGGCGTGGGGCCCCAGCACCCGGCGGGCGAGATCGCTGATCGCCTGGCGGATCTCGGAGCCGGTGATCTTGAGGATCGAGCTCTCCGCCCCCGGCACCCCGCCGGCCTGGGCGCGCGCGAGGATGCGCAGGGTGCTCATCTCCACCGCCATCAGGCGCATCTCCACCTCGGCGATGCGCTGCCGCAGCAGGGGGTCCTCCAGCGCCGGGCGACCGTCGATCACCTCCTGGCGGGCGACCTCCTTTAGGTGGGCCAGGGCCGCCTTGGAGATGCCGATGCCGGCCTGGCCGGTGCGCTCGTGGGTCAGCAGGTACTTGGCGCAGGTCCAGCCGTCGTTCTCCTCGCCCACCAGGTTCGCCACCGGCACCCGGACGTTGTCGAAGAACACCTCGTTGACCTCATGGGCGCCGTCCAGGGTGATGATCGGCCGCACCGAGATGCCGGGGCTCTCCATGTCGATCAGCAGGAAGGAGATGCCCGCCTGGGGCTTGGCCTCCGGGTCGGTGCGCACCAGGCAGAAGATCCAGTTGGCGTGCTGGCCCAGGGTGGTCCAGGTCTTCTGGCCGTTGACGATGTAGTGGTCGCCCTCGCGCACTGCCCGGGTCTTCACCGCGGCCAGGTCGGAGCCGGCGCCGGGCTCGGAGTAGCCCTGGCACCACCAGTCGCTGCCGTCGAGGATGCGCGGCAGGTAGTGGGCCTTCTGCTCGGGGGTGCCGAATTTGATGATCACCGGCGCCACCATGTTGACGCCGAAGGAGATCAGCCGCGGCGCACCCGCTGCCGCGCACTCCTCCTCGAAGAGGTGCTTCTCCACCACGCTCCAGCCTGTGCCGCCGTGCTCCACCGGCCAGTTGGCGGCGTACCAGCCGCGGCGGTGAAGGATCGCCTGCCAGCGCTGATGATCCTGCTTGGTGAGCTTCTTGCCGAGCCGCACCTTGGCGGCGATGTCGGCGGGGAGCTCGGCCGCCAGGAAGGCCCTGACCTCGTCACGGAAGGCCAGCTCCTGTTCGCTGAAGTGGATATTCATGCGGTGGTCCCTCTTGTGGTGTCTCCGCCGCCGCCTGCGTTGAGGGAGCGACTGTCGCGGCCGCGAGCCAGAAAGGCCTCGACCTTGGCCTGGCGCTGGGGTGAGGCCAGGCACTCCAGGAAGAGCTCGCGCTCGCGGGCGAGCGCCTTGTCGAAGGGGTGGGTCATGGCCGCCTCCAGGGCCTCGACGGCCTTGAGGGGGGCGAGATCCCCCGAAGCGGGCAGCGCCAGCGCCTCGCGCTGGGCGGCCAGCCACGCGAGCGGCGCCTCCCCGGTAGCGACGAGCTCACGCTCCCGCGTGGGGCGCACGCCCTGCCCGGCCAGCTCCGCCGCCATGGCGAGGCGCGCCGCCTCGGGGGTATGCCCCTGGTCCGCCACGTCATCCACCAGCCTCAGCTCGCAGGCCTGGCGGGTGCCGATGGGCTCCCCGGAGAGGATCATCTCGAGGGCTGCCTCCAGCCCGATGAGGCGCGGCAGACGCTGGGTGCCGCCGGCGCCGGGAATCAGCCCCAGCTTGACCTCAGGGAGGCCGAAGCGCGCATCGGGCGCGGCGAGGCGGTAGTGGCAGGCCATGGCCAACTCCAGTCCGCCCCCCAGGGAGACGCCGTGGAGCCAGGCCACCACGGGCTTGGGAGAGCGCTCGATGGCATCGATCACCTCGGGCAGCACCGGAGACTGGGGCGGCTTGCCGAACTCCTTGATATCGGCGCCCGCGGAGAAGCAACGACCACCGGACTGCAGCAGGATCCACGCCACCTGGGGGTCCTCCAGGGCAGCATCCAGGGCCGCCACGAGCCCCGACCGGACGGCCTGGCTCAGGGCATTCACCGGCGGGCTGAAGAGCGTGATCAGGCCGCAGTTTCCGTGTCGGGTCAGGGTGACGGGGTTGCACATGGCGTGTTCTCTCCCGGTTGTTGTTGTCGGCCGAGCCAGGGGGCTCAGCGATGCCGCCAGACCGGCGGGCGTTTCTCGATGAAGGCCTGCATGCCCTCCTTCTGGTCCTCGGTGGCGAAGCTGGCGTGCAGCAGCCGGCGCTCGAAGCGCACCCCTTCGGCCAGGGTGGTCTCCTGGGCCCGCTCGACGGCCTCCTTGTTGAGCCGCACCGCCACCGCGGACATCGAGGCGATCTGGGCCGCCGCGGTCATCGCCTCGTCCAGCAGCCGCTCCGCCGGCACCACCCGGCTCACCAGGCCGCTGCGCTCGGCCTCGTCGGCCGCCATCAGGCGCCCGGTCAGGCACAGGTCCATGGCCTTGGCCTTGCCGATGGCGCGGGTCAGCCGCTGGGTGCCGCCGGCGCCGGGCAGGGTGCCCACCTTGATCTCGGGCTGGCCGAAGCGGGCCGTGTCGGCGGCGATTATCAGGTCGCACATCATGGCCAGCTCGCAGCCGCCGCCCAGGGCCATCCCGGCCACCGCAGCGATCACCGGCTTACGGCAGCGGGTCACCTCTTCCCAGTCACTGGTGATGAGGTCCGAGAGATAGGTCTCGGAGAAGGTCAGCGACTGGATCTCCTTGATGTCAGCCCCGGCGGCGAAGACCCGCTCCCCGCCGGTGATGACCATGGCGCCGATGGCGTCGTCCTGTTCGAAGGCGCGCAGCGCACAGCCCAGCTCGCGCATCAGCGCTCCGTTCAAGGCGTTGTGGGCGTCGGGTCGGTAGAGAGTGATCACACCGACGGCGCCCGTGCGCTCGACCTGCAGATTCTCGTACATGGATGCCTCCAGAGTGCCATGGCCGGAAGGGCTCCCCGGCGCGATTCATGACAGCGTGTTGTCGCATCACTCGGTCCGGACACGGCCCGATCTGGACTCGAGTCTAGCCAGCCCCAAAATAAAAGACAATGTATTGACATATTTTTTATCGTGATCTAGCTTTCCTCAAGGCGTACGGCGATGGCAGCGCCTTTTCTTAAACAAAGATTGACCAAAAACAATTTATTTTCAGGAGCTTACATGCCAATCCATACGAATCTGACGCCCGGGCGCAGGCAATCCATGGTCGAGCTAGGTGCCTGGAACGACAAGATCATTGCAGACTACCTGGACGAGGCGGTGACCTCCGCCGGGGAGAAGGCCGCCATCATCACCTACCGCATGGCAGACGGCAGCCGCGTCGAACTGAGCTACCGCGAGCTGAACGAGAAGGTTACTCGCATCGCAGTGGGGCTGGTTGAGCTGGGGGTAAGAAAGGGCGATATCGTCTCCTGCCAGCTGCCCAACTGGTGGCAGATGACCGCGCTGCATCTCGCCTGCGTGCGCATCGGCGCCGTGCTCAACCCGCTGATGCCGATCTTCCGCGAGCATGAGCTCGAGTTCATGCTGGGCATGGCCGAGAGCAAGGTGCTGGTGGTTCCACAGACCTTCCGCAAGTTCGACCACGGTGCCATGGCCCATGAGCTCAAGCGCTCGCTACCGAAGCTGGCGCATGTTCTGGTGATCGGTAGCGAGGGGGAGGACAGCTTCGAACGGGTGCTGCTGGAGCGCGCCTGGGAAACCGAGATCGACACTGCCGCCCTGTTTCGGGAGCGCCGCCCCTCCGGGGACGACGTGGTGCAAATCCTCTACACCTCCGGCACCACCGGGAAACCGAAGGGAGTGATGCACACCTCCAACACCCTGCTCAGCAATATCCGCCCTATGGCGGAACGCCTGTCCTTGGGTGAGGCGGACACCATTTTCATGCCCTCTCCGCTGGCCCACCAGTTGGGCTTCCTCTACGGCCTGCTGCTGCCCATCTACCTCAAGAGCACCGCCGTTCTGCAGGACACCTGGCTGCCGGAAGAGGCCGTGGCCATCATCCGTGCCGAACGGGCCAGCCTGATGCTCGGTGCGACCCCCTTCCTGGCCGATATCGCCGAGCAGGCCATCGAGCACGGCCCGGACCTGCAGTCGCTGACGCTCTTCCTGTCCGCCGGTGCACCGATCCCCAGCCCCCTGGTGGAAAAGGCCGCACGCAACCTGCCTACGCGGATCATTTCCGCTTGGGGCATGACCGAGAACGGCGCGGTGACTACCACCCTGCCCGAGGACGACCCCAAGCGTGCCGTGCATACCGACGGCGCGCCGCTGCCCTATATCGAGCTCAAGGTCACCGACATGGAGGGCAATCCCCTGCCCCCCGGCCAGGAGGGCTCCCTCTACATGCGCGGCGCCAGCCTCTTTGTCGGCTACTTCAAGCAGCCGGAGCTCTACGGAGTGGATGACGAGGGCTGGTTTCCCACCGGCGACCTGGCGCGCCTCGACGAGCAGGGCTACGTGCGCATTACCGGGCGTTCCAAGGACGTGGTGATCCGCGGCGGCGAGAATATCCCCATCGTCGATATCGAGAACGCGCTTTACCAACATCCGGCGATCCAGGCCGTGGCCCTGGTGGGCAAACCCGATGAACGCCTAGGCGAGCGGCTATGTGCCTACGTAGCCCTCAAGGAGGGGCATCAGTCGCTGACCCTTGAGGAGGTCTGCGCCTTTCTGAACGAGCGCAAGGTGACGCGACAGTACCAGCCGGAGTTCCTTGTGGTGCTCGACGAGCTGCCGCGCACGCCTTCGGGCAAGATTCAGAAATTCAAGCTGCGCGAGCAGGCCGCCCAGGGCTTGGTATGACGCGAGGCTACCTTTTACCCAATCCGCAACGAGAGAGAGCTGCATGAGAGGACTCCAAGACAAGATCATCATCGTTACCGGCGGTGGCGGCGGCATCGGCCGCGCGGTGTGTCGACGCTTCGCCGAGGAAGGCAGCAAGGTGGCGGTGCTCGATCGTGATCTCGACGCCGCCCGCCGCACCGTTGAGGTAATCGCCGAAGCCGGCGGCCAGGCCCGCGCCTATGGCACCGACATCACCGACTACGCCGCAATCGTCGACACGGTCGAACGCATCGAGGCCGAGCTCGGCGTGCCCTCGGTACTGATCAACAATGCCGGCTTCGATCGCTTCATGCCGTTCCTCAAGACCGAGCCGGCAATGTGGGAGTCGCTGATCGCCGTCAACCTGACCGGTGCGCTCAATATGCACCACGTGGTGCTGCCGAAGATGGTCGAGGCCGGCGGCGGGAAGGTGATCAATGTCGCTTCCGACGCCGCCCGGGTCGGCTCCTCCGGCGAGGCGGTCTACGCCGCCTGCAAGGCCGGCATGCTGGGCCTGAGCAAGACTCTGGCCCGCGAACTGGCCAGCAAGAACGTCACCCTCAACGTGGTCTGCCCCGGCCCCACCGATACCGCCCTGCTCAAGAGTGTGGCTGATACCGCCCGCGACCCAGAGAAGCTCCTCGAGGCTTTCCGTAACGCCGTGCCCATGCGTCGCATCGGCCAACCCGAGGACTACCCCGGAATCATTGCCCTGCTTGCCAGCGACGATGCCGACTTTATCACCGGACAAGTCATTAGCGTTTCCGGCGGCCTCACGATGTCGGGATGAACCCCACACTATTTAATAAAAGGAAATTTTTTATGACACTGCAGGCACCGAATTACGAAGACATTCTCTATGACGTCAACGATGGCGTGGCGACCATTACCATTAACCGCCCGGAGCGCTACAACGCTTTCCGTGGCCAGACCTGCATGGAGCTACTCGATGCTTTCAATTGCGCCGGTTGGGACAAGTCGGTCGGTGTTATCGTGCTGGCCGGAGCCGGCGATAAGGCGTTCTGCACCGGCGGTGACCAAAGTGCCCACGAAGGTCAGTACGATGGCCGCGGCATCATCGGCCTGCCGGTAGAGGAGCTGCAGACGCTGATCCGCCAGGTGCCCAAGCCGGTGATCGCCCGAGTGCAGGGCTTCGCCATTGGCGGCGGCCACGTGCTGGCGCTGGTGTGCGACCTGACCATCGCCTCGGAGAACGCCGTGTTCGGCCAGGTGGGCCCCAAGGTGGGCTCGGTGGACCCTGGCTTCGGCACCGCGTACATGGCGCGGGTGATCGGCGAGAAGCGCGCCCGTGAGATCTGGTACCTGTGCCGCAAGTACAGCGCCGCCCAGGCGCTGGAGTGGGGGTTATGCAACGCGGTAGTGCCCGCCGACAAGCTCGACGAGGAGGTACGTCAGTGGTGCGACGAGATCCTCGAGAAGAGCCCCACCGCCCTCTCCATTGCCAAGCGCTCTTTTAACGCCGACAGCGAGAACATTGCCGGCATTGGCGCCATGGGCATGCAAGCGCTGAGCCTCTACTACGCGACCGACGAGTCCAAGGAGGGGGTCGCGGCCTTCAAGGAGAAGCGCAAGCCGGATTTTCGAAAATTCTAGCTCCGCAAGTTCTACAACGCCTGATGCCCCAAGGCGCTGATCAAGGGCACTGACGACAAGTCGCCGCCGCCCCAGCGGGCCGGCGGCCTCCCCAGAGAGGATGGAAACGGTCATGAACTTTGCCTTTACCGAGCAGCAGGACGCGATTCGCGAGAGCGTGGCCAAGCTGTCCGCCGACAGGCTGGCCCCCCGCTATCGGAAGCGCGAGGAAGAGGCGCTCATCGAGCGCGAGATCGTCAAGATGCTGGGCGAGATGGGCTGCCTGGGCGGCGAGCTACCCGAGGAGTATGGCGGCAGCGGCCTGGACTGCGTAACCAACGGCATCATCGTCGAGGAGATCGCCCGCGGCGATTTCAACGTCGGCTACCTGCCGCTGCTCGCCTCGCTGAACGGCCAGATCATCGCCCAGCATGCGCGCCCCGAGCTGGCCCGGGAGTGGCTCGCCGGCATCACCTCCGGCAAGAAGATCTGCTGCATCGCCCTGACCGAGCCCCACGGCGGCAGTGACGCCGCCAACCTTAAGCTGAAGGCCACCCGCGAGGGCGACCACTTCGTGCTCAACGGCGAGAAGACCTCCATCTCCATGGCCGACCAGGCCGACGTGGCAGTGGTCTTCGCCCGCACCGGCACCCAGGAGCAGCGCGCCAGCGGCATCAGCGCCTTCCTGGTGCCCATGGACCTCCCCGGCATCACCACCAGCCGTTTCGAGGATTCCGGCCAGCGCGCCATTGGCCGCGGCTCGATTTTCTTCGACAATGTGGCCGTGCCCGCCGATCACATGCTTGGCGAGGAGGGCCAGGGCTTCAAGCAGGTGATGCAGGGTTTCGACTACAGCCGCGCGCTGATCGGCCTGCAGTGCCTGGCGGTGGCCCAGCAGTCGCTGGACGAGACCTGGCAGTGGCTCACCGAGCGCGAGGCCTTCGGCCAGCCGCTGGCAGCGTTCCAGGGGCTGACCCACCCGCTGGCCGAGTACCAGACCTACGTCCAGGCCGCTCGCCTGCAGTGCTACTACGCCCTGTGGCTGAAGGACAACGACCTGCCCCATACGGCCGAGGCGGCCATGAACAAGTGGTGGGGCCCCAAGCTCGCCTTCGACGTGATCAAGCAGTGCATGCTGGCCCACGGCCACACCGGCTGGGGCGAGGACCTGCCCTTCTCGCAGCGCATGCGCGACGTGCTGGGGCTGCAGATCGGCGACGGCACCGCCCAGATCATGAAGAACATCATCGCGCGCCAGTCGGTACCCCGGTGAATGCCATCGTCGGGGCCTGGGGCTCCGCCCACCACCCGGCGCCGCCGCTTTCCGACAAAGGAGTGCTACCCATGGCTGCCCAGGACGACAGAAGCGTCGCCAACCGTCTGTTCTTCCGCCTCTTCCAGGCCAGCAACATCCTGCAGAAGCAGACAGTCGGCCAGGTCGGCCTCACCACGGTCCAGTGGGCCGTGCTGGGCGCCCTGTCGCGCAAGGGCTACGAGGACGGCATCTCCTTCAATCAGCTCACGGAGTACCTGATCGTCAGCCGTCAAAGTCTCGACGGCGTGCTCAAGCGGCTGGAGCGGGACGACCACGTCAAGCGCATCCCCCACCCCGACGACAAGCGCGCCCGGCTGATCCTGCTCACCGATAAAGGCCGCGCCTTCTGGGAGAGCCTACAACCGAAGATCCATGAGTTCTATGCCCAGGGGCTCGCCAACTTCACCTTCGACGAGACGGTGAGCCTGTTGCACTATCTGAACAAGTTCCAGAAGGAGCTGGAGGCCATCAACATGCAGGACGCCCCAACGCCGAGCGAGAAGAAAGCTGATCCAACAAGACCCCAAACATACCCGATCACGACGCACGACGCACGACCCTACAATGCCAATAACAAATAGCCTCGTCATGCGACGAGGAAGGAGAAATTGTATGTCCGTAAAACGCCAATTCACTCTCAAGAGCGGCCTGCTGGGCCTGGCCATGGCGCTCGCCGCCGGTACTGCCCAGGCCGAAATCAGCGATGGCGCTATCCGCATTGGCTATCTCGTCGACATGTCCGGTCCTTACCGCGACCTGGCTGGCCCCGGCGGGCTGGAGGCGCTGCAAATGGCCGTAGAGGACCATGGTAGCAGCATCCACGGCGCCCCCATTGAGATATTCAGCGCCGACGACCGCAACAGCGCCGACGTGGGCGCCAGCATCGTGCGCGAGTGGATTGATCAGAGAAATATCGACATGGTAGCAGGACTGGTCGCCTCATCGGTGACCATCGCCGTCACCCGCCTGATTGCCGAGCATGACCGCATCGCCCTGAGCTCCGGCTCTGCCGCACTTGGCATCACCAATGAACACTGTAGCCCAAACCATATCCAGTGGGTCTATGACACTCATGCCATGTCCAACGGTACGGCCCGAGCCATTGTCGAGGAGGGCGGCAAACGCTGGTTCATCCTCTCCGCCGACTATGCCTTCGGCCACTCACTGGAAGAGGAAGTCTCCAACGTGGTCACTGAAATGGGCGGCGAGGTCGTCGGCACGGTGCGCCACCCGCTCAATAACCAAGATTTCTCCTCCTTCATCCTGCAGGCCCAGGGTTCTGGCGCACAAATCGTTGGCGTGGCCAATGCCGGCGCCGACACCGTCAATGCCATTAGCACCGCCGGGCAATTCGGACTAGTGGAGTCCGGCCAGACGCTGGCCGGACTGATGGTGTTCCTAAACGACATTCATGCTCTGGGGCTCGAGACCACCCAAGGCATGCAGCTGACCACCGGCTGGTACTGGGACATGAACGACGAGGCAAGGGAGTGGGCCCAGCGCTTCTACGAGCGCATGGGCAGAATGCCCACCATGGTGCAGGCCGGAGTCTACTCCAGCACTATGCACTACCTCAACGCCATCGAGGCCACCGGCAGCGATGACGCAGGCACCGTGCGAGCCTGGATGGGCGAGAACCCGGTCAACGACATCTACACTACCAATGGCGTGATTCGCGAGGATGGCCGCATGGTCTATGACATGTATCTGGTGGAGGTGAAGTCGCCCGAGGACTCCGAAGGCGAGTGGGACCTCTACCGCGTGCTGCGCACCATCCCAGGGGAGCAGGCCTTCCAGTCCTTGGAGAAGAGTCGCTGCCCACTGATCAACCCCTGAGGCAAGCAGGCAACACAGGGGGCGCGGCCAGCCGGCCGCGCCCCCTTGCGTTTTGGACGAGTACGGCTCAGGCCGCCTGCACCTCGATGCGCCGCCGACGGTGCGTGTCGCGCCGCGGCAACGTCAGGTGGACGACACCACTGTCGATCCGTGCGCTGATCGCCTCGCTGTCGATCTCGTGGCTGAGGGTGAAGCGCCTCGCGTAGCGCTGGGCGCGCACCTCGGCGTAGAGCGGGCTCAGCCCCTCGGGCATCGGGATCGCCACCTCGCCTTCCAGGGTGAGCACGCCATTATCTACCTCGATGACCAGCGAGTCGCGGGTCACGCCGGGCATGTCGGCGATGATATGCACGGCGTCGTTCTCCTCGTGGATATCCACCGCCGGCAGCAGCGTCTCCTGGCGGCGCTCTTCCCCGGCAGGACGTGGGGCGTCGGCGTCACGACGGGTGATCTCGTTCATCTCTCTCACCTCCTTCAGTCTCGAAACGCGAGTCTTGCGTGGCGGCCTTAGTACTACAGTCGCAACTGAATAAGCTACAATTCATGTGATTGATATGGAACCGATCACAGGGTGAAGGATGCAGGAGCTGGATCTCTCTGTCTCAGCATTAATGGATGACTTGGCAGCGCGGTTAGGCCCGCTCTTTCCGCGTTCTGAGACGCGCAATCGTGCCCTACGCTACATTCAGGGGCTGCTCAGTCAGTGTGAACGTAAGAATAGCTGGCATCTTGCCGAGTGGCTCGGCGATGCCACCCCCGATGGGGTGCAATACCTGTTGGATCGTGCCCGCTGGGATGCGGAGGCGGCACGCGATGTCCTCTGCCAATGGGTCATCGATACGTTGGGCTCGCCTGACGGTGTCCTCGTTCTGGATGAGACCGGCTTTATCAAGAAAGGTCAGCACTCGGCCGGCGTGCAGCGCCAGTACAGTGGCACCGCCGGCCGTATTGAAAATAGCCAGATCGGCGTCTTTCTTCTTTACGCCAGCCAGGCAGGGCATGCCTTCCTGGATCGTGCCTTATACTTGCCCAAGTCCTGGACACAGGATCGTGAACGTTGCCGGCGTGCCGGGATCCCCGATGACGTCGGATTTGCCAGCAAGCCTGAGCTCGCTCGACGGATGCTGGAGCGCGCACTGGACCAAGGAATACCCGCCGCTTGGGTGACGGGGGATAGCGTCTATGGCGGCAACCGCAGCCTGCGTCTATGGCTGGAGGAGCGGTCGCAACCCTTTGTTTTAGAAATAGCTTGCAACGAACGCTTGTGGTGGCAGAGCTTTCAGTACACGCGAGCCGACGAGATCGCCGCGGCGCTGCCCGAGGATGAATGGCAGACGTTATCCGCCGGCTCAGGCAGCAAGGGCGAACGCTGGTACGACTGGGCGTTGACGCCTCTGACAAGGCTGCAGCCTACGGAAGAGGCACGCCGCTGGGGTCATTATCTCCTGGTCCGACGCAGCCTCTCGAAACCGGATGAGCTGGCCTATTATGTGGTCCATGCGCCCAGGGACTGGGTGTCGATTGAAACCCTGGTACAGGTCGCGGGTCAGCGCTGGAAAATCGAGCAAGGTTTTCAGACGGCCAAGGGCGAATGCGGCCTGGATGAGTATGAGGTGAGGCGCTGGGCCAGTTGGCATCGCCACATTACCTTGTCGCTGCTCGCCCACGCCTTGCTGGTGGCGATTCGGCAGGCGAGCCAGCAGCAAAAAAAACGCTTGCCGACAGGATTCAGTGGACACTCTCCGAGCTCAGGCGGCTAATAGGGCGATGGTTATGGCAAGGACATCAGGCCTTCTCCCATGCACTTCATTGGTCGGACTGGCGACGAAAGCACCAGTACCGGGCTTGGCAGTGCCACTGTCGGCAGCAGCAGGCCCGGATGGCAATGCATGAACGATCACAGCATTAGTTACGTCTGTAGTACTAGAACGTGAAAAGCTCCCCGGAGGGGAGCTTGTTGAATAAAAGATCAATCGATCTCGTCCTTGCGAGAGTGACAATCGCGAGGATTCAGCTACTTGCTGCCATTATGATGGTGCTTGTTGCGCTCAATTTGAACGAACGTGAAAAAACTCACGCCAGCCATAAAGATCGCAAATAATGCAACTATCCATCCAAAAGGGCTCATAATATCAATCCTTTATCTCTGCACTGTTACGCTCGATTCGTGCTTTGAGCGCAATACCATTTACCCAAATGATAGCACCCAGGATAAACATGGCAACGGATGCTCCAAGCGAGACTTTATCGCTCGGGGCGAATAAACCCAGTATACCAGCACCCATGGCGCCAATACCGAGCTTGCGCACATCGTCTGTCAGTGCTTCCAGGCTGTCCGGCCCCAGCAAGGGCTGGCCATCCTGTATTCTTCGTCGCACAGTGGCGACCCATCGGTAAAACCTTTCTCTCATCTTCATGATTTTTCTCCTCATTCCTGCTCTATTGCAGGTCTCATGAGGAGATAGGGGAGCGGCTGACGCTAAGCCCTGAGCCATCAAAAAGCCTCCCTCAGCAGCGCTGGGGAGGCGGCGGTCAATCAGCGTTCCGGGCGGACGACCAGACCATGAACGCCATGGCGAACAGGATAGGTACGTCGCTTTCCATCGATGGATAGCCGATCCGATGCAGCATGCGGCCAATCCTGTCGATGGAACCTCACAACCGTAGAGCGAACCTCGAGCCCATACGTCGCAGGATCTACAGCTGCTCCAGGTTGCGTCTCCAGTGCCTGCCAGTAGCCGGTCAGGTTGGCTCCATCGCGCACAATCAGAACGTCCTCATGATGCTCCATTTGTTTCTCCTCATTCCTGCTGGATTGCAGGTCTCGAAGAGAGATAGGGCCGCCATAGACGCTTGATTCCGGTCAGCTGAACAGCTTGGGCGTGCCGCTTACCTGGGCTTTCGGAGCTTGTGACTTCCGAGGCTTCTTGCTCGCCCCCTTGCGCCGCTTCTCCAGCCTCCGCTGGATCGGGGACATCTTCTCCTCGGCTGGGGCTGAAACCTGACCACCCCCCTCTCCAGGGAGAGATTCCACCTGCTCCTCTGCAGCATCCCCACCTATGCCGGCGGGGGCCGGCGGCGAGGCCTCTGCAACATCCCCACCGGTCGCGCCGGGGCCGTCCTCGAGCAGCCAGGCCGCGTCATCGGCTGGCGCCTCTGCAGCATCCCCACCGGTGTCAGGGGCGCCAGCACGGGCCTCCTCTGCAACATCCCCACCGGTGTCGGCGGCGGCCGGGGCGGGCTCCTCTGCAACATCCCCACCGGTCGCGCCGGGGCCGTCCTCGAGCAGCCAGGCCGCGTCATCGGCTGGCGCCTCTGCAGCATCCCCACCTATCTCGGCCGCGGCCGGCGGCGAGGCCTCTGCAACATCCCCACCTATCTCGGCCGCGGCCGGCGGCGAGGCCTCTGCAACATCCCCACCTATCTCGGCCGTAGCCGGCGGTGAGGCCTCTGCGACATCCCCACCTATCTCGGCCGTAGCCGGCGGTGAGGCCTCTGCAACATCCCCACCGGTCGCGCAGGGTCCGTCCTCGAGCAGCCAGGCCGCGTCATCGGCTGGCGCCTCTGCAGCATCCCCACCGGTCGCGCAGGGTCCATCCTCGAGCAGCCAGGCCGCGTCATCGGCTGGCGCCTCTGCAACATCCCCACCGGTGCCTGGGGCGCCAGCACGGGCCTCCTCTGCAGCATCCCCACCTATCTCGGCCGCGGCCGGCGGCGAGGCCTCTGCAACATCCCCACCGGTCGCGCAGGGTCCGTCCTCGAGCAGCCAGGCCGCGTCATCGGCTGGCGCCTCTGCAACATCCCCACCTATCTCGGCCGCGGCCGGCGGCGAGGCCTCTGCATTATCCCCACCGGTCGCGCCGGGGCCGTCCTCGAGCAGCCAGGCCGTGTCATCGGCTGGCGCCTCTGCAACATCCCCACCTATCTCGGCCGTAGCCGGCGGCGAGGCCTCTGCAACATCCCCACCTGTGCTGGGATCGCCGTCGAGGAGCCAAGGGGGCGTGTCATCAGCTGGCACCACTGCGACATCCCCACCGGTGTCGGCGGCGGCTGGCGCCGCTGAGAACAGACTGATCTCACAGACCTCGGCCGCCAGGATGCCAGAGCCAGCGCTGGTGCGTTCTACTCGCTTCCCACTGCCCTGGGTAGGGGTCACCCCTGCCTTGCCCTTCTGGCGCCCCTGAGGCCCGAGAACCGTGACCTCATAGGCGGTCGGCTTGGGGTACAGGCCGTGATGTTCCTCCGGCAACACCACTGCCATCATCCCCCTGAACTCGATGATCCCAGACTGCACCCGCCAGAGAGCGCGATCAGCCGGCAGTGACCAGCTGGTGGCCTCGGCTTCCTCCGATGGCTTGCCCTCCAGCTCCGTCACCAGCCACCCCCGCTTTTCCAGCGCCTTCAGCAGCACTTGGGTGAACTGGCCCGCCTCCCCTCGGGCGCGGTAATCGCCACCCAGGGCGGCGGCCACATCATCATCCACCTTGGCAAGGGCGGCTTCCCGGACATGGTGCTCGGACAGGTACAGTCGATCCCCAACCCGGAATCCAGCTGCCTTGATGCCCTTGGCCAACCCCTTCACCTGATAGGGCACCTGGGGGATGACGCGCAGGAAGGTCTCGATGGCCAGTTCCTCGACATCGATATTCTCCAGCACCTTGGACTTCTCCCCTTTGGTGGCCAGGCCATCGATCTCCCTGAGCTGTTGCAGCAGCTTGCCCGCCCGCCGCACATCATCGCTTTCGAGCCCCGGGAAGGTCTTGGGCATGAGGTTTGGCGAGTGCTCGTATTTCACGGCGAGTAACAGAACCGACCGCTCCACCTCTGGAAGATCCCACCACGCCGAGAACTTCGGAAGGAGCCGGCCGCCGGCTTTGTCGTGGTACTCCTTCATGACCCACTGGCCATTTTGTTTCGCATGCGAAACTGTCTTGCCGATGTCATGGGCGGCAGCGGCCAAGGGGAGGAGGGGGTCGGCGCCCTCATACTCAAAGGCTTGATCAATCACGCCAAGGTGGTGGTCCAGGAGCGTCGTGCTGTGGCCATCGCCGCAGAACGCATCCGGGTGAGCCTGTAGGTAGCCCAGCAGCTGCTCAATGAGCGGCAAGTGATGCTTGGGCACCTCGCCGGCCAGCTCCGCAGTCACCGGCTTACCACACACGCCATCCGGCTCAGGAATCGTGGTGATGGTGAGGGACATCCCCCGGTACTCACCACGGGACACCTCTCTGACCTTCCGGCGAGCCAGCCCATAAGCCACGAGCAGCATCACAATGACGGTGCCCAGTACCATGCCACCCAGCAGCCATGGCCAAACGGCATCGGCACGCGCCAGCACCACCCCCGTTGCCACGCCGGCCGCATTGATCGGCGTGATCTTGCCATCTTCATCGGGCGACCACAGCCCACGTGCTTCCAGCCAGGCCTGCAGGGTGTCCGGTCCCAGGGCATAGAACGCGATCACCGAGCCCCCACCGTAGAACAGGGTGAGAGCGATAACCGACCCCAGGAGAGTAGAGCGATAGCCCATCAAGCTCATGTCATGCGCTCCAGACGCTGAATCCGCCGATAGGTCGGCGGGTGAGTAGCAAATAGGCCCCAGTGGGGCTCCAGCCCCCCCGGGAGGCGGCTCAGTAGCCGGCATCCAGCCGCAGGAGAGGTCTCCCTCGCGGCATCACGATCGGCCCGGTACTCCATCATGCGGCCGAGGTGGCGATCGACCGCCTTGAAGAGCCAGAGCGCCAGCCGTAAGCCCACCACCGCCAGGCGGTAGTACAGCCGGCACAGCCAATTCACCACCGGGATGGGGCGCAGCAGGGTGTAGAGCACCCGCGCCAGCCCCAGCGCGAGCCGCAGGATGCTGTGCTGGGTCCACCACCACAGATTGGCCGAGGCGTCCCCGCGGCGCAGGTGTGAGCGCTCATGGGCCACCAGCCAACGCAGCTCGTCCTCTGGCAGGTTCAGGGCCGCCCGGGTCAGTAGCACAACGCCGCCCGTGGGGCTGGGCAGGGCATAGGCCTGAAGGGCAGGGGATTCGTAGACCCAGACGCGACGGCCAATCTCGCGTGCGCCCGGGAAGAGACGGCTCATGCGTAGGCTGGCTGGCGCCAGCCGCACCCCTAACCAGGAGAGAATGGCCATGCCGCCCCCGACCAGAAACGCGGCCTGCGCGACGAGGTTCACCATGGAGAGGTCGCCGGGCGGTGCCGTCAGCTGCAGGGGGAGCCCGATGAAGACCACCGCCGGCAGCACCACCATGATGGTGTAGCCCAGCGCCCCGGCGACACAGGCCGCCAGGGCGGACATCAGCGCCAGCACGCCTACCCCTTGCCTTCCGCCAGCATGCGGATGGCTTCCTGTGTGCTGTGACCCGCCTCCGTGAGCTTCATTAAGCGGGCCTGATCCTTCGGGTTGGTCGAGTACAGGAAGTAGGAATACTGGTCCACCACGAAGCGGAAGAGGCCACCGCCACTCTCGTGCTTGACGAACACCTCCGAGTAGCCAGCACCGGGCTTCACGCCACGCAGCATGTCGAACAGGAACTCGTCCTGGCCGCCCAGCTTGCCGTGCTTCTCGGCGTAGTCGAGCGACGGGCCAGACTGCTTGAGCACGAAGGTCCACGGGGCGTTGTCGAAGGCCGCCTGGGCAGCCGGTGACAGGTCGGTGTCCTTGAAGCCCTGGGTGATGAAGCCGGCCGAGCCATAGTATTTCCTGATCCGGCGGAATGCGGTTTCGATGAACTTGCCGCTCTTGGGGTCGGCCAGCAGATCCCAGGCCTCATCGATCAGCATCATCTTCGGGATGTTGCGCGGGCGCAGGTACATGTCGCGGGTGGTCCGGGCCATCAGCAGCGTCATGACGACATTGCGCAGCTCTCGGTCGACGTTCAGCTCTTCCAGCTCGAGGATGGTGAACTCGTTGGAGAGATCCAGCTGGGGCTCCCCATTGAACCAGGAGGCGTGGCGGCCCACGGCATAGGGCTCGAGCTGCAGCGCGATGTTCTTGGCCACCGGGTCCACGTCAGAGCGCTTCTGCAGCCACTCGTAGACATGCCGGGTCTCCAGCACCTCGCCATGGTCGTGGTGACTCTCGAGGATGGCCTTTTCGATCAGCTGGTACTCGTAGTTGTCCGGTTCGCCGAGGGGGAAGGCCATCTGCGAGATAGAATCCTTGAGCACCGGGATCATCTCGGCAATCTCACTGCCGCCGTCATCGTCCTCGAAACGCTGCCGGCCCTTGATTCCCCAGAAGGGGTTGAGGCTTACCGGGTAGTTGGGGTCGAACCGCAGCTCCTGGCCGCCCAGCAGCTCACACAGCTCCTTGTAGGAGCCGCCCACGTCGATGATGCGCACCACGCCGTCACGACAGCGCATATCGGTCACGAACTCGTTGGCCAGGAACGACTTGCCGGCGCCCGAGGTCGCAATCACCGAGAAGTTGTAGCTGGTCGCCGAGTCAAAGATGTCGATGCAGGCCAGCTGGCCACGGCGCGAGATCAGCAGCAGGCCATTGGCGTAGAGGTAAGGGTTGCCCTCGGGGTCTTTGCGCACCACCGGGCCGTTGCCGCCCCAGTCGCCCTGGCAGATCGCCGTACACGAGGCGTTGAGGCTCGAGACCATCTGCGCCCGCTGCAGGCCCGCGGTCGGCTTGTCCATACGCGGGTTGTAGCCCCAGGGCAGCGAGGCCATCCAGATTGGCAGGGAGATGTAGCGCTCACGCGAGGCCCGGAACCCGGCCTTCCGCCACAGCGAGGCCACATAGTCCGCATCCGAAGCCGCTCGTTCCGATTCGGTGACGATGTTGATCCCCGTCCACATCCGCACCGGGCAGTATTTCGAGCGAGTGTCGTTGAGCAGGCGCTGGGTGTCGTTCCGCCGCGTGAACAGATGCGGCATCATTCCCTTGTACCACTCCGAATCGCTCATGCACTGCTTGGAGATCATGCCCATGCGCATGGTGATGTCGTTCCGGGCCTTCTCGGTCGACGGCTTATGGATCGTGGTGTGCATCCAGTAGGCCGGGGCGATGCGATCGGAAGCCGATTTCAGCTCGCCGAGCAAATCGCCGGTCATGTAGAGCCGCAGGAAGTCGGGGTATGAGTCGACCGTGAGGGGCACCACCTCTACGCTGCGCTGGTCGTCGCTGAACTCCACAGAGCCCGTGGACTTCACCCGCAGCCGAGTGCGCTTGTCGAACACGCTATCGGCGAACTCACCCTCCCCGGTCTCCAGGCTGTCCAGCTCCCCGGGGATCATCTGAGGATTGGCGACCCGGCGCAGGATCTTCCTCGCGCCGTGCTCATTGATCAGCGCCGGCCCCAGGCCCATGGAGCTGAAGGCCCCCAGCACGGACTGGCGGAACTCGTCGCACATGTGCCGCCAGGAACGGATCTCCCCCGGGTGCTCCGGGTCACCATCAAAGGTCATCGTGAAGAAGGCGAAGTAATGCACCTCCCGCGGGTACAGTCGCTCATTGGGCAGCAGACTTTCGTTGTTCTGTGCCGCATCGAGCATGTGCTTGCTGCGCCGCTGCACCAGCTCCTGGAGCATGGGGTCTTTGCAATAGCGCAGCCGGCGAGCCTCCCAGGTGGCCACGCGGTCCTCGATCGCAGGCGAGCTATGCGCCACGAACTGGATCACGGTATCGGCTGGCGCACGGGTGATCAGCGCCTCGATCTGCTCCTCGATGTCCTTGCCCGCGACCATCAGCGGTGAGAACTGGAGCCCGAAGCCAATCTGCGGGCGCTGGCCATCATCTCGGACGCAATAGCCGTCCTCGAAGTCCAGGTAGGGTAGGAGGTCGCGGGGATTCTCGCGCTCCACCAGCGCTTCGGCCGCCTGGACCGGGAGGGCCTTGTCGCCATAGTCCGGCGCCCCCTGCTGGATCATCCGGCGCAGCTGGTGGCGCATCCGCGTCATCGCAGTGATCTTCATGTCATTCCTCCGGGATCATGCGCATGCGCGGCTGGACGCGATTCGAGTTGGGCTGATACTGCGGGGCCGGGCGCACTTCCTGGCTGCCGAACGAGGGGCCAATCATGCCCGCGCCGATCCCATCGGCCCGCAGCTCGCCATAGCTCCACGCATCCGGCAGGGTCACGTACAGGTACTCCCCCGAGCGCAGGATGCCGTCTGAGCCGCGCCAGGGCGCGACCCAGATCCGCACCGGCTTGCCCGGCCGATACACCGGCTGGTCAGTCAGGCCGCCCCCGTCATAGGGGCGCCACTGTTCAACGATCTCCTCTTGCGCCCCGGCGACACGCATCGCAGCCATCACACTCTCGGAATTGCCCTGGTTGGCCACCGCCGCCTGATACACATCGGTGGTGCCGACACACTCCTCGCCCAGCTGGCATTCGTGCTGGACGGTTGCGCAGCCACTCAGCAGCAAGAGGACCGCCAGCGGAGAAAATTGCTTCAAAGTCATCGTGGTTACTCCTGAGTCGGCATGGCTTCCGCCAGCTCATAGGCTTCCCATTCGAGGCGCTGGCCTTCCTGGACTACGAAGGTGCCGCGGCGACCAGAGGGGATCTCAATCACCGGGAACATGGACTCGGCCTCGGCGATGTACTGCTCGGCCAGGATCTCCATGGCGCGGCCGGCGCCGCCGTACAGGCCTACCTCGCCCACACGCGAGGGGTCGACGGAGGTGACGACACCGCTGCCGGTCACGGTCTGCTGGGTGCCCTGGGCGGCCACGGACGCCAGGCTGCTGGCGCCTTCGGCAAAGCCGGCGAGCATGGCCTTGCCCAGCAGGGCACCAGAACGCCGCTCGACGTTGCCACGCAGGCCCAAGCGACCATCCGAGTCCACGATGTAGCCGTTTATGGAAGCCTCGAGCATCATGCCGGTCTGGGTGTCGACGCAGCTGATGCGGGTGACGTTGATATGCGCCCGCTCGCTGGAGAGGTCGCCGTAACCGCCGCCCATACCGAAACAGTCGGAGAGGCGGTAGCGGGCACTCCCCGGCAGGAACGCATCGTTCTGGATGCGGAACAGCACCGGTTGGGGATTGTTGCGGGTACGCTCGGCCGCACCGAAGTCAGCGCCGGTCAGCATGGCGATGTCGGAGAACGAGCCCATGGGCAGGAACCCGGCCTTGGGCGGTCCTTCCTGATCACCATCGTCATCGCTTGATGCATCCTCGTTGCGCAGGATGCGAGCGTTGCTCTCCCCACCAGAACCGGTCAGCACGATCGGGTCACGTGGCTGCTCAGGCTCCTGGATGTAGGGCACCTGGGGCGGGATGGTGCTACTGCCGCCTGAGGTTGATTGCTGGCGCGGCGGCAATGAGCCACGCGCCGGGGAATCATCCCTGGCCAGGGGCGGGGGTGGGACCACGCCACGGTCTTCGACCCGAGGCGGACGCAGGTAGTCGGCCGGGTCGCTGGCGCCATTGCGGTCACGACTGGGGCCACCGGTGCCAAAGCTGACGCCTGAGGCGCCAGCACCCTCGCCACGCGCTTCGGACAGGCGATCCTCGAGGGAGCTGATCGTGGTGCGCATCTGCTCGCGGTCTTCACGCATGTTGGATTGCAGCTCCTCGAGCTGTCGCATGAAGGCCTCATCACGCTCCTGCTGGCGCTCACGCTGCTCGGCCATCGCCTCATTAGCGTCCTGCAGCTGGCGCTGGAGTCGGGCGATCGTGATCTCCTCGCCGCGAGAGGTATCAGGCGAGGTATCCACGAACTCAGGGGGCGGCGGCGCCGTGTTGGGGCGGGTGCGCTCACTGACCGCCTTGCTGGCCACCAGCCAGATCACCAAACAGGCTGCGCCGCCATAAAGCAGCCACTTCCGGGTCTGGGCTTTCTCCAGCAGGCGCTGGGTCTTGATCTTGGACTTTGGCTTGACCTTGCTGGTCTTGCCCTCGGCCGAGGCCTGGGCGCCCGTGTGCTTCTCGTGCTCATCAGCCACGATCCACCTCCACCACGATCATCCGGGGGCGGTCGCCTTCACTCACGGAATCCCCCTCCAGGGAGATGGCCACCACGCCTTGCCGGTAGAAATCTCGGGGCTCAACCTCCACCGCCACATCCGAAGACAAGCGGTAGACGTTCACCACATGGCCAGAGCCGCGGTACTGGGCCTCTGCTGTCAGGCGCAGGGTGCCGCCATTGGGCATCGTCAGCCGCGCACTGGGCGGGGCGCCAGCCGGCTCAAAGCCGTTCGGGCGCTCCCCCTGGAACGCCGACAGGATAGTGTCGGCAATCCAGCGATCCTGGGGCCGGCGCTCTTGCTCCGGCTCCCGGGAGAGATCCGGGGCATTCCGGTAGCGGAACACCTGGGCATCAATGCCGCTCTTTGGCTGCACTCTCACCGTGAAGGCCTCGCCGCTGCGCAGCTGCACGAACACGGAGAACGGGTCGGCCTCGTCGGCCGGGCGCATCAACAGACCCCGCTTGCCATCGGTGGGCACGGGGTTATCCCGCAGCTCGGCCTCCGGGGGGATGACGATCTGCGAGTAGGGCTCGGGGAACACGAGCCGGTTGTAGGCATCAGTGGACATTTCCACCGTCTGAACTTCATCGCTGGCGCCAGCAAGGGGGGCAACCGCCAGGGCCGCCACCGCTACCAGCCGCAGCATCTTGGGCTTATTCATTGTTCCTCCACAGAGAAGGCAGCCAGGTACGGGATGCCATTGCTGAAGCTGTAGCGGACCCGATAGACGATCGGATCGTCTTCCACGAGGTCACTGCCATGCCACACGCGCAGGCGGCCATAGACGCGAACCGTGTCATCCAGCGCCTCGGAGCGCTCGATGAACAGCGCCTGAGAGCGCTCAGAGCCCTCGAGGTCAGGCACACGGGCTTGAAGGTCGGTCCCTGCCCTCGCGTAGAGCGCCGGGGTCATCCGGTTCTGAAAGCGGCCGTACTGGCTGGCCACGTTCGCCGGGGTCCAGCTGCTGTGCAGCTGGACATCCGCGATGGCGATCTGACTCAGGTACTCCCCATCGGTGTGGCTGGCGCGGGCACCGACTTCCACCGGGCCTTCCAACACGTGGAGGTCATACGGGACCAGCCGGGTCGGCATGTTGCCGGCCAGCTGGACATAGCTCGTCATCATGTAGAACAGCATCCCCGCGAGGAGCAGGGTGCAGAACATCCAGCCCCTCGCAGCGATCCACTGATTCCGCAATGCGTTGAGATATTTCATCAGCGCATGTACTCCAATCGCATCGGGCGAGGCCCAAACTTGGCAAGTAACGGGTCAAGCCGGAGCCCCATGCGCCACAGCACATGCTGAACCTGGCCACGCTTCTGCCCCGCCCGCATTTTCTTGGCCATCATCATCAAGAAGATGGCCACGACGATGCCCGGCACGAACAGGCGCATGATGATGGCCACCCCAAGCACCATGATTGCCACGACCACCTCAGTGATCTCCCAAGCGAAGATCGGGATCGGTGCATCGATGTCCTGAGGGATTCGGTAGGACTCGTTGGACATGACCCGTCTCCTCTTAGATGTCGGCGAACCACTCGAAAATCGTCTCGATCATGTAAGGCCCCACGGCGAAGGCGCCGGCAATGCCCAGCCCGAGGAAGGCCGGTGCCGCGGACTGACGCGCCAGGCCGAACAGACAGCCCATGATCAGGGCCAGGATTGAGATACCGATACCGAAGGGACCGTGAGCCAAGGCTTTCACCTTCTCGGCAAAGCCCTCGAACTCATCGGCCATCACCGGCGAGGACACCATGAGCATGGCCATCAGGAAGAGCCCCTGGTTGGTTAGCTGATCCTTCCTGGTCACGAGCTTCTGGCGGAAGGTAGCGAGCTTGCCCGGCTTGGCCACAGACTCACGCATTTCGATGGACGTTTTCATTGGTACTGATCTCCTAGTATTGAGAGGACTTGCGATGCGTAGCGCTGCCCAACAGGCAATGTCGGGTTGCCAGCGTTATAGGCGGCCAAGGCCGCTTCCCAGTCGCCAAAGCGCGTGATGTTCTCGTAGAGAATCCACGTGCCTACGGCGATGTTCGTACACTCGTTTTCGAGCAGCTCCTGCTCGGTGATCCCCCACTGCTGGAGGTAATTCCGGTTGGTCTGCTGGTCGAGCCACCATGTGTTGATCTGCATGGCCCCCAGGTCATAGGTGCCATTGCTGTTCGGCCCCACGCGGCCTACCGCCTGTCCCCGGCTGCCGCTCTCCTGCTGGCGCACGGCGGCGACGATCTCGATGGGCACTTGGTAGTAGTCCGCGATCTCGATGGCACAATCAGGTAGGGCGAACACTGACCACCTCCTAGTTCTGCTGCTCAGTGGTAGCGGTAGCGGGCGGCGCCTTGGCCTCCTCGCTCGCCTGCTCGGACTCGGGCGCCGCGGGCGCTTGCTCCGCGGCCGGCTTGGGCGGCTGGAAGGGCGTCAGCATGCGCTCGGCCACCATGGCGGTCGGGCTCACCCGATCCATGACGAGCCCCACCTCCAGGCTCTCCTCGAAACCTCCCTCTGCCCCTGGCTTGGGGATCTTGCGCAGCAGGCCGGTCACGCGGCCTTCCACATGCAGCGGCATGCCCGCCTCGTACTCGGCGAGGCGATCCACGACACGGCCGTAAGCGGCCAGGCCAATGACGCCGGTGTGCTGGAACGAGCGGCCGAGGTCGGGACGATCCGGGCCGATTTGCAGGTAGGCGGTGCTCGGCGGCCCCTCCTTCTCGGGCGACTTCACGCCGCGCAGCAGGCCGATGGCGATGAAGCGGTTGAAGAGGTGCTTCTCGACGTTGCCCTCGAGGACTGGGGCGGCGGCCTGGATGTTGTTCGCCACCAGCTCCGCGCCGAGGTGCTGCTCGCCGCTGAGGTGCGAGCGGCGCACGATGCCGCCGACATGGCCGAAAATTTCGATGTAGGAGTTCACCTCGAGCTTCGCGGCCCGGTCGGAGAGATGGCCGGGGATGCGCACGATGATCTGGTTCACCGACTGGATCAGCGCCTCGGTGGTCTTCTTGCTCTTCCCCACCTTCAGCACCATCAAGCCAGAGCGTCCGCGCTCTTTCGGGGGTTCCTTCCTCAGAATCTGCGCATGGGCGATAAAGACGTTCATTGGTCAGCCTCCAGGTGAAAAATCTCGACGCGGCGGTTGGCCGCTCGCGCTGCATCGGTCGTGTCGTTGACGAGCTTGGGGTAGGTGCCATTGCCTTCCGTCAGGAAGCGCACGTTCGGCCACGCCTGGCGCAGGCGCTGGGCGATCGCGTCGGCACGGCGCTGGGAAAGGGGGACGTTGTAGCTCTCGGGGCCGATGTGATCGGTGTACCCGACCACCAGGACGCTGCCGCTCAGGGCCTCCCCTTCCAGGAAGGAGGCGAGCTGGCGCTGGGCCTCCGGCGTCAGAGCAGTGGAGTCGAACTCGAAGTTGAAGCGTGCCAGCGGCAGCGAGTCCATGGCGTCCCGGTGTGACTGCGGTAGTGAGGCATACCGCTCTTGCCAGTAGCGCTCGTCATAGACCCGGCCGCCCGTGGCATAGCGCGTCAGGCCCTTGCCGGCCCCGTAGTACCAGTTGTAGGTGTGGGTGGCGTAGGTGCCCTGCTGGGTGTACGGGGGCACGTAGATATACCGGCTGGTGAGGGTGTTGTAGGCCTCGGGCAGCTCGCTACGGCGCTCCGGCTCAGGGGGTGTCGCGACACAGCCCGCCAGGACGGCCGCGATCGCCACGGCCAGCGCAGGGTTACGGATCGGCATCAAAGAGTCTCCAGATAGTCGATGACCGCCTGCGCCTTCGCGTCCACGTCCGCCGGCAGGCTCAGCAGCTCCACGCCAGAACGCGACACCACGGCAAAGGACGGGAAGGAGCGCAGTCCGGCTCGCCGCGCCAGCTCGACGCCACGCTCCAGAGCCTCCAGGGAGCCCGGTGCGTCGATATGGTCCTCAGCAAAGTCGTTCCAACGGACCTGGGGCAGGTGCAGCTCCAGGTGCGCCAGCACGGCGTCCAGCTCGTTGAGCGGCACGTTGGTGGCGCCAGCGGCCAGGAAGGCACGCCTTGCCTCATCGGCAATGCCCGGGATGGCCCGGGAGGCGTAATAGGCACGTTCACGCCACGCTTCTGCGAGGCGGGTGTGAGAGGGAAGGGGGACATAGCGATAGTCGAGCCCGGCGCTGTCTACCGCGGCCTCGATGCTGTGATGATGCTGCCCCATCTGCTGGCAGAACTGGCAGTCGAAGCTGGCGAACTCGACCAATGCAATGGGCTGATCATTGGCGGTCGCCGCTCCGGCGCTCAGGCCAGCGGTGATGACCATCGCCGTGAGGGTGCGGCGGAAAGCGGTAATGATGCGGAGAGCGGGCATTAGCGGCCCTCCTCATCCAGCGCGTCACCGTCGACTTCGCGCTGATACTCCTGCCAGCTCTCCTCGTGCAGCAGGCGCCACAGGGTAAAGCGACAGGCATAGTCCGTGGACAGGAAGAACTCGTGAACAGAGTCCTGATACTGCGAAACTGTCAGCTGAGTCAGCGAGGTCACGACATTGCCCGCCCACAACACTGGCTGGCAGCCGCGCTCAATTCGTTCCTGGGAGTTTGTCGCCAGGACGATCCAGACGACCCAGACCAACATCGCTACGCCGATCAGCGTGCTACCACGCATCGCAAACATTGATTCCGCCTCCAGCGGTGCTCTCTCATCAGTTGCCCGAATGGGCCTCACTGACGGATAGGGGCAGCACTGACGCTAAAGGGGGCAGTCGGCGAAAAAGTTTGCCTGGGGCGTTTGTTTCGCATGCGAAACAAGGATGGCGGGTTCAGGTGCGAGGGGAGTGTCACACGATGATGCAGGCCAGGGCTGGTAGGCCGCTGGCGCTAGAAGAGGGAGAGCTGATCCTCGTCCGTGGGGATCGCTTCTGGTGGGGTGATCGGCCCGCCGGGAGGGCTTTCAACGTAATCCCCCGAGGCATCATCGGCCGCCGCGAGCCAGGCCATGTCCTCGGCTGTCCAGGCACGGAAGGGTGACGGCTGGTAGTGGCCGTAGGTGCGGTACAGCTCCTGGGACAGTCGATAGGCCTCTTGGCAGGTACGGCTCATGCGATCTCCACTCATGGGCATGCTCCTGGCGATGCTACCGATCGGGATCGGCTGGCGCGAGAGGGTGCCCAGCGCCAGCCATAGGCTCAAACAGCCGGCCGGTCAGCCACCAGGAGCGTCACGGTCACCCCTGTGCCGGCGAACTCGCCCTGCCGCGGCTCTGACCAGGACAACGACCACCCGGGCAGCAGGTCTTTGCCCCGCATAGAGCCCGGCAGCACGGCCACCAGCCGACCGCCTGGCGCAACACATCCCGCTGCTGCGGCAAGGTGCAGGTTGGCCCGGCCCTGGCTGAACGGCGGGTTCATCACCACCTTGGTGAAGGCGCCAGCTACCCGAGGTGACGCCGCCCAGGTCAGAAAATCGCCCTGCTCACAGGCAAGCCCCTTCGCCTCCAGTACCCGGCAGTGCAGGTCGGCCAACTCGACGCAGACGGTCTGTGCCTTGGGAAGATAGTCGGCCAGGTGCCCCTGACCGGCGCTGGGCTCAAGAATGGAGTCCTCTGGGGTGATCCCCGCCAGCGCCACCAGCTCCTCGGCCAGGGTGCCGGGGGTCGGGTAATACTGGTGCGAGCGCTGTTCCGGCAGGCAACCGTTCATCACCACCAGCGCCAGCGCATCCTCAGGCTCATAGTCGAAGGCATAGGTCGCAGTGTCCTGTTTGACGGCACCGAGGCCCACCAGGGTCTCCTCCACGAGCTGCCGGACGTGCTTGGGCTGCTGATCGAGGCTGTGCCATGACAGTCGCAGGGTGCGCCCCTCGAGGCGGCCATCCGCGATCAGGCTGATGACCGGCGAGGGCAGCGGGGTCTGGAGGGCTGCAAAGCGCTTCTCGCTGGCGCGTGACGCCGGGCGGCGACGGAATGAGGCCGGGATGGCGGACGGATACCGGCTGGCGAGCACCGCGTTGAGGCGGTAGGCCAGATCCGGGTGAACCTCGACGTGACAGGTTCCCTTCTTGTACAGCTTGAGCCTGATGGCCCCACCATCGAAGTCATGCCACACCCCAAGGCGGCGCTTCACCAAATCCAGGGCCTTGCGGGTGGTGTCACGCAACGGCTCCTCGCGGCCCATGAACCGCGCCAGCACATCGCGCAGGTCATGGAGATAGCCGCTGCGCCGGGTGTCGATGAAGTCCAGCACATCGAGCAGCCCGCCAAAGATCATCTTCTTGCTGAAGCCTTCCGGCCGGTTGGTGACGTGCTCTCCCGAAAGCGCCCGGAACACCCCATCCACCTTCTCCGCGAAGAACTCGGCTCGCTGGCGCAGTAGCTGCTCCAGGGTGGCCCGAACGGTCTGCTCCTCGAAGGCAGGCACCTGATGGCGCTGAATGGCGTCGTGCCACTCATTGCGGCGAGCGGCCGGCATCACGTCGAGCACATCGGTCATATTGAGCGTCTGCTGCCACATGTCCGCATCCAGGGCCGCGATCGCCTTCTCCACGTTGAACAGCCGAGACACCTGGCTGCCGCCGTACCGGGAAAGGTCGTGGTTGGCATCCAGAAAGAGGGCCATGGCCCCTTGGTATCCCTCGCCAAGCACGAGGTCAGCCAGCGCCTCGACCTCCGCTTTCCGCGCCTCGCGCTTACCCACGAGGTTGTCGATCATGTCGGCCGCCACCGGGGCGAAGAACTCTCCGGGGTCGCCCAGGTACTCAGTGCTGGCGCGGTTCTCGATGGGCTCGTGGATCATGGTCAGGCTCCCGTCTTTCTGTGGTGGTCATGCGCCAGCGCAGCGCCGTAGTAGTCCGCGATCAGGGCGTTGATGCGGTCGATGTGATCCTCTCGTTTCAGCCAGAGGTGCAGGTTCCCGTTGGCAAACCAGCGACAGCGCAGCCAGTCCGTTTCAAGCTCCCCTGTGCGCTCACCCTCGGCCAGCAGGGCGGCCTTGCGGCTCTCCTCCAGGCGGTAGCTCAAGCGCTCGTCGTAGGGCACCTGTGAGGGCTCCTGGCCCTCCAGCACCAGTAAGATCCGCTCCAGGTCGTCCACCCGTTCTCTGGCGCTGCTGAAGCTCGCCCAGCCGCCGTATTGGCTGAACGCGCCGTTCAGAACGAGCCGACGCTGGATCTTGAACGCGCTGTGGCTGCGGTACTGCTTGCAGAGCCCCCGGAACAGCTCAACCACGCCACGGCGGAACACTTCATGGCGTTTCTCGAACAGCGCCACGAACGTCCCCTGGACAGCCTCACGGCTCAACGGCATGGGGTCGCTGTGGAGCTGGCGCTCGATGGCCTTTTTGTCGTCAGCCGTCATCAGGTCGCCCAGACCCGTCGAGTCGAGGAGCCAGCGCCAGCCATTGCCGTCATAGGCCCGCTGGGTAGCCTGCATCACCTCCTGCTGAAACCCCTCCGGGCGGGTGTCGAGACTGAACCAGGACTGCTGGCGCAGGGCACTGGTGAACTCGGTGCCGCGAATGGGCATGAGGGTGGTGGCCTCCACCAGTTGCGCCATGGCCGACGCCACCAGCGCCAGCGCTTTCTCCCGACGCGCCAGTAACTCATCCATCGCGCCCATGGCGGGCGATGGCACCTGCATCTGTGGTTCCAGCATTGGTGTTCCTCCTCGGCGGGCTGGGGTAGCATGTAAACACTTTACGTCACTATAGCTGTTTACATCAAGAGAAAAGGTGTTCTTTGAACACTTTTAAGGAGTGGGCCATGGATCAGCCAAGCGTGACACCAGGGCAGCTATACGCTGCTCTGGCGAGGCTTAGGATGAAGGGTAGGGCGTGCGACGCCGCGACGGACGTTCTGACGGGAGTGTGCGATAGCTTGAGCGAGGCCGGGAAGCGTCACGGCATCAGTCGGGCGGCGGTATCCCAGGCGGTGAAGCGGATACAGGCCGAGCTGGATAGGGAGTTTGTCACGGTAGCGGTGAGGCTACCCAAGGACAAGCTGGGAGAGCTTGAGGCGTGGCTGGACAGCCAGGGCGGGCGGCTGGTGCCTGCCCAGGACACCAGGGAGCCGGGCCAATGATGGGTACTTGCAAGCTGTGCGGCGAGCAGCGCCAGCTAGAAAAATCCCACATCATCCCGAGGTCTTACTATCGCCACGCCAAGCGAGGAAAGGGCCAGCTCATCAAGATCAAGGACGACCAGGACACTGCCCCTGCGCTCATCAACTCCGACCCCAAGGAGCCCCTTTTGTGCAGGGACTGTGAGCAGTTCCTGTCGGACAACTACGAGCGCGAGGGCACCCGGCTGTTCAAGCCCAGCCGCGATCGGCGGCATCAGGTGGTGCGGATGGGGGAATACGTGAAGTTCAAGGGCTTCAAGTACCGCGCCACCTACCTGTACTTCCTGAGCATCCTGTGGCGGGCGGCTGTCTCGCACCTTCCCCAGTATGCTGGGGTGGAGCTGGCAGACATCGAGCCCCATGTTCGTGACTGTCTGCGTCGGAGGCGCCTCGATCTGAACCCGACCGTTAGGATCGACCACCTCATCAAGCTGGGTATCGTAAGGGTGGTCGATAGAACAGGGGTCGTACCTGACTCTCTACTGAAGGGCGCGATCCTGGACCTGAATCGATCACTCGGCAAGCCGGCGAACATGCAAGGCGTCATGTTCTACTTCATGGTGGATGGGTTTCTGATCGTCTACGTCCTGAAGCCCGCGCCGTCGCTGGAGCAACTGCGAACCGCACGATTCGAGTTTCAGGTGCCGGATAGGTCATCCGTGAAGATTCGCTACCTCGACATTCAAGAGGTCGCAGAGATCAGCAACGTCATGGCCACCGCGATCCGCAAGGCCCAGGAACACCCCGAGGTGGGGCCTCAATAACACGCAGGGGGCCATCATAGGCCCCCTGAGCAGGTCAGCGTATCCAGCGGCGGCCGCGTCATCCAGCGGCGATCCCAGCCTCCAGCGATGCGGGCTGATACCGCGCCAGCACATCGGAGAGGTCGTCCGGGATTTCGAGGCAGGATCTCAGCTCGGTCGGCGCATGGATCAGAAGCGCCAGCTTCGGCACATAGGAGGGCAGGCCCAGGTGACCGATGTACTCCTCCGCGACGGGGCCTACCAGGAACTCGGCAGCCGAGAACCGATGACTCGTCGTGCCATTCTTCAGATCGTCTATGGCCTTCAGGAAGACTTGAACGAGGAGCTGGCGCTCCGGCATCAGCTCCTCGATGCCTTGCAGGTCGCCGGACTCAACCGGCGCATTCCCCAGCAGCAGATCCACACTCACCATTGCCGCTCACTCCCCTGACGCCTCAGCCTGCCCTGCCTGGCGCTGGGCATGCTGGTTGATCACGTCCATGACCTTCATCGGGTGGGCCACGCGATCGAAACGGGCTTCACTGGTGCCGGTGCCCGCCGCGGACATTTCCACGGTGCCAAAGCCCAGCAGGCGCCCGAGGATCGACTGGTTCACCTCGGTAGAGCGGATATGGGAGATATAGAGCGGGGTGACACGGCGAGCGATGATGCCGTGGCGTTCGATGATGCGCTCCGGCTCCACCACATAGAGGTGCGCCAGGCGCTGATAGGCGACATTGAGCAGGCCCCAGGCCGCCACCCCCATCCCTATCCAGGTGAGGGCGATTAGCATGGCCGGGTGGGCTGTCTCGCTCGCGTTGCCGAAGAAGGCGCCAGGGGCGAAGTAGAGGGCCGCCCCGAGAGGGATCAGTAGCCAGTAGCCCAGCAAGGCGCGGTGGCTTACCCGGTAGGTCGTAGTGTCGCTCATCTCAAGTCATGCTCCGGCAGCGGCCACCCTCGCTTGTTGCAGCCGGTGGCTCAGTTGCGTCTCGGCTGTCTCGACGTGAAACAGCTCTTGGGTATCGTCAGGCCAACGGATCAGAAGAAATCCATCGCGCAGAAGGGTGCTTATTGGGCTTGGGCCTGTGATGACAGGGGCGGGGGTGCGATCCAGCGTGACCAGCTCCCAGCGCCGTGTGGCACTGCTGACGATGAGCCCGGCATTGTCCGGGCCACCCGGCCAATCCAGATCGCAATCGCGCTTCAGGCGCTTGATCAGCAGTTGGGCGCTGCGGGTGCTACGAGGACCGCTCATAGGATACCTCCAGCCCCCAGGTGAGCTTCACTGCTTGTTCGATCTCCTGGCGCACACGGCCCATCGTCAGAAGGCGTGCGCTATCGGGGTCGATCGTCAGCACCAGTTTCCCTTCCTGTTCACGCATGTCCGCTCGATCTACCACCATGCGCGATAGCAGCGACAGCTCCCCACTTGCCTCCTGGATCAGCATTCCCGAGTCCATCAATAAGCCTTATCTATACTAAACGATGTTTTTCAGTACAGCCAACGAAACGGGCAGCCACTGGCCTGTGCGCCTACCCCGCCACGCTGACTCCGCCATTTACGAGCCACAGGCTTGTTCCGCATGCGAAACAAGGCGAGCATCTGTAGCTTAACCGTCCATTCACAGTTGCGCTGCTGCTTGAACTGTAATTTGTCGTCCAGTATAATTACATTCATGCCGCTGGCATAAGAACCAACAAGGAGAGAAGCCATGAATCGCACCATCCAAACCATCGCCGCCACCTCCCTGCTCCTGCTGGCAACCGGGTGTGCCGTCCCCCAGGGCGCAGGCAGCCTGCAAGGCAGCGCCGCCAACGCCATCACCGGGGTAGCCGACCGCATGAGTGGTCGCGACAGTGGTGCCAGCAACGCAGGGGCCAACGCCGCCCACAACATGCGTGGCGTGCAAGGAATGATGAACGGGGGCTCTGCCGGCCTGGCAGGCACCGCCTACGGCGCGGCTGGCGCTGGCGTGCTGGGTGTGGCCGACAAGGGGCTGCGTAGTGCCTTCACCGCCATGCAGGGCGAATCCGAGGTAGGCTATGAGGACGTAGCCAACATGCAGCAGAACATCGAGCAGAGCGAGCCGTATGTGAACGCCGAGGGCAACACCTGCATCGACTACCATGTGTCGGTCAGCGGTGGCCCCGAGGATGCCGCGAACAGTGTCACCGCCTGCCAGAACGAGCGAGGCGAGTGGGAGCAGATGTAACCCCAGGCGGCCACCCACGAGGGTGGCCGTCTGAGCTTTAGGAGGTAGCCATGCCGAACATGCACGACGAGACAGACCTGAACACCTCACGCTTTGACCTTCCTGCCCTGGAAATGACGCGCCTGGAAGCCTTCACCATGGTGGCCATGCACGCGATCCTGCTTGGCGAGGGAGGGGGGCTCTTGTCGCCCGAGGAGGTCGGTGAGAATGCAGCGGCCATGGCCGAAGCCTCCCTGTCCTCCGCCTCGGACACGCTGGCCGAGGACACCAGCAAGACCTGACCCTAGTGCCTCACAGCGCCGCCACCGGGCAGCCACCTACGGGTGAGCTGCCCGGTGTGCGTTTGGGCATTCTGTTTCGCATGCGAAACAAAACGGGAGTGACGGTCGCGCCCCTATCCCTTGAAGAAATCGTGGCATATCCCGGTGCTGGCGCGGGTTTCGTGCTGGCATAGTCCTATATTTAGGACTATAATGGAGGGGTGTTCCACAGTGAGAGAGAGGCCAGATCATGACCACCCCATTAGCCACAGCACAGATTCGCCAGCAGGAAAGCATGGTTGTCCTGATGACCGGCCACCTGCCGGAAATCGAGGCGGATACCGTGGCAACCCTGATGGAAAGCCGTGAGATCAACGGCGCCAATTCACACCGCGAATGGTTCGTGGTGTCGGCAGGCTTTGTCGAGGATGACCAGGAGTACAACCCCCTGGGCAAGCACGCCGACGCCCTGCCGGTGCTCAACAGCCTGGCGAGTGATGCCCGCAAGCTGGGCGTCCGCTGGCTCATGTTCGATGCCGATGTATCGCCCACGGACGGTCTGGCCGTCTACGACTGGTAAGCCCTATTGGCCGGTAGTGCGATCGCTGCCGGCCTGCTGCTCAACGGAAGGAGACTCAGGAATGGAGCAGAAGCCCACCCCCAGCCTTCGCGCCTTGCTGGCGCACCAGCGCCACCGCAAGGCGGACGAACATCCGCTATTCCCGCGCCGGGACTGGAAACTCGAACGCGACAACGGCGACACCTCCCTCAGCTACTGGGAATGGGTCGAGCGTGTTCGTCAGGAAACGGGGAATCTGCGCCGCCATGCCATCCAGTAACGCCCGCCTCGCGGCAGACGCCGATACGGCTGACCAGCCACACACATCCCTCCGCGCCCTGCTCGAAGAACTCTCACGACGCGGGATCGGGGCGATAGACGGGGACAGGATCACCGGGATCACAGTGGGCAGCCCCGAGGCCGAACATCGCCCGGTCACCTTCAGCGAGCTGCTGGCGCTTCTGGAGCACCAGGCGCAAGCCACGCTCACCTTCCAGGTGGACGCCGACACCCTCGCCTGGCTGACGGTGATCCCCGGCCAGCGCCAGCCAGTCGCCGAGATGAAGGCCACCCGAACCAGCACCCTGGTGGCCATTGCCGATGCCTGGGAAACCTGTTGCTGGCCCGCCGCCTAGCGTTTCCAGGCTTTCCACGCCGGCACGCGACCATGGACACGCCATTCTTGGCGAGGGGAAAGGCCATGCCAGCCCTCGCTGGAAACCACCACCAACCACAGAGGAAATCGAGATGACCATCAAGACCGATGCCGCCAGGCGCGAACTCGCCAAGGAAACCCTGTTCCGCTACCTGCCCGCGGGCAAACAAGAACAAGCCTTGGCGCAGCTCGCGGCGGGGGCGGATTGGGACACGGTAGCCGAGCGGGTCAACCAGTGGGTCGAGGAGGGCGACTGGGAGCGCCACGCCACCGAGAGTGCTGCCCGGGAGCGGGACAGCACTGCTGATGCTGCCACGCCTTGAGGATAGCCCCATGTCACGACATCGCTTCAGCAAAGTGCTCACAGATGAAAGGACGGGTGATGATCGCCTGATCGACCGTCTCGGGCATTCTCTGGCTGAGTGGCGGGAGCATGGCGTCATCGGCCATGACAGGCCTCTCGGCACGTACTTCTTCAACCTCGAGGGAAGCTGGATCTTCGGGACAATGCCCCGCGAGATCACCACGATTGGCGAACTCCAGGCTGTCATCGGTGCCATCTTCCCCGGCAGGGCTGTGCCTTTCGATCCTGGCGGGCTCCGGGAGATCGCCCAGGGGGTCGAGGACACCCCGCATGTGCTCCACGGTGCCGAAGTCGCGGCCCGCGCATCGGCCATCACCGAGGAATACCTCAGCCGCCAGATCGACATGGCCCGCATGTTCGAGGAGGAAAGCAATGCCGTTTGACCCCGCCTGGGAGCGGCCGGCGCCAGGGCGGCTTCGCAAATGGATCATCAACGCACCGCGATTGCTCGACTGCCTGTTCAGCGCTGCCGCGGTGCTGATGGTCTACTCCCTGGTGCTGCCCATGTTCCTGATGCCACCCTGGCCTCAGCTCCTGGGCGGGCTGCTGATCGCCTTCATCGGCATGGCCCTGGTATTCGACATGATGCCCGAGATCATCTCGTGGCTAGTCCTCCCAAGGCTGTTTCGCACTGGGGACGCCGTGCTTGTCCCCGCCACGGTGGCCGCGGCTGGCCCCTTCAAACTGGCCAACAGCCCCCTTGCCAAGGGCAGGGTGATTGGGATCGAGACGGCGGCGGCCTACTTGCGGGTCGGCTTTCCGAATGGGGACACCGCACTCATTCCGGTCACCCGGGCTCGCCTCGCGTAGCGGGGCGATTGCCAAACCAACGATTTCGCTTACTCTGGGCTGGACCTACTAGGAGCTTGACCAATGATGGGACGCAAGATGCGACTCAGCGCCGTTGCGGCGGCCGGACTTTTCACGAGCGGCCTCGCGGCGGCTGACGACTACCACTGCATGAGAGCGGGTGCTGAGAACGTCGCGTTTGCGTTCAACGTCCTCGAGTGGAGTGAGAGCACCCGGGAAGTGGACATGCGCGGGATCAATGGCACCCACTACCAAGGCGTGGTCAAGTCGATAGACAGTATCCCCGAGGGGAAGAACGTGACCCTACACTTCAGCGACCTGGACGGTTACCTCGGGGTGGAGGAGATCGATTTCAGGCTGGTCATCCATCCCACTGAGTTCAGCACCGCGATCGGAGCCGGGTTTATCGTTCAGGATGGCGAGCGCCGCCTGGAGTTCGTGATGTCACCGGCCATGACGCTCTGCGTTGCGCCTTGACCGCATGCACGCCTGCCCACCACCAACAGAGCCGAGATCCTATGGAGCGCCCTTCGAACCTCGTGGAGTGCTGGCTACAGGCCGCCACACCCAACGGCGAGCGACACGCTGACGCCCTGGCGCAGCTGAACGATGCCTTGGGCACGCGGCACCGCCTCAACCGGCTGTACGAATGGCGTGCCGGCACCTACCCGGTGCCGGCGCCTGTGCAGGTCTACATGCTGCGGGCCACCTTGGTCGACTCCATCCGTGACGAGGGCGGGACTGTGCCAGGGGATGCTGGCGCTTTCACCGACCGGCTGCTGCCACGGCTTCTTCCACCCCCTAGGGTGAAGCCGAGCAAACCCTAATAACGAGCCCGCCCACAATAGCCCGGGCCGCTAAGTCCAAGTTCCACCAGGTCAACAAGTGGCATAAGGAGAAGAGATTGTTTAATACGCACAATTCAAACGTAAAAGTTAGCGGTGATGATAAGGCTGGCGGCACGGCGAGACTGCTAATTGAGCGCAAGGGACATTGGTTCATCTTTGATAAAAAATATGGTGGTCGCGAAACCTGTGCAATCCACACGTCTCTTGTCACCTCGTTCAGCTCCGACAGGATATATACCGCTGATGGAAAATATTACGACATCAGCGATGCTACGTTCCGGCGCCTGCTTGAGGTGATGAAAAATCTTGAAGGGAGCGACGATCGACATGATCAACACCCTTAAAAAGGTGGAATTATGTTAGCCGAGATCCAACTGGATATGTTTTCCAGCACTGAACAGGCTCAGCATGGGAACGAGCTGATCCTCATGCGCACCCAGCGGATGAAGGCACATGGTGGGCCTCGTGATATGGAGCTAGCGCTGGCACGCATCCAGCTTGAGCCGCATGATGGCCAGTGGATGTGGTCGGTGTCGATCAACTCCGCAAACGGCTGCGGCTGCGGCTACCGTGCGCTGCCGAAGTGGGGCAAGTTCGACTCGACTCGCCACGGGGCGCTCATCAAGGCTGCCGATGAACTCCGGGCTCTAATGGACCGGCTGACCGAACAGGAACAGAAGCGCGTAGCCGATTGGCTTGGTTCCATCCTTCCCAACCAATCAGCGTGAGGAAAATGTCCATGGCCACCATCCAGATTCGCCACGATCGTGAGCACTTCATGAACATGCTGAGCTACGCCGTCAGCCGCGAAAACCTCTGGGGCAACGTCGATGTGCTGACCCGCGACCACGAGCCCGGCATGCTGCTGGTCCTCCGTGACCAGATGAACCTGGGGCATCTCGTGTCCACCGAATCCGTCCATGCCAGCTACGAGGATGCCCTGGCCGAGCTGGGAAGCCTCCTGGATGAAGTCAATCCCGACCAGCGCCCCCTGAGCCACCTGTGAGCCCCGCAGACGCCAAGGGTGGGCTCACCCCATCCTGATCGTCGGCAGCTCGTCCCACGAGGTCAGGAAGCGAGGTGTCGGGCGCTGAGTCTTCTGGCGCCAGCCCTGCTGGGGCCTTTCCCCGCCCAAGGACAACGTGCCTCGCCCGAACTCGCGGTTGACCGCATCCATCACCCTCATCAGCTGCGCCGATTGCTGGCGCTGCGTCTCGGGCTCTTGGGCCTCCAGCCAATCCAGCTGCAAGCCCTCGCGATCGGCGAGGTCGATCAGCATCACGCCCGCTTTCGCATACTGGTAGCCCGGTCGGTGGATCATGGCGAGCGCCCGTTGCGCCGTGGCCACGATCAGCCGGCTGTCATCGGTGGGGCGGGGCAGGGGGAGCGTCACACTCGGGTAGTCCTGAGGCAGGTCACTGCGAAACCGAGGGGTCGACAGGAACACCATCACGGCCCTGGCCACAGACTGCTGGCGCCTGGCCTTCGCCGCGCCAGCTTGAGCATGGGTTCTCACGGCCTCCTGGAGGTCCGCCAGGTCGCCGGTCGCCTGGCCAAAGGTCCGGCTGGTCATGATGTTCTGGCGCTTCTGATCGATGTCGTCCAGGCGGATTACATCCAGACCCCGCAGCTCCCAGAGCGTCCGCTCGAGGACCACGCCAAAGCGCTGACGAATCGCCTTGGGGTCGGCCTCTCTGAGCGCCAGCGCTGTCCTGATACCCAGCCTGGCCAGCTTCTCGCCCGTTCGTGAGGCCACCCCCCAGAGATCGGTGACCGGCATCTTCCCGAGGTGGGCCAGGGTCGCAGGATGATCGGCCTCGAGCACACAAACACCCCCGAAGGCGGGCTGTTTCTTGGCGATCCCGGTGGCCACCTTGGCAAGCGTGCGCGAGGGGGCTACGCCGATAGAGACAGGGATACCGGTGCTGAGCTGGACGATCTGGCGCAGCTCCTCGGCATGGGCTTGAAGGGCCTCGCGGGAGAGGCCGGCGAGGTCTATGAACTGCTCATCGATGCTATACGGCTCCACCGGGCCGGTCGTCGCCCGCATGGTGGCCACGACACGGCGCGACATCTCCCCGAACAGCGCATAGGCCGAACTCAGCAGAACGGTCTGCCGGCGAATGTCCGACGCCAGCTGGAACACCGGGATGCCGTTGGGCACCCCCAACGCCTTCAGCTCGTTCGATCGGGCAACAAGGCAGCCGTCCCCCGAAGAGAGCACCCCCACCGGGCGCCCCTTCAACGCCGGCATGAAGACGCGAAAAACGCTGACATAGAAGTTGTTGCAGTCACAGTGGCCAATCATCGCCGGCCCCGGCCGCGGTGGGCATGGATGTTGTGTGTCACCACACCCCAGGTTTCACACTCCACGCCGCGCAACGCGATGGGCGGGTAGGCCGGGTTCCCGGACAATAGGGCAGGCTGGCCGTGCCAGCGCCCCAGCTGCTTGCAGGTCAGCTCTCCGTCCAGGGCCACCACGATGATGTCACCCGTCACCGGCGCCAGCGAGCGGTCCACGATCAGCAGATCTGAATCATAGATGCCATGCCCCTCCATGCTGTCGCCCTTGGCACGGCAGAAATAGCTGGCGCTGGGGTGCGGGATCAGATGCTCGGTGAGGTCCAAGACGCGATCCAGCTCCGCATCAGCGTGGATGGGAAAGCCCGCTCGCACCTCGCCACTCATCAGAGGCAGGGCATGGCGGGACTGGACCGTGGATTGGCCCAGGATGTCGATATGGCCGCTTGAATGCTCGCTCGAGCACGAAGCGCCAGCAGGATATGGGGTCAGCATGATGGCCTCCTTTACTGTACATGTGAACAGTATCAGAGAGGCAGCAGGCTTGCTGCAAGCCAGGCAACAGGCGGCAGGCCTACACCTCCCCCTGACCAGGAGAGGGATGGGCTACAGGCGCTTGTCTGGGGTGAAGGCGACTTCCCTCGCACTGTCAGCCAAGGCCTTGAAATCAGCGTGCCCGGGGTTGATCAGGTAGTTCGTCTCTCGGGGCACTACGACACTCGGCACCGCCAGCGCAAGGCTAGACTGGCTCTCAAGCCAACTATCGCCGATCTCGGCGGTTGAGGCTGGCGCCGGCTCCACCATCCAGTCCTCCGGCAGGCTATCGGCAGGCAGGCACAGTAGGGAGGCCTCCGGGATCGTCACCTCCAGCAACGCATAGTGTTCCAGCAACCGGTAATCATCGAGGTGGACCATCACCTCGAGCATGGCCAGGGATTCAGCGCTGGCAAGGTACACACAGGCCTTACCCTTGCTATTCCACCGGCCGCCGTACAGGCGGGCACCCTCACCATCGAAGGCCGCCTGAAGCCACTTCCGCTTGACGAGGCGGTATCCACGCACAGTGCTCACGCGAAGACGCCGTGCTCAAGTCGTCCGATCAGATCCAGCACGGCCTCAGCGCCAGCAGTCGTCGCCACCATCTCCACCGGCCGGCGTCCACCGAGGCCACGCACCGGGTTGAGGAGCCAGCGCCGCGCCCGCTCCCGATCCCCTTCAAAAAGGTCGATAGCGCTCTTGTAGACCTCGGCAAAGCGGTACAGCCGATCGCCTTCGTCCTGCTTGAACCGGCCTGCCTTGGCTCGCCGCTGGAGTGTCGCAGAGGAGATGACGACATATCGCGCCAGCTCCTTGCTCTCCAGGCCGGATGCCGCGGCGAGCTTGGTGTAGACCTTGTACGAGACGCCTTCCTCCAGGGCCTCATGCAGCTCAGGCCCACGCGAGGGGAGTCCCAGGGCCTTCCAGAAATCGTCTTTCCGGGGCATTGGCTTAGGCCGGTACTCTTTGATGACAGCTTCCACGGCAGCTCCTCCTATCACCTGATATGTTAACAGTATATCAGATGGTCCAAGCACCGCCATTGAGGTTGCCAGCGCCCCAGGTGAAACAGTGGAAGACACCTTGGTGTCGCTCCGGGGGTAGATGGAACCGGCATTCTCCTGCCGGTCGGCGCCAAGACCCATTCGGCATCTCCCGTAACGCCGTGAGCGTTACATGTAGACAGCAGCGTTACACGATGCTATGATCATTCTGTCACTGGACTAAACCAGTCGGCATCGAAGCACACAAATAATGATAGAGCTTCGCTTAACTTACTAAAAGGAGATGACCATGGAGACATACAACGATTTAGTTTCAGTGCCGCATATATGCATAACGCGGCGATCATAGCCGGCCCATAACGGGCTAAGGAGAGCGTATTAGCATTTCCACAAAGTAGGAAAATATTATGAGCCAAGTTGTAGAGGCGCGAGACAAGATGTTGCCTCTCAATATGCGCGTTGAGAGCCGCAAACGCGCCCTTATTGATAGGGCTGTAGCCGAGTTGGGTGGGGATCGAACCAGTTTCGTCCTCGAAGCTGCATGCCGTCGTGCCGAAGACATTTTGCTTGATAGGCAGGTGTTTATGCTCGATGACAACTCGTTTGAAGCCTTCGAGAGGGCGCTAGAAACCCCAATCGAGGATAATTCATGTGTAGTGAAACTGATGAACCGAAAGAAGCGCTGGACGTAAATATCAAAGCGCCTGAAAAACTCGGAGAGCAACACGAACTCTCTAGCTTTGACTGCGGCCGCCCGTCTCTTAATGATTTTTTGAAATCAAGGGCATTAAAAAATGCCAGGAGCCGGGCGACCGTAACTTATGTGGTCTGCTATGAAGGCGGGAACCATGTGGCCGGATATTTTTCACTGGCCACGGGGGCAGTCATGCGCCAAGGCGCCCCCAAGAGGATGCAGCGCAACATGCCCACGGAAATTCCTGTGGTAGTGCTGGGCAGGCTGGCCGTTGACCAGCACTGCCAGGGGATTGGGCTCGGTGCCGACCTGCTGGCCGAAGCAGTCGACCGCGCCCTCGCTGCTGCTGAGCATGTTGCGGTGCGTGCATTGCTGGTTCATGCGCTTGATGAGGAGGCAGCGGCTTTCTACAAGCGTCACGGTTTCATCGAGACCCCGTTCGACCCTATGGTATTGATGCTGCCTTTGCCTGCATCAAAGGCATAGATCCCAAGGCAAGGCGGGCGGCGTATTAATCAAGCCGCCTGCCTTCAGCTGCTATCCAAGGGAGCCCCCCTCCATTATCCAAGAAGGAACCGCCGGTTTCGCTGGCGCCAGCTGCTTATGGCCTACGATGCCAAGATCCCCTACGGCTTGCGTGACGATCGCCTCATTCATGTCAGCCAGCTTTCCCGAGGCGAGCGCGGCAACCGCTGTGCCTGTGTATGCCCTGAGTGCAAGTCCCCCCTCACAGCCCGAATGGGCGAGGTGAATCGGCACCACTTTGCGCACGCCGGTGGGAACCGACCCTGTGCAAAGGGCGCCGAAACCGGCATCCACCTGGCTGCAAAGCAGATGATCGCCGACAACCTGGCGATTCCAGTCCCGCTGCTCCAAGCCACGGTCGAAGGCAAAAACAGCCAAGGGTACGCCGTCAGGGAATCAACGCTGATCTTTAGAGGCCGCGATCGCCAGCCAGTAGACAAGGCCAAAGTCGAACATCACATGGGTGACATACGCCCGGATCTCATGGTGACCCTAGCCGGGGTAGAGATCCTGATCGAGGTGGCCGTGACCCACTATATCGACGCCGAGAAGCAACAACGTCTGGAAGCGCGAGGCCTGCGGTGCATAGAAATTGACCTAGGCGACATTCCCCGCACAGTGACCCCGGCTGAGCTGGCGTCCTATATCTACGATCAGGCACGAGCCTACTGGATCGTGAACCCCAAGCTCGCAGCGGCAGAAGATGCTCTACGCCCCAAGCTCCTGCTGGCCATCGAGCGTGAGAACGCCAGAATCGAGAAAGCGCGGCAAGAGCGGGCGGACGAAGAGAAGCGCCAGCGTGAGCACTACGAACGCATGGAAGCTCACTATTTGGCGATGGAGTCCGTAGCGGCTGAGAAACGTCGCAAAGAGGAAGAGGAAAAGCGCCAGCGATTACAGCGCGAGCGCCAACAAGCCGCCGAAGATGAGAGGCGCCGAGAGGCCGCGGAAAAGCAGCGCCAGCAACAGGCCTGGGAGCACGAACGCCAGCTCTTGGACTTGAACGGTATGCGTCGGCAAGCACAGGGGCTCATTGAGGCCTGTCAACGCTTGGAGACACATTGGCAGCAGGCTCCAATGCCGAGTCAATACACCTTGCCGATGGCAAAGCGCCACGTGCCTCGAGCTTTATCACGAATGGAAATCACGGAGATACCCCGAGCGCTAGTGACAAGCATCCCCTATGACTGGTTGTATGGGGTGCCGCCTCAGGAGTGGAAGCTCGTCGCCTTTCTCGAAGAAGTCTATACCCATGGCCGCCTTCGGCAGGAAGAGTGGATATCCATCCTGGGTATCGAGCGCTGCCTCAGCGATTTCGGCTACCGGCCAGTCAGACCGCTCCATCTAGCAACAGAGCTTCTGAACACTGCGCAGCATTACCGGGTGCTTGGCGACGACTCAAGCATGCTGGCGCTGGCACAGCTACCCAAGCCACGAGATGCCATCGCTGAGTTCCTGGGTGAATTGGCTAGCTTCGGCATGATCCAGCTACGCCCTGGACCTGCTGGCGAGCTGACATTCAAGCCCGAACTCCCATTCCGATGGCGCTAAGCTCCCCGGAGCAATTTCTCGTTCTCGTCCAGAGCGATTTCACGCTCTCGAAACCATTGATCGCGCTGGGCAATAGCCTCAGCTTTTCCCTCCTCCAGACGAGAAACGAGCCGAGCCAGGCGAATGCACTCTCGCCGCAACTCTTCCTCTGGCATGAATCGGTACTGCGCGATCGCCGCCCCCATGATGTCGACTCCTTTGCTCATGTTCGTGCCCGAGGGCTCCCGTGGGCTCAGGTCTTCGGCTTGGGGATCTTCACCCCCTCCAGGTTGTAGTGCTCGCCCAGCTCGATGGCCCGGCGCACGGACTCCAGCACCGGCTTTCTGACCATGCGGAAGCGGGTCGACTCTGGGGCGGCGAACCACCCCTTCACGGTCTCCACGCTGTAGCCGGTAAGCGTGGCCACATGCTCCTGCTTCAGGCCATGGCGCTCCATCAGCTGGCGCAGCGCTTCGTTATTGGATGTGTCGGGTTGGCTCATTCGTGTCTCTCACATCAAGCCGCCAGCCTGGCCAGCGGTGAGTCCAAAGGGGATCGGCGACGACCGCCGCCGCGCTGATCGACTAGGCCTCGAGGCCCCACCGCGCTCGCGCCCGTTCGAGCGCACTGAGGGACTGCTCTGGCGCCAGCGGGGTGTTGAAAAAGGCCTCCAGCTCGGCAAACAGCGCCCGGTCCTTGAGGTCCAGCTCCAGGTCCAGCAAGTGCGCCACCGCTTGATGGATTTCCACCGCGCACCAGGGCTCCAGCTTGGCCACCTCTTCATTGTCGCGGATCAGGCGCTGAATCTCGGCATGGCCTCTGATCTCTGCCAGCTGGCGCTCGCGCATCGTGTCGTTCGACATATCTCCTCCCATCGCGGGGTCAGTCATGTGAATCATCATAATGTGCAATGCACACCATTTCAAGATGATCAGTAAGCCGGAAAGGCCCATTTATCATATTTGGGGCCATCAAAAGAACAGGAGAATGGCGAAGAAAAAGTGTGCGCTGGCATTGATAAAGTGTGCAAAGCACACTAAAATAAAAGTCATCAGGTGGAGGGGCCTCCACCGCAGGAACCCAGCACAGGAAGACATCAGATGACGACCTACTTCATCCCCCTGTTCTCCCTCCCGGCCATCGTGAATGAGCCCGGCGAATACCTCACTCGAGGCGGCGAGCGCGTCATGGTTGAGCGGGTTTCAGCCCGGCATGACTTCAACTGTGTCGGCCAGTACGCCAGCTCCGGCATCGCCGAACGGTGGCACAAGACGGGCCGAATCATGGCCACCTCCGAGACAGCCAACGACATCGTGAAGCGCCTTTAACCCCTAGATGACCACCACCAGCACGAGGAACACACCATGACCCTGAACATCATGCACCCGCTCTATGTCGTCGCCGGCTTCTCCATCCACAGCGAGCCGAGCAGCCAATGGATGCCCATCAGCACCCAGACCTATCCGGTCAAGGAACGCGCCGAGATCGAAGCCGAGAAGATGGCCAAGCGGCTCACAGCCGGTGAGAAGTGCGGAGTCATCGAGTACACCGCCGAGGGCGCCCAGCTGGTCGGGCAAGTCTTTGAAGGCCCCCAGGCCTAACAGAACAACGAGCGACAAGGGGAAGCGAACCATGAACCTGGCGATCAACCTGCACACCGAGTCAGCCACTCCGACCGCCCTCGAGGCAGCGGCACAGCCGCTGCCCGAGCGGGTCCGTCACGCGATCGATCAACTCAAGGCGATCGTCATGGAGCAACCGACCTCCCTCTTGGTCGCCTATTCAGGTGGCAAGGACTCAACCGTGGTGGCCAGCCTGGCACTGGCAGCCCTGGCCGAGCTGGCGCAGGAAGGCCGCCTGCCGGCCGATGTCGAGCACCTTGTCGCCACCTCCAACACCGGCATCGAAAACCCCGTGATCGAGCGCCACGTGGGCCAGCACCTGGGCGCCATGCGTGCCTTCGGCAGGGCGCATGCGATCCCTCTCCAGGCGAAGTGGGCGATGCCGAGCCTGGCTGAGAGCTGGCAGGTCAGCGTGCTGGGTGGGCGCCGGCAAATGGCCTGGCCCAGCGAAGGGCAGAGCCAATACTGCTCCGTTGACTGGAAGATCAAGCCGATCGACACGCTCAAGCGCCAGCACGCCAAGTCCCTTCCCAAGGGAGTGCGGCAGGTCACACTGCTCGGCAGCCGATTCGAGGAGTCCGCTCGTCGTGCCGCCAACATGCAGGACCAGGGCGCCGCCAGCAGCGTGGTTGAGCACCAGGGTCGCCTCCTGGCCTACCCGATCGCCGACTGGACCACCAGCGATGTCTGGGACTACATCCTGTTCGCCCAGCCCCTTGGACAGGGAGGGCCTTTCCCCAGCTACGCCGCCACCCTGGCGGATGTGCTCGAGGTCTACAACAGCGCCAACGGTGAATGCTCGATCGTGGGCGACAGCGGCAAGCGGACGCCGTGCGGGGCACGCACCGGCTGCTGGACGTGCCCTTACGCCGGGAAGTCCGACGAGAGCCTGACCAACATGGCCAAGGACCATCCCGAGATGGAGCCGCTGCTGGCGCTGCGCCAGTACATCGTCACCCTGCGTCATGACGTGGGCGCCCGGAACTTCATCGGCACCGACATCAAGGATGGCGGCGCCATCAACATCAGCGCGGCCGGCTACAGCGGTGAGGCGCTGCTGAACCTGCTGCGGGCTTGCCTGACCATCGACGCCGAGGAGATGGAACGCTCCGAGACCCCAGCCTTCCAGATCATCACCCCTCAGGAACTGGTGGCGATCGAGTGGTCCTGGGCGATCCGCGGGCTCCAGCTGCGCCCCTGGGAGGCCACCCGTGCCTGGGTTGAGGTCCACCACCAGGGCAAACGCTACCCGATCCCCAGCGCCAGCACCGCACAAGCTATGCAGGCCGGCGGCCAGTCCCTGCACCCCCTGGCAGGGGAGACCTTGGGCTCTCTGGTGACCCCTCTCATGGCCAACGCCGGCATCAGCGGCAGCGCCGGCCCCCGCCTCGAGGTCGACCCCGAGGGCGCCATGGAGATGCTGAGCATCGAGGGCGACCAGCTGGCAGGACGTGTCGAGGGTTCCCCGGAAGCCGTGGCCAACTCACTGCTCATCCGCGGCGTGGTCAGCATCCCGGCGTCTCGCCGGGCTGAGCTGGACCGCCGCCTCACCGCCGTGGCCCGGCTGCGCGAGGAAGGCATCATGCAGTGGGCCTACCACGGCGGCCGCCCCGAGCTGGCCAGCAACGAGTTCCAGCTGGAGATGGTGGGCTAAGCCCACCAGGCAGGCCCCGGGAGGCCGGGGCCTTTGTTTCGCATGCGAAACAACACCTGTCGCCCCGTAGCCGCCATGAAGGCACGTGCTTTCACCTGCACCAGGCTCGTGCTTTCACCTGCACCAGGCTCGTGGTTACAGGGATGCCGCTCAGATCAGGCACGTGCTTTCACCTGCACTGGGCACGTACTTCTACGGACGCCGGGTTCGTGGTTCCAGGGAAGCCCCCGCTCGAACACGTGCTTTCACCTGCACCAGGCTCGTGCTTTCACCTGCACCAGGCTCGTGGTTACAGGGATGCCGCTCAGATCAGGCACGTACTTCTACGGGCGCCGGGCGCGCAGCGGCATAACCAGCCTCTGGCAAGGGGGCACCTTGTTTCGCATGCGAAACATGCGCGAAGGAGGCGAGACCTCCGATTACAGGGTTACCCAGACTCACAAAAAGGCCCTTTCACAGTCGTTATCAACTACGACAAGTCAGCTATCACCGCGGCCTCCCCGTTCGATGAGGAGGGTCACACCGCAGGGTTTCATTACAGCGGCTATCCCACGAATACGGCCATACGCCGCGGCCTAGATTGAACAGGCCAAGCCAGACAGCGATGGCCGCAGTGTGGTGGGCGAAAACTCAGGGAAGTTGGCTCACCACTTGATCAACCCATCTTGATGCCCGATCGTAGCTCGCACGACGAAACACCAGCTTTTGTGGCTTGTGGTAAACAGTAGGTGCAGCATTCAGCGCGTGTTGCTTTTCATATCTTCCGGCCAGCCAATGCCAAGGATGGGCACGGAACATTTCAACGCTATTATCTGCGCCAAGGCTAAGTCCTCCCAAGCCAGTAAGGAAGGCCTCCATCTCGACATCCCCTGACGGGAAGTACATAAGGCTAGTTCCGTTGATGCCCGCACTATGGCCAAACGCAGGCCTCAGATGAAAAGTGACGCCTAGTGCCGAGGCCTTTTCAGAATCGACTTCAGCTTTCTCTACGCTAATCTCGGTATGTACACGGTCTGCGTCTGGAGAAATCGTCATCATGTCACCTGCTTCTAGGCAGGCCAGGCGCCCCTTGATGGCATGACCGCCTGCGCTCGCAGCCCGTAACAGCTGATCCCATTCACGCCGACCCGAGACGAGCATGAATTGCCGCTGCAGAGAGGGTGGGGCGCCATGAGGCGAATAAAGTAGGCAATATTGCGTCCGCTTCCCATAGGGAAAGGAATTGTCGGGACCAACAGCCGTCAGCAGTCCATACCCGGTATCAACTCGAACGACATGTATCTCTGCGTCTTCTTCAAGGTCGTTATAGTACGCCTCGTCATCGTTATATACATCATCAACTTCTTCTTCACAGAACGCTTCGTCGTAGACAGTGCGAGGGAGGTGGGAAGGCGGTGGCAGTGGTTCTTTGGAAACATCCAACCTAACTTTCAGCCTGTCAGCTTTTGACATCTTCTTCGCAATACGGCCCGGGGGTGACTCGACACACTCTAACAATCTCTGGAAGTGATCAAGCCCCTGGCGCTCCCCCTCTTTGTTTTCTACTAGCCATTCAAAGTTTCTCTCATCCCATTCAAGCCAATACCCTACTGCCTGCTTAAAGGCATCCTTTAGAACAAATGGCACCTTGCAATGGATGAAATACGAATTTGAGTGTGGGGTTCTTGTCGTGATGGTGAGGGTTTTATTCTTCGGCACTTGCTGGATCTCCTGTGAGCTTGATCAGACATTTCGACGGGCATCCAATGCCAGATCCAGCGCCACAAGGGATTCTCTGGCGCTGGACCCCGGCTAGATACCGCTACTCAGGCGCTGGCCTTACCAGCCCCAGGGGCTCTGGGCCTCGTTGATCGCCAGCAGCAGGTCTTTGAGCCCGTCCACGCGGTCCTCGAGAGCAATGAGGAACGAGATGCGCTCGTTCAGCTCGATCGCATCCTCCACCTCGCCATCGGTGTAGAGTTGACATCCTCCCCGGCCTGAAGGCCGGAGATTCCTACGGCGCTCAGGCGTGGCATTGAGCCATCCCTGAGTCGCTTCGGTGGGTTCCTGCTGCTGGCGGCCTTACCGCACCACTCACTTCA